>ENA-ORNY01000568-ORNY01000568.1-human-gut-metagenome-genome-assembly--contig:-NODE-568-length-24901-cov-8.693351_pt1 | contig 24901 bp, 14 predicted proteins | sample MGYA00242122_ERZ509036 | MGnify/ENA primary metagenome ERZ509036 (study PRJEB26280, sample SAMEA2338696) | human gut metagenome | biome: human gut; feature: human-associated habitat; material: faeces... | reverse complement strand
AAGCCGTTCCGCGACCGCGTGATCCGTCCCGGTGACCCGGAATACGGCAAGCCGGACACCGAGGATGCGATCATGGCCAACGCCGATGGCGCGTTCGCAGGCAAGCCCGACATCGACGCCATTCCCGTTGGGGGCGTGCCGTCCGGCAACGTTTCGGCTGGCAACGTTTCGTCCGGCAATATCGCGATTGGCGAGCCGGACAATCTGAGCTACCACGCACGCAGCACCCGACGCAAGTCGAACACCGCCGCCGAAATACTGCCGGAAGGCTGGCATCACGCCGGTGTACGGCCGGCACCGCATGTCACCCTGCCGGATTGGCTGCTCGACGAGCCCGACAAAGTGGCGCACCGCGACTACTCCACCGGCTTCTACTACGGCCAGCCCGGCCAGTTTACGGAGAACTCCCGCTATCTGCGCGAGTGGCAGATTTGCGCCGTCGTTGAGAAATGCGACGCGGAGGGAAACGCGGTCCTCAGCCTGCGCAACAAATTTGCGGCAGGGGATACCGTCGAGGTCGTCGGCCCGGATCTGCGCCTGTTTTCGTGGCAGGTGACGCCGATGGAGGATCTGGACGGCGTTCCGCTCCTCGAACCCCGCACGCCGCAGATGCGCTTCCGCGCGAAGCTCCCCAAGAGGGTCCCGCCCCTCTCCTTCATCCGCCACGCCGTCGAATTATCCGGCCGATAAGCAAACAACAGGCGCTCCGATTTCTGCGGAGCGCCTGTTGTTTTCGTCAATCCTTATGGTAGCCGAAATTCGAGATCATGAAATCGCTGTCGCGCCAGTTTTCCTTGACGCGTACCCAGGTCTGCAAAAAGACCTTCGTGCCCATGAAGCGTTCGCAGTCCTTGCGTGCATCCGAGCTGATCTTCTTGAGCATCTGGCCGTTCTTGCCGATGATAATGCCCTTGTGGCTGGCCTTTTCGCAGTAGATCGTCGCGTCCAGATCAATGATGCCGTCGTCGCGCTCGGAGAATTTTGTAATCTCGACCGCCGTGCCGTGTGGAATTTCCTTTTCGAGGTTCCACAGCAGCTTTTCGCGGATGATCTCGGCCATGACCTGCTTTTCGGGCATATCGGTCGAAATGCCCTCCGGGAACATGAACGGCCCCGGCTGTGCAAAGCCCTCGCAGACCTGCATCAGGCTGTCCAGCCCGTCGTGCCACTTTGCGCTGATGGGAATGACGTCCGTAAAGTCCAGCAGATCCTTATAGGCCGCGATGACCGGCAGCAGCGTTTCCTTTTCCACGGTATCGATCTTGTTGATGACCAGAATGGCCGGAACCTTTGCTTCCCTGATCTTCTCAATCAGCTCCTGCTCCTGCGGGCCGACGTTTGCAATCGGCTCGACGAGCAGAATAACGGCATCGACATCGGCGACGGACTGATTGACGACGTTGACCATATAATCGCCCAGCTTTGTGCGCGGCCTATGGAAGCCCGGCGTGTCGATAAACACCAGCTGCGTATCGCCGCGGTCGACGATGGCGCAGATGCGGTTGCGCGTGGTCTGGGGTTTATGGGATACGATGGCGATCTTCTCGCCGACGAGCGCGTTGGCAAGCGTGGACTTGCCGACATTCGGCCGCCCGGCGATCGTGATCATCGCGGTTTTGGTTTTCATATCTGTTCTCCTGTGCAAAATTCAAAATACATCTGGTCCTCGGCCAGATTCTCATGTCCGTCATCAATTTCTCCGACCACGCCGCCCATTTTTTCATAAAAGCGCCGTGCGGGCAGATTATGTACATTGCAGCCGCAGAAAAAACTGTCCAGTTTCCGTTCCCGCGCGGCCTGACGCACCTGTGCAAAGATGCGTCGACCCAGGCCCATATGCTGGTACGGCGGCAGCAGGTACAGAGAATTGAGGCAAAAAGAAAAGTCCTTATAGCCACCGTGGCTTGCCGCGCCATAGCTGAAATAGCCTGCACACTGGCCGCCGTCCATGACCAGATATGCCATATAATCTGTCTGCTCCAGCCTCGCCCGTTCCCGCTGCGTCTGTTCAGCAAGATCATATTCGTCGATCCATGCATCCGGATAGATTCCACGATACGTCGCGTCCCATGCGCTGCGCCGGGTCTCGGCAAGCAACTCCGCATCCGTGACTGAAGCGCGGCGGATAAAAAGATTCTTCTCCATCATCTCGGCAGTTCAATTTCGGCCAGAATGGCCTCTTCGGCGGCACGCATCTGCTTTTTCATCGGCCCTTCGTCCACATGGTCGTAGCCCAGCAGATGCAGAATGGAGTGGATGGTCAGATACCCGACCTCGCGCCGGGCGCTGTGGCCGAACTCAGCGGCCTGCTGTCTGGCCCGTTCGAGACTGATGGTCATGTCGCCCAGCGGCACAAGCCCGGTGTCCGGGTCTTTATATGCTTCCCACGACGCGGGGAGCTGCCCCGCCGTCAGCTCAAACATCGGGAACGACAGCACGTCCGTCGCCTTGTCGATCTTGCGGTATGCGTTGTTGATGGCGCGGATGCCCTCGTCGTCCGTCACAAGGACGTTGATCTCACATGGGGTGTTGACGCCCTGATGGGCCAGCGCGGCGGTGATACATTTGGAGATCTGCTGCTTGAGCGCGAAATCGCGCAGACTGCGGCCCTCGCAGCGGATGACAATGCGATGCTTCATTTCTTTTCCCTCTTCCAGTCCGGCTTCCTTGTAAATGTCCGGGCGCGTTCGTCCGGCAGCCGGTTCTTTTCATATTTGTCATAGGCCGCAACGATGCGCTGCACCAGCACGTGCCGCACCACATCCGCAGGCGTCAGACGGCAGATCTGGATATCCTCGACCCCGTCCAGCACCCGGATGGCCTCCTTCAGACCGCTGACCTTGTCGCCCGGCAGATCGATCTGCGTAATATCGCCGGTAATGACGATCTTCGAGCCGAAGCCGAGGCGCGTCAGGAACATTTTCATCTGCTCCCGCGTGGTGTTCTGCGCCTCGTCAAGAATGATAAAGCTGTCGTCCAGCGTCCGCCCGCGCATATAGGCCAGCGGCGCGACCTCGATATTTCCGCGCTCAAGATACTTTCCATACGTCTCCGGCCCCAGCATATCGAACAGCGCGTCATATAATGGACGCAGATAGGGGTCTACCTTGTTCTGCAGATCGCCCGGCAGGAAGCCAAGCCGTTCGCCAGCCTCCACAGCGGGCCGCGTCAGAATAATACGGTTGACGGTTTTTGCGCGGAACGCCGCGACTGCCTCCGCCACGGCCAGATACGTCTTGCCCGTACCGGCGGGGCCGACGCCAATGGTGATGGTGTTTTTCTCAATGGCCTTAAGATAATTCTGCTGGCCGATGGTCTTGGCCTTGACGGGCCGCCCCTTGGCCGTCACGCAGACGACGTCCTTGGCCATTTTGCTGACCTGATCCTCGTTTCCGGTGTTGACGAGATTGATGAGGTAGCGCACCTTCTGCTCGTCGATCTCCTCGCCCTTGGCTGACAGCGCCAGCAGCGCTTCAATTGCGCGGCACCCCTTGTCGGCAGCCTCCTCGTCGCCTGTGACCTTCAGCTCGTTGTTGCGGTTCGTGATCTTGACGCCGAAGGCGTCTTCGATCCGGCGCACATTTTCGTCGAAGGAGCCGAAAACGTCGATCAGCTGCTCGACACGTTCTGCATTGATGGTTCGTTCTGTCATTCAATCGCTTCCTTTAGGCTTGCGGGCCGCATACGCGCGATCATTTCCTCGCACCGCAGACTGGCATACAGCCGGATACACCCGCCGGACTGCTCCGTCCGGACAGAGCTGCTCCTGATGCTTCCGGCGATCATATCGCGCATGGCATCCGCCTGCACCAGCTCCAGAAGCCTGCCTTCCGCGTCCTGCGCCCGCAATGTTTCTTCTCTTGTATCATACTCACAAATTCTTGTAATTGCAATCCCCAAAGGCAAAGAAAACCCGCCGGGGAGCGTCAGAACCCGCGTTTTTGTCTCTTTTTCGTAAAATCCTTCCGGTACGTCCGCGCCGAAAAGCGAAATGCGCCGCCGTCCGACAAGCAGACTGACCGCATAGCGCGGAGCCGTGCGGTTCGTCTTGATCTGCTCCGCCTCCGGTAGGACGCACACGGCCTGCCGGACCGTCTCGGCGTAGATCTCCGCCCGCGCCGCTGTCACCTGCGTTTTAAACCCGAAGTCTGTGTACGCCGATACCAGCAGCTCTCCGCCCGCAACAGCCTGCCCCGGCGCGCAGAGACAGTTCCCGGCCACAGCCTCCACGCGCGTTAAGACGCCCGCACGCGAGGCGATTACATCTGTCGGCACTTTTCGGTCGAGCACCGGAGCCTTGTCTGGCCGTTCCCGCACGACCACGTGCGCACACATACCGCTCTGCTGCACCGTCAGCCACTGCAGCTTCGGAATGCGAAGCAGCATCTGGTTCTTCAGCTCCTGCGGCTTGATCGACGGCCCATATGTCCCGAACCCCACGCCAAGCTCCCGCAGCTCCCGCAGGATCTGCGCGCTCGGGACAGCCTCGTTTCCCTCGACTTCGTAGAAAAAAACATATTTCGGCACAACGATCCCCGCTGCGATAGCCGCTGCCAGCAGAATAAGCAGCGCGGGCCGCTTCCGCAGCCCGCCGAACACGGTGGAAAAACCGCCGCGCTCTGTGACCGCACAGTCGCACCCGCCCATGCGCACGAGCTGCGCCGCGCGCGCCTCGTCCCGCCGCAGGATCCAGACCTCGGCGGTAAAGTCGTCCGGTTTTGCGCAGAAATGGAATGCGATGCGTGCCTTTGCCAGCCGCTGCATACACCATTCCGGGCTTGCTCCCGTGATGGACAGCCGAGACACGCCGAGAAAAAACCAGATCACCCGCCACATCCGCGCAGACCTCCCTCACCGTAGGTCAGACAGTCAATCTGCCCGATGATCGTCAGCCGTTCCCGGTGCATCTGCCGGATCTCCAGCCCGCTTCCCACGACGGTCAGGCTCCCGATGTTCAGCCCGATCACGATCCGCTCCCGGTTATATTCCAGAATCCCGGTGTGCCGGTCGACCGAGCACTCCCGGAACCCGTTGACCTCCAGATGCGGCAGCCCCGCGGCAATATCCATCGGCAGCCCCAGCCGCACAGATGCAGCGGCCAGATACGAACGCAGTTTTTTCAACCAGCAGCGCCTCCTGTTTTTCGTTTGCTATATGCTTATGCCCAAAAGACTAATTCTTTCCACCGCTGCATAGGTTTTTATCCAGAGGAGGGGAGAGGCATGAAAAAGCTATTCCAGGCGCTTGCGCTTCTTGCGGCGTTCGTTCTGCTCATCGCGCTGCCGCAGGCTGCAGCGGACGGCGTGCGCAGCGCACTCACGCTCTGCGGGCGGGTGATCCTGCCGTCGCTGTTTCCGTTTTTTGTGTGCAGCAATTTATTCCTGCTGCTCGGCTTTTCTACGCGGTTTTCCGCGCGATTCGGCGGCGCGGCGGCAAAGCTCCTGCGCCTGCCGCCCGCAGCGGGCAGCGCGTTTCTGCTGGGGCTTCTCGGCGGCTATCCGGCCGGCGCGCAGGCGGCGGGTACGCTTTACGCGCGAGGGGAGCTGTCCGGACTGGACGCGGAGCGCGCGCTTGCCGTCTGCAATCAGGCGGGGCCGTCGTTCATCTTCGGCGTACTCGGCGGCGCGGTCTTCAAAAGCGCGGCGGCAGGCGCATTTTTGTACGCGGTGCAGATCGTCTCTGCCGTGCTCGTCTGCCGTCTGACCGCGAAAAAACAGTACGCGCCCGCCAAAGCCGTCGCGAAGCCGCCGCAGCCGGAATCCTTTGCCGCAGCCTTTTCCGAATCGGTGCGCCGCGCGGGGATGAGCGCGATCCAGATCTGTATGTTTATCACGGTTTTTTCCGTGCTCTCCTGCTATTTTCTGCTTGCCGCGGGCCGCTTTCTGCCGCCGGAGGCGCTGCCGCTGGTTCTCGGATCGCTGGAGCTGTCCGCGGGCTGCGCGTCGCTGGCGGACTGCGCACTTGCGCTTCAATGGAAGCTGTGCATCGCGTCGGCGCTTTTGTCCTTCGGCGGCGTAAGCGTTCTGGCGCAGAGCCGCGCCGCCGTGCAGGAGCACGGCCTGACCGGGAGGCTGCTCCTGCCGTGCAAGGCGCTTCAGGCCGTGCTTTCCTGCACGCTTACGCTCATCGCTGCGCCGCTGCTGCACGCGGAAAGCTGGCCCGCCGCCGCCTTTTCCGGTACGCAAGGCCCGGAAACGGCGGGAGCGGCGTCTTTGCTGCTGTGCTCGGTGAGCCTGCTGCTTTTTCGCAAAAAGTACCATAGCAATTTGCACGGAAAGCGTGTATAATGGGGGCAAACATCAAAGAAAGGCTGCTGCCCCATGCTGTTCCGAAAGAAGATCGACCGCTACTGTACCTATTGCCAGTTCGCGGGGAAAATTGACGATGAAACGATGGTCTGCCAGTTCTGCGGCATCGTCCCCAGCGACCACCGCTGCCGCCGCTTCCGCTACGACCCCCTCCGCCGCATCCCCGGCCGCCCCGCCGCCCCCAAGCACACCCACGACGACGCAGATTTTTCGCTGTAAGCCCGGCGGATTCGGATGCGCCTTCCCGCTTCACTGTAGGGGCGGACGACTCTGTCCGCCCTGTTTGTCCGCCCGCCCCTACCAACTGCGCCCCCACGGAGAAAATCCTCACCGATTTTCTCCATTTTTTCTGCAAACCCGTTGCAAAGAGGGCATTTCCCATGTACAATAAATTCAGGTAGTATTTGCTAAAAACGAGAAGAAAGAGGGAGTTACCATGAAAAAGCAGTCTGGATTCCGCCGCCTCACCGCCCTTGCACTCGCCCTGTGCATGCTGGCTGCCCTGACGTCGGAGATCTTCGCGGCGGATATCGTCGCTTCCGGCTATTGCGGCGGAGAAGGGGACGGAACAAACCTGACTTGGACGCTGGATTCCGATGGACTCTTGACGGTCAATGGAAAGGGAAAGATGAAGTCCTCATCATCTGGATACCCTTGGGGTGCAAAGAAAGACGCTATAAAAGAAGTTGTATGCAGCAACGGAGTGGAGAGCATTGGAAGATATGCGTTTCAAAATTGTGATAATCTTACAAGCATCACAATACCAGAAAGTATGACGCGTATTGAAGAACGTGCTGTTTCGAATTGCAGTAGCCTTGAGGACATCATATTTCAAAATTCAAGTAGTATAACTTATATTGGGAAAAGTGCGTTTGCGAGTTGTACAAGTTTGACGAGTGTTCAAATTCCAGATGGGTTAAAATCGATCGAAGAAAGCACATTTTCTAATTGTACGAATCTAAAGAGCGTTGTAATTCCATTTGGTGTGGAAAAAATCTCCTCTTTCGCTTTTTTACGTTGTAGCAGTTTGACGGAAATCATTATCCCAAATAGTGTAACAACGGTTGGAAAACAGGTTTTTGCAGACTGTAGCAATTTAAAAAGTGTTTCTCTTTCTGATGAAGTAAAAACAATTACTCAGAGTATGTTTAATGGCTGCAAAAAGCTGGAACATGTTGCGCTTCCCAGTAAATTAACGAATATCAGAAATCATGCATTTTATGAATGCGAAGCACTTACAAATATCACAATTCCTGTTGGTGTTACAAGTATTGAAGGAACTGCCTTTTCGTATTGCAGAAGTATGAAAAAAATCTGCTTTATGGGGGATTGCACATGGATAGAACCATCTGCATTTTCTTACTGTAATCGCGACTTTACGATTTACTATATATTGGGGACAAACGGCTGGACGGACAGCAGCGCATACGATGCAGCGGCGGGCACATGGAACGGGTATCCGCTGAAAACATGGGATGGAAAAACAATTCCGGAAGAAACAAAAATTTCTGTACCAACGGGAAAATACTGTATTCGAGCCATTGACGAATCTGGAAATCCTGTCAGTGATGCGACGGTGTGGTGGAACGGCAGCAGAGCAGTCACGGATGAAAATGGTGATGCGTTCGTCGATCTGACCACGGCCGGAGAGCCTGTGATTCGGGTCGTCAAGAGCAGATATATTGAGTGGACGAATAAAAACAGCAACTGGAAAAAGAGTGATACACGCTTCGAACAAGTAATTCTCTATCCCGAAAGCTATGGTAAATTGAAACTCAAATATGCAAAGATATCTGACATACTTGATACGAATCTGGTGATCCAGACGAAGGTTTTGAACCTGCGCAACGACGGGGCCCTGATCGGCGACCTGAATTCGGGATATTTTGACCTTTCCTGCGCGGCCACGGATACGTCGGCCGTGACAGGCTATGCAGTCTATCAGAATAAAAAGGAAATCGCAAAATCCACAGACGGAAATTTCCAGAAGCTTGACGTCAGAGACTTCGTAGAGGGCGGTGGCTGCTTTGTCCGTGTGACCGGTGCAAATGGACAGACGATGGATACGCGCATTAATCTGCAATTTGCGAAAAATTCTGTCAACGAGGATTTCAAATTCGAACTCAAAGGAAAGAAAATCAGCTTTGCTGTAAGTGACGATATTCCGTATATTGGAGGAACTACGCTTTCTTTCGATATGCCGCTGAACGCGCCTGTATTTGTGTCCGCGACGCAAGACAAGCTACAGTTTGGAATAAATTTTGTTTCAAAGAAGCTGGAGGGAAACAGCGCGAAGACTGAAGCAGAGCAGTTGGAAGAGTATAAAGATACGATTGCAAAGATTATCACTTACGGAATCGTAAAAGAAACAGACAAAAAATTGCTCAAAAATTTTATGAAGCAGAGCAATAAAACGACTTTTTTTAAGACATGCGACGTTATGGTTTGCGGCTATGCTGAAGCGGATATTGGCAGCAAGACGGCTTCCGGCAATATCGTAGTAATTATAGATGTGGAAGCCTTTAAGCACAGCTACAATACAGTGATGATCATTCCGGTCACACTACAGATTGATGTAAAACTTGCACTTGAAACGGCCGGTTCGATCAGCTATCGGTTTAATACAGAAACATGGAACGGCAATATCAGCATGAAGCCCTCAATTAAGCTAACGCCATTTTTGGGCGTCGGCGCAAGCGGTGTGTGCGGCCTTGGTGGGTATGGACAAGCAGATTTGGCTGCAAAGTGGAACATACTTGGGACAAGCAGTGGCTTTTTGCAGACTGTTGATTTGACGGGTGAGCTTGGCATAAAGGGATACATCGGCCCATTGGAAGCCCATAAACCCTTCGCCCACCAAACTTGGCACCTATACACCGCCAATTCCGTAAAATCCCAATCCCTGCTGTCCGGTGCGGCGTGGGATGCGGCACCGGAGGCTTCTGCGTATGCCCCGTCTGACCTCAGCTATCTTGCGGAGGAGTCCGACTGGGCCCCTGCAGCTGTGCAGACCTACGCCGCCCGCGCCGCGCAGGCGAGGACGGAATATCACCCGCTGCTGCAAAATACATACCGCAACGCCCAGCCCGTCATGATCTCGGACGGGAGCGCGCTCTACGCGGCCTTTGTGCGCGCGGATGCGGATACCGGCGTGCGCTATATCGCGCTGACGAAATTTGACGGGAACAGCTGGTCGGAACCTGTGCGTGTCGACGCGGCCGCGATTCTGGACGACGCGCCGCAGCTCTGCACGGACGCAGCCGGAAATCTCTGGCTTGCCTATGCCCGCACGACGCAGGAGCCGGGTGATTCCCTCATCGCCTATGCCGAGCACCAGAATATCGTGGTCGGCACGGTCGACAAAAACACGCTCGCGTTCACCGAGCAGAAGGTCTATCAGTCTGACAACTATATGCGCCTGCCCGCACTCTCCTGCGTGAACGGAACGCCCGTCCTCGCGTGGGCCGAATCCGCGGTCACGGATGAAGAAAGCGTTGTGAACCCCGCCGCCAGCGCGGTCTATACGGCGGAATATCGCGGCGGAGCATGGCTTGACGCGCGCAAAGCAGCGGACGCCGCAGGCACTGGCTCTATCTGCATCGGCGCGCAGAACGGCGCGCCCGCCGTCGCCTATACCTCTGACGGCAAGCTCTATTGCGACAGCCGACTGCTGGCCGAGAACGTGACCGGCCGGGCCGTATACGGCAGACTGCCCAGCACGACGGCGGACTCCTTTATCTGGAATGACGACGGCGCGCTGCACGACGAAGCGGGGAACACAGTCCCGGTCGAAGGCCTGGGCCGCGACTTCGTAATCGTCGGCGACAGCATCTATTTTAACCAGTCCAACGGCGCAAACGCCAATCTGGCCGCGCTGCATTATGACGCTGTAAACGACCATTGGAGTGCACCGATCCTCTTGATCGGCGACGAGCAGTATCTGGAAAACCTGAACGCCGCAGAGCTGAACGGTAAGACCTACGCTCTCGGTATGCACACGACCGTGACGATCACCGCGGATGATGTAGACGACACAAAAGATCTCGTCTGGACGCAGATCCTGCCCGTCAGCGACCTGAAGCTCTCCGATGTCAGCTTTGACGCCGACGCGCTTGTTCCGGGCGAAACGCTTCCCGTTACGTTCACCGTCACCAACTCCGGCGACCACACGGTCAGCAGTCTCACGCTCACCGCGGATGGCGTGAGCACGGCGCAGGACTGCCAGCTCCTGCCGGGCGAAAGTGGGGAATTCACCGTCAGTATCACCTGCCCGTCCGAGAAACAGATCGTCACCTTTGAAGTACAGGAGCCCGGACAGGACGACTACACGCCGGAGGACAACACTGCCGCCTGCACCGTCGGCAGCGCAGACGCGGAGGTCGAGCTTGCGCTGCTCCAGATCGGCAGCCGCAAATTCCTGCAGGCCGTCGTCGTCAACCGCGGTCTGGAACCGGCCAGCGGCAGCGTCCTGTTTACCGGCCCCGACGGCCAGACGCTTGCCGAACGCACCTTCCAGAACCTTACGTACGGCGGCACAGTCATCGCCGAATACGAGCCTGATTCCTTCGCCGCCCTTTACGGTGAGGACGTGACGGCCACGGTCAGACTCCATCAGGACGAGCCGAACATGCTGAACAACACCGATTCCGTCCCGGTCTTGCTCACTTCGACCGAAATTCTCTCAGCCCAGCGCACCGGAACCGCTGTCACTGCAGAGATCGCCTGCATGCAGGACGGTGCGCGCGCCATCTGTGCGTTCTACGCGGCGGACGGACGGTTGCTGCGCACGGTGATCCAGCCGCTCGAGTCCGGGAAAATCAACAGCCTGACCTTCCAGATCGATTCCAACGCCGCGCAGGCAAAGCTGTTCGTTCTGGACGCGAAAAACGCCCCCGCAGCAGCCGGAAAAACCGTCCAGCTGAACGGCTGACGGCCTGCTTCAAGATTTTAACCGCGCCGGAAGGAAAATCCCTTCCGGCGCGGTTTCGTGTATTTACAAAAATTCCGGTCAATGCTATACTATACAAATTGATTGAAACGCTTTTCTGAAAGGAACGGTATCTATGGGTCTGCCTGCGAAGCTGGTGCGCGCACAGCTCAATTTCTTTAAACCCTTTGTCGCCAACTGCTCTCTGGAGATCACCCGGAAGGGACAGGACAAGCTCGGCGAGCTGATGGAGGCTATCCACCGGCGCGACGTGATCGTCCGCGACCATGACTTCGGCCCGTTTCAGGGCGCGTGGATCATGCCCAAGGACGAGCGGCGGCAGGGCGTTGTGCTCTATCTGCACGGCGGCGGCTACACCTGCGGCAATCTGGACTATGCCAAGGGCTTCGCGGCCACGCTTTCAGACGAGTGCGGTGTGCGCGTGTTCTGCGCAGCCTACCGTCTGGCCCCGGAGGACCGCTTTCCGGCTGCGCTGGACGACGCGGTCGTGAGCTATCAGTATCTGCTCTCCAAGGGCTATCCCGCCAGCCAGATCCTGCTCTGCGGCGAGTCCGCCGGCGGCGGACTTATTTACGCCCTCTGCCTGCGCCTCAAGGAGCTGCGCCTGCCGCTTCCGTGCGGCCTGATCGGCATTTCGCCGTGGACCGACCTGACCGGCTCCGGCCAGTCCTATATTGACAACCGCGACATCGACCCCTCCATGACGCCGGAGCTGCTGCAATTCTATGCCGCCTGCTATACCGACGACCCAAAAGATCCCCTCTGCTCGCCGCTGTTCGGCGATCTGACGGGCTTGCCGCCGTCGCTGCTGTTCGTCGGCGGGGACGAGGTCATGCTCGACGATACGCGGATGCTCCATAAAAAGCTGCTCGATTCCGGCTGCAAGAGCCAGATCGTCATTGCGCCGGAGCGCTGGCACGCATATGTGCTGTATTATCTGAATGAAAACATGTCCGATTTTGACACCATCGGGCGGTTTATGACGCGCGTGCTCTCTCCGGTTCGCAAGCTGCGCTGGATGCGGCTGGACAACGCCGCGAAAATATACCCGGCGGCAAAGCGCCGGAACTGGACGAATTATTTCCGCCTGTCTGCCACGCTGACGGAGGAGGTCGATCTGAACGTGCTGCGCGCCGCGCTGGACGTGACGGTGCGGCGCTTCCCGTCCATCGCCGTCCGCCTGCGTCGGGGCGTGTTCTGGTACTATCTCGAGGAGATCACGAAAGCCCCTGCCATCGAAGAGGATAAAAGTTATCCGCTTGTCCATGTCCCGTTTGATGATGTACGCAAATGCGCTTTCCGTGTGCTGGTTTACGGCAGACGCGTTGCTGTGGAGTTTTTCCACGCAGTCACGGACGGCACGGGCGGTCTGATCTTCCTCAAAACGCTGGTTGCGGAATACCTGTGCCAGAAATACAAGATCAATATCCCCGCCGAAAACGGCGTATTGGGCCGCTTGGAGGATCCTGACCCGGAGGAGCTGGAGGACAGCTTCCTGCGCTACGCGGGCGACATCACCGCCAGCCGCGCCGAGCAGACCGCCTACCACATGAGCGGAACGCCGGAGCCGGACGGCTTTTTGAACCTCACCACGCTCATGCTGCCCGTCCCCGCTGTCAAGGAAAAGGCGAAGGAATTCGGCGTCAGCGTGACAGAGTTCATTGCCGCCGTCATGATGAAGGCCATCAGCGACCTGCAGAATGAAAAGGTTCCGCGCCGTATGCGGCGCAAGCCTGTCAAGGTCCTGCTGCCGGTCAATCTGCGCGGCCTGTTCCCGAGCCGGACGATGCGGAACTTTGCGTCCTATGTCACGCCGGAGATCGATCCGCGCCTGGGCGACTATTCTCTTGCGGAGATCTGCCGGATCGTTCATTACCGGATGGGTCTGGAAAACGATCCCCGGATGATGGCGGCGAAGATCGCGACGAACGTGGCGAGCGAACGCTCCGCTGTGCTGCGCGTCATGCCGCTGTTCGTGAAAAATATCGCCATGAAGGCCGTGTTCGATCTGGTCGGCGAGTGCAAATCCTGCCTGTGCCTGTCCAACCTCGGTCTTGTCAGACTGCCGGAGGAAATGGCTCCGTATGTTGCGCGGATGGACTTCATCATCGGCGTGCAGGCCAAAGCTCCGCACAACTGCGGCGTCGTCAGCTGGAACGGCACCATGTATATCAACATGATCCGGAACATCCGCGAGCCGGAGCTGGAATCTCATTTTTACCGTGTGCTGCACACGCTGGGGCTGCCCGTCAAGGTCGAGAGCAACCAGCGCTGGGCATGAATAGGAGGCTACAAAAGCATGTATTGTGTTAAATGCGGCGTTGAACTCGCTGACAGCGAGAAAAAATGTCCTCTGTGCGGGACGCCGGTGTTCCATCCTGATATTCCGCGCAATCTTTCCGAGCCGCCCTTTCCGCCGGACAAACGCATCCGGCCCGAGGACGTGAACCGTTCCGGCGTCCTGTTCGTGCTGACCATCGCGGCGCTTCTGCCCGCACTTTTGTGTCTGCTGTGCGACTGGCGCATCAACGGAACGCTTGTCTGGTCCGGCTATGCGGCGGGAGCGATTGCGCTGCTGTATGTCGTTATCCTGCTGCCCATGTGGTTCCGGCGGCCCAATCCCGTCATATTTGTGCCGGTCGATTTCATCGCGGTGGGACTGTACCTGCTCTATATCAACTTTGCCACCGGCGGGCACTGGTTCTTGTCCTTTGCATTCCCGGTCACAGGTGCGATCGGCCTGCTCATCAGCGCAGCTGTTGCCCTGACGCACTATCTGCGCGGCGGGTATCTTTACATCTACGGCGGTATGCTGATCCTCGGCGGCGGTCTGGCCGTGCTCATCGAGTTCCTGATCAATCTGACGTTCCAGATCCACGAGACGCTGTTCTGGTCGTTTTATCCGATGGTCGCGGGCATTGTGCTCGGCCTGATGCTGATCGTCATCGCCATCTGCAAGCCCCTGCGCGAATCCCTGCACCGGAAATTCTTCCTGTAAGACAGCAGGAGAACAAAAATCGCTTTTTGCACAGTGAAAAACACGCATGGGCCCGGCTGGGTTCATGCGTGTTTACATAATATAATGAAGCGTTTATTCGTACAGATAGACGCGGGCTTCGTATGGGCGGGTGAGGAAGCTGTTTTCCTCGCGGGTACCGTCGTAATTCGTCAGGAGAAGCTTCATGTCGCCAAGTGAGAAGTTATACGGCGCCTGAAATCGCACAGGCTTGTCGGTGAACGAACAGATCACCAGCAGCTTCTGCTCCTTTGTCTCGCGGGCGTAGACATACAGCTTGTCCGAACCCTTATAATACTCCTGATAGCTGCCGTCGCGGACGACTGGCAGGCTTTTGCGCAGGGCAATGGCCTTTTTATAGAAATTCAGAATCGAATCCGGGTCGTTCAGCGCCTGCTCTGCGTTGATGCTCGTGTAATTTTCGTTGACATAAAACCACGGCGTACCAGTCGTGAACCCGGCGTTTTCGCCGTCTGTCCATTGCACGGGCGTGCGGGCAGAGTCGCGGGACGCGCGGTGATAGAGCGCAAGGCGCTTTTCCTCCGGCCAGTCCGGGTGCTGGTTGCGGGTCTGGACATCCTCATACATGCTGGTGTGCTCCGGACGCCAGTTTGTCATGCCGATCTCCTGACCCTGATAAATAAACGGCGTGCCCTTCAAAAACAGATAGCTGACAGCCAGCATTTTTCCGCTCTCCACGCGGTACTGTTCGCTGCCGTAGCGTGAGATCACGCGCGGGTGATCGTGATTTTCGAGATACAGCGCGTTCCAGCCGCGCCCGTCCAGCTGCGTCTGCCAGCTGGAAAAGGCCCGGCGCAGGCGCTTTAAGGAGAAACTGCGCGGCATATAGTCCGTAAAGAAGCAGTCGGCGCACATACACTGGAACTGGATCATCATGTCGATCTCATTCGTGTCCGACTCTTCGATGTAATCCAGCGCCCGCTGCGGCGTGACGAGCGGCGCTTCAGCAATGGTCATGCAGTCGTAATTTTCCAGCACATCGCGGCGGAACTCCTGCAGATACTCGTGGATGTGCGGGCCGTGATTGTAAAACCGGATGCCCTTGAAGATCGGGAACAGATGGTCGTCCGGCAGGCCCTCCTTTTTGGAAATAAAGGTGATCACATCTTCACGGAAGCCGTCAACACCGAGATCGAGCCAGAATTTGAGGATCTTCTTGACCTCTGTTCGGACAAGCGGATTGTCCATGTTGAGATCCGGCTGCTTGACGGCAAACAGATGCAGATAATATTCCTGCCGCAGATCGTCCCACTGCCATGCCTTGCCCTCAAAATGACTGTCCCAGTTGTTCGGCAGTTTTCCGTTCGGCTTTGCGGGCCGCCAGATATAATAATCGGTATACGGCTCGATGCGCCGCCGGGATTTCTGAAACCATTCATGCTCGTCGCTCGTGTGATTGACGACCAAATCCATGACAAGCTTCATCCCGCGCTGGTGAAGGCCCTCCAGAACGGCCCGAAACGCTTCCATGCCGCCGTATTCCGGTGCAATGTCCATGTAATCCGAAATATCATAGCCGCAGTCCGCGCCGGGCGACGGATAGAGCGGCGAGAACCAGACGCCGTCAATGCCGAGCTCCTTCAGATAGTCGAGCTTCTCCAATACCCCCCACAGATCGCCGATCCCGTCACCGTTTCCGTCGCGGAAGCTCCGGGGCCAGATCTGATAAAAAACCATGTCCTTAAACCATCTTGTATGACGCATATTCATTTCTCCCCATGCCGTTCGTTGGTTTCCATAACAACAATATTATTGTAACATATCACCGCAGTTTCGCTATATGGAAACCTGAACAGATTTTCAGGCCCGCTTTCGTCCAAAATTGACACTTGCGGGAGACTGGAAAAACACATACAATATAAACAAGTATATACACCCATAAGAGGTAAAAGGAGGACGACCCATGCGGCTGCAGTTCCCGGAAGGATTTTTGCTTGGCGTCAGTTCCGCCTCGGCGCAGATCGAGGGCGGCGAGGTCGGAAGCAACTGGAATGACTGGTACCATCAGGGCCGGATCAAGGACGACTCTGACCCCGCGGTGGCCGACGACCATTGGAACCGCTGGCGCGAGGACTGCGCGCTGATGGCGGGGCTGCATCTGCCCATCGCCCGCATGGGCGTGGAATGGGCGCGCATCATGCCCGCGCGCGGCGAGATCGATGAAACGGCGATCACGCATTACCGCGCGGAGCTGGAATATATGCGGCAGCTTGGCATCCGCCCGCTGCTGACCATCCATCATTTTTCCAACCCCATGTGGTTCGAGCGTCTGGGCGGCTTTTCAAAGCGGGAGAATCTGGACGATTTTCTGTCCTTCGCAAAACTTTGCGCCGACCGCTTCGGCGATCTGGTCAGCGACTGGATCACCATCAACGAGCCGAACGTCTACGCCACAAACGGCTATTTCTTCGGCGACTGGCCTCCCGGCCATAAAAGCTTTTCCGAGACGTTCACGGTGCTGGAAAATATGGCCTTCTGCCACATCCGCTGCTATCAGATGCTCCACGCGACGCGCGAAGCCATGGGCTATTCCGACACCATGGTCGGCTTTGCGAACCATCTGCGCGTATTTGAGCCGGAAAACCCGAAAAATCCCGTGCAGGCCGCCACGGCCAGAGCCGTCGAGTGGCTGTTTCAGGGCGCAATTACGCAGGCTATGTCCACAGGCGTGTTCCGCCTGCCGCTGAAGAACCACTGGAAGCTGCCGAAGGGCGAATACTGCGATTTCCACGGCGTCAACTATTACACGCGCTCGACTGTCACGGGCTTTGCCGACGGCGTCCGGAAAAACAGCCCGCGCAACGACCTCGGCTGGGAGATTTATCCCGACGGTCTGCCGCAGGTCGCAGCCAAGCTGGAAAAGCTGCTCAAGCGCCCCATCTGGGTCACGGAAAACGGCACCTGCGACAATCAGGATGCCTTCCGCGCCCGGTATATCTACGAGCACCTGCACGCCATGCTCCGTTCCGGCCTGCCGTTCGAGCGGTATTATCACTGGTGCTTCTGCGACAACTTTGAATGGCTCGAGGGCGAGAGTGCCCGTTTCGGCCTCATCAACGTCGATTACGCCACCCAGACGCGCACGATCAAGCGCTCCGGTGAGTTCTACGCCGATATGATCCGCAATGACGGCGTAACGGACGAGGCCTATAACACGTATGTCAGAGGGGAGGTCTACCGCGTCGAATGATCACAGTCAAGCACGGCGTGTTTCACCTGCAAAATGAAAAAAGCTCCTACCTGTTCCGTGTACGGGACGGCTTTCTGGAGCATCTGCATTTCGGCACGCGCCTGAGCGCGTCCGACGCGGATGCACTCGCCGTCCGGCCCGGCTGCGGCTGGGGAGACAGCACGCTTTACCGGGAAGGCTCCAACGCCAACTGTCTGGATATTTTTCCGCTGGAATGGAGCGGCTGCGGCAGGGGAGACTACCGCGAAAGCCCCATGGAGCTGCTGCAGAACGGCGTGCCGATTTCCACGGAGTTCCATTATACCGGCTGCGAAGCGCTGAAATCTGCTCACCCCTCCGCGCTTCCGGCCTCGCGCGGGCAGACGGTTCTTGCTGTCTATCTGGAAGACAGCGCGGCCAAGCTTCGCCTCACGCTTTTATACGGCGTCCTGCCCACGGTCTTCACAAGAAGAGCGATTCTGGGAAACTGCGGCGATACGCCCATCTCTATCCGGAAGCTTATGAGCGCCAACACGGACCTTCCGGGCGACTGGACGCTGCACACCTTTTCCGGCGGCTGGATCGCCGAAATGCAGCATACCGAAACGCCCGTCACTATGGCGCGTACCTGTCTGGAAAGCACGACTGGCGCGTCGTCCAGCCGTGCGAACCCCGGCTTCCTGCTTGCCGCCCCGGATGCGGCGGAGACGGCAGGCGAGGTCTGCGGCTTTAATCTGCTCTATTCCGGCAGCCATTATCTGAGCGCGCAGAAAAGCCTGCAGGGCCTCACGCGCGTGATGCATGGCATTTCTCCCGCAAATTTCAATTGGGAGCTTGCGCCGGGGGAGCGGTTCGAGACGCCGGAGGCTGTCATGGCGTGGTCCGATGCCGGCTTCGGCGGCATTACGGACTGCTTCGGCCGCTATGTGAACGAAGCGCTCATTCCGCCGTATTGGAAAAACCGGCCCCGTCCCATCGTCTATAACAGCTGGGAGGGCTGTATGTTCGACTTCACGGAGGCGAAGCTCCTGCGGCTCGGAAAGCTTGCAAAGCAGCTGGGCTGCGAGCTGTTTGTGCTCGACGACGGCTGGTTCGGCAAGCGTGACAGCGATACCAGCAGCCTCGGCGATTACTCCGTAAACGCCAAAAAGCTCCCGAACGGCCTGAAGGGACTCGGCGAAAAGCTGAATGCGATGGGGCTGCAGTTCGGCCTCTGGTTCGAGCCGGAATCCGTCAGCCCGGATTCGGAGCTGTACCGTCGGCATCCGGACTGGGCGCTGCATGACAGCCTAGGCCGTACCGATCTTCTGGGCCGCCACCAGCTGCTGCTCGACCTTACGAAGCCGGAGGTGCGGGACTATATCGTCGAAAGCGTCGGCGGGATCCTTGATTCTGCGCCCATTTCCTACGTCAAGTGGGACATGAACCGCCATTCCTGCGCGCTCGGCGCAAAGCAGCATGAATTTGTCCTCGGTCTTTATGATGTGCTGCGCCGCATTTTTGAGCCGAGGCCGGAAATTCTGCTTGAAAGCTGCTCATCCGGCGGAAACCGGTTTGACTGCGGCATGCTGTTTTTCTCGCCGCAGATCTGGTGCTCGGATGATACCGACCCTGTTGAGCGTCTGCGCATCCAGCAGAGCCTCAGCTACCTCTATCCGCCCTCGTGCCTCGGCGCGCACGTGTCGGCGGGGCCGCACGCGCAGACGCTGCGCGCAACGCCGCTTCCCACGCGCGGAAACGTCAGCCTGTTCGGCTGCCTCGGCTACGAGCTGGATCTGACGGAGCTGCTTCCCGTTGAGCAGACAGAGATCCGCGCGCAGATCGAGTTTTACAAGGCACACCGCCGCACGCTTCAGTATGGCCGCTTCACAAGAGGCAAAACGGACGGCGGCGGGACTATCTGGCAGGCGCAGACGAAGGAGGAGACGGTCGCGGGCGTGTTCCACGGCGTACAGCACGCCGCTCCGGGCTATGAGCGTCTGCGCGTGACCGGTCTGGACGAGAAGAAGCAGTACCGGATCGACAGCCGCCCGCAGCTGCTGCGCGTCGGCGATTTTGGCTCGCTTCTGCGCCATGTGCTGCCCGTGAAGCTGAACCCGAATGGCCTTGCCGTGCAGACGGCGGACAGCTATTACAAAATGTACGACGGCCAGCAGACCGTCACGGCCTCCAGTGCGGCCTACAGCGCCGGGATCATGCTTGCACCGCGCTTTGCCGGGACCGGCTACGATGCGGACGGGCGTATGCAGGGCGATTTCGGCTCCAATGTCTATTTTATCCGGGAGGTGCAGTCATGAAAAATCCTGACCGCCGCAATAAATATTTCTTTGGCCTCGGCACGATCGGCCGTGATATGTTCTATGCGTTCGAGGCAAACGCACTTTTATATTTCCTGTCCAACATTCTTTCCTTACCCATTCATGTGTTCGCAGCGGTAAGTCTTGTGCTCTCCGTCCTGCGCATCGCCGACGCGCTGAACGACCCCATCACGGGCCTTGTCATCGACAATATCCACACAAAATGGGGCAAATTCAAGCCCGCGATCCTGGTCGGCGGCGTCGTGTCCGTGATCTTCTATCTGATCCTGTTCGGCAACGTCGGCACCGGCACGGCCTATGTCATTTTCTTCGCAGCCGCGTATGTCCTCTGGGATATCAGCTATGGCATCAATGACATTGCCTATTGGACGCTCCTGCCCGCCCTGACGCAGGATCAGAAGCAGCGCGAGAATTACGGCGCGTTCGCGCGTATCTGCGCAAACATCGGTATGTACATCATCATGGTTGGCTGGCAGCCCATCACCGCCGCCCTCGGCAATACGCCGAAGGCGTGGATGACGGTCGCCGTCTCGGTGAGCGTTATTTATCTGGCAGGACTCTGCTTCCCGCTGTTCGGCGTAAAGGAGAACCGCGAGATCAAGGAGGACGACGAGAAGTTCACCATCCGCGATATGTGGAATGCCATCACAAAAAACGATCAGCTCATGTGGACAACGCTCTCCATGGCGCTGTTTATGGTCGGCTACTGCACGACGACCGGCTTTGCGACGTACTATATGCAGTATCTCTACGGCGATATCAATATGTACGCCATTCTGGCCGCCGTCTGCGGCGTGGCACAGCTGGCGGCACTGATGATCTTCCCGCTGTTTTCCAAGAAATATGACCGCCGCCAGCTCTACACCGGCGCAACGGTTCTTGTGATTGCGGGCTATCTGGCCTTCTTCTTTGCCGAGCATTCTATCGGCCTGATCGCCGCCGCCGCGATTTTGATGTTTGTCGGGCAGGCGTTCATCCAGCTGCTGATGCTCATGTTCCTCGCCGATACCATTGAATACGGCCAGTGGAAGCTGGGCCGGCGCTCGGAATCCATCACGTTCTCCATCCAGCCGCTTGTCAACAAGATCGGCGGCGCGCTCTCGACCGGTCTCATCAGCATCAGCATCATGCTCGCCGGCATCAAGACCAGGGGCAGCGACGCGGCCGCGGCCGCCATCGACGCCTCCGGCAAGCTGACCATCAAGCTGGCTATGCTGGCCATCCCGCTGGTCCTGATCGTCGCGGGCTATGTGATCTATCTGCGCAAATATAAGATCAGCAAGGAGTTCTACGACAATATGCTCGCCGACCTCAAGTTCCGCGAGACAAAACCGGCGGCAGACCGCTGACCGGAACCGCCCGCTGGGCAGCTGCAAATTTCGGAGCATCTTTCACGCAGAAGTCTGAATGTTCTATAACCGGCAAAAGCCGCCCCGCCGGGCGGCTTTTGCCGGTTATATTGTTACTCCGTCCGCAGCGCTACGACCGGGTCCTTCTTTGCCGCGAGGGACGACGGGATGAGTCCTGCGAGGAAGGTCAGCAGCATCGAAATGGCGACCAGCGCCGCACCGGCCTGCCACGGCAGCTTTGCGCCGAGCGAGGCAATGTCGGTCAGATGCTGTACGACCGCGTTGATCGGCAAAATCAGCACCAGCGTCAGTCCCACGCCAAGCAATCCCGCAATCAGACCCTCGATCAGCGTTTCGGCGTTGAATACCCGCGCGATATCGTGCTTCGACGCGCCGATGGCGCGCAGAATGCCGATCTCCTTTGTGCGCTCCAGCACGGAAATATATGTGATAATGCCGATCATGATCGACGAGACGACCAGCGAGATCGAGACAAACGCGATCAGAACATACGAAATGGCGTTGATGATCGTCGTGACCGAACTCATCAGCAGCGCAACATAGTCCGTATACGTGATCTGGTCGTCCTCCGGCAGCGCGCTGTTGTAGCGCTCAATGCAGTCGCCGATGGCTTCCTTGTCAGAAAACGTGGAGGCGTACAGATTGACCTTCGACGGCTTGGAGCGTTCTACATATCCGAGCGCCGAAAGCGTGTCCTCAAGAGTCGAATCCGAATACGCGGCGGGAACATATGTGTCATAGAGATACTGCACCTGCTCGTCTGTCAGCTCCGCCGCGTCCATCGCGGCGGCCAGCTGCTCGGACGAAAGCCCGGCCAGCTGCGCCGAGACTGCTTCGGCATACTGCGCTGCAATCTGCTCACGCAGCATCTGTGCAACATAATCGAACAGCGTTTCGTCGTCCATCTGCGCGATATACCCGCGCACTGTCTCCGGGTCGGTGCCCATCTGCCCGGCGTAGGAGTCCGTCATCTGCGCTTCAATTGTTTCACGCGTCATGCCGTCCATGGCCTGCTGCACGGCGCTGTCCAGATACTCGCCCGGCGCCTGCTTTGACATATCTGCGTACATCTGCGCCTTTTCCTGCGTGTCCGCATCCGCCATAACGGCTCCGACCGCCTCGCGCATCTGCGCCGCGTCAGGCGCTTCCTCGTCGCCTGTTTTGAACGGCAGGCCCGTCAGAACATCCGTTTCGGGATCGTCCAGCTGCTGCCGGATGACCGCGCTTTCGGAGGCGGCGTCCAGCACATACTGCGTCAGTGCACTCGTATACCCCAGCGACCCGCGCACCATGCTGTTCGCCGCGTCCGGGTCCGGCCGCAGCACGCCGACGATCTTCAGCGTCGTGCCGACCTCGTCGGAGCCGTAGAGATATTCCATCCCCGCCTCACTCTGGCTCAGATCGGTCCAGCTGCCGTCCGCGTTCTGGGCGTAATGCTCAAAGGGCAGGATCAGCTGGAAGGTGTGGCCGCAAAGCTCCTCATAGCTCCAGCTTGCGTCTGTTTTTTCAATCGTCTCCTGATTCATGGCCGCCTGCATGGCGTCTGTCATTTCCTGCTCAGTCTTGAGGCCCATTGCATACATGACCAGATCGGAGATCTCATTGTTTTCCCCCACAACCAGCACGACCTCGTCATAGCTTTCCGGCCATCTGCCGTAGAGCACATCGTACTGCGACTTCAAAAGCGGGGAGATCCCCGTCCCGTCCTCGTTCGGCAGCAGCTCCTCCCAGACGTCCATGGCGGAATAATAGCTGCCGAACTGCGAAAAATAACTGCTGTAATCGCCGCCGTACATACTGCTCATCATGTTCTGCAGCAGCTCCATCACGTCGGCCTTGACAATATTGTCGTCTGCGTCCTTTGTGTAGACCGGCAGCGACAGGTCATAGGCATACTGGATCGAGGTCAGATATTGATGAATTTCGCTGTCCGGGTTATCCAGATAGCGCTTGAACGCTTCCAGATCGTTTGTCTGCGTGCCGTTCTCGTTCAGGCTCTGCATCAGGTCGTACATGACGTTGGATGCGTAGACGCGCCCGTCTGTATGCGTTTTTTCAGACTCCTCGCTGTGCATGCCCATCAGTGCCGTCACCATGCCGGACATATCCGCGCTTTCCGCTTCGATCGTTACCGGATAAGACGAAAGCGTGTCCTCCTGCACGTCGTTGATATACGTTTGAATGCCGTTGGAAAGGGACAGAATTAAGGCAATGCCAATGATGCCGATGGAGCCTGCAAAGGCGGTCAGGATCGTGCGGGCCTTCTTCGTCATCAGGTTATTGAGACTCAGTCCCAGTGCCGTGAAAAACGACATGGACGTGCGCCGCTTACCTGCTTCCGTCTTCACTGGCGGCTCCGCCGCGTCTTCATACGGCGCGCTGTCCGCCAGAACGCTTCCGTCGAGCAGCCGCACCGTCCGCGTAGCGTAGCGCGCGGCAAGCTCCGGGTTGTGCGTGACCATGATAATGAGCTTTTCGTCCGCGATCTGCTTCAGAAGCTCCATGACCTGCACAGACGTTTCACTGTCCAGCGCGCCGGTCGGCTCGTCGGCCAGCAGAATCTCCGGATCGTTGACCAGCGCCCGCGCAATCGCCACGCGCTGCATCTGTCCGCCGGACATCTGGTTGGGCTTTTTGTGCAGCTGGTCGCCCAGACCGACCTTTTCCAGCGCCTGCACGGCGCGCTTTCTCCGCTCGGACTTGCTCACGCCAGAAAGCGTCAGCGCAAGCTCCACGTTCTGCAGAACCGTCTGGTGCGGGATCAGGTTATAGCTCTGAAAGACGAAACCGATGGAATGGTTGCGGTAGGTATCCCAATCCCGCGCGGAAAAGTCCTTCGTCGAGCGTCCGCCGATGACAAGATCGCCGGAGGTATATTGATCCAGTCCGCCGATGATGTTCAGAAGCGTCGTCTTTCCGCAGCCGGACGGCCCCAGCACAGCGACGAATTCATGCCGCCGGAACCGGATCGACACGCCCTTCAGCGCGTGAACGGTGGTGTCTCCGGCCTGATAGTCCTTTACGATCTGTTTCAGCTCAAGCATTGGGTCACGATCCTTCATTTCAGAATAAACAGAATTAGAATACACTGGATTTATGAACAAATCTATGGAATCGCAGACCTTTCCGCGCAGTGTTCACAGAAAATTTACCGCCTCCAAAACTTTTTTAGCCGCCCTCATAAATAATTTGGACAGACAGATTACTGGGAGATGTATAATTATTTAAAACAACGATTTAAACATGCCATTCGTTTTCGACATAAAAGAGGGTACGGGGTGCATTCTCCCTTTGTTTTTGATTTGATCACGAGTGTAATAAAGGAAAAAGCGGTTTATTACGATTTCGAGCGGATTGAGGCGATGGGGAACATTCGGGAGAAAGAGCGGAAATTGTATCGTTTGCTTTTCCGGTTGGCAGAATACTTTTCTTACCGGAATGTGTTGTGTGTTGGGGTGCGGTCTCCGTGGGTTTCCATGTATCTGGCGGCTGTTTCGAAACAGATGGTGTTGCTGAACGGGGGATGTGCATATTTGGGGGCCGAGTACACGGAACAGGTGAAACCGGGAGATTTGAAAGGTCGTAAGATCGATATGGTTTTCTTGGGGAGAGCGTTCGAGGAGGATTGGGATGAAGCTTGGGAGGAGGTTTTGCGAGTGCGCAAACGAGGCCCGTTGTGTATCGTGATTAAAGATATTTACAAAGGGCGTTTTAATTCTTTGGTATGGCGACAGTTGAGGCAGGAGGGGAC
>ENA-ORNY01000560-ORNY01000560.1-human-gut-metagenome-genome-assembly--contig:-NODE-560-length-25229-cov-11.085803_pt1 | contig 25229 bp, 23 predicted proteins | sample MGYA00242122_ERZ509036 | MGnify/ENA primary metagenome ERZ509036 (study PRJEB26280, sample SAMEA2338696) | human gut metagenome | biome: human gut; feature: human-associated habitat; material: faeces... | reverse complement strand
TATATCAAAAAGCCGCACCCAAGTGGTGCGGTTCAATTTTCAATTTAGGAAAAAACATCAGTAAATTGATGTTTTTTTTAAAAATTAATTGATTTGTAAAAAAAAATAATATATAATATCTATCAATAAAGGAAGGTAAATTATATGAAGCATGATTTACATATTCATTCAAACATATCCGATGGCGAATTGTCAAGAAACGATATTATAAAAATTCTAATTCAAAAAGATATTGAGGTTGTTTCATTTACTGAACACAATTCATTTGTGGAAAGTCCAAAAAATGATCAAATTAATTTTATTAATGGGATTGAATTTGATACAATGCTTGAAAAATCTTTTCATCTTTTATGCTACTTTCCATATTATAGTAAAAACATAAGTCAACTTATAACCAAATATAGAAATAATACTAATGATAGAAGTAATGAATTAATTAAAAAGATAGGAATAGTTCATAATGTTAACTTATCAATTGAAGAATTAGTTAGTTTTTTTAATAGATCATATATTACAAAAAGAGATATAATAGATTGGATAATATTCAATGGTTATGCAAAATCGGTAACTGAAGCTGTAGAAATATTTACTGGTAAAAATGCTCCAAGTTATGTGCCAAAATTTTCGTTAGACTTTCAAGAAGTGGTCATTACAATTAAAAATATAGGTGGTTATGTTTTTTTAGCACATCCAGTAACATTGAAATTAGATGATATTGAATTTGAAAAATTTATTTTAACTTTAAAAGACAATGGATTAGATGGTATAGAAGTTATTAATTTATCTAAAATAACTGATGTTGAAATGAAAAAGTTGAAATATATTGCTGATAAACTTGAATTGCTAACATGTGGCGGTAGTGACTTTCACAATGTAAATAAACACAATTTAGGTGTAGATGGAGATGAGTCAGATATTTTAATTAAAAGATTAATAAAATAGATTAATAAATAAATTTATCTACAAGGAATTAAGTCGTATATTATTGAGTTGATCAATTGAAAAAACATTTTCTTTATATAGAAGCATATATTCATCGAATAAAGAGTTCTCAAATATTAGCTGATCATCAGTGTTAATTGTTACTTTTAATCCATGTTCATACATTTTTTTTATTGGATGTTGTTTTATGTCTTTAACTCTACATAACATTAAATTACTTATTGGACATACATTAAATTGAATATTTTTCTTTTTGGCATATTTCATAATTCTTTTATCATTAACAACGGATATTCCATGTTGAACGACGTTCAAATGCAATACTTTAATTGCTTTATATACTTGATAAGCGTTCCCAAATTCGCCAACATGGGCCTTTCTTTTTAAATGTTTTTTTTCTGCATATTTATAAATTGATTTAAAAGTATTAATTGGTTTTGATAACTCATCCCCAAATATATCTATACCTGAAAAAATTGAACTATCAATCATTTTTAAAATGATTTTTTTATGTTCTTTTTTGTAAGCATTTCTACTTATTCCAATGTCGAAACGTAGTTTAATCTTTTTATTATATTTTGCTAAAATATTTTTTAAATCGTAAATATATTTTTCTAAATTGCCGTTATAAACTTCGAATGTTAATCTATAATCTACACTTATTTCTAGGATTGATATTCCATCATCAATTGCGGTTAAAATGGTACATTCAAACAATGATAATTGACCAATTTTTGTAGTAGAAATTTTAATAATATTATTTTTTATAAATTTTGTTAACGAATATATATTGTTGCTTTTAGAAAAATGTTCCAATTTATTTTGTGGAAAAGCTTTAAAAAATTTTTCTCTGTTAGATCCTAAAAGAGCATGGTTATGTAAATCGGCTTTAGATACGCACTTAAAAAGTTCTTTATTATTTTCAATCATAGAACGTTTAAAAAGTTCAAATTCATTTGTCATTATTATCCCTCATTTAAAATAGTATAACATATTTTATATTTAATTACGTAAATTTACGAAAAATTGGTTGTAAATTGTAAAAAAAAATTGTAAAATAATATGCAATTAGAGGAGGAGTTAATATGAATGTAGTGAACCTTCACATTCACTCTAACGCATCAGATGGAATTTTATCAGGAGTTGAAATTGTTGAAAAAGCATCACAAGAAAAACTGAAGTATATTTCAATAACGGATCATGATACAGTTAGGGAGATACAAAATGCAATAAATTATTCATTATCGACAGATGTTATAGTAATACCAGGTGTTGAATTAACAGCGGAATATTCAAATGGAGAGTGCCATATTTTGGGGTATGGAATATCATTGAAAAAAATAGAATTATTTTCTAAGAAAATTAGAAAAAATAGAATAGAAAAATCTAAAAAAATGATAGAGATGTTAATAAGCGATGGTTATAAAATAACATATGATGAAGTTTTAGAAAATAGTATAAATGGTGTAATTGGCAGAAGAGATATTGCAAGATTATTACATAAAAAAGGATATTTCAAAAATGAAGATGATGCGATAAAAAAACTTTTTTCACCAAATAAGAAATATTATATAAAAACTAAGAAAAATAAAATAGAGGATTGTATTTCAGTAATAAAGAAAAGTAATGGCATTACTGTGCTAGCACATCCATGGACGTTAAATTTAAGTATGGAAGACTTGAAAAAATTTCTTATTAAATATAAGTTTGACGGTATAGAAGTATATAATCATAAAATTGAAGCCCAATTATATGAACAGTTAAATTTACTAGCATCTGATTTAAATCTTTATAAAACATGTGGAACTGATTATCATGGACATAAAGGGTTAAATGATTTTAATGTGGATAGAGAAGTAGATAGTACAAAAATTTTACAAAGATTATATGGTGATAAATATGAATGAAATATTGCAACAAATTGTTGTAAAACATGGTATTACTGAAATGTTTATAAATGCTAAAAAAATGGATAAAGAAAATAGAATTTTTATAAGTGAAAATTATGTAATAAAAATTTATTACCCAAGAAAGTTTCAATATTTTTATAATGAGTTGGAAGTTTATCAAAAACTCAACCAAAAAGATTATTTGCCAAAACTTTATAATTATGTAGAAGAAGAAAATTATAAATATATTATTATTTCTAGATTAAATGGAAAGTCATTATTTGATAGTTGGAATGAATATTCCAATGTTGAAAGAATAAAATTTATAGAACAGATTTCAAATATTTTAAGAGAAATTAACAATATTAGGCAGGAAAATATAAATTTTAAGTTGATTCTTGATATGAAATTTCAAAATGCTTTAAATAGTTTAAACTTTTCAGAAGGCTTTAAAAATGACTTGCAAAAAATTTATAATTGTTATATTAATTATGTACATGAGAGTGAAATGGGAAAATTGATACACATAGATATTCATTTTTATAATTTTTTTGTAAATTGTGGTAAGGTTTTTGCTTATGATTTTGAAAATACTACAATTGCTCCGCTAGATTATCAGTTGTTGCGTTGGTATAGAATGTGGAAATATCCAGAAACATTCATTTATCCCAAATATAGTCTGACTTTACCGCAAAAAAAATCATATGAAATTTTATTTCCACAGATGTTAAGGTTTTATCCAGAATTATCTAATCATGAAAATTTTGATGAACGTTTAAAATTATATCTATTAATATATTTATTAGAAGAAGCAAACAGATGTCACTTGTCTCAAGAAACGGTTAGAGATTACATAAGCCAAAATAAAAGAGTTAGAATCGGAGGTAAGTTATGATTTATGAACTAAATAGTTTTTTTGTGAAAATGTTATTATTTTGGGAAGAAAAAATAGACTTATCAACTTTAAAAAAATATTTAGGAGAGTATGCATCGATAGAAAAAATTAATAATATATCTGAGACATATGATTTAAGTGTCTTTTTTATAGATGAAGAGAATAAACTATTTGAAAAAAATGTATATGTTATAGATAATTATAGAATAAAATTAATAAATAAAAAACTTTTTATAGGAAGAAAGAAAAGTGATAATAATGAAATTTTATTTATGAAACGATTATTGATAGATTTAATAAATAGATTTTTCGAAAAAAAAGGGGGTATATTTTTACATTCTTCATCTATAGTTTATAAAGAGAATTCAGTTCTTTTTATAGGAGAAAAAGGTGCTGGGAAGACAACAAATATGCTTTATATGCTCAATAATAATGAATTCTCATATTCATCAAATGAAAGAACGGGATTAATTCTTAAAAAGGGAGAAATCATAACGTATGGAAATCCAGCTAGAATAAATATTCGCGCAAATACGTTAAAGTTAAATACACTTTTAAGAAATAAATTGATGAATTCATTAGATAAAAGTAAGTATAAAGAATATGTACATGCCAATTTACCTAGAGATTGTAGTGAGAGGTTGGTAATAGGTTTTGATGAATTAGCTAATAAATTAGATGTAAAAGTTATTCCGAGTGCAAAAGCAAAAATGATATTTAACTTAATTTATAATCCTAATGTTAAATTTGCTTTTGAAGAAGTAAACTTTGATTGTATTAAGCCATACATTGAAAAATCAATTATTGATGGTGTCTTTCCAAAAAGAAAAAAATTAAATGATATTATTTTATTAGATAACCCATCAACCATAGATATTTTAAATAGCAATGAAATATTGTATTACAATATTTTTCAAAATGGAACTCAAGATATCAGTAATGAAATTTGCAGAATATTAAAAAGGAAACTGTAATATGAAAAATCTAAAACGAATAATAAAATTCTATAATATTAATGTTGTTGATTATGAACTATTAGCAAAAGGGTTTGCATCAAGGAAATGGATTATAACTGATAGTAACCACAACAAGTATGTTTTAAAAGAAGTAGATAAACAACCAATAAATAGATTGAAAAAAATTTTAAATATTCAATCTCAATTGAATGAATTATCCCCGAAAATAATTGAAACTAAAAAGAATAAATTATATAGTAAATGTGAAAATAGTTATTATTATATGTGTGAATATATTGAAAATGAACCGTGGAATATTCTTTATCAAGCAAGGAATATAGGAACATTTTTAGCAAAATTGCATTCTAAGATGGCTGACATTAAAAACGAACATACATCATTTTTAAAAGTTGAAGATAATGTTGAATTGCTAAATGAATACTTAAATTATCATAAGTTGTATAATCACACAGAATATGTAAAAATAATAAAGTATAAATTAGCAGTCCTAAATAAATTGAAAATGAATAATATTGATTTTAATAATTTAACTAAGCAAATAATACATGGTGATTTTTACGGTGATAATATTCTTTATACTGAATCATCATATAAGATTATAGATTTTGATCAATGTTGTGAATTCTATAAAGAGTATGAAATTTTGCGAGGAATGTTTATGCTAAGTGATGAAGTACTAATAAAAAAAGATAAATTATTACTTATGAATGAATTTATAAAAGGATATTATGTATTAAATGAAATAATATCACCCGAAGATGCATATAATTTGTATTTATATATTCAAGCTAACAGTTTATCAAGTATCAGACCGAGTGATTATGAAAAAGAAGAAAAACGAAAATTTGCTCAAAAAAGATTTCGAATAATAAAATTTTTAATTGAAAATCAAAATGAAATAATAAAAATATTGAATGGAGGATATAAATGAGAAGACCGATTCAAGTATTAGTTTTGCCATATAGACACAACAAAGATAACATAGAATTTGCAATATTTAAAAGAAAAGACTTAAATGTATGGCAAGGAATTGCCGGAGGTGTAGAGGAAAAAGAAACCATCTTAGAAGCTTGTAAGAGAGAAGCAAACGAAGAAGCTGGAATTCCTCTAGAAAAGGAATATATAAGATTAAGTTCAAAATCAACTATTCCTGTGAATTTTATTAATGGAAATTTTCAATGGGGAAATGATATATTTAATGTTACTGAATATTGTTTTGGAGTTTGCGTTGATAAAATTAGTTTAACTCTATCAAGTGAACATACAGAAATGTGCTGGGTAAATTATGAAACAGCGTTCAAATTATTTGAATGGGACAGTAATAGAAATGCATTATGGGAATTAAATGAAAGAATTAAACGAATAAAAAAAACTAATAAAAAAATTAAAGTTAATGTGGATTGAATTAAAAAGCAAAATATGATAGTATAACACATTAAGGAGGAAGTAATATGAATGAAAATATTTATAAAGAAGAAAATGAATATTTGGAATATGTAGAAAAATGTATTGCAAAAGAATTGGAAGTTTCCACAGAAAGATTAGAGAAACTCCGTGAACAAAAAGTGTCTTATGATGATGCTAAAAGAGGAGAACAATTTACAAAAGCTGCATTAATATATTTTTATGCATCAAGAATAAGAAGATTAAAACAAATAGTTAAATCCCCATATTTTGGTAGGATGGATTTTGAGCCTTCAGATTCTAAATCTTCTCAAAAGTTATATGTTGGTAAAACTACTATATATAATTCTAATAATCAATTATCGGTTATTGATTGGAGAAGTCCGATATCTAGTATGTATTATGATAGTTTTGTTGGCAAGGCGAATTATGAATCACCTAAAGGTATTATAGAAGGATATATATCCTTAAAAAGGCAAATAATTATTGAAGATGCAATAATTAAATCAGTATTGGATACTGATTTGATAACGGATGATAATATTTTACAAAACTATTTAAATGTTCATGCTGAAAGTAAGATGAAAGATATTGTAGCATCCATTCAAAAAGAGCAAAATGACATTATTAGAAGACCAATAAATGAAAATTTAATTGTTCAAGGTGTTGCTGGTTCTGGAAAAACAAGTGTTGCGTTGCACAGAATTGCTTATTTAATATATTTATTGAATAACAATGGTAGTAAAAATAAAGTAAGTTCCGAACAGTTTTTGATAATTGGACCAAATAATTATTTTCTAGATTATATTTCAGAAGTATTACCGGATTTGGATGTTGAAACAATTAATCAAACAACGATTTCGGACATGGTAATTAACTTAATAAATGAAAAAGTTACAGTGCAAGAACCTACAGATGAACTTAAAGAACTTTATTCGAATGGAAAAATTAGCATGGAAAGCTCAATAAAAAATAATTCACAATTTGAAAAAGCTTTAGAAAAATATATTCAAGAAATTATTGAATATTATAAGAATACTGATGTCGTTTGTTATGGTAAAGTAGTATTTTCAAAAGAAGAAATCAGTGAACTTTTAAAGGACGTTACTGGTAATTACAGAACAAAAATAGATTTTATTCAAAAAAAGCTTATAAAAAAAATTAAAGATAATTATGATAAGTATTATGATTTATTGACGGAAGATTTATACCGAGAAGCATACTCATTACCAAAAGAAGATAAAAGAAGAAGAATGTTATTTGATGAAACTACATATATTGGAAATGATGTGAAAACTGGATTATCAAAACAAATAAAGAAACATTTTGAATTCATAAGTAAGAGAATAATATTAATATATGCCGGATTCATAAACAATATAGATAGATATATGAATATTGATGATGTAGATATATTTAAAAAGAGTACAACAAAAAGATTATCTAAAAAAGTGCTAACAAGGGATGACATTGCTCCAATATTATATTTAAAGTCAAGATTAGATGACATAAAAACATACAACAATATTGTTCATGTAGTTGTAGATGAAGCACAAGATTTGGGCTTGCTAGAGTTTAAAATTTTAAAAAAAATAATACCTAATGCAACATTTTCTATTTTCGGAGATTTAAATCAGGCTATTTTTTCATATCGTTCTGTAAAAGATTGGAAAACGTTAAGGGATATTGTGTTTGCTAATAATGCAAATATAGTTATGATGAATCAATCATATAGAACAACAGATGAAATAATGAAAGAGGCTAATAAAATTTCTGAATTTTTGACGAATACTTCATCTAAAGACATAATTAGACATGGTAATTCGGTTGAATATGTTTATTGTGACAAAAGGAAAGAATCATTACTAATATCAGAAAAAATTAAAGAATATTTAAATAAAGGATATAAAACAATTGCCGTAATATGTAAGACCGAAGAAGAAGCTATACAAATAAATAATGAATTATATAAAAATGGGATGGATGTTAAAAATATTACATCAAGTGATAGAGAATATCATGGAGGAATATGTACTATTACATGCGGATTGGCAAAAGGGTTGGAATTTGATGCTTCAATTTTAGCAAATGTAGATTCTAAATTATATAATCAACTTTATGATACAGATATGAAGTTATTATATGTTGGAATGACAAGAGCGTTACACGAAATGACAATTATTTCAACTGAAGAACTTCCTGATATTTTAAATAAAAGAGAGGAGTCTTTAGTTAGAAAAAAATGAATATAATGGAAAATATAAATAAAAAACTATCAACTATAGCTGTTTTAGGTACAGGATATGTTGGATTACCTATTATAAATTTATTGGCAAAAAAAGCATCAATAATTGCATATGATATTGATAAGAAAAGAATATTGCGATTATCAAAAAAAAATAATAACAAAAATATTGTTTTTACAAATGATAAGCAATTAATTAAAAAAGCCGATGCAATAATAGTTTGTGTTCCCACACCAACTGATAATCAAAATAAACCAGATTTAAATTATCTAAAACAAGCATGTATTATAATAGCTCAGAATATGAAAGAGGGAGTATTAATAATTTTTGAATCTTCATATATGCCAACTTGTACAGAGAAAATGTGCATACCACTTCTTGAAGAATATTCGGGATTAAAAAACGATGTTAATTTCTACGTGGGATACTCTCCAGAAAGAATAAACCCGGGCGATACAAAGAATACATTATCTAATATCACAAAATTGATTGCATCTCCAAGTAAGAATGTTCTAAAGGCAATGAGATATATTTACTCCGGTATTGGTGAAATTAATGTTTATGAAGTAGATGATATTAAGGTTGCAGAAATGTCTAAATTAGTTGAAAATTGTCAAAGGGATATAAACATTGCTTTTTCAAATGAATTAAGTGTTCTTTGTCATAAATTGGGAATAGATATAAATGAAGTGATAAATTCTGCAGGAACAAAATGGAATTTTGCTAAATATTACCCAGGATTAGTTGGCGGAGGTTGTGTGGGCGTAAATTCTTATTATTTGATGGATTTAGCGGAACAATACAATATTGAAATGAAAAGTTTAAAAGTGGCAAGGCAAGTAAATTCATCAATAACAAAATTTATTGTTGAAGAATTAAACAGAATGGTATATAACATTGAAAATACGACTAAGGACAATATTAAAGTTGTAATTTATGGTTATACATATAAGGAAGATATTCCAGATACAAGAAATACAAAAGTTGAAAATTTATACAGAGAATTATTAGCGGAATCATATAATGTGTGTATTTGTGATTATAATGTCACATCTTGCGATTATGTAAGTAAGGAAGATATAAATAATGCTGACGTTATTATTTTAGCAGTACCACATAAAAAGTATATTAATTGGGATAAAAAAGAGCTAAATGTAAAATATAATTTAAAATCTAAGTATAAAATTTTTATGGATTTAAAATCTTCATATAAAACAAAAGAAATGTCTAACATGATTAATTATTGGCATTTGTAAAAAATTTTGATGAGAGGATTTGATTTTGTCCCGCTGTTTTGTAATACGAATAAATATTAAATTAGCAAAATGTTAGAATAAATAAACTTAAAAATTTCTTGATGAAATTTAATTTATTATCAATTTTATTAAATAAAAAAAGTAAGGAATTATTTGTTCTTTACTTTTTCTATTTTAATAGTATACCCGATTGGTCCAAGGATTTTTAATAGGCTTAGAATTGATGGAGATGAGGCTCCACATTCTATTCTAGCTATTTTTTCTCTTGATACACCAGAATATTTGGAAAATAAATCTTGTGTTAAGTTATTTTCTTTTCTAAAACTTATAAATTCCTTAATAAATATTTCATTTAATTCTTCAGGATTATAAGCAACCTCAATATAATTTTTATCATAGTCCATATAGTCTCACCACAATTATTGTATCAAATATGATACCAAAAGTCAATATTTGGCTATTAATACAAGTAATAAAGTGATATAATGAAGCTATTAAAGGGGAGAAAATAATGAATCAATTAGAAGAATTTAGAAAAGATTTAGAAACTCTTACTGAAGAAGAGTGGCAAATTAGAAATGAATACTTAAAAAATATGCTAGAAGGAAAAATATGTGGTCCTATGACTGGATTTGCATCAATTGATAAACCTTGGTTAAAATATTTTGGTGATGAATCATTTAAAGGAAAATATGAATCAAAAACATTGTATGAATATTTATTATTTAAGAATGCTAACAATTTATCTAAAATAGCTTTAAACTACTTTGGTACAAAAATAACATTTGAAAAAATGTTTAAAAAAATAAACGAAGTCAGTGAAAAATTAATTGCAATGGGATTAAAATCTGGAGATGTTGTCTCGTTATGTATAATATCTCAACCAGAAGTGGTTTATTTGATTTATGCATTAAATAAATTGGGTATTACAGTAAATATGATTGACCCAAGAACTAGTAAAGATGGTATAATTCATAAAATGCATGAAGCAAATTCAAGAACATTGTTTATGTATGATAGAGCCCAAGAATTGGTAAGTGATTTTGTTGAAAATAATATTGCTGATAATGTTATTTTATTATCACCGTTTGACTCTTTACCATTTCCGATAAAAACTATTAAAAAAATAAATGATGTTAAAATTAATAAACCACATTATTATACATTTGAAGATTTTATGAAATTTCAAAATAACAAAAGGTTTGAATATAGACCAAATAATATTGCTATGATTTGTTATACCGGTGGAACAACTGGTGAACCAAAAGGTGTTAAACTTACTAATGATAATTTTAACTATATGTCATTTCAATACGAAAGACATGATTTAGGTACCAAAGCAGGTCAAAAGTTTTTAGCTATTATTACTCCAACATTTGCTTTTGGTGCTTGTAACTCATTGCATTTACCATTAACACTTGGGATGGAAACAATATTAGTACCTAAATTTGAACCTACTAATTTTCAAAGTTTATTACATAAATATCATCCAAATCATACAAATGCAGTTCCTAGTTATTATCAAACATTATTAGATGATAAAAGAATTGTATCAAGTGATGTAAGAAACTTTTATGGCGCGGGATGTGGCGGTTCTGATATGCTAGAAAAAGAAGAACAAAATATCATTGATAGATTTAAAGAATTAGGAAGTCCAGCTATGCCAATTAAGGGTTATGGTATGACTGAACTGGCATCTGCTGTTATCATTTGTACAAATAAATGTAATAAAATTGGTAGTGTAGGAATTCCTTTAGTAAGAAGTAATATAAAAATTATTGACCCTGAAACTAAAGAAGAATTAAATTATAATGAAACTGGAGAAATTTTATTAAAAAGTCCAACAATGATGGATGGATATTTAAATCATCCTGAAGAAACTAGTGAACTAATAAAAAGTTATGTTGATGGAACATGGGTTCATACTGGTGATTTAGGTTACGTAGATAATGATGGTTGTTTATTTATAAAGGGTAGAATTAAAAGATTAATTATTAAAAGAGGGATGAAAGTATTTCCAATCGAATTAGAAAATTTAATTGCAAATGCTAATATTGAAGGAATAGAAAATTGTTGTGTATTTGGAGTACCGGATGAAACTTATAGAGAGGTTCCAGTAGTTCAAGTGCAAATTAAAGATGATTATTTACAATATGAAGACGAAATACTTGAAAAAATAAAAGCAGTATGTATTAAAAGTCTTCCAGAATATGCTGTACCAAGTGATTATTTTGCTGAAGATATTCCCCAAACCGCAATGGGTAAAAACGATTTTGTTAGAGCAAGAAGGTTATATGATGTAAAAAAACAAAGACGATAATGTAAAATTTATCGTTTTTGTTTGATTATTGTTTTAAAAATGATATAATTATTATGTAGAGTAGAGGTGTAAGAATGACTTCAGGAATGATGATGACAATAGGATGCTTATTCTTTGGATTATTATTATTAATTACAGTTTTTAGTAAAGAAAGAATAAATACTTATGAAAATATAATTTTTAAAATAATTATTGTAGTTAGTTTTGTAGGATTGCTTTTGCATATTGGATGTTTTTTAACGATGACATATGCTGGTGTTAATAGCTTTATCAATTTTTTAGTTACTAGATTGTATTTAATATATTTAATTGCATGGATGGCATTATTTACTTTATATGTTATGGTTATTTGTTGTCAAAAAAAGGTTACAGAAGAAATTTTTCAAAAATATATTAATAGAATTTTAGTAATTAGTATAGTATTTATTTGTTTAGCATTATTTTTGAAATTAGATTTTTATATGGATAATAAATATATTTATTCATATGGCCCAAGTGTTAATTGTGTATATATTTACTCTGTTTTATGTATTTTAATTTGGTCCTTATATTTATTAAGAAATATAAAAAGCGTGAGACAAAAAAAGTATACTCCGATATTTGCATTTATGTTATTGGGTTTTGTTGCTATGATGATTCAAAAAAAATATCCTGGATTACAACTTATAACTTCACTTGAAACTTTTATTTGTTATTTAATGTATTTTACAATTGAAAATCCTGATATTAAATTAATTAATCAATTAAATGTTGCTAAAGATGCTGCAGAAAAAGCTAATAAGGCTAAAACAGAATTTTTATCTAGTATGTCTCATGAAATAAGAACACCACTTAATGCAATAGTTGGTTTTAGTAATATGTTACTTGATGATAAAAGTTTACCCGATAGTGCAAAAGATGAAGTTAATGATATAGTTATGGCATCTGATAATTTGTTAGAAATAGTAAATGGCATTTTAGATATATCCAAGATTGAGGCCGGTAAGTTAGAGATAATTAATACGGAATATGTTTTTAATAAAGTTACAACTGAACTTATTGCTCTTACTCGGGGAAGACTCGGAGATAAACCAATTGAGTTTATTACAAAAATTGATGAGTCAATTCCTCAGGTATTATATGGGGATGCATCAAGACTAAAACAGATATGTGTAAACATATTAACTAATGCGGTTAAATATACTAAAGAAGGAAGTATTACCTTTAGTATTAATTCCGTAATAAAGAATGATGTATGTAGATTAATTATTTCTGTTGAAGATACAGGTATAGGAATAAAACAAGAAAACTTAAATAAGTTATTTAATAAGTTTGAAAGATTAGATTTAAAAGAAAATATTACTATTGAAGGTACAGGGTTAGGACTTGCTATAACTAAGAAACTTGTAGATATGATGAATGGAAAGATAGTTGTGCAAAGTGTATTTGGAAAAGGGTCTAAGTTTACAGTATCAATAGATCAAGGGATTGTTAAAAATCCAACTATAAAAGTTGAAGCAATAGATACAACTCATGAACATATTGAAGTTAAAAATAAAACTGTTTTAGTTGTGGATGATAATAAAATAAATCTAAAAGTTGCTGAAAGGTTATTACAAACTTATGGTGTTATTGTTGAATGTGTTGAAAGTGGATTTATTTGTATAGATAACTTGAAAAGTGGTAAAAAATATGATTTAATATTAATGGATGATATGATGCCAAGAATGAGTGGGGTAGAAACATTACAAAAGATAAAAGTTGAAATACCAGAGTTTGATATTCCAGTGATAGCCTTAACAGCAAATGCCTTAACAGGAATGCGAGAAAAATATTTAGCAGATGGATTTAACGATTATTTAGCTAAACCAATTAATAAGGATGAATTAAATAGAGTTATAAATGAATATTTAAATAAGGAATAAATAAGATTGAAGTTAATTCTTTCTTTTTTTTAATTAATGTATCATATTTGATACTAAATTTTAATAAAACCTTGTTTTTTTAAAAAATTTTTTTTATAGTAATAAAAAAGAGAAATTAGGTGGTTAAAATGAAATTAACAAAAAATGATGCAATTGATGTTGAATATTTAATTAATGAAGGATTGATTACTTCTGAAAAAGATCTTGTGGGGGATAATAAACCTTCATCTGTAATGTTTTCATATATGGTTAGAAAGTATGGCTATTTATTAAATGGGGATTTGTTAAGTGAAGATGAAATTCAAATAAGAAAAAAAATTAATACTATTATAAAAAAATTAGGGCCTATATTTTTAAAAAATAAACAAGTTTTTGAAAATAGAAAAAGTCTTATTAATCCTAATGATACAACTTTGGATAGTCCAATTATATTGCCTAGTGAACCAGTTATATGGATGCCAAATCATGGGTTTAAAGATGATCCTTTAGCAAGCGTTCTTTCTTGTCAAAGAAATGCCTATTTTTTGTTTGCTAGTTTACCTCAATTTTATAATTCGTTTGATGGAATTACTGCTTGGTTAAATGGTGTAACAATAATTAATCGAAAAGTTGCAAGCAGCAGAAAAGCATCAGTTGATAATTGTGTGAATGTATTAAATCATGGTGTTGATTTAATATTATATCCCGAAGGAATTTTAAATAAAAGCACTAATGAGTTAGTATTGGACTTATGGCCTGGAATATATCGTGTAGCAAAAGAAACTGGAGCAAAAATTGTACCAATAGTTCATTATTTGCGTGATAAGGGACCAAAAACATTAAAAAATAAAATTAATCCAACAAAGGATGACATTATACATACTGTTGTAGATGATGCTATAAAAATTGATGATTTAAGTGAAAAAGCAGCATTAGAATATCTAAGAGATGTTATGGCAACATGGCTTTATCTACTAATTGAAAAATATGGAAGTATTTCTAGAGAAGTATTAATTGGTAATCACGAAGATTCAATTAGTGCTTTAGAAGAAAAGTTACAACATAATTTAAGTACAATGGATTATTATGACTCAGATATAGAAAAACACTCAGATTATAGACCTAAAGATAAGGTTAGACCTGAAGATGTTTTTGAAAATATTGCCAATATAGAAAACATTAATGTTAATAATGTAAATGATGTTGTTTATGCACAAAAATTAGTTAGACAAAGAAAAAGGGAAGATATTCAAAGAAGATTTTAAAAAAACTTTTCTAAAATAAAAAATAGTGATATAATCATAATAGGTGGTAAGTATGGAAGGAATATTATTGCCGATATGTTCACTATTTTTTTCTGGTTTAATGTGTTATGTTTATTTTTCTAAAGAAAGAGTTGATTTATTAGAAAATAAAATGTATTCTAGCATGATTATTTGTAGTTTTGTAGATAGCTTAATTGTAACAATACTCCAATCGATAGCTTTCTTTTATTCTCCTGGTTATTTGGACTTTATAATTACTATTTTAAATAAAATTGATTTTGTAATGTTAATAATAATTTGTAATTGTATATTTTATTATATTGCAATAATAACCCTTCCGGTTTTTAAAACACATTATAAAAAATTTTCTATACCCTTTTTGGTTACTGATTTATTTGTATTTGTATTCATGGTTTTAGGTAGAGTCGAGGTGATTAAATCAGGAAGTGCTTATACAGTAGAGGGTTCATCGGTTTTAATGGCGGAAATATTGTGTGGTGTTTATCTTCTTATGACTTTATTAATGGTATTATTTAATCTAAGAAAAGTTGATAAAAGATATTTCTTTGTGTTTGTAATGCTTTTGTTATTAATTGGTGTTTTAGTGGTTGTTAATATAAATCCTTATTTAATCTGGGTTTCAATTGTAGTGTGTTTTGTTAATTATATAATGTATTTTACAATAGATAATCCGGATGTAAAGATGATAGCTCAGTTAAATGCAGCTAAAGATGCTGCTGAAAAAGCCAATAAGGCTAAAACAGAGTTTTTATCTAGTATGTCTCATGAAATAAGAACTCCTTTAAATGCAATCGTGGGATTTAGTAATATGTTACTTGATGATAAAAGTTTACCCGATAGTGCAAAAGATGAAGTTAATGATATAGTTATGGCATCTGATAATTTGTTAGAAATAGTAAATGGCATTTTAGATATATCCAAGATTGAGGCCGGTAAGTTAGAGATAATTAATACGGAATATGTTTTTAATAAAGTTACAACTGAACTTATTGCTCTTACTCGGGGAAGACTCGGAGATAAACCAATTGAGTTTATTACAAAAATTGATGAGTCAATTCCTCAGGTATTATATGGGGATGCATCAAGACTAAAACAGATATGTGTAAACATATTAACTAATGCGGTTAAATATACTAAAGAAGGAAGTATTACCTTTAGTATTAATTCCGTAATAAAGAATGATGTATGTAGATTAATTATTTCTGTTGAAGATACAGGTATAGGAATAAAACAAGAAAACTTAAATAAGTTATTTAATAAGTTTGAAAGATTAGATTTAAAAGAAAATATTACTATTGAAGGTACAGGGTTAGGACTTGCTATAACTAAGAAACTTGTAGATATGATGAATGGAAAGATAGTTGTGCAAAGTGTATTTGGAAAAGGGTCTAAGTTTACAGTATCAATAGATCAAGGGATTGTTAAAAATCCAACTATAAAAGTTGAAGCAATAGATACAACTCATGAACATATTGAAGTTAAAAATAAAACTGTTTTAGTTGTGGATGATAATAAAATAAATCTAAAAGTTGCTGAAAGGTTATTACAAACTTATGGTGTTATTGTTGAATGTGTTGAAAGTGGATTTATTTGTATAGATAACTTGAAAAGTGGTAAAAAATATGATTTAATATTAATGGATGATATGATGCCAAAAATGAGTGGGGTAGAAACATTACAAAAAATAAAAGTTGAAATACCAGAGTTTGATATTCCAGTGATAGCATTAACAGCAAATGCCTTGACTGGCATGAGAGAAAAATATTTAGCAGATGGATTTAATGATTATCTAGCTAAACCAATTAATAAAGATGAATTAAATAGAGTTATAAATGAATACTTAAACAAGGAGTGAGATTATGAAAGATGTAAACATTTTAATTAACAATGGAGCTAATATTAAAAAGGCTTTAGAATTATTCGGAGATATGGAAACATATGATGCAACACTTGAAACTTTCTTACAAGAAGTTCCTGGAAAATTAGAAAAAATAAAAGCTTGTAAAGAAATTGGTGATATGGCTAATTATGCAATACTTGTGCATTCTCTAAAAAGTGATGCTAGATATTTTGGGTTTGAGGTTCTTGGTGAACTTGCATACGATCATGAGCTTAAAAGCAAAGCAAATGATATGTATTATGTAAGTGAACATTTTAATGAGCTTATGACTGAAGCAAATAGAGTAGTTAACTTAGTTAAAAAATATATGGGCGTGGGAATAGTAGATGAATCATCTTATAAAGAACCTGTTAAAACAAGTGATAAAGCAATCTTAGTGGTAGATGATTCAAATATAATAAGAAATTTTATATTAAAAATTCTTGATGATTCTTTTGATGTAATTTCAGCAACTGATGGTAAAGAAGCAATAGATATTTTAGAATCCGAAGAAAAAAGGAAAAATGTTAAAGCTGTTCTTCTTGATTTAAATATGCCAAATGTTAATGGTTTTGAAGTATTAGATTATTATAAAAGTAAAGATCTATTTAGAAGTATTCCAATTTCTATTATAACTGGAGTAGATGATAAAGAATCTATTGATAAAGCATTTAAATATCCAATTGTAGATATACTTCTTAAACCTTTTAATGAAAGAGATGTAAAAAAGATACTTGAAAAAACTATAAATAGTAAATTATAATTTTTGATGAAAAATTGTTTATAATAATATGAACAATTTTTTTGTTAACTTGTTTTTTTAAAAAAATAGTGTTAGAATAATTCGTAATTTAATGGAGGATATATGTATAAAGAAATATTTGTTAATTTAAGTTCATTTTATCCAGATTTTTATGTTTAAGAGAATCTATGTTTCATATTAATTTTATGATAATACATCCATTTGAAGATGGTAATAAAAGATGTGCTAAAATAATACTGGCTAGTAATTTATTAAAATCTTTTTGTGCACCGATTATTATAACAGAAGAAGACACTAAAGAATACTATAAGTATATAAATAATTGTGACTATGATGGTTTTGCAGAATTTTTAAGACAACGTTCTAAATTGGAAATGGATACTTTAGTAAGTTTGTTTAAAATGAAATATAACATTCCAATGGATGAAACACCAGAAGTATTTAAAGAAAATACAAGAAAAAGAATACAACTATAAAACAATATATTTAATATTTAATAAGCCATTTTTGGCTTTTTTCTATTTCTTCATAATTTATTTCAATTTCTCCATATTTTTCTTCATGTTCTTTAATTCTTTGATCAATTAGATACTCAATTTCTTTATTTATACTTCTTTTGTTATTGCTTGCTATTATTCTTAATTTATACCAAGATTCTTCTTCAACTCTAATATTACTTGATACTATATTTTTCATAAAATCATGTCCTTTCATTTAATTTATTTAATTTTACTATTTTAATACTAATTTAGTATAGTTATAAAATGCTACTATTTTGTGTCTATCATTAATGAAACAATACATAGTAAAATTAATGTGAAAGTAAAAGTAGTAGAGGTTGATTTTATGAAGAAGTGCAAAACATTAATATTGATAATTAGTTTTATTATGATAATTAGTTTTTTTATTATTTATAATAAAAAAGAAAATTATATTGATGATAATTATTATGTTCAGAAAAATGATTCATTATTATCAATGAATTTAGAACAAACTGCGGGAGCTGGTGATTATAAAGCAGTTACACAGAGTAAGTGGCCTACGGAAGGTTATATTTTTAATAGTGAGTTGTCAAGATGTGAAAATGGTTCAACATTAAGTTGGAATGATACAAATAAGTCTGTTGTAGTTAGTGGAAACATTTCTGATAAATGTTATGTTTATTTCGATATATATGTTGTACCAACTTTTGCAAGTTATATAAAATCATTATATACAGGAACGCAAGGAGAAAACAATTTGTATTATCATGATAAAACATTAGAAAATGGTGCTAGTGATAATAGTTATAGGTATGCCGGAGGAATTTATAAATTAACAGATGCAGGAAAAGCAACTGGAGCAACTGTCTTGGTTTCTTATGATGATACAACAGTTCCATTAATTTATTTGTATTGCGATGAAGGTGAACATCATTTAGATTATTCTTGTAAAAATGGATCTGGGAGTTTTGGGGTACGAGGAGTTGATAGATTCGTTTATTATAATGACGCACTAAAAAAAGCTATAGATGCTGGATATGTTGTGGAAAACAATATTAATAATTATGTGTGCTTAGGAACAACAACTAATTCTTGTGCCGATGACAGTTTATATAGAATCATCGGAGTATTTGATGACAAAGTAAAACTTATAAAATATTCTTCGATTGGAAATATGTATTGGGATGATACGGGTTCTTATGCATGGGCAACAGCAAGTTTAAATACTTATTTAAATAGTCAATATTTAAATGGCTTAGGGATATTTGCTAATATAATTTCTGATTCGATATGGAAAGCAAGTGATGTGTCTTTTAGTAGTAACAGTACTCTTGAGTCTGTATTTACTGCGGAAATGGCTGATAATGTTGTTACTGTTAACACTAAAATTGGATTAGCATATGTTTCTGATTATGGTTTTGCTGCAGATTCTTCCACTTGGTTAAATAATGGCTGGCAATCAGACAAAATTGGCTGGTTAAAAAATTTTGAGAGTTGGACAATTACTTCACAAGGAGGCGGATCATTAGCTTGGACTGCTCCTAAAGGATCTACATTTGTTAATTCTTTTGTTGACATTGATGAATTTTCAACAAGGCCTACATTTTATTTAAATTCAGATGTTTCTTACATATCTGGTACAGGTGCTATCACTGATCCGTTCATTATTAATTAACCAATTGTTGGTAAGCCAATAATTGGTTTTTTAATTTTATTTATTTCATCCATAATAATTATAGATAGGTGATTATATTGAAAAAATTAAAAATATTATTAATAAGTTGGTTATTATTACCAATTAATGTCTTTGCATATTCAAATTATATTATCCCTGGTGGAGAAACCCTGGGTATTGAAGTAAATAGTAAAGGTGTAATGGTTATTGGATTTTACCAAATAAATGGTAAATTTAATAAAGGTGTGCCAGTAATAAAAGCGGGTGATTATATTGTTAAAATAAATGATGTAGAAGTAAACACTATTGAAGAATTAACTAAAGCAATTGAAGCAAATGTTAGTTTAGGAGAAGTAAATGTAGAACTAAGAAGAGATAAAAAGGTTAGAACTAGTAAATTAGAACTGGTTAAGGATGGGGATATTTATAAAACCGGTCTTTATGTTAAAAATAGTATAACAGGTACTGGTACCATTACATATATTGATCCTGAAACTAAAATATTTGGTGCTTTAGGGCATGAAATAGTGGAGTCTAATACAAATAGTATCGTAGAAATAAAGGATGGAAGTATATTTAGAAATTATATAACTGGTATTGATAAAAGTAGAGTAGGATATGCGGGAAGTAAGAATGCTAAGTTTTATTATAATACTAAATATGGAAGTATAAATAAAAATACTAACGTGGGTATATATGGAATTTATGATAGTATATTACCCAATAAGGAAAGGTTAGAAGTAGCAAGAAATGATGAGGTAAAAATAGGAAAAGCAAGTATTGCAACAGTTTTAAGTAAAGAAGAGATTAAATATTATGATATAGAAATTACTAAAATAGATGAATATTCTAAAGTTAAAAATATATCATTTAAAATAACAGATAAAGAGTTACTCGATAAAACAGGAGGGGTTGTACAGGGAATGAGTGGTTCTCCGATTATCCAAAATGGGAAAATCATTGGTGCTGTAACTCATGTTATAATTGATAATCCTACGACTGGATATGGTTTATTCATAACAACTATGCTTGAAGAAGGTGAAAAATAGAGTAGAATCTATTTTTCTTTTGTGTTATTATATTATTGGTGATAATCGTGAAAATATCAATGAAAGATAATATAGAATTATATAGAAAAGTGGATGAGTTAACTAATTTAAATACTGTCCCCAAGAGGTATTATAAGGACTTTAAGATATTAGATACTGATGTAAGAATATTTAATGAGGGGAGTAAAAAGATTCTAATTTATGTTCATGGAGGTGGTTTCGTATCAGGTGGGTTAAATACTCATTCTAATCTTTGTTATAAATTATCTAAAGATTTAAATGTTTGTGTTATATCAATTGATTATAAATTAGCACCAGAATATAAGTTTCCATATCAAATAAATGAAATAAATAAAGTATGTGAAGAAATATTTAAATTAAATAAAGATGTAGCAATAATGGGGGATTCAGCCGGAGCAAATCTTGCTTTTTCGGTTGCTTCAGAAAATAGAAAATTAAAATTTAAAGAAATTATTATGGCTTATCCCACAACTCAGACTGATTATACTAGTAAAACAAAATTTAAATCAATAATAGATAATAGTGGTAAAACATTACTTACTAAAGAATCATTACGTGATTATTTTGCTTTATATTTAAAAAATGATAAGGATTATAAAGATAAAAGAGTAAATTTGCTTCATAATAATTGGTTATTTGGGATACCTCCCGTTACTATAATTACAGGCACACATGATCCACTTCATGATGAGGGTTATGCTTTAAAAGAGAAGTTAGATAGATTCTTAGTTAAAACTAGATACTTAGATTTAAAAGATGCAACTCATGGATTTTTAACAAATATGTTAGAACATAAATATACGGATTTAGTAATAGATTTTTTAAAAGGAAGTGATTTTTTTGAGTAAATGGTATAGTTTAGATAATGCAGCAAAAATATTTCCACCATCTAAAAGTAAGAAAGATCCTAAAATATTTAGGTTTAGTGTAACTTTATTTGATGAAGTTAAAGTAGATGTTTTAAATAAAGCTTTAAATGAAACTTTGGATGAGTATCCAATATTTAAGTCAAGTTTAAGAAAAGGTATATTTTGGTATTATTTGGAAGAAGTAAATAAGGTTTATGAAGTAAAGAAAGAAGATAAATGGCCTTGTTCTAAAATAAGTAATAATAATTTGTTTGAAGTAAGTGTATATAAAAATAGAATTAATTTAGAGGTAGATCATGCTCTTACTGATGGAACAGGAACTCTTACATTTTTAAAAAGTTTGGTGGCTAATTATTTAAATAATTTATATAATATTAAAAATAATGAAGTAATAAATGAAGGAAGCATTAAAGAAATAAAAGAAGATGCTTTTAAAAAATATAAAGATAGTAATTTTAAGAAAGTAATAAAAAGTAAAAAAGCATATAGAATTAAGGATGAAAAATATATAGATGATAGACTTAAAATAATCGAAGGTATTGTAAGTGTTAATGATATTAAAGTAAAAGCTAAGGAGTTTGATTTAACAATTACTGAATATTTAACTAGTGTTTTAATTAAGTCTATTGGAGGATTAAAAAGCAAAAGTAAAAAACCTATAGTTATAACAATACCAGTTAATTTAAGAAAATATTATCCAACATATACAGTTAGAAACTTTTTTAGTGTAGTAAATATTGATTATTCATATAATATTGATTCATTTAAAGACATAACAAAAAGTGTTAAAAAATCTTTTAAAGAAAAATTAGCTAAAGAAAATATAAAAGATAAAATGAATAGTATGATAAAGCTAGAAGATATATTTATTGTTAGATTAATACCAGTATTTATAAAAGATTTGGTTTTAAAAATAGCATGTAATATCGAAAATAAATATCAAACTATGACTTTATCTAATATTGGTATTATTAATATGCCAGATATTTATAAAAAATATATTGATTATTTTAGTGTATTTACAAGCACATCTAAAATACAAATGTGTATGTGTTCTTATGATGATAAAATGGTTATTAGCTTTTCATCAAAATTTGTAAATAGTGAAATAGAAAAGAATTTCTTTAAGTTCTTAAGCAAGGTTGGTATTGATGTAATAATAAATACTAATGATTATGGTGATTATGATGAATAAATGTAATAAATGTAGTGTTTTTATAAATACTAAAACAAGTAAATGCCCTTTATGTGGATGTAATATTAAAAGTAATAATGGAGAAAATGTATTTCCGTATGTAAATTGTTTAGATAAAAAATATCATTTAATGAAAAAAATATTATTATTCTTGTCTTTATGTGGAATATTCATTTCTTTATATATTAATTATTCTATAGCTCACACTCTTAGTTGGTCTTATTTTGTTGTTTTAGGTATTATTACTTTTTGGGTTACTTTACTTATTTCTTTAAATAGTAGAAAAAACTTAATAAAAATGTTATTCTTGGAAATGATTATTTTGATTATTTTATCATTAATTTGGGATTATTCAACGAGCTTTAAATTATGGAGTGTAAATTATTTATTACCATTTATTATAGTCTCTTACTTAATCGGAGTATTTATTCTAAATATGTTTATTAAAAAGTTAAAAGGTGAATTTGTCTTTTATACTTGTTTTGCTTCTATTTTGGGACTTATTCCTGGATTACTTATTATATTAAATAAATTATATGTTAATATACCTAGTTACATTTGTTCAATTTTTAGTATAGTCATGTTAATATATTTATTTGTTTTTAATAAAAAAGTAGTTAGGAATGAATTAGAAAAGAGATTTCATATTTAATAAAATTATGTTATACTTTTATTGGAAGGTAGGTTAGTTATGGATATAAGTGTTGATTTAAATAATTATATTTTAAATGTTAGAACTAGTGCATTTATTAGATGTAAAGGTGAGATATTAGTTTGTGAACATAAAAATAAAAATTATTATAGTTTACCTGGGGGACGGGTAAAAGTGGGTGAAGATAGTAAAGATGCTTTACTTAGAGAATTAAAAGAAGAGTTGAATTATGATTTAGATGGAAATGATTTGAGAATTGCAAGAGTAATAGAAAATTTCTTTGTTTATAAAGGAAAAAATATTCATGAGTATTTATTTGTATATTTATGTGATTTAGATGAATCTTTATATAATGGAGATTTTAAAAATTTAGAAAATGATAATATAACTATGAATTGGGTTAAAGAAGAAGCATTTATTTTACTAAATGTAGAACCAGGAGTTGTAAAAGGAATTATTAGAAATCCAAATGTAGAACATATAGTTTTAAAAGATATTTGATTAAAAAAGTGATGATTCCAAGCATAACAGGAACTTAAAAAAGAAACTAGAGAGCACACTCTAGTTTTGTTTTGTAATAATTTAATGAAAATGTTAAATAAAACTAAATATTTTTAAAATATACTTGAACAAAATTTAAATTTAATTTATAATTTAAATAGTAAACTAAAGGAGATTTTTCTTATGAGTAAAAATACTAGAGTTATAATTTTATCAATTCTTGCAGTTTTGATTGTTATAGTTTTATCAATTGGAATAACTACAGCTTTTATGAAACCTGTTGAACAAGGTGGGAATTTAACTGAGGTAAGTTTATCTAGTTGTGCAAAAATTAAACTAACTGGTACAAGTTCAGTTAATCTTTCAAATTCATATTCCATGAGCAGAAATAGAGGGCTTCAAACCACACCATATAGTTTAACAGTGACTTCTTACTGTGACTCATATGTAGGTTTTAATCTATATATTGCTACTTTAAATACAAATACATTAACAGATGAAAATATTCATTATATTTTAACTAGTAAAGGTAGTAAAGATGTTATTGTAGAAGGTTTATTATCTGAAGCTACTGATGGTGTTAGCGATTTTGATGATGCTTCAAAAACAGAATTAAACACAGGTTTAAAAGGTACTTATGGTAGTATTTATAAAATACATTCAACATTTATTCCTTTAAAGGGTAGTAGTGAATATGACTTATATCTATTTGTTGACGAAAATGCAACTAATACTACAATGGGAAAAACATTTAGTGCTGGTGTAGCTGTAAAGGCGTATGATAGAGAAAAAGCAACTATTAATGAGGTATGTTCAAATGGTAATAATTTAGCTTCATGTGTAACATCTTTTGCATCTTTAGGGGCGGAAGAAACCGCTATATATCATCATGAGGGTTCATTAGAAAATGGAATAAATGATAATTCATATAGATATGCCGGAGCACCAGAACAAGTAAATAACTTTGTATGTTTTGGTTCAACAACAAAACCATGCCCAACAGATAATTTATATAGAATCATCGGAGTATTCGAAGATAAAGTAA
>ENA-ORNY01000549-ORNY01000549.1-human-gut-metagenome-genome-assembly--contig:-NODE-549-length-25457-cov-14.408117_pt1 | contig 25457 bp, 18 predicted proteins | sample MGYA00242122_ERZ509036 | MGnify/ENA primary metagenome ERZ509036 (study PRJEB26280, sample SAMEA2338696) | human gut metagenome | biome: human gut; feature: human-associated habitat; material: faeces... | reverse complement strand
GGCGGTCGTGGAGGCAAAGGTGGCTTCTTCGCTGACGGGGGCATTCATGCCCTGCTCTTTCGTATGCCCGTAGGATTCAAAGGAGCGGGAATTAAAGGATACCAAGGCGGCACCGAAAGACTGCGCGTCCCGTATCCCTTTGATGTTAGGGTGGAGGATGGCGATCGGCATGTTCACTTTTCCCGTAACCAGACATTGGCCGCGTTTTGCAGTAACAAGCCGAGTTGCCTTATAATCATTCCACGCTTTTTTCAGTTCCGTATCTTCCTGCGCGTCCCTGCCAGTTATCTGGAAAATCAGGCTGCTGGCTTCGGATAGTTCATTCCAGTTGGATTGAATGATCGGATGGGACTTGGCGGCAGCTGGATTCCATGTGCTGAAAAAAGAACGGATGGCATCAGCCGCTTCGGAATGACAATGACCTAACACAGTATGATGGAATTCGCGGGAGGCTTCAAAGCACCTCACGGCACGTTGAATATCCTTTTCCCCCTTTTTGCGGCTGGTCGCATCGTTGGACTGGGATAATTTTTCTCCTTCGAGACTGATGCCCAGTAAGTAGGAAGCGGAATGGCATAAAAAATTGGGCACGATGGCGCTGCTCCGCTTTGCTTGTTCCGGGACCTGTATCGGAGAATTTACCTGGATCGTCTTTTTTCCTTTTTGCGCGTCCACTTTGGCGGAAATAATGCCGATTAAGGAGCCGTCTCGGTCCAAGATGAGCCGGTCTGATACCTGTGCTGTGCTCCAATTGCGCGCGGCAACCAATCCTTTTTGCGCCAATACTTCGTAGTAGTGGGTCAATGCTTGCAAAATCATTGGTGCACCTCGCAGTCTCGCAGGTCCAGTACTCCGTTTTGCAGTTTTGCCCGAAAAAAGAGCGGCGTGATCGCATCCGGATTGCTGTAATCCATGTCATACAGCATATAGCCCAGGTCCTGCGTGATGGGGTAAGGCGTGATATCTTCTCCATCCTCTACAAACCGGAAATTGGCAGGAAATTCCCTTGTTCCGAAATAGGGTTGATGAAAGCATTGCCCCTTTTTTATTCTGCGCACCAAAATATCGTGAAACTTCCCCGGATTGTCCGTTGCATTCGCCTTTTCCGTCATATCAAAGTGGAAACTGATGCAGTAGTGGACGTCTTTTAGGACGGTTGCTGCCCGCTGCGCCCGATCGGTAGAGGGGACCAGGTATAGATTTTTTCCGTTTTTAGCAGCGCTCTGGACGGCTTTGGCCGATATTTTTGAATTGACCTCGTTTCGCCGGATGTTGGTAAAATGAATCGGGCTCATGACGGTAATTTCGTCAATTTTGTAGCGCAGCCCGGGATGCCAGTAAATGGCCTCCACTAACCCGCGGGCAGCAGAAGGCGTCATCATATCGTACGATACTCGTTCTGCTTTCATTTCGGGTCTTGTGAAGCAGCCATAGCGGCCCCAACATTCCAAGCGGATTCCATAACTCATAAAATCACCTCCGCTTTATAATTCATAAGTATATCCTTAATATGCATTGTTAAACGAAAAGCCCCCTTCCTTCCTCCTTTTTGTAATGGAATCCCGTTGTTGAATCATATAACGATGGATCTTTTAAAATTGCCAATTCCGTATCCAACGGTTCGGCCAGTCCGTCATTTAATAATTGTTGAAACAGCCCGGGTTGTACCCGGGAACCGTTGGACCAGACGCTGATACAGTATTGTCCGGCTTTGCGGAGCAGGGCACGGGTCCGGATTCCCATTCGAAGTTTCTGTTCGATTTCTTTCGCTTCGTCATTATAAGGAATGAATACGGTTTTGGTGTTATCCTCAATCATTTTGAAACTTCGTCCGATGGTTGCAAAAGAGAGCTGTATGGACAGTTCCAAAATGTTCTTGAAGTTCATTCCTTCTGCATTTGCAGTGTATAAGGAATCAAAATAATGGCCGATGGCGTCAGGACCTGCCATATCGTTGGGATACAGGTGGGCAGTCAACTCCGTACATTGCCGCTCTTTCCGCAGGAATCGTGTCTGCGCGGATTTCGCGGTACGAAATATATGTACCTTGCTGTTTTCCCGGGAACTCTTTCCTTCCCGGTTGCAGCGCCCGGCTCCTTGAATCAAGGCGTCCAGGCCGGTTTCCTGCAGGAAAATCTCGGGGAAGTCAATGTCAACGCCTACGGAAATGATGCTGGTGGAAACGACACGGCACGGTTTATGAGAAAGCAGACACTGCTTCATTTCGGCAATAACGGCCCGTCGGTGGGCTGGGCAAAGCTCCGTGGAAAGATATAGACACGTTTTTTGGACCTTTCCGTATACTTCCATGGCTTCCGCTTTGGTCAGGCAGATGCATAATGCCTGTTCCCTGGCATCCAGGGCCGCCGCTATTTCTTCGTAGTTCTTTTCTCCGTCGTCGATAAAGGTCGTGCGTTGAAAGAACCGATACATTTCTGGAATGTGGGACATAATTTCCGTCGGCGGATTGGTCGTGAAAAATCGGGTCAGGCGGGGCTGCGTTGCGCTGCAAAGGAGCAGGGAACAGTGGAAACAATTTTTCAGAGCCTCCAGCATCTGGATGACGACTCGCATATAAGGGACAGGAAGCATCTGTGCTTCATCCAGGATGATGACGCTGTTAGCGATATTGTGCAGTTTCCGGCAGCGGGATGTCCGGTTGGCGAACAGGGACTCAAAAAACTGGACGTTCGTCGTAACGATGACCGGGGCATCCCAGTTCTCTGTCGCCATCCGGTGTCTCGTCATGGTTTCCGAAGTATCGTCGTACTCCAACTGGCTGTGATGCTCCAGTACGTTTTCTTTGCCCAAAAACGATTGCAGGACATCGGCTGTCTGTTCAATGATAGAGGTATAAGGAATTACGTAGATAATCCTTGATTTATGATGGCGATGGGCATGTTCCATGGCAAAGGCAAAAGAGGAAACGGTTTTGCCTCCGCCCGTAGGGACTGTCATCGTAAAGATTCCCGGTGGATTTTGCGCGCGGGCAATGCTTTCCTGTAAAATTTCAGTTCGCTTTTGATTCAGTTCGTTTTGAGGAGAAAAATACCCTTTCTCCTGTAGCCCTTTAAAAAATCGCGTGTAAAGGGTTTCCAACGGTTCGTAGCCAGATCGATGCACTGGTTCCGGAGACATAAACCGCTCCGTGTCTAAAAAGTCGGCGTCTACAAGGCAGGAAAAGAGCATCCGGAAATACAAAGTCAGAGCAATCTTGTTATCCGGTAAAGAAAGCGGCAGAACACGATTTGGGAATCCCAAATCGTTTACGTAGGGGGAATAATCCGGAACCTGTTTTTTCAATCTGTCGTAGAAAGTGCCGGAATTGGGCAGGCTGACACGCGTTCCGCCATCTAACAGGCCGGCATGGTGCCCGGCAATACAAAAAGCCTCCAGGATGGCTTCGTTTGTCTGGAGCCCTGCCAGTAATTGCGCCCCGGCAGTGGAATGGTCGACACGCGTGTGAATGATTCCCCGAATCAGCTTTTGAAAAGCATCCGAATATTTCCCCACATCATGGTATAACCCGCATTGGTATGCCAAGGGAGACAGCTGGGCAGGAGCAAACGACGCCGCTAATGCGGCGACACCCTGACAGTGGTCTTTTATCGTCTGGACTGTTTCTTCCCTGACGTGCGCGATCTTTAAGTTGGTCGACAGCTGTAGGGAATCGTTTTGATTTTCCACCATAAAATCACCCCTTTGTGGCGTACCTGTCTTTAAAGCCATTATACAACATAGCACAGACAATAGGATGTCTTTTTGGAAAATTCAAAAATAATATCTTCTAAGAGGAGAAAGCAGCCGCATCGTATTCTCCTCAGAATACAGCGATGATAGCATAACATCGCGAAAAGATTTGTCCTGAGCTGTCGTCAATGAGGATAGTGGTTATAAAATAAATGCTTTGCGTTTACTTTTTCATCCCCCCAAACATTACATAAATGTAAATAAAATAAAAACAAATCTGAATCTTCTTGAAAAATAAATCAAATTTGTTTATAATGACTATCGAATGGGTATCTTTGCCGCTTAGGGGAATTTGGGGAAGGAGGCATAAATTGAAGAAAGGTTGAGGGATTCTATGAGAAAACAACATCGAGCGGGGAAAAACTATGTACGGTGTCGAAGCGGGGCTCCGGGGAACGGATCTTTCCCGATGGGAACAGGGTCCTTTGGGGGAAAGTCCCGGCGCCTGTTGGCGGGGGCAATCGCTCTTGGCTTGTCGCTGGGCTGGGGCGGCGCGGTATCGCCGGCCTGCGCGGCCGTGCCGACGATGCCGGTCGTTTCTGATTTGACGCATACCATAGGGGGATCGAGCTTCCTGCTTGACCAGAATGGCACTCCCATCGACGTGCGGACCGGTTCCCATGAACTTACGGCGGCTACCGTCGTGATGCTGGGCAGCCTCAACGGGGTCCAGCTGCAAGACGGACAGCTGTTTGACGGCGTCGCGACTTCCATCGTGGGCCAGGCCAACTATACGAAAAACGCCAACGCCGCCCTGATTTACGGCGCTGGCAACAAAGTGACGAATTCCTATCGGGAAGTGGCCCTCGATCCGTCCGTCCTGGGGCAGGTCCAGACCCTGGCCAGGCAGGGGAAATATGACGAAATCTCGGCGCTCCTGCAGGAAGCTGTCCCCGAAAGCGGCGGCCAGGTTATGGTCGTAGGTGGCGGCAACACCGTGGACAAGGCCTATTTGACGCAGGTCATGGGCGTCGGGAATACGGTCACGGGCGCGACGGATACCCTCGACGCGGCTAAGGCGACGCAGCTGAACTATATCGACGGCTTCTACAACACCGTCACCAATGGGCAGCATATTTACGTCCTGGGCGGCCAGAATACCGTCCAAGGCGGAAAAATCGCGGAAAACCATCACAATACGGCCATTGGGGATGAAAACAAGGTCACAAGAAGCGTCAATACCAAAATCCTGGGCGACCGGAACGAGGTCCTGAACGGCTGGTATGAAAGAGGCGGCTTCCGCAAGGTCGTAACGGGCATCAATCAGGATGTCCGTATCGTCGGATCCGGCAACAAGGTGCAGGGCAGTCACCGGCAATTGGTGCTGGGCGACAACAACGAAATTATCGCCCGTGACGGGGGAACCGTCAGCGACTACCAGCATCCGGACGGACGGGAACCGTATACCATGGACCTTACCATCGGGCGGAACAACGTCCTCCACAACAATGATACGTATCGCAAACAGTGGGAGTCGGTCAAGGTCATCGGGAACAACAACCGGGCGGACGGCGGCTACGGATCGGATCATGCCGGCGGGCCGAACAATATGATTGTCATTGGCGACAACCAGAAATTCACTATTTCGGGGGACTCCATTGTCGTCGGTTCGATTTCCCCGGAGGAACAAAAGGAGCAAAAGTACCAGGACGATCGCTATAAGGTGTCCGGGTCTTCCGTCATTATGGGGCATCATTCCTACGCTTCCGGCGGAGGCGATATCGTCATCGGGATGCGGTCCTACGCGGAAGGCGGGTTCAATACCATCGTCGGGCACGGATCCCGGGTGGATTCCATCGCGGATGAAAGCGGCGGACGGGGCTGGTTTAACGGCATGTACGCCACGGTCAACGGGGCCTTCAACAGGATTAAAAACGAGGGCAGCTACTCCGGCAGCGCGGACGAGGAGGCGAAGCTGGCTCGCGGAACCAGTGGCATCGCGAATACCGTCCAGGGTACTTTCAACGAAACGACAGCGGCGAAAAGCACGCAGATCGTGGGCTCCGGCAACGAAGTGAAGCACGCGACGGGCGGCGTGATGATGCCGCGGGAAACGGCAGGGGAATATTTGTTTGGCCACCTGATCGAGAGCGGACACGTCCTGGACGAAACGTCGGATGCCCCGTATGGCACGAGCCGGCAGCTGTTCCTGCACTACCTGGCCTATGGCGGGGGCGGGGTGTCCGTCCTGGGAAACGTCAACAAAACCGACTATGCCGTTCGTTCGCAGATCCTCGGGATGTCCAATGAGCTGACGGGAACGGCGGACCAGCTCAGTATCCACAATACGGTTGCCGGATTTATGAACAAAGGGACAAATCTTCGGCAGACGACCCTCGTAGGGACCGGCAACGTCCTCGAAGCGAGCGAGGATAACGTCGTCATCGGCGACTACCACGAACTCAAGAAGGGGAAACATAACGTCATCCTGGGCTCCCGGGAGAGCGAAGAGAAAACGGTCGCCATAGACTCCGCCACGGGAAGCGGGCCGTCCTATGAAATCAAGATCCGGAAAGCCAGGAAAGCCCATCAAGAGGACCTCGAAAACGCCGTCTTCCTCGGGTATGACACGGAAGTGACCGAAAATGGCGGCGTCGCCCTGGGAAGCTTGTCTGTGGCGGATCGCGGCGCCGGCGAGGTGGAAGGATACGGGCATGACCTGGGAACTTCGCCCGGTTCGGGTTTTGTCTGGAAACCGACCCTGGCGGCGGTGTCCGTCGGCGGTCCCGCCGCGGATGGCAGCCAGAACACGCGCCGTATCGTAAACCTTGCCGCCGGGCTGGAAGATACGGACGCGGTCAACGTGGCCCAGCTCAAACAGGCCATGGAAAACAGCACGGGCGGTTCGGCGAATCTCATTGCCGGCGAGGGCATCAAGCTCGCCAAAGGGGACGATGGTTCCTGGACGATCAGCACGAACTTCAAGAACTCCGGTTCCGATACGGTCACGTACGAAGACGGGGGCACGACCCCCGCGCCGATCCCTCCGGCCCCTCCGGCCCCGCCGGGCGCGGGCGTCACCGATACGGGCGCCGCGGCTGTCATTAAAACGAAATTGACGGCGGACGACGGAAACACGACGGCCCTGGGCGGCGCGCTCGGGGTCAAGGGCGACGGCAGGAACATCCAGACGAGCGTGAACGGCAGCGATGTCCAGGTCCGCCTCCAGGAAAATATCCAGGTCACGAGCGTGACGGCGGATACGATCGCCATCAACGACGGCCCCGCCATGAGCCGCGAGGGCCTGGACATGAAGGATAAAAAAGTCACGAACGTCGCCGACGGCGAAATCAGCGCCGCCTCGAAAGACGCCGTGAACGGCAGCCAGCTCTACGGAGTGACGAACGAATTGCGCGACGTGGGGCAGCGGGTCGACCAGCTCGGCGACCGCGTCGACAAGGTCGGCGCCCATGCCGCGTCCCTGGCGGCGCTCCATCCACTGGACTATGACCGGGACCACAAACTGGACTTTGCGGCCGGCACGGGCCACTATCGCGGTAACAACGCCCTGGCCATCGGCGCCTTCTACCGGCCCGACCGGCGTACCATGCTGAGCCTTGGCGGCTCCACGGGCGGCGGCGAGAATATGTGGAATTTCGGCGTGTCCATCAAGATGGGGCATATGGACGAAACGGCCAACGTCAGCAAGGCGCAGCTCCTTGCCGAAAATGAGGAACTGAAGCGCAACGACCAGCTGCAGGACCAAAAGATCCAGGAACTGAGGAAGGTCGTGGAAGAACTGCAAAAGAAAATCAATCCATAAGCTGTCCCCGTGCACACGACAGCACAGGCAACCAAAAAGGACCGGCTCGCGCTGGTCCTTTTTGGTTCCGTATTGCCGGAAGGGATGCGTGGACGACAGGAAGAATCTTCTTCCTGTTTTTTTATTTCCCTTTCAGCTTGAAGTAGTACGTTTTCGAAGTCTTGTTCTTCGGATCGCTTGTCGAATGGATTTCGAACAGGTTGAGCGATTTGATGAACTGAAAGAATTTTTTGTAGCCGAAGACGCGGACATCGAAGTCCGGGAACTGGCGGATGATAAGGCTGCCCAGGACACCCGAGTGGATCCATCCGTTGTCGTTGGAATTTTCGTCCGTCAGCTTGATGAGGGCGCGGCGGAGGGCACGGACATTTTGGCCGTTGCCATGGCCGTTCCCGCCGTTCTCGTTGTCGCCGCGCGGCGCCTTGCCTGGCACATTGCCGCTTCCGCCGTTCCCTGCCAGCGTGCCGGCCCCATAGGACCCGTTTGCCTCGGTCCCGCCAGCGGCCGAATCCTCTTCCTTGGACTCGGCGTACAATACATCTAGGTACAGGAACTTGTTGCACGCCGAAATGAAGGACCGCGGTGTTTTGCTTTCGCCCATGCCCAGGACATACTTGTCCGATTCGCGCAGCCGCGAGGCCAGGCGCGTAAAGTCGCTGTCCGACGACACGATGCAGAAGCCGTCGAGCTGCGTGCGGTAGAGCAGGTCCATGGTGTCGATGATCAGGGCCGAGTCGCTGGAGTTTTTGCCGCTCGTGTTGCTGTACTGCTGGATCGGCTGGATGGCGTTGTCCAGGATGACCGGTTTCCAGCTGCCCATCTGTGACGACGTCCAATTGCCGTAGATGCGTTTGTAGATGACGTTGCCCATGTTGTTGGCTTCACTTAGGATAATGTTGACGTACTGCGGCGAAATATTTTCCGCGTCGATCAGGAGGGCAAATTTCAATTCTTGTTCCATTCCTTAGGTCTCCTCACTTGTCATAGAGATAGGGCGCGCGGCCGTTGTGCCGGCGGGGTTCGGGAAGTGTCCCGGGGACCGGGACACAGCGGGGGCCGCTCTTCCTTCTCCCTATATTCTACACTATCTCCGCGCTTCCGTCAGAAAAATAAAAAGATTGGGGAATGTTCCGGGATTCGGCAAGGCCGGAGGCAGGACAGGAATCCAGGGGAAGAAAGTGCAACAATAATAAACAATATTAACTAGTTTTTAGTTTAGTTTACTTATTCGCAAAAATAATGTAAAATGTAGTGGAACAAACGGATGGAATTCCTGCTGCCTGCAGGGAGGACCATGGGGGAGAAATAGGGGTTTCTTCCTGATGCGTTCGGGGAAGGATAAAAAAAGCACGGCGCAAGCCGAGGGGGAATCTTTAACAGAAGGGAAGTGTCTTTGAGGCGTCTCGGTGAAAGGAGACAGAAATGAAGAAGAACAAGGTGGCATGGCGCGAGTGCGCCCTGACAGCGGCGGTGCTGTCCATGATCCTGGCAGGCGGCGCGATGACAGCCTTCGCGGCGCCGGATAATGGCGCCGGCACTGGCAACGGGGTCGCCATCGGAACCGGAAGCAACGCGCCGAAGGCGGAAAATGTCGCGATTGGGAAAGGAGCGGGCATTTCGTACAGCAATGGCGCTTCCAATGCCACGGGGGACATTGCGATCGGCAACGGCAGCCACGTCAACAACTATGCCAGCCAGGGCGGCAGTATTGCCCTTGGCAGCAACGCGAAAGTCGAAAATATGGCTGGCGGGATGGAAGCGGCCTTTGCCTTTGGGCAGACGACGTACAGTGGCGGTATGTTTTCCTCGGCCCGTATCCCTGCGGACCCGACCAAGGCCGTCACGGCCATCGCCATGGGGCAGAATACCTTCGCCCGGTCCGGCAGCCTGATGATCGGCACCCATAATTACAAGGGCGCCCTGGGTGACACGACGGTCGATACGAGCAATACGAGAAAAATGAGTCTCCAGCTCTACAGCACGACGCTGGGGACCAACAGCTTCAATAACGGCGCCTTTGCGACCGTGACCGGGGCCTATAATATCGCGTCCAGCGCGTATGATGGGGGACGGTTGTCCGCGTTTTCCGAAGGGATGAAGAATTTTGGCGCGACCATCTACGGCACCCTGAACAGCATCGAATCCATGTCGGGATCTTCCAACAATGGCATGGCAAACACCATCACGGGGGTAGCAAACCGTACGCAGAATGCCAATGGCGCCATCATCATCGGCGCTGGGAATGAGATCACCAACTCCTACAAGTACATTAACGTTTCGTCGAGCGGCGCGGAAAACGCCAACTCGGCCAAGGCTTTCGCGGACGCCATCCGCGACGCCGTCAAGCAGAGTCAGTCCGGCGGCGCCGTCCTCGCCGTGGGCGGCGGCAACACCATCGACAATACCCTCCGTTCCCAGGTGTTAGGGGTCGACAACCGCTTGCAGGGAACCAGCGGACAGTCGGAAGAGGTCCTTATAAACGGCGTCGGCAACGAAGGCGATTCCCTCCACAACACGACGATCATCGGGACGGGAAACAAGGCTTCCCAGACCCGTGCGACCCAGCTCCTTGGCGACAAGAGAAAGCTGACAGGCGTCCAGAATTCCGTGATTTTGGGGTCGGCCGACAGCGAAATGGAACTGACCGTTTCGAAAGCGACCATCCTGGGATATAACGCGAATGTCCAGGCCGAAGGCGGGGTGGCGCTGGGCGCCGGTTCCGTTCTCGATGCCACGGAATCGGGGCTGGACCAGTCCGGCTATGATGCTCTCACGCGGACGAATTCCACGGAAACGGGCTATATCTGGCGTCCGACCCTCGCGGCCGTATCGGTCGGTGTGAACGGCACGGATACGCGCCGTATCACGAACGTCGCCGCCGGTGTCAATGACACGGACGCCGTCAACGTGGCCCAGCTGAAACGGGCCTCGGGCAACCTCATTGCCGGCGATGGCATCAAGCTCGTCAAAGGGACCGATGGTTCCTGGACGATCAGCACGAACTTCAAGGATTCCGGCTCCGATAAGGTGACCTATGAGGACACCACCCCTGGTGGCGGCGCGGGGACCGGCGGTACGGGGACCGGCGACCCGCTGACGGGGAAAGCGGCGGTCATCGAAACGACGCTGACGGCCGACGACGGCAATACAACGAGCCTGGGCGCGAATGACAAGCTTGGCGTCAAGGGCGACGGCACAAATATCACGACGAGTGTCGACGGCAGCGACGTCCATGTCTCCTTGAACAAAGACATCCAGGTGGACAGCGTGACCATCAACAACCAAGGCCCTGTCCTCAACAGCGATGGCATCAATATGCAGGACAAGAAAATCACGAACGTGCAGGACGGGGATGTCTACGCGGGCTCGAAGGATGCCGTCAATGGCGGCCAGCTGTGGGATCTCCAGAACACCATGGGCGGACGGATCAGCCGCCTGGACACGAAAATCAACCGTGTCGGCGCCGGCGCGGCGGCCCTGGCCAACCTGCATCCCCTGGACTTCAATCCCGAAGAAAAATGGAGCTTCGCCACGGGCTTCGGCAATTACCGCAATTCCAACGCCCTGGCGATCGGTACGTTCTATCGTCCCGACGACAAGACCATGTTCAGCCTGAGCGGCACCTTCGGCAACGGGGAAAACATGCTGGGCGCCGGGGTCAGCTTCCAGCTGGACCGCAACATGCCGGCCAGCCGGGAAACCATGGCCAAGACCATTACGAACCTGAAGGCCCAGGTCGCGGAACAGAAGGCGGCCCTGCAGGCACAGAATGATAAGATTGCGGCCCTGGAAAAAATGGTGAGCCAGTTGGCACAGTCCAAATAAAGGACAGCGTATCCCTTGCGGGGCGATACGCGGAAAAACACGAAAAAACAGCGCTTGTGCGGACAGGCGCTGTTTTTCTTTCGCAGGCCCGATATACACCGGTTTGCGGCAGGGTTATAATAAAATCAGAGTATCAGGTCAGGGGAAAGGAGACAAACTATGAAATTAGACCGGCTCGATCATTTCGTCCTCACGACCAGCCACTTTGCCGAATGCCTCCATTTTTACCGGGATGTCCTGGGCATGGAGGTGCGGGAGCAACAGGGCCGTTACGCCCTTTTTTTCGGCGCGCCCGAGGCGCCTCAGAAAATCAACATCCACCGCGTGCCGGCGGAATTCCTTCCGGCAGCGGCCCATCCTGTCAGTGGCAGCCTCGATTTGTGTTTCCTGGCGGACGGGGATGCGGCGGAAATCCGGCGGGAGCTGGAAGCGGCAGGCTGGCCTGTGGAAGAAGGCCCCATGGAGCGACACGGCGCGGTGGGAATCTTGGACAGCCTCTACGTGCGCGATCCCGACGGAAACCTCGTGGAAATCGGGGTGGTCCGGCCGGAAGGGTAAATCCTTCTCCGTGCCAGGGTTCGTCGCCTCATATGCGGGTTGCCTTTTGCCTTCGGTTCCGTTGTTTTCCGTACAGTTACCGTTGCAGAAGGGAGTGGAATAAAGACCGGGAGCATGGTATACTAAAGATAATAAAAAATTATCATTTTGCGGCATGCCAGCAAGCGGCATATGATGTGAAGGATGGTGGCATATGAGAAAAGAGTTGGCTCCCTATGTGGAAATGGTGGAATTTCTGGGCGAGGCATTAGGCCGGGAGTATGAGATTGTCCTGCATGATTTGACGAATCCGGAACGCAGTATTGTCGCCATTGCGAATGGAGAGTTGAGCGGCCGCGGAATCGGGGGGCCGGTCACGGATTTTGCCTTGAAAATCTTGAAAACAGGAACGTTGGAAAAGAAATCCTATGTGGCTAATTACCATGGCAAAAACGTCAATGGGCATGTCTACCTTTCGTCCAGCAAGTTCATTTTTGATGTGCAGCACAAGCCCATAGGAATCTTATGCATCAATCATAACATTACCCCTTATTTGGAAGTTCGTCGTTTCTTGACGGATTCTGTCATCCGGGATCGGGAAATGCACCCGAAACTGGCGGGGCTGGAGAGCCAAAATGCTTCTGTCATTTACGAAAATTTCCAGGGAAATGTTTCCGAGGTCATTCGCACCTTGATCGACAAAGCATTGGAAGGAAGCACGAAAGCTCCGTCAAAACTGTCTTTGCAGGAAAAGATGTCCGTCATTGAGGAGCTGAATGAGAATGGTTTGTTCCTGCTGAAAGGAAGCATTCCAGCGATTGCTATGAAACTGGGCGTATCGGAACCAACCATTTACCGATACCTGAGTAAAGTGAAAAAAGGCCAAAACGCACCGCATTGAGACATGCAAACAGGCCCTGCACCCAGATAGGTGCAGGGCCTGTTCCCTTTGTTCGTCATACCTCTCCCGGTTCCATGATACCGAGTTTCCGTTTCCAATAACGGGAGTAGATTGCGCCCAATGGATTATGGGCCAGCAGCCGGTCTTTGACGACCAGGTAGGTAACCGGGCCATGACAATTGGCGATAAAGACAGAATCGTGGCCGACGCAGAGCCCGCAGACTATGTATAACTCCGTTCCCTGCTCTTCCAAAAACCTGGCCTGAAATTTGGGATTGCACATGGCCTCGTGTTCCAATTCCGGTTTGACTTGTTTCAAGCCAAATTCCTTCTTTGCGAAACTGCAGTTTTTGCAGCAGACGCTGTATACTTCGAATCCCTGGTTTACATAGTAGTGGGAAATATACCTGGCCTCTTCGTTCAGTCCGATACAAAAAGCAAGACCTAGTTTCTTATATCCCATTGCCTTCGCAAATTCGGCGATCTCTTGAAGACGGGTAATGTTACTGTAAAAGGTCCCTTCCACATAGGCGGCGGCTTCCATCATTTTCAATTCTTCTTCTGTATAGGCGTTCCGCACTTCTTCTGCAGAAACACCCGTGCAATTCACACCCTTCGTATAGCAGGCGTGAGTCATGCAATCGGCACACTGGGCACGCATTGTTTTATCCTCCTTATGCTAAGGCAATGACCTCGATTTCAACCGTTGCTCCCTTCGGGAGAGCGCAAACCTGGAAACAACTGCGCGCCGGGCATTCCGTCCGGAATATTTCGGCATAAGCAGCATTCATTTCGGCGAAATCGTTCAAATCCGTCAAGAATACGGTCGTTTTAACCACTTTGTCGAGACTGGATCCGGCTTCCTCTAAAATATGCTTCACATTTTCCAGGGATTGACGGGTCCACTCCCGGATACCGCCTTTGGCAAACTCCCCTGTGGCGGGATCAATCGGTAATTGGCCGGAAACGAAAATCAATCCCCCTGCCTTGATTCCCTGGGAATAGGGGCCAATGGCACCCGGTGCTTTGCTGGTATTTACAACGACTTTAGACATAGTGCTCTCCTTATTTTTGTAACGTACGCCATTGGGTGACGGCTTTTGCCATCCGGTGCAATGCCTCTGTCAATTGGCTGCGGGGACAGGCGATATTGAGCCGCATAAATCCATCGCCCTCTTTCCCGAAGGTATAACCGTCATTCAATGCGACCTTTGCCTCGTCTAGGAAAAAGTCCATTAAGCGAAGATGGTCCATCTTCAGGGCCCGGCAATCCAACCACAACAAATACGTGGCTTGAATGACACCGAGGCGAATTTCTGGAATTTTCTCTGTCAGGAAACGATGTGTATACTCCAGATTTCCTTCGAGATACTCGACCAGTTGATCGGCATAATATTCACAGTCCGTGTAGGCCGTTTGGACGGCCAGGGTGCCGAAGATGTTTCGGCCGAAAGCCTTCAAGTTTTCCAATTCGTTGTAGAATAAATCGTGGTTATGGCGATTAGGGATAATGGCGGCCCCGGTGCGGAACCCGGCGATATTGAAGGTCTTGCTGGGATTGATGCAGACAATGCAGTGGTTGGCCGCCCATTCGTTGATGTGTCCAAAAGGAATATGTCGGTTCTTTTTATAGACGATGTCGGAATGGATTTCATCCGAGACGACGAAAACATGGTGCTTCTCACAGATGGCAGCAAAATGCAGCAATTCATCTTTGGTAAAGCATTTGCCGGTAGGATTGTGGGGACTGCAGAGCAGAAACATGGTCGTACGTGGATCTGCAGCCAATTCTTCGAAGTTTTCCCAATCTACGGACCAGGATCCATCGGCTTCTTCACGCAATGGATTCGGTGCGATAAACCGCCCGTTGTGGGGGATTACCTGATGAAAAGGATGATACGCCGGCATCTGCACGATAATGCGGTCACCGGGATGCGTGAATGCCCGCATGGCGTATACAATGGCAGGAACGACGGCCGGGGTATATTCCACCCAATCGGGGGATACATCCCACCCGAAACGACGATGTTGCCAGCTACTGACGGCATTTTCATAATCCTTGCTTAAAGCCGGGTACCCGAAAACCGGATGCAGCGCTCTTTCCTGGATAGCTTTGACAATGGGTTCAGGACAACGAAAATCCGTGTCGGCAATCCACATGGGGAGAACGTCTTCCCCATAGGTATCCCATTTCTTGCAATTGGTGCCGCGTCGATCTACGACAGAATCAAAATCATGTTTCATAAAATCGGACTTCCTTCCTGGAAAATTACGTCAGAACAACAGTAGGAACATGGTGAGGAACGTGCAGATAACCATCGGGACGGCGGTTACTTTTACGATTTCGATGGGATTTGTCTTGGCAAAGCCGGCTGCGACGATACACGCTGCTGCCAACGGGGACATGCTGCGACCGAATCCACCAGTGATGAATGCCGTGGAACCGACGTTCATGATGCTCATGCCGAAGTCTGCCGCATGCGGCGTAATGGTTGTGTTGAACGCCATGGAACCTGCAATACCACTGCCGCTCAACAGGGATACGAGGAACGGCCCGAAGGTAGCACCGATACGGGCGATAGACTGCGTGTTTTTCATTGCGTCGATCAAACTTTGGGTCAAGCCGATGGCATTCATGCCTGCCGCAAAAACACCAGCGGCGATTAAGATACTGATGATATTGGTGTAGGCATTGCCCATGCCTTTGAAAAATTCTTTCGTGCCTTCACCGGGATTGGTGCGTGTGACAACCAGCGTTAAAATAGTACCGAAAATCATTGCTTGCGGGACGCTGATGTAAGGGATGATATGCACCTGCTTGCTGCTCAAAAGGATCAGGGCCAAGGGGATCAGCGGCATGATGGCCTTTAAGGGATTGGCAGTGCGGGAGTGGTCCGATGCGAGGTCTTCAGCCAGTTCTTCCCCTAACGCGGACTGATAGCCGCTATACCGTTTCGTAATAATCGCATTCCCAATCATGCAGGCAATCGTGACAGCCAAGCAAATCAAGGCGGTCGGGGCATGGTTGATGATAACCGTCATGACGTCTACATCTGCTAATTTGGCGATTAAGATGTTGTGGCTGGATCCCGGGCTGAAAACGTCGCCCCAAGTGCCGACAAAGACCGATGCTGCGGCGATGATAGGATGGATTCCGGCAGCTACCAGCAAAGGGATAACCAGGGCGCCGACGGCGGCAGTCGCACCGGCGGCAGACGGCAGTGCCAGACTGGCGATATACGCAATGATGACGGCGGACGGAATCAGGAAGTGTTTGCCGCGGCTGACAAATTTACTCATAATGTTGACGAAGTTCACGTCACATTTAGTATAAGCGGTAACATAGGTAAAACCAACGACGGTACAAAGAATAGGAACCATGGATTTATGTGCTGCCCAGGTGACAAAGGCATCGAAGGCCATTTTGGGTTTACCTGCCAGACAGGCCATTGCGACGCCGGCGACGAGCAGAACCATGCGGCTGTCGTATTTTTTTACAATCGCGACAACGGTTGCAATCAAGATCATGATGGCGACGTACAACATGATGGTACCCTCCTAATTGAAGAAAGTTAAAATGAGGACAAGATGTTTTAGAGCTCCTGCAGGAATCGCGTTAATCCATACAAATGAGAAGGAATGGAGGCGACTTCTCCCTGTTCCGTCACAGAATGGGAGTTGATTCCCACGAAGCTGAGACCGTCGATGACGGGTGTCCCTACGGGGTAAATGTAGTTGGCATCACTAATGCCGGGGCTCGTTACGGGTTCCATGGGTTCGTGGATTTCCGTGTAAATGGATTTTAATTTTGCCGCCATCGCCTCCGTTGCCGGATTTTCCGGAAAGGCAGGGTGGGCCTTGATCTGGAAATGGACGGTGGTACCAGGAACAAGAGGTTGTGCGGCAAATTTTCGCGCCTCCTGCACCACGCGATCATACTCTGCCTGTTCTTGATACCGGACGTCCACCTTGCAGACTGCTAAATCCGGAATTGCATTGGCGACCTCTCCCGCTTGGCAGACCGTGCAACTGACAGAGGTTTTCCTGCTTGGGTCGGACAAGGTGCGAAGCTGGAGAATCTGGTGGGCCATTTCCTCTAAGGCGTTGGCACCCTTTTCGTACCGGCAGGCGTGACAAGCGACACCGTGAACAGTGATTGTCGCCTGGCCCATGCCACCACGGGAAACGCATGCCCCATGATTCTGCTTGGAAGCTTCCAGTACGATGGCTGCATCATGTTGTTTGGCGATGGATACGATTAAATCGCGGGATGCATCCGAACCGGTCTCTTCGTCGCCGTTTACCACAAAGGTAATGGTATCGTAGTCCGTGTAATTCTCTTCCTTCAAAAGTTTTAGGGCATAAATGCCGAGAATAATCCCACCCTTACAGTCGATACAACCGGGGCCGCGGACCTGACCGTCCTCAATCCGGTAAGGGTTTCTAGACAAGGTGCCGACTTCGAAAACCGTATCGGCATGGGCCAAAAGCATCAGCTTTTTCGTGCCTGTTCCGCGCAGCGTGGCAATCAGGTTGGCACCGCCATCAAACGGAAGGATTTGGACGGAAGCGCCAATTTCTTCGAACCAGGTTTTCAGTATTTCTTGTTCCCGTAAAATTCCCTCCGTGTGCCCTGTTGGTGTTTCAATTTCGACCAGTGCCTTCAAATCAGATAAAATCTTATCTGTTAAAGACCTGCATTTCTGGTACAGATGCAATGCCTTCGTCATGGTGTCCCCCCTTACGGTGTATTGCAAATATAAACGGATAGGAGAAGCAGAACCAGCTTCTTTCGATAATATTTTATCATAAATAATTTTTTATTACAATTGGCGCGCGTAAAATATGATATGTCAAAAAAATGATGTAATAAAACTAACAGATATCGTGATGCAAAATTCCATGATAAAAGAATAGGAAGGATCTAAACGGATAGAAAAAGGGCTTCCAGTACGGTTATATACTGGAAGCCCTTCTTTGGAGCGAAGCGACCGGTAGGAGGCGGGGAGGTGTTTCCGCCGCTCCTTTATTTATCGCGTGTCGCGAAGTATTCTTTGGTTTTGGCGGCGACTTGCGGCCAGAGGATGGCGAGGGCGATCATGTTCGGAATGACGACGAGGCCCATGGCGACATCCTGCAGGCTCCAGACGACGGTGATTTTCGTGGTGGCACCGATGATGCAGAGGAACGGGAAAATGTAGCGCAGTTTGCTCGTGACGTTTTCCCCGAAGGCATAGGTGAAGCTCTTTGCCGCGTTCCACCACTGGCCCATGAGGGTTGTGAAGCAGAAGATCAGGAGGGCGAAGGTTCCCGCGTGTTTCAGCGGGGCCCAGACCGTGCCGAAGGATTCGAGGGCCATGACCGTTGCCGGATGGCCGGATGTGTACATCCCCGTGGTCCCGACGACCAGGGCCGTGATGGAGCAGATGACGAGGGTGTCGATGAAGACTTCGGCGACGCCCGTAATGCCTTCGTCGACGGGATGCGGGACGATAGAACAGCCGTGGGCGAAAGGCGCCGTGCCTTCGCCGGCTTCGTTGGAGTACATGCCGCGGGCAATGCCGTACTGCATGGCGCGGGCGATGACGTACCCGCCGGTGCCGCCGGCGGCGGCGTCAAAGGACCAGGCCTGCGTGAAAATGGTGTAGAGGACGTTCGGCAGCTCCGTGATGTTGAGCAGGATGACGATGATGCCGATGACGATGTAGAAAATGGACATGGCCGGCACCAGGTTCATGGCGATGTTCGCCAGGCGTTTCAGGCCGCCCAGGGTGATGGACAGGAGCAGGACGATGAGAATCGCGCCTGTCAGGTACGTGGGCACGCCGTAGTTGGTGTTCATGATGCTGGCAATGGTGTTGGACTGGACCAGGTTGGCGCCCATCATCTTGATGCACATGAGGACCGCGATGACGACGCCCAGCCAGGGCATCTTCAGGCCGTCGCGGATGTAGTACATGGGGCCGGAGAGCAGATTGCCTTCCTTGTCGCGGCCGCGGTACAGCTGGGACAGGACGATTTCGCCATATTTCAGGGCTTCGCCGAAGAAGGCGGCGATCCACATCCAGAAGACGGCGCCCATGCCGCCGGAGACGATGGCCGTGGCGACGCCGACGACGTTGCCGCCGCCCACGTTGCCGGCCAGGGTGACCATCATGGCCTTAAAGGTGGAAATGGAGCCGTTGCCCTGGTCGACCTTGCGGGTCTTGAAGGAGTCGATCAGGGTCGTTTTCATGATGAACTTAAAGTGACGGATCTGTACGAACCCGTTCGTGATGGTGTAGAGGATACCCAACGCCAGAAGGACGAAGACCAGCCACCGTCCCCACAGCCAGGAGTTGATGAAGGCAAGCAATTGTTCCAGGGAGTTTAGCATAATAGATTCCTTTCGTTCCGTTGATGAATAGAGGGGGTTACCCGGCCAGGACGGCGGCGGTCAAATCGGGGAAGTTGCCGATGACACAGTCCACGCCCTTGGCCAACAGGGAGCGGATCGCCGCTTCGTCGTTGACCGTGAAGGTGTTGATTTTCAGGTGATGGGCTTTCAGGTCGGCGACGGTGTCGTCCGTCAGGCTGCCCCAGAAAGGATGGTAGCACTGCACACCCAGGGCCGCCGCGTAGGCGCCGGGGTGGAAAACCCAGGATTCCTCCAGGAGACCGTATTCCAGGTCTGGCGCCAATTCCTTCATCCGCAGCACGCTGAAGTGGTTGAAGCTCGAAATGATGACCTTTTGTTCCAAGTGATACTTCCGCAGCAGGGCCAGGGTCTTTTCCTCCAGGGCAGGGTAGGCATAGACGCCGTTCTTGAGTTCCACGTTGGTGATACATCCCGCGGCAGCGGCCCATTCGCAGTATTCCTCGAAGGTCGGGACCGGATTCCGAACGCCGGCCTGTTTGTACAGGTACGAAGCGTCGAGTTTGCGCAGGTCCGCCAGGGTAAAGTCGCGCACGAAGCCTTGCCCGTCCGTGGTGCGGTCCACCCGTTCGTCATGGATGACGACGACTTCGCCGTCTTTCGTGAGCTGTACATCCAGTTCGACGCCGTCCGCGCCGGCCTCTACGGCCTTGCGGTACGCCAGCATCGTATTTTCCGGATACTTTCCGCTGAATCCTCTGTGTCCTAAATTCAGCACGATAACACATCCTTTCCGGGGGGCCGAAGGCGCCGCTCCCCACTGCTCATACGCTCCATTGTAGCAAATGGGAGAACGCAAGTACATACTTTTTCCTGCGATTCCCGCAGGAGAAGTGTTGTGGATGTTTGCCAGGCAGGGACGACTGTTTTTATGCTTAAAAAGAATAAGATTTTAAATAGGAATAAATATTGACAATGCGACTCCTTCCCAGTAAGATGAGGGTGTAATGCCGTTGCGTGGCGCGGTTTTGGATAGGGATAAGGAGGATTGCCATGAACAAGAAACAAGGGATGGCAGCCCTGCTGTGCGCCGTTGGCGTCATGGGGGCAGGGCTGCCGGTGTCGGCCGAAGAAGCCGCTGCGTCCTACGAGCTGGAAGAGATGGTGGTTACGGCCACGCGCGTCCGGGAAAATGCAGACAAGGTGCCGGCCAGTGCCACCGTTATTACGGCGAAGGACATTGAAAAAATCAACGCGACGACGATTACGGATGCGCTGAAGCAGATCATGGGCATTTTTGTCGACCGGCCAAAGGGCCTGGCGGACACAGCCAATGGGATTGAAATGCGCGGCTTTGGGGATGCGGATATCCTTGTCCTCTATGACGGCATGCCCATGAACAATGCCTATGATGGCGGTGTTAACTGGACGGCAATCCCCGTGGACGACGTGGAACGCATCGAGGTTGTCCGCGGCGCCGCATCATCTTTGTATGGGGGAAGGGCTGTCGGCGGCGTTATCAATATCATTCCGAAAGAACCTGGCAAGAATTTGAAAATTCGCACGAGCCTCATCGGAGGCGCGCATTCGACGTGGCGCAAGAGCTTCACAATCAGCCAAAAACCAACGGAAAAGTTTGGATATAAGGTAGGTTTCGAGCAGCGTTCGACGGCGGGGTTCGAAAACAAGGTCGCTTCCTCGACCGCAAAAGGATCGTCGTCTCCTACAGGCACCGTTGGCACCGGCGTCGTGACGAGCCGGAAAGTCAATGGGGCGCCGCGTTATTTGCTGGGAACACCGGGGAAAGGTGCCGGACGAAGCACAACTTACAATGCGGAAATATCCTATGATTTTGATCAAGAACGCAAGGTAACGTACAGCTACATGCACGATAAGTTTCGCTATTGGTCCGGTGATGCGCGCAGCTATATCAAGGACAGCAACGGCAATCCACTCTTCTCCGGAAGTGTCCAGCTTCCGACGGGAAAATGGCTGAATTTCAACGAGTCGGCCTTTCTCGATTATTACGGGCGCCGTGAAACGGACGTCCATTCTTTCCGATATCGTGACGAAGCCCATCGAATTGTTTTCAATGCGGGCGTTTCCCATGTCAAGGATTCGGGATATTCCACGGGGAAAAAGTTTGACGGCGGCACGCCAGGCAGCGACACCAAATATCCAAGCAAGTCCTATAAGGTGGATTTCCAGAAAACCTGGGAAACGGCCGGGAAACATACCGTTGTCGCCGGGTGGGATGCCCAACGGGATTCCATGGCCCGCACCTCGACGGCCTTGGACCATTGGAAGGACTGGGATTCCGTGACCGCTGTCTATGGTGTGACAGGCGGAAAGTCCGATAATTTTGCGGCTTTCGTGCAGGATACCTATGCGGCAGATGAGCATTTTTCCATATATACGGGCATTCGTTTTGATTATTATAAAAAATTTGACGGGTATTTTGACGACCGGAAGAATCACGCATTCAAAAAGTACGAAGACAAGAGTTATACGGAATGGAGCCCGAAACTGGCGTTCCAGTATTCGCCAAACCATACGGCGAGTTATTATCTTTCCTATGGCCACAGCTTCACGCCGCCCACGCTGTATAAGTTGTACCGTACGGACAACGGCTACTATGCCGGCGGGTATATCGGCAATCCCGACTTGGAACCGGAAACGACGGATACTTTCGAAATCGGAGTCAATAAGAAATTCGGTTCGCGGACGGATGTCCATTTGGCCTTGTTCCGCTCCTTTACGGAGAACTTGATTACGGCTGCCGCCGTGCCCGGTACGGACAACAAGCATTATGTCAACAACGACAAGGCGGTCCGCACAGGCATGGAAGCCGAAGTCAAACATCGGTTCAACGATAAGTGGGCGGGCTACGTGAATTACCAGTGGCAGCTTGTTAAAGATGATGGCGGCGACCGGATTTATGATTATCCGAAGGATATCCTCCACGCCGGTCTTGCTTATGACCATCAAAAGTGGAGCGGCTATCTGGATGCGGAATACGTCAGCACCAGGAATGCTCCGGGCAGCGTTTCCAACGTATACTTGTCCTGCGACAGCCATACGACGCTGAACGCCGGCCTTTCCTACAAGTTCAGCAAGAATTGGAAAGCTGTCTTTACGGTCAATAATCTGCTGGACCGGGAGTACTATTCCTGGTATAAGGCGGACGGCCGCAACTGGTATTTAGGCGTACAGTTCAATAATTGAAACAAGATGTCATACGGCGCCGCTTTGCGAAAACAGGAAGGGCCGGCGCGTCGACGGGAGGAATTGCCATGAATCGATGCAAGGGAGAAAAAAGGAGTTCCACCGCCCGGAGCCGGCGGGAAAGAAGACAAAGCAGGCGGTATCTGCTGTCCGCCGTACCTGTTCTTTGCCTGTGCGTCGGGGTGTTTGCGGGCCTCCTGGTCAGGATGGGGACAGTGGAAGCCCGTGACTTTCATGAACCTCCGACCGTGCCAGCCCGGTTAAAGGGGACGCCGCCGCATCATCCGCGGGTCATCCCCTACTATTTGCGAAACTTTGTGGATCAGGGTGCCATGACCGAAGCCGAAGCGACAGCGACACGTACCTACATGATTTACCGATTCTACCGCCGGCGCGGGGATTTGAGGGCCGTAGCAGGCATGGCGCAGGAACAGCGCCGCGCTTACATGCGGGCGCGCCGGCAGGAACGAGGCAACGCCTTGCTGGAATACTCCCGCTTCACGGGCATTCCCCTGCGCCGGGCCGCTGTGTTGGTCGATTTGTTCCACCATAACGACATGGGTGCGAGACAGTACGAAAAGTGGCAGCAGGAAAAACCGCGCCAAGGAGGAATGAACGTCTGAAAGGGCGTGGTTCGGCTTCTCACGGGTATTTGCTTTGTTTGCAATGCGGCAAAAGCCTGCCGTCCCTGGTGAGGATGGCGCTGCCGACTTGTTCGCAGATCATGCTGGATGGCCTGGCTATCCGGGTCGATGACTTCCAGGAAAAAAGACACCGAAATCGCAGGGATTTCGGTGTCTTTGTGTTCTTACATATCCTTGACGGGGACGAGGCCGCGGGACAGGGAAATCTGCCCCGTCCGGGCGATTTCCAGGACTTCGTAATTCTGGAGCATGGCCAGGGTCGCGTCGATGTGGTCTTCGCGTCCCGTGATGCGGAAGACGAGGGACTGGGGGTGCACGTCGACGATTTTGGCGTTGAACAGGGCGGCCAGGTTCGTCAGTTCGGCCCGGACCTGGGCCGAGGGACATTTGACCTTGATCATGGCCAATTCGTAGCTGACAAAGGGCGCTTCGTCGAGGTTGACGACTTTGAGGACATCGATGAGTTTCGCCAGCTGGTTGATAGCCTGGTCCAGTTCCCATTTGTTGTCCACCGTGACGACAATGTTGATGCGCGTCACGTCGGGCTCTTCCGTGTAGCCGGCGTTGATGCATTCAATGTTGATGGCGCGCCGGCTGATGAGGCCCGCCACGTGGGTCAGGACGCCCGGTTTGTTGTCACACAGGATGGCTAAATGCTGCCTCATTGCGCACCTCCTTCTTCCCCGAGGATCATCTGGTCCAGGCGCCGTCCGCCGGGGACCATGGGATAGACTTTGGCTTCGGCCGGAATCCGGACATCCAGCAGGGCCGGGCCGTCCGCCGCGAAGAGCCAGTCCAGGCCTTCCTTCAGGTCGTCCAGGTCGTGGGCCTGTTTGCCCGGGACGCCCATGGCCGGGGCCACGCGGGACATTTCCGGGAAGTCCGGGATAACCGATTCGGCCTGGTGGCCCTGGTAGAACAGGACCTGCCACTGGTTGACCATGCCCAGGACGTTGTTGTGGAGGACCAGGACCTTGACGGCGATGCCGTAGCGGGCAAGGGTGGAGAACTCTTGGCAGTTCATCAGGATGCTGCCGTCGCCGGTGATGAGGACGACCTGGCTGCCCGGCCGTCCCAGTTTAGCGCCCATGGCCGCCGGGAGTCCGTAGCCCATGGTGCCGAGTCCGCCGGACGTGAGAAAGTGCCGCGGCTGTTCGGCCGGGAAGAACTGGGCCGCCCACATCTGGTGCTGGCCCACGTCCGTGACGAGGACCGTGTCGCCGTCCGTATAGTCCCGCAGGGCCTCGAACAGGGCCTGGGGCGTCACGGCGCGGCCCAGGGCCGGGGTCGTGAAGGGGTGCGCCGCTTTGCGGGCCGCTGCCTCTGCCCGCCAGGGCGCGAAGCGGCTGTCCCAGTCGTCGCGGAGGGCGAGCACCTTGTCCGCGAAGAGCGGCATGGACCAGCGCAAGTCGCCGTTGACGCTGATGTCGGCGTGGACGATCTTGTTGATTTCCACTTTGTCGATGTCGAAGTGGACGATGCGCGCCTTGGGAGCGAAGTTTTCCACATCGCCTGTCACGCGGTCGTCAAACCGGGCGCCGACGGCAATCAGCAGGTCGCAGTCCGTGATGGACATGTTGGCCGCGTAGGAGCCGTGCATGCCAGCCATGCCCAGATGGTACGGCCACGTGTCGGGGACGGAGCCTTTGCCCAGGAGGGTCGTGACGACGGGAATGCCGGTCTTGCGGACGATGTCACAGACGAGCCCCGCCGTACCGCTCGACACGACGCCGCCGCCGGTCAGGAACAAGGGCCGTCTGGCCGTGCGCAGGGCTTCTACCGCCGCGTCCACGTCGGCTTCCTGTCCCTGGACATTGCCCTGGTAGCCCCGCAGATGTACGCTGTCGGGGTATTCGAAATCCAATTCCTTTTCGAAGACATCCTTGGCGATGTCCACGAGGACCGGGCCGGGCCGTCCCGTCGAGGCGATGTAGAAGGCTTCCTTCAGGACGCGGGGCAGGTCGTCTACGTTCTTGACGAGGTAATTGTGTTTCGTAATGGGCGTCGTGATGCCGGAAATATCCGCTTCCTGGAAGGAATCGCGGCCGATGAGGGTCGTGGCGACCTGGCCGCTGATGACGACGAGGGGCACGGAATCCATGTAGGCCGTGGCGATTCCCGTGACCATGTTGCACACGCCGGGACCCGACGTGGCGAAGCAGACGCCGGTCCGTCCGGTGGCGCGGGCGTAGCCGTCGGCGGCGTGGACCGCCCCCTGTTCGTGCCCCGTCAGGATGTGGGGCAGGCCGGACTTGTACAATTCATCGTATAAGGTCAAGACGGAACCGCCGGGATAGCCGAAGACGGTCTCGACGCCTTCGCGCAGAAACGATTCGATCAGGGCTTGCGATCCGGTGAGCAGCGGCGCTTCGGCCGTTTGCCGTTCTTCGGGTCGGAAGGGTTCGGTCGTATTCATATCCAATCGGTTTTATGCGTTGTCGGGTGTATCGATCAGGC
>ENA-ORNY01000546-ORNY01000546.1-human-gut-metagenome-genome-assembly--contig:-NODE-546-length-25550-cov-16.061541_pt1 | contig 25550 bp, 23 predicted proteins | sample MGYA00242122_ERZ509036 | MGnify/ENA primary metagenome ERZ509036 (study PRJEB26280, sample SAMEA2338696) | human gut metagenome | biome: human gut; feature: human-associated habitat; material: faeces... | reverse complement strand
TTCAATGGCGGCCCGTCCCGCCCCTGATAATCGCACGAGCCTGCCGGCAACGACAGGCCTAGATAGATGGTCACCCAGGAACGAAAGTTCCGGACAGAACTCGGCTTACGGCTTGCTCGCATAAGTTTGGTTTCAAAAAAGCAGTCTCAGCTGCTTTTTTGATTTTATTTTCCTCTGAAGAAAGCAAAGAGCCCGGCTGGCACCCCGGGCTCTTTAAGTATTTGATATTTCAATGGTACTATCTTCTTAATTGTTTTTGATTAACTGCTTTGATCGGCTTAGTATGTATATTTCCTATATTGTATTTATACTATCATTAACTTATCATTATTTCCATGCGACTTTTATGTTTTTTGTTCTGTACAGCCCATAATGTGAATATTCTTATACCATACTCACCGAGGAGATAGTTTTGATATGGAATTTGCAAGAAGGCGCAGGCGCAGAAGGCGAAACGGTATACGAACCATGACGGTGCTGCTCATGCTTGGTCTCGCAGTATATCTTATAACCGCATCGGCCGCAGGCAAGTGGTTGAGCGAAAAGGTAATGGCGCCGGCATTTTCAGCCCTGTCCGAGCTGCCGTTATTTACCGGCGGCGGGCTTGATTCGCTGGAAAATGAAGCATCGGAGCCATCCGGCGATGCTCTTAGCGTAAGCCTCAGCAGCGACAGCAGCTCTTTCACCAGCACGTTGGACGTACCATCCATAAGCTGCTTCGCACTGCAAATGGGAGTTTTTTCTTCAAAGGATAACGCGGATAAGCTTTCTGAAGAAATGCGCAGCAAGGGTGCCGGTGGCTATGTTTACAGCGACGGCAGCGTATACCGTGTGCTGGCCTCGTGCTACCAAAGCGAAAGCGAGGCGCGCACGGTCAAGGAACGGCTCATAAGCGAAGGCACTGACTGCGCCATATATGCCATGGCTACGCCTACCGTTACATTCAGCATAACTGCGGACCAGCAGCAGACGGAGCAGCTCAAGGAGGGCTTCACGGCGCTGTATCAGGCGCAGAACGCGCTGTGCGAAGCCTGCATAGATTTTGACAGCAAGAACATGACGGTCAGTGAGGGTGCTTCGCTGGTAAAATCCATACAGGATGAGCTTTCCGCCTCCTGCTCCCCACTCTTCGCCTACCGCGACACCTCTCCCGCCATAGATAGCCTTGTGCAGTGCTGCGACAAGTGTCTTAGCTCGCTATCCCTTCTTGCCGGCAATGGAGACGCTTCCACCGCAGCCTTTTCTTCAGAAATGAAATATGCGCTGCTTGAGTTGTCGTCATCCTATTCTGATATGCTCAAAAGCATGGCCGGATAAGGATATGTAATAGAACAAAGGAGCGGTACTACCGCTCCTTTGTCATCCATCGATCTCTCTCTTTGATGGCATTTCCTTTATAAACAGCTCGTCCCGTCCCTGCATCACGAGCGCCAGGCCCAATGAAAGCATCAGTCTCATCCGGTCCTCCGTGCCGTCTGTATCTATGGCAAAGTCCTCCCTTATGCGGCGTATCCTGTATAACACCGTATTTCGGTGGGTAAAAAGCTTTTCGCAGGTATCCTTGAGCGAACGGCTGCACATAAGGTATGTGTACAGCGTCAGGCAGTATTCGCTGTCATTTTGGAGGTCGTATTTATACAGCCTGTCCACCTCGTCAGTCAGGCAATAGCCCTCGCCGGCAAGGGTTTTAAGCATCATAAGAGCCGAGTAGCGGCTCTCCTCCGCCGCGAATGCCTTTCCGTTGCTCTTTTTGACAAGATAATCCAGCAGCCTGCGCACCCGCCCGTAGCCCCGGCCCAAGGCATACAGGCTTTGCAGCGGCTCGGATATTACCGCGTACAGGTCATATTCCTCCGCCGCCCTGCCTACCGCCTCCCGGTCGTGCTCTCCATGCAGGAACATTATCACGCAGTCCCTGTACGGGAAAGGATCGGAAGCGTGAAAGCCGCGGCGCAGCCTGTCCCTGAGCATATCGGTTTTAAGCCCATCCAGCTGCTCCATAGGTTTCATCAGTACGAACCTCTCCGGGCGGAAGCTGCCAAGAAAGGTTGTATTTGCCTGTAGCTCGAAGAATTCCTCACTTTGAAACCTGCCGTCTATGAGGCTGGACAGCACCTCCTCGGCCGTGGCGGTGATGCCGCCCCTGTGCCTCTCGTAATAGAGCTGCTTTGCAAGGAATGAGTTTATCAGCGCAAAGTCCTCGTCGCTTCCTGAGGGCAGCGCGTTTTCAGGCATTATACACAGCGTATAGCCCATGCGAAGCTCTCCGCAGTTGAGCTGTGATATCCTGTAATGGTACCCCGCAGGCGAATGCAGCAGCTCGCCCGACGCCGCCGAGGCGCTGATCAGGGCGCTCTCATCGTATGAAAGCTCGCCGTGGCGTATAACGCCGCCGTATGGGTCGTTTATGCTGTCAGCCCTAAAATACGCCGCCACATGGAAGCTGTCGTCAATTACCAGCAAAGGGCAGCCGAGAGCCCTGCCCGCGGCATTTGTCAATTCTTTCAGGCTGTTCGCCTCAAGGAATGTCTTCAGTATCTCATTCGTCACGGGATGTCTCCTTTTGTTCTCTCAGCACAGTTTGATATGGTTGAATTATACCATCGGAACATTGTTCAAACAAGGCCCTGGAGTATAATAGAGTCATCAAAAGGGACGAGACCTAAGGGGCTGAGGCCCCCCGGGATATGTCCCCGGAAAGAAAAATGGTTCGGATCGTCTCCCGATTCAGTGAATCAAAATTCACCTAATCGGGAACAATTCCGAAAGACAATATTGAATCGGAGGTATTTATCATGTTTGAGCTTAAACCTTACACCCGCAAGAACAACGGCGTATATTACAATCCCTTCCAGACCATGGACGAATTTGAAAGGAACTTCTTCAATCCTTCGTTCTTTGAGACCACCCTTGAACAGTTCAAGACGGATATCAAGGACGATGGCGACAGCTACACCCTTCAGGCGGATCTGCCCGGCTTCGATAAGAAGGATATCCACCTCGACCTTAACAATGACGTGCTGACCATCAGCGCCGAGCGTCATTCCGAGCACGAGGATAAGGATAAAAAGGGCAAATTCGTGAGATGTGAGCGCTCCTACGGCACCTACACCCGTCAGTTCGATGTATCCAACATCAACACCGATGCCATGAAGGCCAAGTACGAGAATGGTGTGCTTACTCTGAATATGCCCAAGAAGAGCGCACAGCTGCCTACCGCAAAGCGCGTGGAAATAGAATAAAGGGTGAATAACTTAAGCCCCGAAGCTTTCGCTTCGGGGCTTTTTCTTTATTTGTCTATTTTACTTTGCAGTATCTCTTGCGGTCTGCCGCCCTCTGGCAAGCCTTGACAAGCTCTACTATGGGTATCACCAGCACAGCCAGGCCGAGGGCTATGCCATACTCATTCCAGCCCACAGGTGTGAAGTTGAACAGAGCCGCTATGGCAGGTACCTCGAGAACTGCGGTGGTTATCACCAGCGCGCCTATCATGGCTGCCCAAAGCACCTTGTTGTGGCCCGGCAGCGTGAATACGCTCTGCCGCTGAGAGCGCATATTGAAGCTATGGAATATCTCGCACATATTCATGGTCAAAAACGCCATGGTCATGCCGTGGGGGGAGACGCCTGCCGGCATTTCAAAGTACCCCACCTCCATGCAGTGGCCGATTATGTAGGAGGTGAGCGTCAGCACGGTCACCAGCAGGCCCTGATAGACTATATCCACGCCCAATCCGCCTGAGAATATGGTGTCGCGGCTGTCTCTTGGCGGGCGATGCATGGTGTCGGGCTCGGCGGGCTCAAGGCCCAATGCCAGCGCCGGGAAGCAGTCGGTTATCAGGTTGATAAAGAGCAGATGCACGGGGCTAAGCAGTGTGAAGCCAAGTATGGTGGCAAAAAACACGCCCAGAACCTCGCTCATGTTGCTGGCAAGAAGGAACTGTATGGTCTTTCTTATATTGTCGTATATCCTTCTTCCCTCGTCCACAGCTGAAACTATGGTGGCGAAGTTATCGTCGGAAAGCACCATATCCGCAACGTTCTTGGTAACATCGGTGCCGGTAATGCCCATGCCCACGCCTATGTCCGCTGACTTGATGCTGGGGGCATCGTTCACTCCGTCGCCTGTCATGGCGGTTATGGCGCCCTTGCGCCTCCATGCGGAAACTATGCGCACCTTGTGCTCAGGCTGCACGCGGGCATATACCCCGCACTTGTCTATCAGCTTATCCAGCTCTTCGTCGCTGAGCCTGTTCAGCTCCTTGCCCTCTATGGCCTGCGAGGCGTCGTCGATTATGCCCAGCTCCTTGGCTATCGCAACGGCGGTATCCTTGTGGTCGCCGGTAATCATCACAGGGCGTATGCCCGCAGCCTTGCATTCCTCCACGGCCGCCCTGACCTCCGGGCGAACAGGGTCTATCATGCCCACCAGGCCTATGAAGCAAAGCTCCTGCTCGAGGTTGGAGGGATCGGTATTTTCCGGCATCCTGTGCCACAGCCTCTCCGCAGCGGCCAATACGCGCAGAGCCTTCGCTGCCATGGCGTGATTGCTCTGGAGTATCTCGGCGCGCTTTGCCTCCGTCATGGGCTGCGGCTTGCCGTTCTCCATATAATACGCGCAGCGGGCAAGCACCTCGTCCGGCGCACCCTTGGTGTACTGCACTATTTCCCCGCCCTTATCGTGCAGGGTAGACATCATCTTTCTGGAGGAATCGAAGGGGGCCTCGCCTATGCGGGGCTGTTTTTCCTCCAGCTCATATTTCTTTAAGCCGTTAGCCGCGCCAAAGTTCACCAGCGCAGCCTCTGTGGGCTCTCCCTGAGCGCCATCGTCAGCAAGATTCGCATCGTTGCATAGAGTCATTGCCGCAGCAAGAAGTTCGGTGGGGCCGGTGTGCTCCACTACCGTCATTTTATTTTGTGTGAGCGTGCCTGTCTTATCGGAGCATATGACCTGAGTGCAGCCCAGCGTCTCTACGGCAGTCAGCCGGCGTATGACGGCGTGGCGTTTGCTCATATTTGTAACGCCTATGGACAGCACAACGGTAACGACTGTGGCAAGGCCCTCCGGGATAGCTGCGACAGCAAGGGATACCGCCACCATGAAGTTATCAAGTATGGACTGGGCAGTGAACTTTCCCGCCATTATGAGATCGAATACGAATATGAACAGGCATATGCCCAGCACCATCTTGGATAAGGAGTTGCTCAGCTGACCGAGCTTGCGCTGCAAGGGGGTCTCTTCCTGCTCGGTCTGGGCCAAAACGTCGGCTATCTTGCCCATCTCGGTATCCATGCCGGTAGAGGTGACCACGGCCCTGCCCCTGCCGTATACCACGGTAGAACCCATGTAGCACATGTTCTTCCTGTCGCCAAGGGGCACATCGCCGCCGAAAATAGCCTCCACAGCCTTGTTTACCGGCACGCTTTCGCCGGTGAGAGCAGCCTCTTCGATTTTAAGGGACGCGCTTTCGAGAAGCCTGCCGTCTGCCGGCACGGCGTCTCCCGCTTCAAGTATAACTACATCGCCGGGTACCAGCTGGCTGCTCTCGATGACGATCTGCTTTCCGTCCCTCATCACCTTGCACTTTGCCGCGGTCATTGTCTGAAGCGCCTCTATTGCGGCCTCCGCCTTGCTCTCCTGTATTACTCCCAGAATAGCATTGAGCAGCACTACCACCAGTATTATGAATACCTCAGCAAAGCTCTCGCCGGATATGGCGTTTGTAACAGCGGATACGCCTGCCGCAGCCAAGAGGATCAGCAGCATGGGATCCTTTATTTGCTGTAGGAATCTTTGAAAAACCGTTATCTTGTGCGCTTCCTTAAGCTTGTTCTGACCATACCTTGCAAGGCGCTCAGCCGCTTCCTTTCCCGAAAGGCCATGGACTGAAGTTCCAAGCTCCGCCAAAACCTCGTCAGTGGATCTTTGATACATTTCGCTCATGAAATCTTCTCCTTTAAATAAGTGTGTCTGTAAAATCAAAAACTCATGCGCCGGCAAAAAACCACGCATGAGTCTCATTCTTTAAAAACAGCCCGGACGATCCCCTCGCCGTACTGACGGGTCTGCTTCGCAAAGCACTTACTTTGCGGAATTACTCCCTCAGGCAATAATCAAAAAAGCTAAAGCATTAACTTCATTTGACTATGATACCCGCCCTCCCCGCTTTTGTCAAGGCTGAAAGCTGCGATCTGCGGAGATCACCTGAGCAGCCCCGCTATTGCCTCGCGGCTCACGGTAAAGCTCTGGGCTCCCATGGCGCCGGGGGCTACATCGTACTCGTCAAAGCAGACCACCAACCGCCCATCCTTATCAATATAGAACGCTCCGTCCCGGGTGATGAGCGCGTCATAATCCACATGAAATTCCGCGTCGTCCTCCATCCAGTAGGTCAAATTGGCGTCTGACGCCATCCTGGCCTTCATCTGGGCGAATATATCCTTCTCTATTGCGGCAACATAATCGCTGCCCTCCTTGAAAAGGTCCGCCAGCTTTACGTATTTGCCAGTGGTCTTATCTATATTATAGCAGCGGGAAAACTCATAGCCGCTGGCCATCACCTGGCAGCCGTTCACCCTCAGGGCAAACCAGCGGTCGTTGTCCGTCAGTACTTCATAGCTCACATCGAGACCGTAATAACCTTCATCCATAGCGTTATCATTAAAACGCTGCACCAGCTCGTCGACATATGCTTTTACATCAGCATTGAGCTGCTGTTCGCCCGCCGTAGCTTCCTGTATCTCGGGCTGCGCTGCATTCAGATCGTTGTGCTCGTCGGAATGGGTATAATTTCTCACGGTAATTACCTTTACCACGCTGCCTATGACCGGCAGCTTCTCCATTGCGTATGCGATAGAGGGACTTACATTGGGCAGCAGCACAAACAGCATGGCGGCAACCGCCGCTGCGGCAAGTATCCTACGGCCTGCCATGCGGCCTGAGGCCCCATCCTTCCTTGCTTCCTTTTCTGGCAGCTTATTCAACGTATCCTTCAACATAATATTAAAATCCTCCGGTATGTTTGTTTTTTCCTTATGGGCAGCTTCCCGGATCAGCTTTTCAAATTGGAATTCGTTCATAGTGTTTCCTCCTGTTCCGACATCGCGATCCTGAGTTTTGCCCGCGCCCGGCTCAGCCTGGCCTTTACCGTGCCTTCTGTTATCCCAAGGGCGCGACTTATATCCTTGATGGGCATATCGTCGTAGTAAAACAGCACTGTTACGGTCCTCAGGCTTTCACCCAATCCCCTCACGGCCTGCCACAGGGCCATGCTTTCTTCCCTGTCCTCATCCTGAGGGGCGGGCAGTTCCTCCGCCAAGCTGTCTATGTCCGTGTTTGGCTTGCTGCGCCGTATCATGCTGTAGGCTGTGTTGGCGAGTATCCGCATTATCCATGGCTTAAAGCTATGCTCGTCCCGCAGTGTATCCAGCTTTTCGTATGCCGTAAGCACAGAGTCCTGCACCGCGTCCTTTACGTCCTCGTCGTTGTGCAGTATGCTTTTGGCCAGCCAGTACAAGCCCCCGCTGTTTTCGTTTACCCTTTCGCAGAACCACGCGCGCTGGTCGTCAAAACGGTTCACTGTTTTTTATTTCCTTTCGTCAGCCCGGCGGTCAAGCCGGTCATAAAATAAGATGCTTTATGCGGCCAAAAGGTTACGCCGCAATAATAGTTTTTTATAATTATATACCCCACTGCCGATTGATGGTATACTCAAGCTGATGAATACCGCACTCATAAGCGCCAAAACATATCAAGAAAGGATATAAAGACATGGCAAAGACCAAAATAGTAGTTGTTGACGGCTACACCGAAAACCCCGGCGACCTGAGCTGGGACGGCCTTAGCGCCCTTGGCGACGTCACCGTTTACGACCGCACCTCCTACTCCGAGGCACCCATTATCGCCGAGCGCATAGGCGACGCGGAGATAGTGGTAACCAACAAGACCCCCATTTCAAGGGCTACGATGGATAAATGCCCCAACATCAGGCTAATCGCGGTGCTGGCCACCGGCTACAACTGTATCGACTACAGCTACGCGAAGGAAAAAGGAATCCCTGTAGTAAACGTGCCCACCTACGGGACCGCCTCAGTAAGCCAGTATTCCATAGCTCTGCTTCTGGAGATATGCCACCACATAGGCCACCACGACGCCACAGTACACGAGGGCAGGTGGGCAAACAATGCGGACTGGTGCTACTGGGATTACCCCCTAATAGAGCTTGAGCACAAGACCATGGGCATAATAGGCTTCGGGCGCATAGGCCAGGCCGAGGGCCGAATAGCCAAAGCTCTGGGCATGAGAGTCCTCGCATACGACCTTTACCCCAACGACTCCGGACGCGCCATAGCCGAATATGTGGATCTGGACACCCTTTATAAAGAGGCGGATGTGATAACCCTGCACTGCAACCTCACCCCCGAAAACACCGGCATGATAAACAGGGAGAGCATCGCCAAGATGAAGGACGGCGTGATACTCATAAACAACGCCCGTGGCCAGCTCATAGTTGAACAGGACGTTGCGGACGCGCTGAACTCCGGTAAGCTCGCCGGCGCAGGTCTGGACGTTGTCTATACCGAGCCCATCAGGGCCGACAATCCGCTGCTCAAGGCCAGGAACTGCATTATCACTCCCCATATAAGCTGGGCGCCCATTGAGAGCCGTCAGCGAATAATGGACGCCACTGTAGCCAATGTAAAGGCGTTCCTGGACGGCGCGCCCATAAACGTGGTGAATAAATAATAAGTGATACTGTCGAAAAAGTGGCTGAACGCCACTTTTTCGAGTTTTTTGCATTCGGTGCTTGCGCCTATGGCGCGGTCAGCACCGAATGCAAAGTACGAAAACCTCTGGGTTTTCATCCGTTCTGACGCACATGTCGTCAGAGCCGGATTAAACATAAGGGGCTGCGGCCCCTTATCAACCCCGGGGTTTTTCGACAAACTGTCTTTGTTTATAACTTAACTATTGCCATATCATAGAAAACCCCGCTCATATATGTTAGAATAGCTTGAAAGGCATCTTTCAAAGACAAATTCAGTGTCAAAGGACATCAGTATGAAAGTCGTATTAAAGGATCTCACCAAGAAATTCTCCGGTCAGGGCAAGAACGCCCCGGACGTAATAGCCGTGAACAACTTTAATGTGGAAATACCCGACGGCAAACTCATCGGCCTCTTAGGCCCCTCGGGCTGCGGCAAGAGCACCGCGTTAAACCTCATCTCCGGCCTGCTCTCCCCTACGGCGGGACGCATATTCTTTGGCGAGGACGACGTTACGGACCTGCCGCCTGAAAACCGCGGCGTCGGGCTGGTATTTCAGAATTATGCCCTTTATCCCCACCTTACAGTAAAGCAAAACATACTTTTCCCTCTGCAAAACCTAAAGGGCGAGGACAAGCTTTCCAAAGAAGAAATGCTCGCTCGCGCCTACGACGCGGCTAAGCTTGTTCAGATCGAGGGCCTTATGGACCGCAAGCCAAAGGCGCTATCCGGCGGACAGCAGCAGCGCGTTGCCATTGCCCGTGCCCTTGTTAAGATGCCGCGGGTGCTGCTCCTCGACGAGCCTCTTTCCAATCTTGACGCCAGGCTCCGCCTCCAGACCCGGGAGGAGCTCAAGCGCATACAGCAGAAAACCAAAATCACCACCATATTCGTCACCCATGACCAGGAAGAGGCCATGAGCATTTCGGATATGATAATAGTAATGCAGTCAGGCGTGATACAGCAGATAGGCCGGCCTCAGGAGGTTTACGATCAGCCCGTAAATATGTTCGTAGCGAAGTTCCTCGGCACTCCGCCCATAAATATGTTTACCGGCAGCGTCCGCGGCGGAAGGCTTTTCATAGGCGAAAACGACGTCCTGCCGGCTGTCGGCACACCCGATGGCGAGTATAATATAGGAATCCGCCCGGAAGGCTTCATACCGGCGGAAAGCGGCCCCCTTTGCTGCATCTTCCGGCGCATAGAGGTAATGGGGAGGGACACCAGCGTCATATTCTCCCACCCCGCGGCAGAAGCCGACACCGTACGGGCCATAATAAGCTCTGCAAATAAGCCCGATGGGGCCTCGGGTAAAATACGTTTCGCCCTGCGGCCTGACAAGGTATTCCTTTTCGATAAAACTGACGGAAAGCGCATAGCCTTCCGGGCGGAGTGATATATGGAAAAGAACAATGCAAAGGGCTGGCTGTATCTGCTGCCCGCCATACTGTTTTTAGGGGTATTCATGATATACCCCCTCATAGACGTATTCGTGTATTCCTTTGAGGAGGGCTATAATTCCGCCTCCCAGACATTTTTCGGCGTAGGGCTTTACAACTACTCCTACGTGCTCCACGACCCTTACTTTTTGCAGGCGCTGAAAAACACCTTCTTATTGGTGATAATCACCGTTCCCCTCTCCACCGGCCTTGCCCTGCTCATATCCGCCGGGTTAAGCTCAATCAAAAAGCTTCGCAATCTTTTCCAGACCGTATATTTTCTGCCCTACGTCACAAATACCCTGGCGGTGGGATTGGTATTCATGATACTCTTCAAGAAGACTGCTTATACGGACGGCCTTGTTAACCTGATGATAAACTGGTTCGGCGGAAAGTCCGTGGATTTCATAGACGGCCCCTACTGGGCCAAGATGTTCGTGCTCTGCTTCTATACTATATGGATAGTAATGCCCTTCAAGGTACTCATACTCACAAGCGCGCTGGCCTCCGTCGACCAGAACTACTACAACGCCGCCCGCATAGACGGCACCTCCAAATTCCGCATATTTACCCGCATAACGCTGCCGCTCATCTCCCCGATGATATTCTATCTGGTAATAACCGGCTTTATAGGCGCCTTCAAGGCGTACAGCGACGCTGTGGCCCTCTTCGGCACAGACCTTAACGCAGCGGAGATGAACACCATAGTAGGCTATATTTACGATATGCTCTACGGCAACAGCGGCGGCTACCCCTCATTCGCATCGGCTGCGGCCATAATACTGTTCGCCATAGTTCTCACCATAACCTGCATAAATCTTATTATCAGCAAAAAGCACGTTCATTACTGATGGAGCGACCTATGGAAAAACATACCGATTACGCCAAAATAGAAAAGCAGGCAAGAATTCGCAGCCGGGTACGCAGTACGGCAGTGCATATACTGCTGTCTCTCTGGGCCGTCATAGTGCTGTTTCCTTTTTACTGGATGGTGCTGACCTCCGTAAAGAGCTACAGCGCGTATAATTCAGAATACATACCAAAGTTCTTTACCCTCTCCCCCACTCTGCAAAACTACGTCGACGCCTTTACGGCGGTGCCCCTCGGGCGTTATTTCACCAATACGCTGGTATTCACTTTGATCACCACGCTGCTGATGCTATCGGTCATAACCCTCGCCGCTTTCGCCTTTGCCCGGCTTGAATTCAAGGGCAAGCGTCTTGCCTTCACCCTGCTGCTGTCGCTCATGATGATACCCAACGAGCTGGTGATAATTACCAACTTCGTGACAATTACCGACCTTGGCCTTCGCAACACCTTCACCGGACTTATATTGCCCTCGGTAACGTCTGTATTCTATATTTACTTGCTGAAAGAGAATTTCGCACAGATACCAGACGAGCTGTACTACGCCGCAAAGGTGGACGGCACCTCGGACTTCAAGTATCTCACCAAGGTAATGATACCCATTTGCAGCCCAACTATGATAACCATAGTAATACTGAAGGTCATAGAGTGCTGGAACTCCTACGTCTGGCCACGGCTCATCACCGACGACGAGAATTACTTCCTGGTCTCCAACGGCATACAGGCCATACGCGAAAGCGGCTTTGGCCGGGAAAACATACCCGCCATGATGGCGGCGGTAGTGGTAATATCAGTGCCGCTCATAGCACTGTTTCTGATATTCCGCAACAAGATAATGGACGGCGTATCCAGAGGAGGTACAAAGGGTTAGTATGAATAAAAAGCTTATCTGCCTCATACTGTCGCTGTGTATGCTGCTTCCTCTCCTTACCGGCTGCCACGGCTCCCGGGGGCTCAGGGAATTCGCGGTGCCTGAGGAATTCGACACAAACAGGGATTATGAGATAACCTTCTGGGCAAAGAACGACACCAACAAGACCCAGACCCAGATATACCAAAAGGCCATAGAGAACTTTCAGGCGCTGTACCCGAATATCCGCGTGAACCTTCGGCTCTATACCGACTACGGCAAGATATATAACGACGTCATCACCAATATTTCCACCAACACCACCCCAAACGTCTGCATAACCTACCCCGACCACATAGCGACGTACCTAACCGGGACAAACGTGGTAGCGCCCCTCGATGAGCTACTTGACCACCCCAGGTACGGGCTTGGCGGCAGTGACGTAAGGTTCACCTCTCCCGGGAGCGGCGAGATAATACCCAGTTTCCTAAACGAATGCAGCTTCGCAGGTCACTGCTATGCCCTGCCCTTCATGCGCTCCACAGAGGCCTGCTACATAAACAAGACCTACGTGGAGGCCATGGGCTATACCCTGCCGGATACTCTGACATGGGACTTCGTATGGGAAGTGGCCGACGCCGCCACAAAGAAAAACGCCGACGGCACATTCGCCGTAAACGGCCAGAAGGTGATGATACCCTTCATATACAAGTCCACCGACAATATGATGATACAGCTGCTGCTCCAGTCCGGCGGCGGGTATTCCAACGATCAGGGCGAAGTGCTGCTTTTCAACGATACCACAAAGGAGCTGCTGTACACCATAGCAAAACACGTGAAGAAGGGCTCCTTCTCCACCTTCAAGATATCCAGCTATCCGGCAAATTTTCTGAATGCAGGCCAGTGCATATTCGCCATAGACTCTACGGCGGGCGCCACATGGATGGGCACCCACGCCCCCCTTTCCGACATAAGCGCGGACAAGCTGGTAGAATTTGAGACGGCAGTAATGCCCATACCCCAGTTTGATCCGGATCACCCCCAAATGATATCCCAGGGCCCTTCAGTATGCGTATTCAACAAGAGCGATCCTCAGGAGGTACTGGCCTCCTGGCTGTTCACGCAATACCTGCTGACCAACGACGTGCAGATAGCATACTCCGAAACAGAAGGCTACGTTCCCGTCACCTCCATGGCGCAGGGTTCCGACGAATATCTTGATTATCTTTCCAGGGAAGGGCAGGACGTCGCCCACTACGATGTAAAGATAAAAGCGGTGAAGATGCTGCTGGCCAACTCCGACAATACCTTCGTCACCCCAGTATACAACGGCTCCGCGTCTTTGCGCGACGCTGCGGGACAGCTCATAGAAAACGTCACAAAATCCGTCCGCCGCAAGGAGACCGTAGATGACGCATATATGGACAAGCTGTTTTCAGATGTTACTTCCCTTTACCGTCTGGACGGGGCCGGAAGGAAGAGCATATCCGCAGAAGGCGCAGAAGATCTCGGCCCTCTCCCCGGCCCTTCAAGGGCGCTGCTTTTGTCACTTTGTGCGGCATGGGCGCTTATAGGGGCGTATACCCTCCGTGACGCCGCAAAAAAGCGTAATAAACGGGTTTGATATCCTGCAATGTCTATTGTATAATCATTAAGTCATAAAACCGCTCCCGAAAGGGGCGGCAATTATAAAGGAGAAAAGCAATGAAAAAATTCTTGGCAATGCTCTTGACCCTCTGCATGGTCCTCGCTTTCGCAGGCTGTGCCCAGAAGGCTCCCGAGGCAACCGAAGCCCCCGACCAGGAGGCTACCACTGAGGCTCCCGCTGGGGAAACCCCCGCTGCTACCGAGGAAGACGTCAAATCCGAGGGCGTTATGACCTATGCCGAATATGTGGCGGCCGAGCTGGAGAGCCAGGTTACAGTAGAAACCTACGTACAGGCCAAGCAATCCTGGTGGGAAGACAAGGCTACCGTTTATTCCCAGGATAAGGACGGCGCTTACTTCCTCTACAACATGGCATGCTCTCAGGAAGACTATGACAAGCTGGTACCCGGCACCAAGATCAAAGTCACCGGCTACAAATCTGAGTGGTCAGGCGAAATTGAGATAATCGACGCCACCTTTGAAATAGAAGAGGGCAGCTTCATCGCCATTCCCTTTGACGCCACCGAGCTTCTGGGAAAGGATGAGCTGATCGACCACCAGAACCAGCTTGTTTCCTTCAAGGGATTGACCGTCGAGAAGGTGGCCTACAAGAACGACCAGCCCGGCGATGACATCTATGTCACCTTCGGCTACAACGGCGCTTCCTATGACTTCTGCGTAGAGTCCTACCTTACCGGCCCCGACACCGAGGTTTACTCCACCGTTGGCGCTCTCAAGGAAGGCGACGTAGTTGACGTTGAGGGCTTCCTCTATTGGTATGAGGGTGTAAATACCCACATAACCGCCGTTACCGTCGCTCAGTAATAACTGCAAGTACACGGCTCCGCAGGTTCTTCCCTGCGGGGCCTTTTTATTTGATGAACTAATTGTTAAGCTTTGCCGCAGTTTATTGACTCACATGTCAATTTAGATTATATTTATAATCACAAGCTTGATATTAAAAGCATAGGAGGTAATGCCTGTGAAGGATACCCTAAACCCCAACGAATGGATAGTTATGGAGGCACTTTGGGCAAAATCCCCGGCAACGCTGGGCGAAACCATAGACCGCATAGGCAGCCGCGCCAGCTGGAACTACAAGACATACCAATCCTACATGAACGTCCTGGAAAAGAAAGGCTACATCTCATCAGAAAAGCGCGGCCGGGACAAGTTCTACTCCCCCGCCATATCCCGTGAGGAATGCATAACCCGCGAGAGCCGCGCCGTGCTAAGCAAGATGCAGTCGGATTCTGTAGGGCTGATGATAACCAGCATGGTACGGGAGGGCGACCTTTCACGCAGTGACAGGCTGGAGCTCATGAATATGCTGGAAAAGATGCTGAAGGAGGAAACCGAAAATGAAAGCGACCGTTGATGCCCTCGTTCAGGTGGCTCTCTACTCCGCCGCCATAACGGCAGGCATACTCCTGTTTCGTTTTATATTCAAAAATCGCATATCCTCTAAGCTTCAATACCTCATGTGGTGGCTGCTGATACTGCGGCTGCTCATGCCTGTAACACCTGACATCGGCCTCCACTTTAACTTGCAGGACATGCTGCTCAAGCAAGCCCATCAAGCCGAGCTGCCCACTCCTGCTCCGGTTCTGGACGTGGCCCCGGCGTCTGTACCCAACACGCAGTCCTCTTACGAAAGCGTCGCCCCGGCGGTACAGCCGGATACAGATGTAGCCCCATCACAGCACGTAAATCCCGCAAAAAGCACCGACTGGTATTCCATCGTATTCGTAGTATGGCTGCTCGGCGCGATAGGTTTCCTCGGCTGGCTGATATTCGTAAAGCTGCGCTATTACGAATCCCTTCAGCACCTCATGGCGGGTGGACCCAGGGAGGTCTACGAGCTTTACGACAGGTACTGCAAGGAGCTCGGTGTAAAGCCGCTTCCCCTTTGGATAGTGAATAAGTCCATGTCCCCCGGCATAGCCTTCTTCGGTGAGCCCGTGCTGCTGGTGCCCCTCTCGCTCTGCAACGACGAAAGCAGACTGCGCTTTGCCCTGCTGCATGAGCTTACACATAAAAAGCGCGGCGACCATTACATGACGCTGCTTTTGAATATCCTTCGCGCCGTGTACTGGTTTGACCCGGTTGTACACTTCGCATTTTCAGAATTGCGATCCGATATGGAATCGGCCTGCGACTCGGACGTACTGGCCTATATAGGCCACGAGCAGAAGCGGGGCTACCTCACCGTGATACTCGACATGTTCTCATATGACACCGAACCCATACTGGGCATGAGCCAGATACGCTCAAAGCGAATGGCAAAACGCCGCATGAAGGGAGCCTTTATGAAGAATCGCACCTCTCCCGCCTTCAGGGCGATAACGCTGTGCATCGCGCTGATAATGTCCCTATGCTGCTTCACCACCGCCTGCCAGAGCGCGCCGGAAAAGGATACTCCCGGCATGGCGGCAGAGCAGACGGCAGACCCGTCCCCCAAGCCCACACTTATCCCTGATCCCTCCGCGCAGGAGCCCGAAGCGGCTGCGGCTACCTATGCCTTTGACCGCACAGACCCTAAGCAGGCGGTGGCTGAATTCCTCACCCGCTACCTTGACGACATGGCGCACGGCAACGACGATTTTGGCTTCGACAGCTCGAACAACACCATGTACGACGGGCTGCTGCAATTACAGGGCAACTTTGAATCCCACAAAAACATCGCCCTGCTCAGGCAATGGATAAGCTTCACCCAGGTCCTCAGGGAAACCACCGTCCCCGCGATAGACATGGGCAGGTTCCAAAGCCTTGAGATCACGGAATTCGGCATAGTAGACCAGCTTTCCGGCGGCATAATGTACGAATACCTTCTAAAAGGGTATTTCAAAACCACCGTGATGGGCACCTTTATCGAAGCGGGGCTGATAAAAGACGGGGATAAATATGTAATAACCTATGTGGATTTCCCTGACAGCAAGGAATATCAGAATTTCTGCGCCGACTTCATAGATTACGCCGAGAGGAACGATATAAAGGACTACAACAAGAACGCATACATCGAGTACATACGCAAGCAGAAGCAGCAGGCCGCGGAAAGGTATCCGATAGCGGGAAGCGCCGAAGCTGGAGAGGGATGGCGAACCGCATGGCGAATCGGAGTGCGCTCCGTGCCCTCCGCCGCCTTTGTCCCGACCCAATTTACCGCCGATATATATTACGGCTTCACCATAGACAAGTTCAACACGACCAAAACCTCCAGCGCCGCCGAAAGCCTCGTGAGCATAGAGAGCTTTTCCCGCAAAAACAGGGATCATATACTCGACATAATGGGCGGTACACGCGGCGTACTGCCCACAGACGTCGATCTTATACAGCATACCATCGGCACGGTGGACTGGGGCGACAACGGTCAGATTTATGGGGGAGTCGAATACGATGTAGATCAGTTTTTCGGCGGCAATGTTTTGGGAGAACGGCTCGTGCGCGCTTACAGCCTCGGCACCGATGGCGGCCAACAGGTGCTCCATACCCACTATTATCTGCTTCAATCCCCCGAAAAGGGCGGTTACGACCGCATAATAACGTTCCGGTTCCTTACCGCAACGACAAAGCCCCCGATAGCCGCAAAGGATGGCGAATGGACTATATATCTCGACGATTCCGACTGTGAACGGTGGCTTAAAACGCTAAGGGCAGTTCAGCCCGCAGCGGAAGCTCCGACGGCAGACGCCATTGTCGCCACTGCGAAGAATCAGGTCGGCAAAGAGTATGCTTTAAATGCCTCCGGGCCGGATGAGTTCGATTGCTCGGGACTTGTGTATTATGTACTTAACGAATGCGGCATAGCTGTCGATCACAAGGACTGCGCCGGATATGCGCAAAATGAGGATTGGAGCAAAATCGAAAGCCTGAGCGACGTCAAGGCAGGCGACATCCTGTTTTTTCGCAGTGCGAATTCATCGGATATACAGCACGCGGGTATAGCCGTTTCCTCAAAAAACATGATTGACGCCTCATCGTCACACAGAAAGGTAGCCGAACGCGGGTTTCAGACGAGATACTGGAAGGAACACTTCGCCTTTGCCCGGCGGGTGGTCGAGTAGCTATGCATCAAAAAGGCGGCTCTTGGGCCGCCTTTTTTACTCCTTATACAGCCCGTTATAAAGCTGCTTTTTGTTCGTCTCAAAGTCCTCTATTGTGAACTGCCCGTTTTCGTCCAGCTTCCAGCTATCGTCGGCAGGGATCCATATGTTCCGATACTCCATCTCTTCGGCCTTCAATATCTCATAGCCCATATCGTGTAGGGCGGAAAAATCGAGATTAGTCTTTATACTGCCCGCAACGAGGCTGAGCAATGGCAGCATTGCCTCCTTTGTGGCAGTCCTGCGCATATTCTTCACCGCAGATTCTATAAGCTCCAGGCGGCGCTTCAGGCCGCCCATCTGCTCCTCTCCGCTTATGTCGTCCATGGCGTATATCATGCTCTGGCTGCCGTTGAGCTTTTCCCGGCCCGCATTTACGCTCTTTTCGCCAAGGGCCTTGTTTATATAGTCCGCCTCGCTGAAATCCACCTTTACGGTTATACCGCCAAGGAGGTCTATCATGGCTCCCAGCGACGCCGTATCTGTGCAGGCGTAGTACTCGATATCCAGCCCAAACCAGTCGTTTACGGCATTCACCAGGCCGCCGGGGCCGCTGTTCGCATAAATATTACTGAGCGCCGCGCCATTTATCTCCATCTGGCTGTACAGCGCAGCCATGGTCAACCGCTGGCGGAAGGAATCAAAGGACGCTATGAACACCATATCCGCTCCTGCTTTATCGCTGGAAAGGGGCTGGTTCTGCACGATTATGAGGACGCTGGTGATGAACTTGTCTATCTGTTCCTTGGTATATATCTCGTCCTCCTGCTTTTCAGTCCTGCCCCAACCGTTGGTGCTGCCTATGCTATTCAAAAGCACCGCTCCCGACACAACAGAAAGTATAAGCACCGCGGAAAGGCAGAGTATAGCCGCTTTAAGCCTTTTTCTTATTTCACTGTCCTTCAATTGCCCGCTTCCTCCGTAGTTGCTGTGGGTACAGGTGAAGGCGTCACGCCATGCAGTTCCCCTCCGTCAAGGTATTCGCCTATGACTATCATGTCGAGCAGCTTGCGAGCGTCGCCGTTGCCCGATGGCCGGTTGATTATCTCGCCGTCGAATACCATTATGGCACTGCCGCCGCCGTCCAGATTATACGCATCCTTCAGACCCATGCGAGTGCAGAGCTCCTTCATCTCGTCAAAATTCATACCTATGGAGTAGCCCTTCTGCCGACCGTCTATAATTATCAGGCAATAATGCCCGGGCTGATAGTAGCCGAGTATGCAGCGGGGACTTCTGCCCTGCTTCTTTACGTCCTTCTGTGGTTTGGAATCCCGCACCAGCGTAGGCCAAACTGCCAGCCCTGCCATGCACCTTTTTTCATAGCTTTTTTAGTGCTGAAATCCTCGAATTCGGTCGTGGCCAAGGTCCCGTCGAGATACAGCACGCAGGTAGAGCGCTCCGGCCTTGCCGCTTCGTCAGCAGACAGCGCAGGCGTCACCGTGCCGTACATTCCATAGCTGTTATAGTCCGGCGCAAACGCCGCATCGGGGTCCGGCGTGGGCGTAGCTCTTACCTCCGCCTGGCGGAAAAGCTCCCCGTTGCGTATCACGAGGCCGCTCAAAAAGTCTCCGTTGACCGCCAGTATCGCGTTATTGTCCTTGGCGATCTTTTCCGCAGATTCCCGCTTCCCCCGGTACTTGCCGCTGGAAAAGGCGGTGCGGAAGCAGTTAACATTTCGCATCCATATGTCCGCGACGTAATATGTTACGCCGTCGTCCTCAACCTTGTTTACAGCTATCTTTAGTTCGTCGCTCTGATAGCTGTAATCGGACGCGGCTCCGATATCGTAGTCCGGGAAGCTTACATTTTCTATGTCCCCGAGTTTTGGTACTCTGGTAGGTACCGGCGTAGGTATCGGCGACGGGGTGACACTTATCACAGGCACCGGCGTGGCCTCCGCCGAAAGCTGTATGTGCTTCCGCTGCTCACTGTACAACCTTCCCAGCACGCAGTCTACATATATGGCGGCGCAGCAAAGCAGGGCCAAAACTGCCGTTATGGTCCAAAGCCATCCTGTTTTAAGTCCCTTGTCCTTCTCGCGCCTGTCTTCCATCTGATGATTCTAACCTTTCAAATATACAGCGCGAAGCATACCATCAGTTGACAAGAGCACACAAGCCCTAAAGGCTTGTTTTGGGACGCTCCTGCGTTCTCGTCGCTTGTATTACATCCAGTAGTACTGCGCTCCTCGGCCTTGGATCGCCCTCAAAACAAGCTCTTTAGGGTCTTCGAGTTTTAGAAGCCAAAGAGTATGGCAGAACAAGGAGGACGAGTGCAGAAATACTGGTTGTATTTCAAATGAGGACGACACAGTTATGCCGTGCTGTTTGGCTCCTAAAACCTTGTGTGTCCTTGTCAACTGACGGTAGCATTCCCGCTAATCATATATTATACCAGAATGACGGCGTGTTCATTTGTTAATTTTTTCTGATGTTTTTTTCTTTCCGCGCCTATTTGCCCACCCTTTGCCGCATATAGTCGCATATTTTCTCCGCAGCGCCTTTTATGCGCAGCCGCTCTATAGCCTGCGCCATAGCGTCCAGCTTCCGCCTATCTTCGAGGAGGCTTACGCACAGCCTGCCAAGTTCTTCTGTCTTTGCAGTCACCGCCGCACCATGCTCCACGAAAAACTCGAGATTACGGCTCTCGCAGCCGCCTACGGCGTCCGCCAGCACCAGCGGCACGCCCTTTATAGCGGCCTCGGTGGTGCTTATGCCGCCAGCCTTAGTGAGATACAGATCTGCGCTGTCCAGCATAAGGGACATATCCTTCACATAGCCCCGTATATGTACGCGGGGGTTTTCTCCGTGGCGGCGGCGCAGCTTCTCCGCCGTCTGTTTATTTGTACCACAAATGACGGTAAGCTCTATATTTTCCGGCATACCCGCCGCTATCTCCGCCAGCACGTCCTCCATGGGCCCGCAGCCCATGCTGCCGCCCATTATGACCATATGCAGCCTTTCAGGATCTAGGCCTGCCTTTCTCTTTGCCTCCGCCTTATCAGTTTTTTCCGTAAACATGCTTCTAACCGGTATGCCGTAGGCCAGTATATTTTCAGCAGGTATGCCCACAGCCTGGAATTCTCCCGTAAGGTCCGGATGTGGCGTTATTGTTGGCAGACTCACCTTTTCGCAGCCCGGGCTTGCGGTATAGTCAGTAGCTACAAAGCAGGCGGGTATCGTCACAGTGCCTTTTTTCACCAGACCCGTCACCATCATTGCCGGGAACAGGTGGGTGCATATCACGCCGTCGTAGCCTCCGGCCTTTATGACCTTTCGCAGCCGTTTCGCGCCCCGCCGTATCATCCTGTATGCGGCGGTATGTTTTTTTATATTCATCGGGTGCTTTTCCGCATATTCATACCCTTTGCCGTAAAGCCGTGGGAAATACCTGTACAGCCTCGTGTGCCAGCCAGATACGAATTTCGACGTGCCCGTTGATAAAAACGCCAGCCCGTCCGCAATATAGCCCCAATCTCCCTTGCGTTCCAGCTCCTCTGATATAGCCCTGGCGCAGGAATTGTGGCCCTCGCCGGTATTGCAACTCAGTATAAGTATTTTCACTCTATTTCACTATACTCCTTTTCTTTTCGTATACCCGGACCAGCCGGGGCCTGTTGTAGCGCTGTATAAGTATAAATGGCAGATTGCCAAGGAGAAAATAAGCCGCGTAAAAAAGCACTCCCCAAACGCCCGGCATTATATAAATTCCAAAAAGGCCACAGATGCTCAGGAGTACATGTATAAGCTCCGCGATACAGGTTTCACGTACCATAAGAAGCAGCGTGTCCGAATCGGTCGCCACCATACGCTTCTTCGGCATAAGCTTTGGAAATATCCGGCTCATATCGGGCACCTTTGACTGCCATTTGCTTATCGCTATTTTTTCATAAATTTTTCCGTCTTTCTCACAATCAAACGCTTTATACGGAAACGCGTTATAATCGAACCATTTTTTCGGCAATATCCGTCCAATTATAAAAAACAGCAGACCTATGGAGGCATAGTAGCCGCAGCATATCCAAAACCGCATATATTGCTCCTTATACTTAATGATTCATTATAACATACATTTCTTAACAAAATAAAGCCCCGCGCCAGGGCTATGAATACTCCGGGGTACACCAGCATGTACTTTCTTAACCCAGCGGGCCTGTTTTGATACCTCGCTCCATAACCGTAACGCCCCAGAGAAGTATGGTGAGGAATTTTTTTTGTAAAGGGACCTTGTCAAAAGTATAGGGGTTATTTGGAAAACCGAGTTGCAGAGTTAAGAAGAAGCTTAGGCATAAGCCAATCAGATTTTGGAAGGCAATTAAAGTTTCACGGCAACCGGTTAGTTCGATAGAAACAGGAAAATACAATCCATCTTTATTCAATAGTTGTATTTCCCGTGTTAGGTCAACTTGAAATCATTGATAATACACGCATAATGTTGTTATATTTAGGCGCATATTTTATATTTCAGATTATCAGGGGTGTTGTAATCTTTAATCATCCACTCTGGAAATATAAATAGCAAACCCGGCACCTATCTTCCAGTCCTCCTTATGGGATGCCGTATGACTGTGCGCAGCTTTTCCCTCGGTACCTTCCGGGCATCCGACAGGTATATCTCGTGGTGCAGCCGCGTTCCACTAAAGTCGTTCTCATATCCGTTCTCCGCTATGTAACGGTCCATCAGCGCAACGCTTCGCGGCTCGTCATCGAAGGGGCCTATGTGCATCATCTGCACGCAGAGTCCCTCGTCAACCGTCAAAAACTCCGCCTTGGAAAAATCCCGCTTTTTCTTCTTCGCAGCTTCTTCCACAGCCCAGTGGAAATCCTCCTTGGTTACGAAATCCGGCAACCGTATCACCGATATCCAGTTGAACTCGTCCTTATGTGCAAAGTCTACGCCGTCTATTCCTTCCTGCCACCAGAAACCCTCTAATGGAGGCACCACATAATCGAAATATCCTTCTATGCAATGGCTGCCCTTTTTGCTCATCTTTATGGTGAAAGCGACGCCATAAAGCATACCCATTGCTGCCTGGTATTCGCCGTCCGCTATGTTGGGGTCGCCCTTGCCGCGAACGGCAATGTAATTCATAGGCGGCACGGTAACTATTTCCGGCCTTTCCTTGGGCAGATAGAATTCCCTGTATTCCTTCTTGTAGTCGAATGCCATAACGGTTTCTCCCGATGCTCTGCTCTCATTTGTAATTCTGTATTTCAATAGGCATTTTAATGTGTATTTCCCCCCATGTCAATAAAAGGCAGGCAAGAGATGACCATCCGTGGCTGCCCGTCACGGCCGTATCCATATGCAAATGTTGACACATAACATGTCCAGTAGCTATAATTAACTGACAAAATTACCCTTTTTGCGCGGTGTATTTTAAGTTTACAGGATATAAAGGCGGTGTTTACATGAACATCAGAAAAGCTACATGCCCGGTTCTCGCGGCTTTATTAATAATCGCGGTTTCCTCCGCATTCGCGACAGGCGGCGGCGATCCTTCGGCAAGCCCGGAACAGACCGCAGCTCCCACTGCAAGCGTATCCACTACCAAGGCCCCTTTTTCATGGTCCACTCCCGAGCCCTCGCCCTCTCCGACGCCAACGCCTATACCCTCCCCCACCCCCGGCGAGCTGGAGATCACCAAAAGCCCGGAAAACGAGAACGTTAAGCCCGGAGGCACCGCCTCCTTCATAACGCAGGCAGTCAACTATACCTCCTGCAAGTGGTACCTTTCCAAGGACGGCGAGACTGTGGAAGCCGACAGGGCTGAAGAGCGTTTCCCCGGCCTCAAGGTGGCAGGCGACGGTACGGAAAAGCTTATACTCAGCGCCATACCCAAGTCTCTGGACGGCTGGAGCGTATATTGCGTATTCAAGGGGGCTGCCGGCTCGGTCTCCACCAGCAAGGCGCGTCTTCACGTATCCGATTCAGCCAAGCCAAAGCCTACGCGGATACCTGCGGCAGCTGTTACCCAGAGTCCCGTCGTTACCCTCGTCCCCACAGCAGAGCCGATGCAGACTGCCGCGCCTCACGTACATTCCTTCTCCGCCCAGTGGAAAAGCGACGACACCCGGCACTGGCAGGAATGTGAATGCGGGGAGAAGGTCAATCTTGCAGATCACGTAGTGGCAGAATGGACTACAATAGCCGAGGCCACAAAGGAACAGGACGGAATCGATGAAGGCACATGCGCCGTATGCGGGCGCACAGTCCAGCGCAGTACGGCATACCGGCCTTCCACCACGGGCAGGATAATACTGGCAGCAGTCATGGCGCTCATTATTGCCATCGCCATAGTACGTAAGATGCAGCGCAACAGCAGAAAACGTTGGCGATTGAGATAGAGGATGAACAATGAGCTTTTACGGTTATAGCAGCAGACAATAAGGACAGATTGCGCATAATAGGCATAAGCTTGGCAAAATTCCATAAGCACGTACTAATCGACAAGGGCTTTAACGGATATGCGCGCCAATATTCATAAAAAAGCCCGGAAATATAGCTGGGTGTACGTAAGACAGTATTGCGCTAAGATTGACGAAGCGGCACGAAACCGCATGGAGCTGATCGTGCGGTCACTGGCAGAGCAAAACGGCGTGACCGAGCAACTGAAAGCCGAAAACCAAATGGAATGGGTGCGGCAGATGAACGCTTGCAAGGCACAGGCAGAGGAAATTGTGAAAATCGAATTGATTTACGATTGAGTGAGGAAGTCCGGACAGAAAACTGTTCGGACTTTTCTCATATATTCCAAAGCTGCGGTAGAATTGTTCACAGGTTTTATGGTATAATTTGAATGCGAAATTAAGCAACAAATCGGAATTTGTGGAGGTGGAATATGAAGAAAATCAAAAATTTGCTCTTTTCTGAAAAAGGAATGAGAATGGTGAATGTGCTGTTTTTTCTCTCTGCATTTTTTTATAGAAGTGGTTTGTTGTTTATAGCATATGTTGTTTGGATTATCTATCTTCTATTTTGCGTGAAACAGACAGAAGCAAAAGGGAGTAAGGTTGTTTATTCTGTATTTATTGGAATCGCAGTGATTATGATATGTGTGAATTTGTATTTTTTGATTCGGAGTTAAGCATCAAACAACTTCCAGTTTGTCGAACTGATAAAAACCCTTTAGGAACTAAAGGGCGCACTTCTATACTCTCCTAACGGGAGTATCGTGCGTCCTGCGGAGCTTCATTCTCCGTCAGCAGGAGGATACTGCATGACCGAGAATGTTGCGTCACTTCGTTCCGTCAAGGTGGCTACACCCCCTTGCGCCGCTTATGCGGCTATCCCTTGTGGACTTGCCGTCCGCAAACGGTTTTGACAAACCGTTTGCCGCCAGCAAGTTTGAAGATTAGACATAAACAAATCCTCCGAATGGTCTAAGCCATACGGAGGATTAACTGTTTTACGAACACCTGTCTATGGATGGGCGCTGCTTTTATGAAATTCTTCGTCCGCTCAGCCCCAAAGAGCCGAAAGCATGGGTACGACCTGCTTTTTCCGCGAGACGACGTTCGGCAGGAAGCAGGCATGATCCTTGAGGTGTACGCCGAAGGCCTGCGTCATGATATCCTCGTCTCCAACATACAGGAGGTGCGAGCCCTCGACCAGAACATCCGTCAGCATTAGGATCATGAAGCTGTAGCCGCGCTTGTGCATAGTCTGGCGCATAAGCTCCAAAAATTCCTCGCTGCGCTGGAGCAGGTGGCTGGAATCGACGCAGGTGATCTGGCTGATGCCGAAATCGTGATCCGCGATGTGGAAATCCTTGAAATCCGCAAACAGCAGCGCGTCCGCAGGCTTATCGTCCGAGGTGGACGCGGCGAAGATCTCCTTGCCGAGATCATCCAGCGAAACATTGGCGATGCGCGCC
>ENA-ORNY01000545-ORNY01000545.1-human-gut-metagenome-genome-assembly--contig:-NODE-545-length-25552-cov-130.658274_pt1 | contig 25552 bp, 14 predicted proteins | sample MGYA00242122_ERZ509036 | MGnify/ENA primary metagenome ERZ509036 (study PRJEB26280, sample SAMEA2338696) | human gut metagenome | biome: human gut; feature: human-associated habitat; material: faeces... | reverse complement strand
GGATCGTGAGTGCCTTGATGCCCGTGTCCTGAAGCCTCTCGGCCAGTTCCACGATAATCTTGCTGCCCTCGTCCCAGCCGAGACGGGTCTTGACCGTGACCGGCTTGCCGACAGCCTCGACGATCCGCCTGGTGATCATCACCATCTTGTCCGGATCCTTCATCATCCCGGAACCCGCCCCCCTGCCGGCGATCTTGCTGACAGGGCAGCCGAAGTTGATGTCGATCAAGTCACAGCCGTGTCCGCCGACAATCTCTTCCGCATGGTCTGCCATTCTGGCGGCCTCAACCATCGCGTCCGGATCGCTTCCGTAGATCTGTATCCCGATCGGAGCCTCGCTGTCCGAGGTCTTGAGCTTGGCGTAGGCCTTCCTGGCGTCCCGGATCAGCCCCTCCGCCGGAATGAATTCCGTGTAGGTCATGTCCGCTCCCTGCTCCCTGCATATTCCTCTGAATGAGGCGTCTGTCACATCCTCCATCGGAGCCAGAAGCACCGGCATCGCGCCGAGATCTATGTCGCCAATTGTCATAATGTCGTTATTCTTTGCCGTTCCTGCCGTTTGGCATTTTACTTGCGTGCATAATAATGATGTGCAAAAATACTGTTTTTGCGCGATATTTTAAAAATGAACAGATTGCCTCGAAAGGGGCAAGTTATTTTTTGAAGAACACTTAGTGTTACTATTATTATGAAAGAGATAAAGACTATCGGAGTCCTGACTTCCGGAGGCGACGCTCCCGGAATGAACGCGGCCATCAGGGCCGTGACCCGCTCCGCCATCTACAACGGATGGAAGGTTTTCGGGATCTATCGTGGCTATGAGGGACTCATCCACGGTGACTTCAAGGAACTTACCACTGAAAGTGTCAGCAACACGATCCAGAGGGGAGGCACAATCCTGAAAACCGCCCGCAGCGAGGAGTTCATGACCGCCGAGGGCCGCAAGAAATCCTACGACAACCTCGTGGAGTACGGTGTGGATGCCCTTATCGTCATCGGCGGCAACGGATCCCTCGCCGGAGCGCAGGACTTCGCCCGTGAATATGACATCCCTGTCATCGGCCTTCCTGGAACCATCGACAACGACCTCTACGGCACGGATTCCACTATCGGCTACGACACGGCGCTGAACACGATCGTGGAGTGCGTTGACAAGATAAGGGACACGGCGACTTCCCACGACCGCATATTCTTTGTCGAGGTGATGGGGCGTGACGCCGGATTCCTCGCTCAGAACTCAGCCATCGCCGCCGGAGCCGAGGCCGCCATCATCCCTGAGGACCAGACCGACATCGACCAGCTGGAGAAATTCATCGGACACGGCTGCCGCAAGAGCAAGAACAGCTCCATCGTGATCGTCTCCGAAAGCCCGAAGGACGGCGGCGCGATGCACTACGCCGAAAGAGTAAGACAGGAATATCCCGAATATGACGTCCGTGTCACCATCCTTGGCCACCTCCAGCGCGGCGGCTGCCCATCCGCCTACGACCGTATCCTGGCCAGCCGTCTGGGCTACGCCAGCATAGAGGCCCTGCAGGAAGGCCAGCGCAACATCATGGTCGGCATCTCCAACAACGAGATCGTCTACGTTCCGATCGGCAAAGCCATAAAGCTGGACAAGCCAATCGACAAGGAACTCATCAACGTCCTGGCCGTCCTGTCCATCTGATGCCGGCGGCACATGATTGACGGGAAAAGACAATCAAGGATTATCAAGTTATCGCTTTAAGGATTTCTTAGCGACGTGGGACGCCGCGGTACTCGGACGGGGTCATGCCGAAGGCTTTCTTGAAGGCGTGATGGAAGCTGGTGACGTGGGTGAAGCCGCAGCGGATGGAGATCTCCTCGATCGTGAGGGTGGAGTCAGTGGAGAGCAGATCCCCGGCCAGGCGCATTCTAAGATCCATGATGTAGGCTGTCGGTGACATTCCTTTCAGAGCCAGAAGCTTACGGCGCAGCTGCCAAGGGCTTACGCAAAGGCTGTCCGCCAACGTCCCCGCGGACAGATCCTGCTTTTCAAGAAGCTCGCGGGATTGCTGTTCAACCTTGTCCAGAAAAACCTTCTCCGCATCCTGACGAATCCTGCCGCTGTCAAGCAGACCGAGCTCCGCGTCGGCCGGCGAGATCTCATTGTCCTCGTCCTGCAAGCCATGCGGGGTCTCCGTCACATTCTGATCCTGCGCCACCTGCGTCCCTAACGAACCTTGTGAACCTGATCCCTGCGCGGAACCAGTTAGCCTGCGCCTTATGCAGTCGTTCCTGTCCAGCAGCCTGTCCACAATGGCGGTCAGTTCCTCGCTGCTGAAAGGCTTGGTGAGGTAGGCGTCGGCACCTGCCTCAAGGCCTTTGACACGATCCTCCTCAGAAACCTTCGCCGTCACCACTATTACAGGAATATGATCGGTCACCTCATTGGCGCGGATCCGGCGGCAGACCTCAAGACCGTCCATCACAGGCATCATCAAGTCCGTGATGATGATGTCCGGCACCAAAGTCAAAGCCTTGTCCAGACCCTCCTTCCCGTTGTGGGCATAGTAGACGGCATAGTCAGAGTTGAAATGCGAGCCGATGTAGGCGGCGATGTCCGGATTGTCCTCGATGACCAGCAGGGATGTCCGTTTGTCTTCAGCATCGCTGTCGGCCGGGTTCACCGCGGCCTCAGGCAGTACGGGAGCGCAAACCCGCACGTCTTCGAAGGTTTCGCTACCGTTGTCCAAACCGGCGTCAGCCACGGAGCAGTGTCCATTGATGATCGGTACGCTGAGATGGAACGTGGTTCCCTTCCCGACGGCGCTTTCCACGGTGATCCGGCCTTTAAGGCTGTCGATGATCTGCTTGACCAAGGCCAGTCCCACTCCCGTGCCGATGCTCGCGGAATCACCCTCTCCCTGGAAGAACGGCTCGAAGACCTTTGCAGCCGTCTCATTGTCCATCCCGACACCGGTGTCCGACACGTCGAGCATGAGCAGGTCATCCTCTCGCCAGACACGGACATCCACCTTGCCGCCCTCGGGAGTGAACTTGAATGAATTGGAAAGCAGGTTGTTCAGCACTTTGTCCACATAGTCCGGCACGTAATCCATCACCACGGCCTCACGAGCCTCGAAGCTCAACCCGACACCACGGTCGCCGGCATAGCTATGGTACATCATGGTGACAATCCTCATCCTGGCTGTGACATCCCCGTATCTCCAGTCCGGATCACCGATGGCGGATCTGATCTTGGAGATGTCCAGCAGCTGGTTGACAAGCAGGAGAAGCCCGTTCCCCATCCTCTCAATCGTCCCGGACTTCTCCCTCGCATCCTCAGGCAATCCGCTGTCGTCACGCATTCTACGGCTCAGCCCGAGGATCACGGTAAGCGGAGTCCTGAACTCGTGCGTGATGTTGGTGAAGAATGTCTCACGGAGTTCGGCCATCTTCTTGAGCATCCGCTGGCTTCTGACCCTCAACCGCTGCGCGTAGAGCAGCATCGCTATCATCAGCAGCAGGACGACAACCACTATTCCAAAGAAGAAGTACGCCGCGTTCCTCTTCGCGCGCTCCTGCCTGAGCATCAGGTCGGCCTTTTCCGTCTCCCTCGCCCGGAGCCCCCTTTCAAGGTTCAGGCTGATGTTCTGGATCCGGTTGATCTTCTCCATGTTCATTAGGCTGTCCCGCCGCGCGTCAGCCGCCTCCAGACAGTAAAGGGCGTTACGGTAGTCCCCTTCCTTTTTATGGAGCCGGTAGTACAAGGTGTAGATCTCAGCGAGATGTTCGTTTGACTTGATGTGTTCCGCTCTCCTGCACGCCCTTTCAAGATAGTTCGCGGCCTTGGCCGTGTTCCCGGTCGCGACACTCAGTCCGGCAAGCGAGATCAGCGAGTTCAGGGCATGCCAGCTGTCTCTGGACTCCCGCATCAGACTGTAGGCGGCCTCATATTCCTCGGCTGCGTCGGCATATTCGCCAGCCTTCTCGTGGAGTGAGCCGAAGTAGGTGTGGCAGAGCGAGATACCCAAGGTGTTTCCCGCCTCCTCGTTCATCGCCATTGACTTCCGGTAGTACACCCATGCCGAGTCCGTCTGCCTCCTGCTCTCGAAGATCGAGCCGATGTTGGCGTAGTTGATCGCCTGCCCCACAGTGCTGTGCAGTCTCCGTTCACCGTCAAGCGCGAGGCGGAAGACGCTGTCGGCAAGATCAAGGTTGCCGATGGTCAGGTAGATGTTCCCGATGCCGTTGAGCGAGACAACCCTGTTCTTCCTCGCAGTGAAGGATGTGTCCGAACACTCATCGCTAAGGATCGCGGCACGGTAGTGATAGTCCTGAGCCGCGTCAAGCACTCCCATCCTCCTGTAGTCCGTGCCGATGTTGTTCAGCGCCTGCACCCACTCCAGTGTGTCGTCCAACGCCTCGGCCTGCAGCAGGCTCTCCATGTGGGCGTCCAAGGCTTCCTCAAAGCGGCTCTCGTTACGGAGAGCCTTGCCCAGCTCCCTCAGGGCGACGACGCTTCCGAGCCTGTTGCCCTTCCGTTCCATCCTCTTCTGAAGCGCGGCGAGCGAGTCAGTACCATGAACGGCGCGGACGGCAACCTCCACCGCCTTGCGGTCGGCCTGCGAGAATGTCGCCGTCTTCCTCCCGCAGGACGGGAGAAGCAGCATTGCGAGGGAAAGTGTCGTTACTATAAACTTTGTTAAGTGCGGCATGTGGTATCCGATGCTTGATTGTTCGGTACAATATGCGAAATCTTTTCCGATCTGACAAAAAAACCTTCCGTTCCGCCCGTATTTCCTACCTCTCCGTTCCTGCTTCCGCCTCCCGGGCCCCGGAGCCATCCCCGAAGCATCAAATGTATGATTGGAACAGTCGGATGTCAAATCAGAGCAGTCCAGAGCCGCAAAATGTCCGAACAGCACAATAAAATGTCCGAACAGCACAATTCAAAATACCAGGTGACTTCGTACCTTTGCAATGAGGGGATTAACGATCTTTCCCACTTACAAACCACGTCATATAATCCGACTCAATACAAACCTTACCTTATACGTTGATTCCGGTCTGAGGTCAAACCTCAGACCGGAATCATTTTAAGAACGAGCCATCTTTGCGGAGAGTGAGGATCCAATCGTGGCTGGAACAGATGTGACGGGAACCTGGTTAGCGGACGATGATGCCGAGCTTCTCAAGGAGGGCCTCCGGGGCGGGATCATGGCCACGGAAGCGGCGGTAGAGGATCGCCTCGTCTTCGGTGCAGCCTCTTGAGAGGATGTTGTCACGGAAGGAAGCGGCGACTTCGGCACTGAATATCCCTTTCTCCTTGAAGAGGCTGAAAGCGTCGGCCTCAAGGACTTCCGACCATTTGTAGGAATAGTAGCCGGCACTGTAGCCACCTGAGAATATGTGGCTGAACGAGGTGGAGATGCAGGCCTCAGGGATGGACGGAACCACGTTCGTGGCCTTAAGAGCCTCTTTCTCAAAGGCGATCGTACCCAAATCCTGCATGGTTTTCAGGTCGCGGAGTCCGTGGCGCGCCGGACTGGCCGAAGCGCCGTCCGATCCTGGCATGGAAGTCAGCGTGTGCCATGCCATGTCCAGAATGCCGAACTGAAGCTGGCGCACCTGCGCATAGGCGGCATGGTAGTTCTTCGCGGCCACAATCTTCCTGACCAGAGAGTCCGGAAGCGTCTCGGCGGTCTCGTAGTGACGGGCGAAAGTGTCCAGGAACTCCGGCTCGAAGGCCCAGTTCTCCATGATCTGCGACGGCAGCTCCACGAAGTCGCGGGAAACGTTCGTACCGGTGAGTGAGGAATATCTCCCCTCGGCGAGAATGCCGTGCAGGCTGTGACCGAACTCGTGGAGCAGGGTCGTCAACTCATCGTGAGTGATCAGCGAAGGCTTTCCGGCAGCCGGTTTCGTGAAATTGGTCACAAGGCTGATGAACGGACGTTTCTCCACACCGTCCACGATGCTCTGGCCACGGAACTCGGTCATCCAAGCCCCTCCCCTCTTGCTCGGGCGCGGGAAGAAGTCAGCATAGAACAAGGCCTTATGGTTGCCCTCGGAATCCTTCACGTCATAGACCTTCACATCCGGATGGTAGACCGGGATGTCCGTCCTCTCCTCGAACACAAGGCCGTACAGCCTGCCCGCAAGACCGAAGGCCGCGTCGATGCAGCTCTCAAGACGGAAATACGGCTTCAGCTGCTCATCGCTGATGGAATAGCGGGCATCCTTGAGCTTCTCCGACCAGAAGCCAAAGTCCCACGGCTGGATCACGGAATCCTCGAAACCATTCGCACGGGCATATTCATAAAGTTCCTTGACCTCGGCCTTTGCGGCAGGGAGCGAAGGTTCCAAGAGTTTCTGAATGAACTCGTTGACAGTCTGAGGATTCTTCGCCATCCTTTCCTCAAGCGCATAGTCGGCATAGGTCTCGTAGCCAAGGATATTCGCTATCTTCAGGCGCAATTCGGCTATCTGACGGCAGAGCTCGATGTTGCTGTTATCCCCTTCAGTGGCCCTTGTGTTGTAGGCCATCCACATTTTCTGACGAAGATCGCGGCGGGTGCTGTACTTCATGAACGCCCCGTAGCTCGGCGCGGACAGGTCGAAAGCCCATCCATCCATGTTCTTCGACTTCGCAGTCTCGACGGCGGCCTCCCGCACGAACTCCGGAAGACCCTCAAGATCAGCCTCCTCGGTAAGATTCAGCGTGAACGCGTTGGTCGCGGCAAGCACATTCTTGCCGTACTGGAGCGTCAGCAGCGAAAGTTCCTCGCTCAGCTTGCTGTAGGTGGCCTTGTCCTCCGCTCCGAGGTTGGCTCCGCCACGGACAAAGGACTTCCAGGTCTTGTCCAAGAGCGTGGCCTGATCCTGCTCAAGCGCCACACCGCTCTCATGCACCGCCTTGACGCGGGCGAAAAGCGGCTCGTTCAGCGAGACGTACATTGAATATTCCGTCATCATCGGAGAGACCTTCTCCGCGATGTCCTGCACCCGCTCGTTGGTGTCAGCCTCCAGGAGGTTGTAGAATATGCCGGCCACATCATCAAGGCGGCTCCCGGCCTCGTCAAGCGCGACGACCGTGTTCTCGAACGTCGGAGCGTCCGGATTGTTCACGATGGCGTCGATCTCAGCCTTCGCCTCGGCGATGGCCTGCTCGAAGGCGGGCAGATAATGCTCCGTGCGGATCTTGTCGAACCGGGGCGCGCCGTACGGCAGCGTGGAGTCTGTAAGCAATGGATTCATGTTGTTGTCACAGGATGAAAGCAGGCACAGGATCCCTCCCGTGGCCGCAAGTAATTTTGTTATGGATTTCATCAATAATACTTTAGAAACGATAGCCGAGTCCGAATGTCATCGAGTTGCCGATCACGTCGTTGCCCGTAAGGTAGGCGAAGTCAAGGCTCACACCGAAGAATCTTACCCCGAGTCCGACAGTGGCGAAGGACGGAAGCACCGCCTCCTTGGTGCCGAAGTGGTAGCCCGCCCGGGCAAACAGCATATTCTTGAATGAATATTGCGCGCCGGCTGCCGCGGTCACGTTCCCGCTGAAGAGGCAGTCCACGTCAACTGCGAGCCTGAGTCCGTGAGAATCAGAGAATTGCCTGGCCCAATCCGCGCCAATCGTGGCCGATGCCGGCAAACTGAATGAATCCCCCGAATCCGACTTCACGGAAGAACCGATGGAAGACACTCCGGCGGTGATGTTCAGATCCGAGAGCCTGTAGGTAAGAAAGAAATCCGCGGCGATGGCCGAGTAGGAATTGTCGTCGGAAAGCTTCTGTGAGGCGTAACACATGTTCGCGCCGGCTGACAGATTGTCCAAGATCCGTAGCCCGACTCCCCCGTTCACGATCATGTCGTTCGGCGAGAATGTCCCTTTCGGATTGCCTGATGCGTCAGCCGTCGTGTACTCCTCCCCCATCTGGTAGGCTCCTCCGACCGCGAATCCGAAACGCCCCGCCTTGAAAGCGGCTCCGAAATTCATGTTGGAGGTCTTCACCCCGTCCGGCGCCCAGTTCTGATAGGAGAACCCTGTCGAGAACCTGTCTCCCGAAAGCGGAATGACAGAAGAGTTCCGGAATGAGGAATATGCCGTCTCAGACCCTGAGGCCACCCCCGCGAAGCCCATGGAGGCCGACACCGGATCACGTACGATCCTCACGAAAGGAAGAGCGTCGTCACCGGCGGAAGCGGTTCCACACACCATCACAAAAGTCAGGGAGGCAATGAATATGTTCCTGAGACCCGTTGCAACTTTTCTCATATTAACACACTGATTATAAAACTCTACTTCTTGACAATGGTACATCTATGCTCTTTCGTTCCGACCTTGAAGACCGCCGTGTACCTCCCCGGGGCGCAGGCCGACATGTCGACCTTGGCAGGGCTGAACGCGCTGGCCTTGAGATCCCCTTCGAACACCGTTTTTCCGGTAATGGAGGTGATCTTGATGTGGACATCCTCGACATCCTTACCGGTGGCAAGATTCAGGACATCGGTAACGGGATTAGGATAGGCGACATATTCGATAGAAGCCTCTCTGGCGAGGATCCTGAACTCTGCCGTGGCAGTCGCCTTCCTTGCATCCGCCGCCGTGACCGTGACGGTCGCCGCTCCGTATTTAAGCACGGTTCCGATAATTCTGTTCCCGTTACGGTTCATGTGGACAACCGATGGATTGCTGACCGTGAAACTGTAGGTCAGATCCTCGCCGTCAGGGTCTGTGAAGTAGTCCGAAGCGTTCAACGAGAACTCTGTTCCGACCGCGGAGGCGAACACATCCTCCAAGTCCTTGATTCTCCGAGGCGGGGTGTTCTCAAGGATTATGTAGCTGATTGACTTCGACGCGACGGCTCCGTACTTGTCAGTAGCGCTTATCTCTCCGGAATACTCTCCCGGCTCCGCCTCCGGCGCCTTGATCGTGACGGTCATCTTTCCATCCAGAGTCCGCGCGAACGAGTCGGCGGCAGAGCCTGGCTTGTAGGCGACAGTGAAATCGTGGCCGTCCGGATCGTGGATGGACACATCTATCTTCGCTGTCTCATGTGCTTTGAGAGTCATCACGCTCCCGCTGCCAAGTTCGATGACCGGAGGATTGTTCCTGCCGGTGACGAAAGAGAGCACATCGCTGGCCTCTCCGTAAGACCTGGCGTAGGAGTACCCCACAACCTTCACATAATAGGTGGTGCTGAAATCCAGATCGGAGATGTCCACCGAGACGGCCTCTCCAACTGTGCCGTCGATGGTGACAACAGTCTGTAAGACTCCGGTAAGCTTACCGTTCGCAGGATCGGCGGATTCCACCAAGGCCTTGTCCTTGCCTGTCAACACGGAGTAGCCGAAGGCCGGATGTCCGTCAGCATCGCCGGTTACCGACCAAGTCAAACTCACTTCGTTTGACAAGGCAGAGGCTTTCAGATCCTTAACCATCTCCGGCACGAAATCACCACCATAGGCCAAGGCGCCCATGGCATCGACGAGACCGCCGATGCTAGAAGGGACCAGTTCCTTTCTCTTTGTGGACAAAAGTCTCTCCTTCAGTTCGTCACAGGTGAAATCCGGACCACCCAGACAGGAGACCAGCAGGGCCGCCACGCCAGAGACGTGAGGACACGCCATGGATGTTCCGTTAAGACTGCCGTACTTACCGCCCGGAAATGTGCTGTAGACCGAAGACCCTGGAGCGGCGATGTCGATGAAATCACCATAGTTTGAATACCATGCCTTCGCACCGCTGCTTTCTATGGCAGCCACAGCGACAACCGGCTCGTAGTTCGCCGGAACCCCGTTCGCGATGTTCTCGTTACCTGCGGCAAAGACCACAAGTCCGCCTTTCATAGGAGAGTCGGGCAACTGGTTCCCGTTATTGTCGCAGCCGGCATATTTGATGAAATAGTCGATGGCCACTCTGTCCGAGGTGTTAACCTTGCCAGCCAAGGCTTTGGCAAGCTCGGAGGAGTTCAGCTTTCCGTCGCCGTCCTTGTCGTAACTGTAGGCCCAGCTGTTCTGACAGATAACCGCCCCATGATCCGCGGCCCATTTGATGGCGGTGGGAACACTCCCGTTCAACGTCTCCGTCTTGCCGTTGGTGACGACATCCCGCAGGATTTCACAAGACATGATCGTCACTCCCTTCTCTCCTTTGGCAGCATCGCCCCCGGCCACGCCACAACATCCGATGCCGTTGTTGTTGACCGCCGCGATGGTCCCGGCCACGTGCGTGCCGTGGGAGCCAGGCACCACCGTGTTATTGTAATTGATGGCGCTATAATGCAAGGATCCACAGTTGGCGGCCAGATCCGGATGGGTGATGTCCACTCCCTGGTCCACGACAGCCACAACGACCTTCGGATCCCCGACAGTGTAGTTGTTCCAGACCGGGACCACATTGATGTCGTAGCCGGCATGCACGGTGTTGAGGTAGCCCCATTGCTTTGAATAGTCGGGGTCATCGAATCCCGCCACCCCGACCTTGCGGCGGCTTTCCAGAAACTCCACCCCCGGAACCGAACCAAGCTCGGACGCCGCCCTCGTCTGAGGAACATCCGTCCCGTAGCTCACCACGTACCATTTGTGAAGACCCTCGCGCCGGGTCCGTTCCTCGAATTCACCGGCATCAGGAAACAGCCTTCTGATGGATGTGATGCCTATCTCATCAAGAGCCTGGTTCAGTCCCATCGAACGCGTGACGACCTTGCCTTGAGCCAGGTCGGCCTCAATCAATGAAATCATGTCATCGCTGAATCTTACGACGGCCTCTCCACGGACTATCGAGTGATCTACCGCGACCTCGGTCTCTTTCACCTTCTCATCATCACCAGCCTCCTCGATCTCCACCTTTGAGCAGGCAACCGCGAGCGCAAGCGCCATCAGCGGCAGATAAAATCTTTTGAAGTTCATAAATCAATCAGTTATTCATTGCAGCGATGAAATCAACCACTGTCAACAGCGAGACTGGATCGTTCCATCTTATCTTGTGGGTTTTGAAAAAAGCCTTAACGGAATCCTTATCCGCCGACGGACACTCGGAAACACCTTTCCTGCTTGCTGGAATCACTTTAGACCCGACCAGCAAGTAGTTCCGAAGCCTTACCGGCAAGCTCACTCCACTTTCACGGCCAGACATAATGGTGGACAAAGGCAAATTCACCAAAGAAGACGCATCATTTGTCAATCTGGACACTTTTTGGGTGGAAGCCGTAGCGGACGAGATGCCGTAGCCTATGTCAGATTTCGCCATGTCATCCACATTGACCGTTGACTCACAGACCACTGTCCCGTTCGCATTCTCGGCCAGCACCTTCATCATCTTACCGAGAACATTCAGGAATCTTGCGTCATCGAATGACACCGACGACACACGCAGCATGTCGGCTGCCATAACCCTGGCATCCTTTTCATCAATGTAGTGAAGTTTACCGTCAAGCGTGACGTTCAACTCCAAAGCCTGTAGTACCGCTCCGTCGCTCATCTTTATGGAGCCGTTCCGGAAATCAGCATAAAGATACGGCCATTTGTCAGTCGGCTCATATTTCTGAGCATATCCTATTGTGACATTTGTCCAAATCATCAATAGGGCAAGCGTAATGTTTCCTATTCTCATCATGGGCAGTTTTCTCCACAAAAAGATTCTAAAGATACAAAAAAAAGGTGGATAGCATAAGTCCACCCACCTTTTTCTTAAAGAAAACCGTCAGATTATTTCTTATTCAATACTATTCCGCCAAGGTAGATTTCCCAATAACCTTTACCTGAACGCAGTGAATATGCATCCGGAATTGTGATTGAGGTATAATCGCTGTTATAATTAAGGACGATGTCAACATCCTCCTCACCCTGTTCCGGATCCGGATTGTCAAATCCCACAAGATAAAGATTTCCTTGCTCAGGATCAGCAAATCCGGACAATTGTCCACTCACAACTCTAATGGAGTTCTGCTCCTCGTTGACAATTCCGGAGAAGATGTTGAAGCCTTTGGATGCCGTGAGCCCATTGGATGCCATGAATGAATCTAGGTTCAAGAGAAGCACCTTTGTCGGATCCTTAGGGTCTGCGGCAATCTCTACTTTTGCCGCAAGAGAAGTACCGTCATAATAACTAATAGCTTTGCCGCTGAACACTCCAAACAGCTTTGAGAGAGGGTGATCCTTATCCTTGATCGTCACCGCCGCCACATTTAAGAAGCCAAGCCCCAGCGCATCAGATGACGAGGACAGTTCGAGTCTGAAGTCCAGATCGCCTGTGTATTCACCGACATGCGGGACAATCTGGATTGTAACATACTTCTCAGTCTCACCCTTCGCAAAGGCGAGGACTCCCGAGGCCGGTTCAACGACTGAGTAATCCTTGCCTGTAACGGCTTTTCCATCAATGGCCTTGACTATAACATTGACATCGCCATCGTAATTAAACAAGGACACCGGGATCTTTACCGTACCTACTGCCTCATCAACCGCATACTCATCACTTCCAAAAGTCGCGAAAGAATGATGTTCGTACTTTTCAATCCTGTTACAAGCCAGTGACATAAGCATCAGTGACGTTGCAGCCAAATATTTAATTGTCTTTTTCATAATCATCAATCTTTTATTCTGTCACAGTGTAGCCGTCGTTCTGGACAAGATTCTTGTTCAGTTTCAATTCATAAGCAGGCACAGGATAGAGGAAGTGATAATCACTGGCCTCCATAGACCTCTTCTCGTAGTACTGTCCGGTCATCAGGACATGAGCCTCATCGGCGCCGACCTGCGGTTCCCTTGCGGAGAAGCCGTCTCCCCAACGCTTAAGGCATGAGTAACGAAGTCCCTCGCCAACGGTCTCCCTGAACCATTCTTTCTTGACATTGGCAAGATCCCCGGACGTGGCGACAGCACCACGCTTCAGCTGAAGGGCGTTAAGAAGTTCCTTAGCCTTGGCGACATTACCACTTTGGGCATAGGCCTCGGCAGCGATCAAGTACATCTCACCGACAAGCAAGGTCTTTACCGCATGAGTCCCGACAGGAATCTCTCCGGTATGAAGATTAGGGTTGTCAAGGTACTTTGTGAATGAATAGAACTTCTCTTTGAAGAAAGAACCTGACATCCTCACAGGATACTCATTGGAGAACCAAGCCTTGAAACGAAGGTCATTGTCATCGTATGCGTCAACCAACGCCTTGGTAGGCAGATAGAACGGAGCCAGGTACACCCCTTCCTTCTTGTCGTTACCAGGATTGGTGTAGACAGTAATAGCACCCTTTCCTTCGTTCATACTTGCGAACATCTGCATGATAGGCTCTTTGCCTTCATCGTTCGTGTACTCGGTTTTCATCTCTTCCTCCGTGGACGCAAGAGCATACCCGGCCTTGGAACTAATCACGAGCTCCGCAAACTTGGCGGCGTCGGTATAGTTCTTTGTGTCAAGATAGTAGCGGGCATAAAGGGCGTTCACGGCATCGATGGTCGGCTTCTGCGCCCTTACTGATCCAGGAACTTTGGCAAGAATCACTGCCGCGGAATCCAAATCAGACTTAACCTGAGCATAAGTTTCTTTGACAGTCGCCCTTGCCGGCTTTGCAAGCTGGTCGTAGACAAGCACAAGCGGAACAGCCAGATCGGAGTCAGAGGCGAAACCATAGGCCTTTCCGTAATGCCTGGCAAGATTGAGATAAGACGAAGCCCTGCAGAAGAAAGCCTCTCCCTTTGCGATTCTTGCGATGTTCCTGATCGAAGCGTCAACATTATCCGCATTGGAAATCACAATGTTGTAGTTCTTGATCGCATAGTAATTGTTCTCCCAAAGATCCTCTGTGTCATAGTCTGATGATGTAAAGGACTCATCGCAGCGATGAATGGAGCCATAGTTGTTACCATAATCAACAGCGGCGTTGAAGCCGTCGCAAATCAAGTCCGGAACATAGTAGAAAACACCGTAATGAATGCTTCTATAGGAACTGAGGACACCATTCTCGAAAGATTTAACATCATTAGCTGTCAGGAAAAGTTGCTTGCCCTCCTCGTATGCGATGGCATCTTCCGGAACAAGATCCAAGTCGCATGAAGACAGTGAAGCAATCGCCAATCCTGCCGCAACGGTGTACTTGAGTATGTTGATATTTTTCATATTCATAAAATTTAATTAGAATGTAATCTCGAGGCCAAAAAGGTACTGCTTGGAGTTACCGGCGCGTCCCAATGTAAGGTTGCTGTTAACCTCTGGGTCAACGCCAGGGTATTTTGTGAAAGTAAGAAGGTTTCGTCCTGTGAAAGAGACTTTGACCGCATTAAGGAAATTCGTCCTTTCCATCCACTTCTTAGGGAGAGAGTAACCGACCTGAAGATTCTTCAAACGCATGAAATCGGCATTCTGGTACATGTGGGTGTCCATATTCATGGTCACACCGGTTGTCCAATCAGGATACTTGGCATTCCTGTTCTCCGGTGTCCAATAGTCATTGACTTCCCTGATGGCAGTATTATTGCTGAACTTGTTAGGGTTGGCATAGAAGTAGGAGTCGTTGTTGATGAGTGTCTTGCCAAGGACATAGGAGAAGTCAACCATGAAAGACAATCCCTTCCAAGCTCCTGAGAAGCCAAAGCCTCCATTTGCCGGCGCATTGAGACTCTTACCGGTGTTCTGGGTCAGAGCAGCCTCGTCAAACACCTTGGTAGTCTTGTCCTTGGTTGTCTCGTCAACATTCTCTCCAGGAAGATACCACATCATCTTACCATCCTCAGGGTCCACGCCCGCATAGATAGGGGCATAGAAAGAGACTGGCTTTCCGACCACATAGGCAAGACCATAGCTGGTCATTTCCCATCTGTCAAGGCCGTTGAAAAGCTCGGTAACCCTCTCGTCATTCCAGTTGAATGTCGTGTTGAATCTCAGGAAATAGTCTCTTGAGCGGAGAATGTCGATTCCAAGCGTGATGTCGATACCCGTGTTTCTCAATCCGCCCACATTGGCTGTCAACTCCTTGAAACCAGTCGTATAGTTGTAAGGAACGTCAAGAAGCATCGAGGAAGTCTTCCTATTGTAGAACTCGAGCGTGAAGTCAATCATATTGATCACGCGGCCGGAAAGCGAGGCGGTGAGCAAGGCTTGCTTCTCCCATGTGAGAGCCGGGTTACTTGGCTGACCGATAACCGTAGAAGAGCTTCCTGCATAGTCAGCAGTGGTGCCAATAAGGGCAAGGTGCTGGTAATCTCCGATTTCGGCATTACCCTGCGTTCCATAACTTACCTTGAAATTAAGATCGTCAACCCAGCTGACGTCCTTCATGAAAGATTCCTTCTTGACCTTCCAAAGAGCACCTGCCGACCAGAAGAGAGCATCCCTGTTATTTGTACCGAAACGCGAGCAGGCATCATTACGGATGGCGCCGTCAAAAATATACTTGTCAAAGAGAGTGTAGTCGGCATGAGCGAAGAAAGAGAGGAACTTGCTTTCGGTGTGCTCCTCTTTCATCGAGTCCTTTTTCAAAGTCCCCTTCAGCACTCCCATAAGGCGGTCATCCGTCTGTCCCGTAGACACAACAGAATAGAAATCATAGTAGTTGGCAATGCCTTCCTGACCCGCGAGGACAGTGAACTTGTGATCCTCGGTGATTTCAAAAGAGTACTCAAGGGTGTTCGTTATGGAAGCGGTGTATTCCATAGCTGTACCTTTGCCCCTGTATCCATTGCCCGCAGAATTAGCGTACGAAGGATAGGTTTTCGCATCGGAGAGGGAGAAGTAGCCATCCACACCGGCTCTGGTGTTGATCTTGAAATTCTTGAAAGGCTCGATCTCGATGTTGACGTTGCCGATGATGCCGTAACGGTCAGATGTTGACGGGTTCTTGGACATGTAGTAATGAGGATTGGTACCTCCGAAAGGATACTTGATCTCGTACTCCTCTCCGGTCTCAGGATCGATGGCAGGGAAGATAGGGTTCAAAAGGAATGACAGACCTCCGGTGGTGTAATTGGATACATCACTGGCTCGGCCCCAGTTGCTATTGAACTGTCTTGAGTCAAGAGACAGGTTCACATTGGCACCGATCTTCAGCCAATCCTTTGGACGACCCTGGACATTGGAACGGAAAGTGTACCTGTCATAGTAGTTGCCAATGGATGTACCCCTTTGGTGGAACTGCGAGGCTCCGATCATGTAGGCCACTTTGTTTCCACCGCCCTCTACCGTGACATCATTCTGTGTCTGAGGGTTATTGAACTGCTGGAAGTAGTTGTACCACTTTGTGTCTGCATCGTACCCCTTGTCGGTGTAAGTAGCCTTGATCGATTCCGGTGTGTGGATGCCGGATCTTACCCAGAACTCCTTCAGTTCCTTACTATTCATCATGCTCTTGTACAGAGTCTTGTCGGCCAATGTAGAGATTCCGACCTGACTTCTGACAGTGACAGATGCCTTCGAATCATAGGAACCGGACTTAGTGGTGACGTAAACGACACCATTGGCGGCACGGGAACCATAGATAGACGTGGCTGACGCATCCTTGAGAATGGAAATGCTCTTGATGTCATTTGGATTCATCGCCATAATCGTACGGCTACTCGCCTGAATACCATCCACGATGAAAAGAGGTGCTGAACTTGCTCCAAGCGAACCGACACCGTGTAGGGTCATGTCAACATTATTGTCACCGGCGACACCACCGGTGGTCATAACCGCAAGACCGGCAACCTGTCCCTGAAGGGCGTCAAGAGCCGATGACGAAGGAGCGTTCTTCAAAACCTCAGACTTTACGGTAGAGACCGAACCAACAAGAGATCCGACCTTCTTGGCGGAACCGTAACCAACGACAACAGCGTCTTCAAGGACATTCCTGTCCTCTTCAAGAGAGAAATCGATGGTGCTTCTGCCATCAATGGAAACAGTCACAGTTGTAAAGCCGATGACGGACACTGTGATCTTGCCCTTAGAAGGCGCAGTGATCGTGTATTTACCGTCGAGATCGGTTGAAGTTCCCGTCAGCGTGCCTTCAACCATGACGGTAGCACCCGGAATTGGGGAACCAGTCCCAGCTTCCTTGACAGTACCTGACACTTTGTGCGTCTGGGCCAAGGCGGCGCCCACACTGATGAACAGGCAGAGCGCGAACGTAAATAATTTTTTACCCATAAGCTTAATACTTTTGTTAAACTTAACGATTATTGAATATTGAAATAGTATTCCTATGTCTTTTATATGTCATTTTTACTCATAACTTCGAGCCTTCGGGGTTGTTCGCTCCAACCTAAAACGGCTCTGTCACAAAATCAAATGGCTAACCCACTTGCAAAGTAAATAAAAGTTTTCTATAATTCCAACTAACAAATTTACGCTCCAAGATGAATTTTTATTTATATTTTATCGTTTTACACTACATTCGGATTCCGATAATAAATCATTTCACTTCATGTTTGTCAGATGGACAACGTCATTGCTACCAAACGTTAAGATTAGCAAAAATAATTTTATCGTTTCAATAGGCAAACATATCCGAAAACATGATACATCGGACTCAGGTAACGATGCAAACTATCTTTCATTTTGTAATCCATACTCATTCGACATCCTTTTGTAAAACCAACAAATTGACAATAATTTCAGAAGCCGTTTCGCTTACTATCAATTGTTATAGACCACCAATTTCAAAGTCATCAATGCGTGCGTTTGCATGGGTGGTGGAGGATAAGTCATTGAATATGTTGAATATGGACACATGTCTTACGTTCACATCGGCGTAAGACTGTGAACTATATTGCTAAATATCAATAAATTATCCGCCACCATGATTTCACACGATGGACCGGATCATGTCTTCGACGCATTTCCGCTTTTGCTCTATTCCAGGGTGAACGTAGAGATTCAGCGTGGTGCTCACGTTTGAGTGACCAAGAATGGAACTCAATGTTTTGTAGTCACATTTGCTTTCAACGCATCGGGTCGCAAAGGTGTGGCGAAGACCGTGAAAACGGCGCATTGACAACCCAAGGGTGGCGGCGACACGTTTGAAATGGTTTCTCATGGTCTGTGGCTCGGTTGGATGAGTGAGGCCTGAAATCACGAAACGGTTGCATGGCGCGCTGCCGGCATATTCATTGAGGACAGTGGCCAGCTCACCTGTTATCGGGATGTCCCGGCATGACTCGGCTGTCTTTGGCGAGTCGATTGTGAGTTCGGAATGCTTATCCCCGCCATCGATCTTATAAATTCTATGTACCGTCCTGCGCACTCGGATTGTTCCCGAATCAAAGTCCACATCTCCCCATTTCAAGGAGCAGACTTCTCCTATTCTTATGCCGGTGTACAAGCAGATCAGCAGACCAAGATTGTAGCGGTCGGGATGAGTGGTGAGATATTCAAGCATACGCTGCTCCTCGCTCACCGTCAGGACATACAACCTTGGCTTCATCCTTGGGGTGGGGAATCTGACCTCTATGACCCTATGTTCGATCCAGCCGTGTTTTTCACCGTACTTGACAATCATCTTCAAGACTATCAACATTCCTTTGATGGTCGTCACATTCAGTCCATCTTTTAGTTTGCGATCAATCATTTTCTGTACGGAATGAGTCGTCACTTCGTTCAGAGTCTTGAATTGTGGTTCAAGATGATTCTGAATGATAAGCGAATATGCAGCCATTGTGGATGTCTTGACATACATTTTTTTCTCCTGTTTCCACAACCTGCATACTTCGTGAAATGAAATCTGTGTCATTGCTCAATAAATTTATAAGTTAAAAAAGATCAAACAATGAATTTAATGATAATGCTGGTTCATAATATTCAAGAAGGGGTAACGATTATGTCTTAAAAACTTATAACGATAAAGAAATCCCGCCTGTTTTTTCTAAAAAAATCGCGAACCTGTTGTGATTTCGAGAAAAAGTAATTACCTTGCGAGCACAGTTCATGGTCTCGGTCAACTTTGACTGTCTTCGTGTTATCTCTATGCAGGGCAGTTGCTTGTGAACGGAGGGAACCGCGTTCGTTTTTAGGTTTGTTTGAAATTGATTGATTGTATCTGGCGGATTGTTGCAAGATGAAAGATATGTGCCGCCTCCATTTCGGTGGTCTCTTGGGTTGTATTATATAACATCCGCACCGTTGAAACGATATGTTTTTTTATAATTAACTTGTTGGTTTTACAAAAGTTTTTAGCTTATGGGTAAAAAATTATTTACAATTGCGCTGTGCCTGTTCATCAGCATAGGTGCAGCATGGGCCCAGAACACTGTGACAGGTACCGTTACGGACGAAAGCGGCCAGCCGTTGGCCGGAGCGTCCGTGCTGGTCGCCGGGACAACAGTCGGGGTTAACACCGATCTGGATGGAAACTACTCGGTGACTGTCCCGAAAAATGGGATTCTTGTATTCTCTTTCATCGGCTTTGAGGAGCAAAGAATTAATCCTGAAGGTCGCAAAACTATCAATGTAGTCCTTGTTGAAGACAAGAACGTGCTTGACGAGACCATCGTCGTCGCGTTCGGAACGACAACCAAAGAGGCCTTCACGGGATCCGCTTCCGTCATGAAGTCCGAGCAACTCCAGAAGAGACAGACCTCCAACGTCGCCAACTCTCTCGTAGGTAATGTCGCCGGTCTCCAGATGAGAGGTGCGTCCGGCGCTCCTGGCGCTGGTGCGGGTTCGATGAACATCCGCGGTATCGCTTCCATGTACGCCTCAACAGAGCCGCTTGTCATCGTTGACGGCGCCACATATTCCGCATCCCTGTCCAACATTCCTCAGAGCGACATTGAGTCTGTCACCGTCCTTAAGGACGCTGCTTCCGCCGCCCTGTACGGAGCGCGTGGAGCCGCCGGTGTCATCATCGTCACCACCAAACGCAGCAGGAGCAGTGACGCCATTGTCAACTTCGATGCAAGATGGGGTGTAAACAGCCGTGCGACGCAGGATTATGAGACCATCACAGACCCTGCTGAATACTATGAGGCATCCTATGCCCAACTCTTCAACAATTATTATTACATCACAGGAATGTCAGCTGAGGCCGCCAACGTGAAAGCCAATCAGAGGATGATTGAAATTCTTGGGTATCAGACATACACTGTCCCAGAAGGGCAGCAGCTCATAGGCATTGACGGCAAGTTCAATCCTAACGCCACCCTTGGATATGCCATCAAGTCGGGAGACGAGACATACTGGCTCCAGCCGGACAACTGGAAAGACTTGGCTTACAAGAAAGCCATGCGTCAGGAATATAACCTCAGCATCAACGGTGGCAACGACAAGGCTTCAGTTTACGCAAGTCTAGGCTATCTCAACGAGGATGGTATAATTCACTACTCTGGGTACAACCGTATCAGTGGCCGCCTCAAGGCGGACTACCAGGTCAAGAAGTGGCTCAAATTCTCAGGGAATATCGGCTACGTCCATTCCAAGACAGAGTCGAACCCTAATATGGACACCTCTCTCGGATCAACCAACCTGATGTACTATACCACTCAGATTGCCCCTATCTATCCGGTTTATGTCAGGGTTCTCGACTCTAACGGAAATCCTGTCATCAGAACAGACGCCAACGGAAACGAGCAATATGACTATGGTGTACCAGGGAAGGACTATCCTGTAGCCAGAGCGTTCCTCCAGACGGGTAACCCTTTGGGAAGCAACCGGTACAACAAGCACTATACCATCGGCAACCAGTTGAACGGCACATTCTCTGCCGACGCCGACATCACTTCCTGGCTCAAGTTCAACGCCACATCCACCATAAACTGGGGCGGCACGCTTTATCACCACTATGACAATGCCCTCTACGGCCCGAAAGTCGGTGTTAACGGTGAACTCACCAAGTATCAGAACACCGACTTCCGTACAAACCACACCCAAACTTTGACATATCACAACAAATTCGGGGAACACAACGTGAACGTTCTCGTGGGCCATGAGTACTATAACACAAAATCCTACTACTTGGAGGCAAATGCCAGAGGTCTTTTCTCTCCTGACATCCAGGAAATCAACGCCGCGGCGAACAAGTACAATTCACAGGGGTACAAGACCGAGTACAATGTCGAAGGCTATTTCCTGAGCGCCCACTACGACTACGCCCAGAAGTATCATGCCTCTTTGTCGTACCGTCGTGACGCTTCCTCAAACTTCATGAAGAAAGACGGCAGGTGGTGGGGCGATTTCTGGTCAGTCGGCCTGGCTTGGATAGCATCCAAGGAGAATTTCCTTGCAGATGCAAGCTGGATTGACATGCTGAAGATCAAGGCTTCGGTTGGACAGCAAGGCAATGACAGCATCGGCAGCAACAGGTACACTGATATGTACACCCTTACACCATCCGGCACGTATTCAATGTCCCCTACCTTCTCTGCAATAGGTAATCCAAACATTACTTGGGAGACCACAACCAACATCAACGTCGGCACAGAGTTCAGTTTCTGGCACGGACGGCTCTCAGGCTCCCTCGATGTTTATGACAAGATCGCGCAGGACCAGTTGTTCTGGCTCTCAGTCCCGGAGCATTCCGGCTCACGCGGATATTACGGAAACATGGGTGACATCCGGAATCTCGGTTTCGAGATCGTACTCAATGCGGCTATAGTCAGAACAAAAGCCATCGACTGGAACGTGTCCATAAATGCGTCCCACAACTCAACCAAGATCCTCAGCCTTCCGGAGACGAAGATGCTTGATCCGGACAACGGGTACAAAGGCTTCACCGAGAACAGCCGGTGGTACAAGGTAGGCGGCCCTCTTTACAATGCATTCCGCCACAAATATGCCGGGGTGAACGAAAACGGAGAGGCTCTCTACTACGTTGACAGCTCCCTTGACGGAAAAACCGACAGACCTGGCACTCTTACCGACCAAGTCACCACAAATCCTAACGATGCGACAAAGTACGAACTTGGCTCAATGCTTCCTAAACTCTTCGGAGGGTTAAGCACTGACCTCAGAGTCGGGAATTTCGATTTCTCCGCCACATTCGATTATCAGTTGGGTGGCAAGATGTATGATACACGCTACGCAGGTTTTATGGGGCCATGGGAAAACACTGGCGCCGCAGGTTCCACCTTCCATAAGGACTGGAAAAAGGCCTGGTCTGTGAACAACACTTCCAGTTCCATTCCAAGATGGTATTACGGTGACCAATATTCCACCGGTGATTCAGACAGGTGGCTCACCAGCTCCAGTTACCTTAACTTCCAATCATTCACGGTTGGTTACACTCTTCCTAGGAATCTTGTCAAAGGCATCTCCAAGGCAAGAGTCTATGCGGCAGGCGAGAACCTTTGGTTCTGGTCAGCCCGAAAAGGTCTTGATCCTCGTTACTCTTACTCAGAGAATACCACAGTCGCTGTCTACTCACCAGTCCGCACTGTTTCAGCAGGTATTCAGTTGACATTCTAATTATTTGGAGGAATTGAACATGAAAAAAATCATCAAAGCTTTTATATCAGCAGCCTGCATCGTTCCATTGGCTTCCGGATGTATTCAGGAGATCGAGCCTCAGAGCGGCAGTGTCACATTGGGGCAGGCGGCAGCAGCCCCTGGGGCTTACGACAATTTTGTCGACGCCATCACAAGTTCCCTCACCGGAGCGTTCACTTACGGCGGCGAAAGCAACAAATACCCTTGGGATTTCGGTTACCCATCCTTCTATCTGCAAAGGGATGTCATGGGGAATGACATCGCTTGCGAGGACGCTGGCAGCGAGTGGTACACCACATGGTACGGTTGCGGCACTGGGCTGGGACCGGGGTATGCTGTCTGCCAGCTCCCATGGACATATTATTACAAATGGATAAAGAACTGCAACACTGTTCTGTCCATGTACAAGGCCACCCCGGACGAGTCCAAAAAGGTCGGAGCCGGTATCGCGCTGGCCATGCGCGCGATGTTCTTCATGGACATAGCCCGTATGTATTCGGAAAAGACTTACGCAGAAGACAAATCCGCGATCACGGTTCCATTCATCACGGATGAGACCCTTGTCGAGGATTGCATCCACAACCCTCGGGCAACCAACGAGGTGATTTTCGGTCACATCATTGATGACTTGAACCTCGCCGAGGAATATCTTGCCGGCTATACCCGTGCAGACAAGTTCGTTCCTGACCAGTCTGTGGTCTATGGACTCAAGGCACGTGCGTATCTTACCATGGAAGATTGGCCTAACGCCGAGAAGTACGCCAAGCTCGCACAGCAAGGTTACACTGAGATGACCGCTGACGAGTACACCAATCAGAAGACAGGCTTCAATACCCCTAACGGCTCATGGATCTTTGGCTTGACCTACAAGCCGGATGATAAGAACATCACTGTCAACGACGGCGACTCATCCTGGGGGTCACAGATGATTGTAGAGGTCTCAGAATCCGAATGCGGCTATTCCGCGAACTATGTCGGTCCTAAACGAATCGACTCTCACCTGTTCTCCACTATCCCGGCCACCGATTTCCGCAGAATGTGCTGGGTGGATCCCGCTATAGACGCCCTTGGCTCAGAGGAGGAGAAAATCGCCGCTCTCGCAGCGTATTCGGATTCGCCTGGCGGCCTTTACAACACAGGCTACAACGTTTCGGCAAGAAAATCCGTAGGTGGAATTCCTGTCAAGTTCCGTCCTAAGAACGGAGAACATAAGGATCAGTATGCAGCGTTCACAGTTGCTGTGCCAATCATGAGAGTCGAGGAGATGAAACTAATTGAGATCGAGGCAGCCGGAATGCAGGACGAGGGGCGTGGAAAGACTCTTCTCACAGAGTTTGCCAAGAAGCGTGACCCTAATTTTGAATATGGCACTCATCATGACGCTTATTATGCCACAAGAGCCAACACTTTCCAGCAGGAATGCTGGTGGCAGCGCCGAGTGGAGTTTTGGGGCGAAGGACTCGCGACATTTGACATCAAGCGTTACAACGCCGGCATCATCCGCAGTTATGCCGGGACAAACCACCCGGAAGGGTATCGTTGGAATGAGACCAAAAATCCTCAATGGATGACCCTTTGCTTCGTTGGAACCGAATCCAACTACAATCTGGATCTCGTCCAGAATCCTACCCCTATCAAACCTACCGAAGACTCCAAAGAGTTTGTATGGTAAAATATATATTGATTATGAAAAGATATTTATATGTATTAGCAGGTCTTGCTCTCGCTGCCACTCTGGCTTCATGCGAGAAAGACAAATACGGCACAGACGCAGGAAATGATTCGACCCCGAATGTCGTTCTTAAGGCATTCTCGGCCGAACTGCCAAATGACCCAGATTGCGATGCTGTAGTTCGTTTCGCAGCGAACAATGCCACAACAGATGTGTATTATCTGGCAGAGTTGAAGTCACAGAAGGATGGGCGGAATCTTTCTGATGAAGCGTATGCAGACTACGTGGTGTCCAACGGTACAAAACTGACTGTAGAGAAAAACCCTTTTGACGGATCATACGTGGGCGACGCAGTTATAAAAAATCTGTATTACGAAAACATCATTTCAGCGGTAGCGGTGGGACAAGGACGCAAATCTCTGTCTTATGTCTCTTTTACCGGCTTGAAATGGAACACTCTCTGCACCGGTACGTACACTTTTGTCAATTCCTTCTCAAAAGGGCTCGTTGGCGCCACGAAAGACGATGTGATACTTCAGCAGCAGGATGCCGACAAGACCCAGTACCGGTTGAAGAATCTTTTCGGACTGGGGAAAAATCTCAATTTCTTCACAATTGACAAAACAGCCACCGATGAACAGGGTAAATATCAATTCGCCCGCATCCCGGCTCAAAGCACAGGGTTGACACACAGCAAACATGGCGCAATCAGCATCAGAGACGTCGGCTACTGGCAGGGTGATGACTCATTCGTGACCACCAATAGCGGTTTCGAAAGCCGTTTATACGAAGACTATAAATGCATAATTTATGGCCAGTACTACGTGACAGCAGGAAGTGCCGGACATCAAAAGGAATATTTCGTTCCTAACAAATAATCTGTCTCACGCAAACATTTGAATGAGGAGGGTGAAACACACCCTCCTTTTTGTTTATGCTCGAATTATACCGTGCGCCAGATAATTTCATGTCGCTACACCTTATGTGTCCATGTCCAAAAAAGTTCCTATCTTTGCAAGTAATGAACTAAAAGGACAGGCCGTATGCTTTACCCGATTGGAATACAGAGTTTTGAGAAGATCCGCCAGGGCGGGTATGTCTATGTCGACAAGACCGATCTTATCTACAAGATTGCCAAGACCGGTCAATACTACTTCCTGAGCCGCCCCAGGCGTTTCGGCAAGAGCCTTCTGCTCTCGACGATGGAGGCATACTTCCGGGGAAGGAAGGAACTCTTCGACGGATTGGCGATCGCGTCTCTTGAGAAGGACTGGACGGAGTACCCGGTGCTGCATCTGGACCTTGGCGGGGCCAATTACGCCGACATGGACGCGTTGAAGGAGAAATTAGGGAGACAGCTGAATGACCTTGAATCAGAATATGGGGTCGTCAGGAAGTACAAGACGCTTCCCGTCCGCTTCGAGACCATAATCGAGGCCGCCTACCGGAAGACCGGCCGTCAGGTGGTGATCCTTGTCGATGAATATGACAAGCCCGTCATCGACAACCTTGACCGCCCGGAG
>ENA-ORNY01000524-ORNY01000524.1-human-gut-metagenome-genome-assembly--contig:-NODE-524-length-26127-cov-4.416347_pt1 | contig 26127 bp, 20 predicted proteins | sample MGYA00242122_ERZ509036 | MGnify/ENA primary metagenome ERZ509036 (study PRJEB26280, sample SAMEA2338696) | human gut metagenome | biome: human gut; feature: human-associated habitat; material: faeces... | reverse complement strand
CCTGCCGCCCGAGCGATGAAGCCCGAGCGGCAGCCTGTCGGTTGTTGCCGATTCAATTGACCGCGAATTCGAAAGAGAACTTTGCGTGATGCAGAGAGACTATCGAGCGCAGCGCAGCAGGATTACACTTTACTTGCTTGTTTCGCTGTGTGTGAGCGTCATGGAGTGTGCGGGAACCTGATCCTGCATGTCAAGGAATTCAACGGTAGCATCGCTGAAGAACTGTGCAACAACACGTGCTTCGTTCCGGAATTCCGTGCTTTGGTCAAAGTCGCTGCTGAGACCGGTTCCTGCGATAAGGGCATAATACCAGTCCATATCGGTATCGTTTACCGTCAGCACAACCAACGGAAGATCGAAGCTGTTGCCGCTGCTGAGGATGTACCTGTGGTTGAAAACCTTGTCGTCCATGCCGCTGCCGTCATACTTTTGCACGCGCCATGTTCCGTCGCTCATGAGGTAATGAGTTGTGAGAATTGCGCTTGATTCAACATGCTCGCCGCTTTTATTCGTCAAAGCGGAATGCTTGTCGGTAAAGCTTGCGGCGTCGTAAACCTTAACGACGTAAGGTTCGGCTTGGGCTTTTTCCGCTTCGGCAGAAGAAGTTTCCGCATTGCGGGTCGTTTGGTTGTCGGAAATCGTGGATGCCTGCGCGCAAACAAGCACGGAGAGCGTCAACACGAAAACGAGGATGAGAGATACCAGTTTTTTCATTGATTAAATTCCTCCTTGAAACTGAGAGTGATTTGTTCACTTCCCCAACGGATTTTCAGCCGTCGGGTGCGGGACGTTTCTTCGCAGATTTTTTTTGCAAAGGAGCGAATTCCGATGCAGTTGTTGTATACAATTGCATGATAACATATCAAAGTAATAATGTCAACCCGGTTTTGCCCTGAAATTGTGAACAATTTGTTAACAATTCATTTGCAAAACACTTGAGCGGATTTTGCTTGGTTCATTTGATTTTCATTGCGATGAAACCAACATTTCCTCCGGAGTTTACCGCATTGATATTGTTTGCAAAAAGCAGATCATCGGCATGAACTTCCCGTGCAAAATCGATGATATTGCCGTACCAGCTGCGATAGTCAATAATGTAAATTGTTGAATAATGGTCGCAAAGAAACGCGGGCAGCGGATTTCCGAAGCTTTCCTTGACTAAAATAAGCACGGAATCATCCTTTATGTTTGGATTGGTCACAACGGAAAACGGATTGTTTCCGCCGGAAAAAGTTCGATATTTTGCCAGAGCATGAAGCTCGCTCACATCCGCAACGATCGGACAATCCGTTGTGTTGTCGTCCGCATCTGTTACGGTGAGCGTTACTCCGTCGCTGACAGGGTAGAATGCTTCAATGGTCTCTTCCGGCAGGAGCTTTTCATCGCATCCGTTTTCAAAATAGAGTGTGCCGAGGAAACCATCAAAATTTACAGCACGATGAGCATCAAGCGGAATCGGCGCAATGCCCTTTGCTTCGCAGAAAGCCTCATATCCGAGGTATGCACCGCGCGCCGTCCAGTGCGGATCGGTGCGGAAATAGATGAACTCGCCGCTGTGTTCCCGGAGCTTATCCCAAACCGGGACGGGCTCGACACTTTCGGGAAGAGCAGCGTAAATTGAAGAAATGTTCGTTTCCATATCCGAATAATCGGGAATGAGTTCCTTCATATCATCGGGAAGAAGCACGCCGTATGCAGTCGGGATAACGAGGCAGTAAACCTGCGTTTCCCCCGCAAGCGCATCGGCTGCTTTGCCGATGAGTGCGGCGTATTTTTTTGAAATATCCTCATTGAAGCTGCATTTTTCATATGCCTGCGAGCCGATTCGGAAAGAATCCGCTCTGTATAAAACAAAATCCGTAGGTGCAGCGGACGGAGCGGGTGAAGCGGGCGAATCGGGGGCATCGGTTTCAACTTTGCAGCCCGCAAAAAGCAGTGCACATGCAAGCAACAGAATAAAAAAATTTTTGATTTTCATAGGTAATCTCCGTTAATAAGTTTATTTTAAAACCGCATTAACTCCGGCGGTATCGGCCGTTATGCAAACAAATATATAAAGTCCACTTTCGAACCAAACTGAGTTATCATATTTTGAAACTTCGCTCGGATTGTATCGTTCCGCATTCTGTCGGCTCGATGCAATGTATTTTTTAAGCACGGCACGAATTGCGGGCAGCTGCGAGTCGCTGCTCGCTTTGCACATGATGAGTGCGTCGGCGCGTCCCCCGCCGCAAAGATACATTCGAACCTCAACATCATTCGGCAGTCCGTTGAGAATGTATTCCGAATACTCGCTTGCGTCCTCAAGTTCGGCGGCATAGTGCACCTCTTTAAGCAGCCTTGAAAACGTTTCTTCGGCATCGATCGGCGTCGGCGTGCCGTTTTTCGGTGTGCAGGCCTGCAAAAGCAGGATAATGCCCGCAAACATGACCAATATTGCCACAGCTTTAAATCTTTTCATAAATACCACACTTTCATATTTTATATCGTTTTTATCGGAAACGACTTAACCGAAACTCAAGTATAAACCGATATACAATCAAAGAATAACATATCAAAGCAGTGATGTCAACCCCGTTTTGCCCTGAAATTGTGAACAATTTGTTAACAATTCATTTTTCGTGACAGGAAAACGGCGGAAACAAAACCTGCCGCCCGAGCGATGAAGCCCGAGCGGCAGGTTGGTGTAAAATTGTTTTATCGCAATTTATCGTTAAAGCGATTTACTGCGAATGCAAATTACTTGGACAGTTCGGTGATGCCGTCGATGCGGATATCGAACAGGGGAGCGGAGATAACTTCGGACTCATGGAAGTAACCGTCCCAGATAAGCTGAGTGCCTTCAAAGCCGTGGCTCTTGTCGTAGCTGGTGAGATGTTCGCCGTTTACGGTGAAGGTGCTGCAATCAAATACCTTCAGTTCGCCGCTCTTAATCTTTTCGATTGCGGCGTCAACAGCTTCCTGAGTGCCGGCTGCGCAAGCCTTGCCGAGGGGGGAGATCTGAACAGCGTTGTTGGAATAGCCGTGGCACCAATCCTGCTCGGGCTTTTTGCCGTTCATGACCTGCTCGAAAGCATAGGTGTAATATGCACCCCAATTGTTCTGGGGAGAGGTGAGGGCAACATCGGGAGCAACGCTGAGCATGTCAATGTTGTAGCCGACGCTGAATACGGTTTCGCCCGCTTCGTATTTTGCCTGAACAGCGGAGGGTGCGCCGGTGGAGTCAGCATGCTGACCGATGATGACGCAGCCGCGTGCCATGAGGGCGTTTGCAGCTTCGCTCTCTTTAACGAGATCGAACCACTCTTTGGTGTACTGAACGTCCATATGAGCCTCGGGAACGATGGAACGGATGCCGAGGAAGAATGCGGTGTAGCCGGAAACAACTTCTGCATAGGGGTATGCGCCGACGTAGCCGACGTAGGGATCGGTAACTTTGCCTTCGTCCATGAGCGCCTTGAGCTTCATGCCCGCAACGATGCCGGAAACATAGCGAGCTTCGTAGATGCTGTCGAAATAGTTAAAAATGTTGTTAAGCTCGGTATGCTTTGCAGCCTTTTGACCGGTTGCGTGGCAGAAAACAACGTCGGGATACTCTTTTGCGGCGCGGATGAGGTGATCCTCATGACCGAAGGAGTTCGCGATGATGAGCTTGCAGCCCTGTTCCGCGAGGTCGACTGCTGCTTCATAGCACTTTTCGTCCTCGGTGACGTTGTATTTGTAGATGATCTGATCATCGCTGAGGTTGCAGGCTTTTTTTGCGGCCTCAATGCCCTGAATGTGTGCGTAGGTGTAGCCTTCGTTTTCGTCGCCGATGAGAATTGCACCGACTTTGAAATCTGATTTTCCCGTTTTGTCGGACCAGCCGGTGAACGCGAAAACGCCGAACGCCATAACTGCCGCAAGAACGATTGCGAGAAGTTTTTTCATTTGGAATGTACCCTCCGGATATTTGCTTGCTCTGTTTCACTCGAAACAAAACAGCAACAGAATTATACGCAGAAATTGACGAAAATGCAACAGGAATATGCTCAAAATAGAATATACGAACCGAGATATATCTGTTGGCAAACAGGTTTAATCGGTTCCGTCTTCTTTCGAAAAAAGCTGCCTGTCCCGCCGGAGCCGGCGCCGCCTGCGGTTGATGCTGCGTTCAAGGTCGCCGTTATTTATGAACTCCGCAAGCACATACTGTTCAAACACGGGCACGGTGCAGGAGTAGAAATCGAGCTTTTTGGAAAACAATGTATCGAGACTTTCGGGAAGCAGCATATAACCCATTCGCATAGCGGGCGCGATGGTTTTTGTGAACGTGTTGACATACACAACAATGTCCGGAGCAAGCGAAAACATGGTGTCGATCTGCCTGCCCGCAACGGCGAATTCGGAAGCATAGTCGTCTTCAACAATAAATGCACCGCCGCGCCTTGCCCAGTCAATGTATTCGGCGCGTTTTGCGGCGGCTGCGGTTATGCCGCTCGGGTAACTGTGAAAGGGGGTGACATGCAGCGCCGACGCTCTGCATTCCGAAAGGGCAGAGGAAGAAATTCCGTCCGAACCCATTTTGAGCGGAATGCAGGCGATCCCGTTTGCTTCATAAACACGAGGTATTTTTTCGTAACACGGATTTTCGACCGCAAAGGTGGAACCGCGTTCAAAAAGCTGGGCTATCAGGCCGTAAAGGTATTCCGCACCGGAACCTATGACAATGCGCTCCGGTGCAGCGGAAATGCCGCGGCTCCGCAAAAGATAGTCCGCAATTGCACGGCGAAGCTCGTCCGTGCCCCTGTTCGGGGATTTTACAAGAATGCCCCTGTCGCAGCGCGAAAGAACGCGGCGCATGGTTTTTGCAAGCACGGAAAAAGGGAAATCCTCATCCGCACCGATATTGTGCGCGCTCATCTGTGCCTGTGTTGCGCGGGGCGCACCGGCGGTGAGTCCTTCCGCTCCGTATGCAACATAGTAGCCGCTGCGGGGGCGCGAAACGGCATAACCCTCATCGCAGAGCAATTCATAGGCATGTTCAACGGTGATAACCGCAATTTCAAGCTCCGCCGCCAGAAAGCGTTTGGACGGCAGCTTATATCGCGGGGGAAGCACGCCTTCGGCAATATCCGCTCGGAGCAAACGGTAGAGCTGCTCGTATGCGGGTGTTTTTGAAGCCTTGTCGATTCTGTATTTCATTTCAAACTGACCTTATCAAATATTCCTTAACTGACGATAGCGACAGTATCAGTTTAAGTGTATAATAACCTTCGTCAAAAGTCAATCCCCTTAAGGGACGACAGAAAGCTTCAGCCTCGGGCGGATGCCCGTGCGAAACAGAAAGGCGGCATTATGGAAATTAAAACAAATGAAAAAAAGTTTTCAACAAGAACCCTCACCGTGACGGCAATGTTCCTTGCGATGAACATTATCATGAGCTCCTCAATGCTCAGCGTGCCGGTTCCGGGCGGGCATATCTATCTTAACAACGCGATAATAACCATTGCATCGATATTGCTGAATCCGCTTTGCGCATTCATCGTCGGCGGCATAGGCGCGTTCATCGGGGATTTGCTTTTTTACCCTGCGCCGATGTTTGTTTCCCTTGTGACACACGGCATTCAGGCCATCGTTGTTTCGCTTTGCGCCCGCAAACTTTTCCGCGGAAGCAAATTGAATGCGGGTGCCGTGATCGGCGTCATTCTGGGCATTGTTATAAACACTGTCGGCTACTCACTCGGCAGAGCGTTCATCTATTCAACTCCCGAATATGCAGTTATGAAACTGCCGTATCAGATACTGGAGGATGTTGTGGGTTCGGTGCTGGGTTATGTGCTTTGCTTTGCATGCGGAATCAAAAAATTGTTTGAACGTGAATTCGGAAGCAGGAAAAACAAAAAAACAAATTAATCAGTAAACCAAAGTAAAGAGAACGCTCGCCCGGCTGCAAACCGCACCGTGCGAGCTGTTTTTATTTGAAATATATTAAACAAACTGTTCTTCGGCAAAGACAGCCGTGAAGCAGGTGGGCTTTGACTGAATTTGAACTTTTCGGCGGAACCCCGCGGAGAAGTGTATTCGAAAAACCCGAAAGAGGGCACGGTTTACCGCGCCCTCTTTCGGATTAAATAAATTTGTGGAGATTTTCACGAACAGGTGTTAAAAAGCATTGGATGAAAACCGAGTTTTCAATGCGATATTAAACCTGCGCTGTGACTGAATCAGTCGTTGGTGGGAGCACCGACGGGACATGTGCTTGCGCAAAGGCCGCACTCGATGCAAGCGTCGGGATTGATTTCGTATTTGCCGTCACCCTCGGAAATTGCGCCGACGGGGCAGTCTGCTGCACATGCGCCGCATGCGATGCAAGCTTCAGTGATACGATAAGCCATGGGTATTACCTCCGAAAAATATTTGATTCCGAGGCAGCTCGGCTGCCTCAACAGTATTTTACCACGAAAACGGCAGAAATCAAGCCTTTTCGAATCAATAAATTAAAAGCCGCGCTATATGACATACAGTGCGGCCGGAAAGTTTGGTTTATAAGCAAAAATTATTTGTTGTCCATAGCGTCTTTAATGGACTTGCCGGGCTTGAAAGCAACGGAACGGGTGGCATCGATATCGATAGCCTCACCGGTCATGGGGTTGCGACCCTTGCGTGCGGGACGTTCGCGAACTTCAAAGCAGCCAAAGCCGACGATCTGAACTTTGTCGCCCTGCCTGAGCTGTTCGATGATGAGATTGAAGATGGAATTGACTGCAACGTCTGCATCCCTCCTGGTAAGGTTGGTCGTGCTCGCAAGAGTGCTGATAAGCTGAGCCTTATTCATTGTATGTTCCTCCGTTTATAGAATAAACTAAAAATTACGCTATTGTGCACAACATGGTGCAGAACCCTGTTATGCTTTGTTCGGGCGGAAAACCCGAACCCTTAAGCAACATTCAGTATTTTATCAGTCTCGCGCCGAAAACACAATAGCTTTTTGGTATATTTTAAGCAAATATCGCAATTTAATTCACTTTTTTATCCTATCCCAATATGAATCCATTTGCTCAAGAGTCATATCCGAAAGACAACCGCCTTCGGACAGGATGAGTTCTTCCATTTTGATGAATCTGTTCGTGAATTTTTGCGTTGCTGCGGCAAGTGCAAGCTCCGGATCGACACCGGCTTTGCGGGCCGCATTTACACAGGCAAAGAGCAGATCGCCGATTTCTTCCGTAATTGCCGGAGCATCGCCCTTTTTGAGTGCATCAAGAACTTCGTCCGCCTCTTCGTGGACTTTCGGCAGGGTGTCGGCAGCGGTGTCCCAATCGAACCCGACTCGGGCGGCGCGCTTTTGAATTTTGCAGCTGCGCATCAGTGCGGGGAATGCTTTGGGAACTGCGCGCAGAGTGTCGGCCACGGTTTGCTGGTGCTTCTCTTTCTGCTTGAGCTTTTCCCAATTTGCAAGCACGTCATTCGTGCCGTCAACATGAACGCTGCCGAACACATGCGGATGGCGATAAATGAGCTTGTTGGTGATTCCCGTTGTGACATCACGCAGGGTGAAGTCGCTGCATTCTTCTTCGATAACGGAATGGAAAACGATTTGCAGCAGCAGGTCGCCGAGTTCCTCTTCAAGCGCAGTCATATCGTTGCTGTCGAGCGCATCAAGCACCTCGTATGTTTCTTCCAGCAGCGAGGAGCGCAGGCTTTCGTGGGTTTGCTCCGCATCCCACGGGCAGCCGCCGGGAGCACGGAGCCGATGCATAACTTCAAGCAGCCCGTCAATGCCGTGGCGTGTACGCTGCAAAAGCCCGCAGGGGGGAACAAGAACGACGGTTGCCGCACCGTAAAGCTTTTCCGCTTCCGGGTGATCCATTCGGTGCAGCGGAAGGCAATTAACATCGTATTCTCCGCAGTTGTTCATTGTGCAGACAAAAACATCGGATTCATCCGGGTAGTACTCGCTCAGCCGAAGTTTGATTTCGCCCGCGATAAGCAGGTTGTCCGTCTCTTCAATAACAACGGGGAAATCCGTTCCTATTATATTGAAGGAATGCGCCGAACGAATATCATAACCCGACCACGGCGCAATATGCCCGCAGTTTGCGGCGGCACAAACCGCGGATTCCGCAAAGCCCGGCGCAGGCATGAAACGGACGGTAAATCCGTTTTCGTTCGCACGGCTGCACAACAGCGCGGCAAGCTCACCTTCAACGCCGCGGCCGAGGACGGCATAGCCAACGTTGAGGTTTTCCGCATTCTCGGATTCGAATGCCGCCGCAAGCCTTTCGGCAATGCGTTCGTTCAATTCGTCAAAATCAAAGCATTCGCTGTATAAATCATCCATTGAAACCGCTTCGGGACGGATGCGGAGTGCGGCATTTGCGCATATATGCTCCGTTGTCTGCAAATACAGTCGGTCAACGGATTTAACCGCTTCGAGTGAGTTCTGAGGAACGGTCTGCGGCGTTGCAAGCGGGATAACGGTAAGCGTTTTCATAATATTTCTCCATTCGAAAATCTGCTGCGAATCCGGTTCGGAAACTGCGCCGGATTGAAACTGACCTTATTATAAAACGCGCGGGCGAATTTTGCAATTAAAAAAGTGCCGCAGCCGCGGACGATTTTTCGGGTTTAAAAGGCATCGGGAACGGTGAACGGCGGGGAAATGAGGCAGGCATATGACTTTTAAGCTCACTGCCTTAATCTCATTTCCGCAAATGCCTGTTTCCGATTCGTTGTCCGCTGTTCACGACTGTTCACGGCTTAATAAAGGTTATAATACTTTCGGGATCGACAGGACTGCCGTTGACACGGATTTCAAAATGCAGGTGACTCCGCTCCGCGCATTCGCTGATTGCCGTGTCGCCGATGCAGCCAATGACTTGACGGGCGGTGATTCTGTCGCCGATATTCACGGGCGGCTCAGCCTTCAGATTGGAGTAAACGCTTGCCATGCCGTTTGCGTGAGAGATGACGATTGTGACCCCGAGTCTGTCGTCAACGTAAACATTTTCAATCGTTCCGTCCGCAATTGCACGGACTTCACTGCCCTTGCTGCATTCTATGTCAACTCCGGGATGCGTCATCCATTGATGAAGCGTCTCCGAATAAAGCAGAGAGTTGATTGCAAAGCTCTTCATAACGGTTCCGTCAACCGGCGGCTTCAATCCGGACAAAACTCCGTCCGCAGTCGGTTCGGGTTCGGGCGAAAGTTCGGGCATGGGCGTGAATTCCGGCAGTGCAAGCGGCGTTGGGCGCGGCAAGGCTGTGCCTGCGGCCGGCGTTTCAACGGCGGGCACCGGAGTGCCGCTTTCGGCGGAAACAGTGTTCAGCACGTTTTCAAGCCTTTGGTCGTCCGAACGGTTGACCGGTGCATTCGGGGCATCGTTCCCTCCGGCCGTAAAAATCAAAACTGCTGCGCCGCCGAGGGAGGCGAGACAGCCCGCAAGGGCAAGATAAAGTCCGTTGCGGCGCATAAAAACTGCTGAGCGAAGGCGGAATCTGCGAAACCGCCACTTGATTTGTTGCTTGCGATTCATTGTTCTGTTCCTTTCAGTATTCAGAATAATCCGTTTATTCAGGCTTTGGACTTTTTTGTGTTCCAATGCCTTTATTCTGCTCGTTCGGCGGACGATATATGCGTGATAAGTTGGCGATGGAATGTAATTTGGTGCAAATTTAGGTTGATTATGGCTGAAATTAAAAATATATTATTTATTTTTACGAAAAGAGAATGTTGATAGAATGCGCGATATTTACGGCAGTGAAGGGAAAATTGAATATTCAAATGTCACCAAGTAAAAAAGAGCATTTTGCTTTGGGAATTGCACATTCATTATTTTTTTGATAGAATAATGTCCGATTGGCGCGGACGTGCAACAGCGTCTGCTCGGTCGAAGCAGCAAAAGCTGCAAAAAAATATGTTGGAAGGAGAACCACATGAAAAAGTTTCTTGCAATGCTCGTAGCGGCAATGATGGTACTTTCCCTTGTAGCCATCCCCGTGTTTGCAGACGGCGAAGTTGTATTCGCAGTTGAAAATGCACCCGCAACGGCAACCCCCGGCGACGAAATCACCGTTAACCTCACCGTGAACGGCACTTTCGAAGCACATGTACTCAACATGCAGTTCAACTATAATGCTGATGCATTCGAGTATGTGTCCCACACTCGCGGCGATGTTCTCAACCAGATCATCGACCTCGGCGGCACTCAGCTTGTTGATGCCACCACCATCCCCGGCTCCATGCGCCTCGGCGTCATGATGCCCACCGCTGCTTTCACTCAGAGCGGCACCATCTGCTCCGTAACGCTCCGCGTTAAGGAAGGTGCAGCAAACGGCGCAAGCGATCTCGCTCTCGTCATCACTGAGTTCAAAAACTTCCCCACCGGCGGTCAGGCAACCCCCATTGCCAACGTTGTAAATAACGCAACCGTTACCATCACCGGCGGCAGCACCCCCAACACTCCCGTACCTCCCACCGAGAACCCCGTTACCCCCGTACCTCCCACTACGATCCCCGAACCCACGCTGGTTCCCCTCGATGTTACATTCTCCGCTGCAGCACCTGCAAGCGTTGCGGCAGGCGAAGAATTCCAGGTTGCAGTGAACATCGGCGGTGTCATCGACTACGAGGCACATGTTCTCAACCTCCGTCTTGACTATGATACCGATGCATTCGAGTATCTGCACGACGAGCCCGGTGCTGTCATGAACCAGATGATTGAAAACAGCGGTACCGCAATTCTTGATGGCTTCAGCATTCCCGGCAGCATTCGTTTCGGCGCAATGATGCCCAATGCCGGATTCACCGCATACGGCACTCTGTTCACTCTCACTTTCCGTGCGAAGGCTGACGCTGCGAACGGCGAACACAACTTTGATCTCAACGTTGTTGAGTTCAATAACTTCCCCATGGGCGGCACTTCCACTCCCATCGAACACACCGATGTTGATGCGATCGTTGAAGTAACCGGCGGTTCCACTGTAACCCCCACCCCCACCGAAGTTCCCACGCCCACTCCCGGTCCTGTCAGCGACTTGGATGAGGCAATGAACGTTGCAGGCGGCACCCTCCACTTCAACACCGACGGCGATTATCCCTGGATCGTTGAAGAAACCTGGGGCAAGAGCACCAACATCAACGTTGCAAGTTCCACCTCCACGGTTTCCACCACGGTTACCGCGGCAGCAGGTGACATCCTCCAGTTCGACTTTATGTCTTTCGGCGAAGGTTCGGGCAACTACGTTTGGGATGGTCTCCATCTCACCGTTGACGGCACCGAAGTCATGAAGTGGAGCCGCGTTGAAACCTGGACCACCTATGCAGTCGAACTCACCGCAGGTGAGCACACCGTTGCTTGGTCCTATCAGAAGGACGGCAGCGTTGATAGGGAAGGCGACTACGCAACCGTTGACAATGTATACGTCGGCGCACCCGTAACCCCCAACGCAATCAATGTTGAAGCAGTTTCCGTCCCCGCAGGCCGCAGGGCAACTGTTTCCTACACCGTTCTCCCCTCAGAAGCGTTCAACAAGAACGTTACCTTCAGCACCGCAAACACCGCAATCGCAACCGTTAACGAAAACGGCGTTGTTGTCGGCGTTGCGGAAGGCACCACCACCATTACCGTAACCTCCGTTGCAGATCCCACCGTTTCCGGTTCCGCAACCGTTACCGTAACCGAGGCTCTGCCCACTGTAAACCTTGAAGGCTACATCGCAGTCGATCCCGACGGCACTTCCGGCATCTGGGGCGGTTTCGCTGATTATGATCCCAGCGTTATCGAAAACTTCGGCACAATGGGCTCCACCTTCGGCGGCGCATTCGCAGGCGGCAATGTATACGGCTTCATGTATGACAGCGACACCAACGACACCCGCTTCTACATCATGAACGCTGACACCCACCAGGTTGCATACCCCGGCACCAGCGCAGGCCGCACTGTTGTTGCTATGGCATACAACCATGCAGAAGGCGAAATGTACGCTATCGCAGCAAACGATGCAGACGGTCGTTCCATCTACACCGTAAACCTTGCAACCGGTACGCTTACCGAAGTTGCTGCTCTCAATGCAGGTGCTGACACCATCATGACCCTTGCAATCGACGGCAGCGGCAATGCATACGGTCTCAGCTACGAAGCAACCAATGCTGTTCTCTACTCTATCAACCTCACCAACGGCAATTGCACCGCGATCGGCGGAACCGGCCACGGTCTTGAGTACGTTCAGTCCACTGTTTGGGATCACAACACCAACCAGCTCTTCTGGGCACAGTACTCCAAGGTTGCAACCGACAAAGGTCAGCTCTTCGTTATCGATCCCGCAACCGGCGCAGCAACCCTTTGCGGCACCATCGGCACCGGCGCAGAAGTAACCGTTCTTTACACCAAGAACAACATGCCCGTTGCTCCCATCGAAGTTCCCGAATACGATGTAATCTTCGTTGACGGTCTCACCAACGAACCCATCCCCGGCGGCTACACCGTTGAAGCAGGCACCATCCTTGATGAAGCCGACTTCCCCACACCTCCCGAGCATGAGGGTTACGTATTCACGGGTTGGGACTACAACGGTGCACCCGTTTACTCCGACCTGACCATCAAGGCAAGGTATCGTGATCCCAGCGCAACCACCGCTACCATCAGCCTCACCGTAGGTGACGTATTCGGCGACGGTTCCGGTTACCAGATGCTCCTCGATGCAGATGCAACCGCATTCGGCAATGAGATCCCCGCAGAAGGTCCTCTCACCATGGGCGGCGATGCACCCGCAGGTCTGTACGATGCATTCGAGTATAAGCTTCCCGTAAATGCAGACGGCAGCACCACCACCAGCAACGTTGTTGTTAACAACACCGTTACCATCCAGGTACCCGCAGGTACTTATGACTGGTGCCTTACCAACCCGACTCCCGGCGACCGTATCTGGATCGCTTCCAGTCAGGGTAATGTAGGCGGCCGTGCAGACGATTACACCTTCGAAGCAGGCAACACCTACAACTTCACCGTATACCTCCTCGGCCAGAACGATGCAACCGATGTCGAAATCATCGAAGGCGGCGGCACTCCCAACACCCCCGTACCTCCCACCGAGAACCCCGTAACTCCCGAACCCGGCACAACAACCGGTTGGGGCTTTGAAACCGATCCCTTCGCTGAAGGCTGGACCATCCGCGATGACGACGGCGACGGCTACAACTGGGAATGGATGGATGCAAGCGGTTCCAACTACAACGTATACGAAGGCACCCACTGCATGGCATCCGCTTCCTTCCAGAACAGCCCATTCGGCGGCGGCACTGCACTGAATCCCGACAACTGGCTCATCAGCCCGGCATTCACCGCAGGCAGCACCGTTACCTTCTGGTACGCAGGTCAGGATCCCAGCTATGCGGCTGAAACCTTCGGCGTATATGTAATCGCAAACGGCACCACCAGCGACGAACTCGCTTACTTCACCGCTTCCAACACCTATCAGCAGGGCAGCGTAGACATCAGCGATTTCGCAGGTCAGACCGTTCAGGTTGCGTTCCGTCACTATGACGTCACCGACATGTTCAGGCTCAACCTCGACCTCGTTGAAGCTGATGCAGGCGGCGAACCCCCCGTACCTCCCACTGATGCACCCATCACTGATGCACCCATCACCGAGGCACCCATCACTGAGGCACCCATCACTGAGGCGCCCATCACCGAGGCACCCATCACTGAGGCACCCATCACTGAGGCGCCCATCACTGATGAGCCTGTAACTCCCGCACCCGGTGACGTTATCTTCAGCGTCGGCGGCGTACACTATGTTGCAGCAGGCAGCCAGGTCAGCGTCGATCTCACCATCAACGGCGAATATGAGGCAAACGGCATGAACATCTGGGTACAGTACGACGCAGAGAAGCTCACGCTCAACAGCGTTGACGAAGGCGAGATTATGAAGGCCATCAAGGATCTTGGCGGCATGAACATTCTCGACTTCCAGAGCATCCCCGGCAGCGTACGCCTCGGCTCCATGCTTCCCAGGGATCCGGTAAGCGGCAGCGGCAAGATCTTCACGATGAACTTCACCGTTGCGGAAGGCCTTGAGGACGGCACGGAAATGCCCATCGAGATCCTCGTTAAGGAATTCTTCAACATGCCCATAAACGGCAATAACACGCCCATCGCGTTCTTCGCAGAGAACGGTTCAATCGTGGTCGGCGAAGCGCCCGTCACCGAAGCGCCCATCACCGATGAGCCCACCGCAGTTCCCACCGACGCTCCCAATCCTCCTGTAGCCGGCGCAATGAGCCTCATCGGCGTTGGTATTGCAGCGATCGTTGCGAGCGCAGGCGTTGTTATCTTCCGCAAGAAGGAAGAAGACTGAGCCTAACCTCAGTGCAGTGCGGCCGAAAGGCCGGCATTGCAGCAAACTGAATTGATTCACCCCGACTTTGTCGGGCGGCGGACCCCGCAGAGCGCAAGCCCTGCGGGGTTCGTGCGCTGCGGGGAAGAATATTGAACAGCGGGGGAATACAGCCGTGACTTCGGCGGTAAATGTGCAGATTGCGGCAGAGAACCCTGATGAGAATAATATATTGACATAATGCTAAGCAAACAAAAAACAATAAATACTGTAAAAAAAGGAAAAACATCAAACCAAATTGAAATCACAGGTAAAAAAACTTCCGATTTTTTAAAAAAAATATTTGCATAAACGCCCGATGCTTGATATAATATAGCGGAATGGAGGAGTACACATGCCATTCGTTCAATTCACGAAGCTATTGCCGATCCGCCCGCCCGGGCGGAACAAGGCTTTAGACTTATAAAATGTTGGAAGGAGAACCACATGAAAAGATTCTTTGCAGCGCTTCTTGCGGCACTGATGGTATTCTCACTTGTTACCATCCCCGCAGTTGCAGAGGGCGAAGTTGTGTTCGAGGTTCCCACCGTCAACGCCCAACCCGGCGACACGGTTTCGATCCCCGTAACCCTCACGGGCAGCAACTTTGAGTGCCATGCTATGAACATGAACGTTCAGTATGACGCTGAAGCTCTCACTCTCAACAGCGCAACCGAAGGCGACGCTATCAGCGGCGCAACCATGAAAGTTCTGGATACCGAATCCGAACTCGGCAAGGTTAAACTCGGTCTGCTCTATGCTTACGACGGCATGACCGCCGGCGGCACTCTGTTCACAATGAATTTCACAGTCAACGAAAATGCGACCGGCAATGCCGCTCTCACCATCAATGTTGTGACTTTTGCGAACATGCCCGCAGGCTCCACCACCGCGACTCCCATCGCTTATATTGCGAATAACGGCGCGGTTGTCGTTGGCCAGCCCGCAACTCCCGTCCCCGAAACGGATACCCCCGCTCCCGCAACTCCCGTCCCCGCGACTCCCGTCCCCGAGACTCCCGCTCCCGGTGAGGAAATGACTCTTGACGAGGCTCTGAACGTACAGGGCGGCACGCTCCATTTCGAGAACGATGCGGATTATCCCTTTGTTGTTGAAAATGACTACGTAAAGAGCTCCAACCAGAGCCAGGGCAGCACTCAGCCCGGTGTTACCACCACCGTAAACCTTGCTGCTTCCAAGCTTCTCAGCTTCAACTACAAAGTCAGCAGCGAAGCAAACTGGGACTATGTCTTTGTCAGCATTGACGGCACCGTTGTTGCTCCCACCGATGCAGACAGCAAGTACATTCTTTCCGGCGATCGTGCCGCAGAATGGCTGAACTACACCTACATTGTTCCCGAAGGCGAACACACCGTCACCATCGGCTACAGGAAGGACAGCAGCGGCGATCGTCTTGATGACACCGCCTGGCTGGACGAGATTCAGTTCATGGATATCGTCAACGTCACCGGCGTTGAGTTCTCTCAGGAAACTCTCACCATGCCTCTTGCAAGGACTGCTCAGCTCGAGTGGACCGTTCTTCCCGCAGATGCAGCAAACAAGAACGTCACCTTTGCAAGCGACAATACCGAAATTGCAACCGTTAATAAAAGCGGTCTTGTAACCAGCGTTGCTCCCGGCACCGCAAACATCACCGTAACCACCGTTGACGGCGGCTTCACCGATGTTATTGCAGTTACCGTAGAGGAAGCAGTTGCTGTTACCGAAATCGTTATCGCTCCCGCAGCAATCACTATTCCTGTTACAACTTCCGTAACCGAAACCCTCGTTGCAAACGTTATCCCCGAGAATGCAACCGACACCACCGTTGCATGGACCTCTGAGGATGAAACCATTGCAACCGTTTCTGTAAACGGCCAGATCAAGGGTATTGCTCCCGGTACCGTCACCATCAACGCGACCAGCGCAAACGGTGTTACCGGCACCTGCGAAGTTACTGTTGTTGCTCCCGAGGATTTCCCCGGTCTTGACAGCATCAACTTCACGAGCATGAACCCCCTCCCCTATGACAACCTTGAAGTCGGTATCGGCCCGGGTTACGGCGGAACTCCCGTGCTCATCCGAAGGGGAAACACCAACACCCTTACCTACACCTATGCAACCGGTTTCAGCATCAACGTTGAAGCAGGCCAGAAGATTTATTTCAACACCTATTGGTACGGCGGAACCCCCGGTGATTCCAACGATCCCAACAGGAAAGACACCTTCATGACCTTGTACGATTCCGAATTCAACTACCTCGATCATAACGACGACGGTGCTTCATTCGGCATCAGCCCCTATTCCGGTATCGAATACGTATTCGATACCGCAGGCACTTACTACGTTGTTGTAACTCCCTACAACCATGCAAGCAATAACGGCAACGGCAAGGGCCTTGTTGAAATGCATGCGGCGGAAGTTCTTCCCACCGAAATCGAAACCATTGAACTCGCTGACTTCAGCATGTTCACCGGCACCAACACCAACATCATTGACCGCGCTGTCTTCACTCCCGCAGAATACGAAATCTCCGACTTCGTATTCACTTCCAGCAATGAAGCAGTTGCCTCCATCGATGCAGATGGCAAGGTTCACGCACTCGCAGAAGGCACAACCACCATCACCATCACCGATAACGTTTCCAACGCAACCGCATCTGCGGTTCTCACCGTTAACGAAATCAGTGAAGATGATTATGCAATGATCGTTCTCAACGTCAATGCAGGTGAAACCGGCGTCTTCCAGGACGGCAGCGGTTATCAGATGCTTCTTGATGCTGACGCAACCGCATACGGCAACGAGATCCCCGCACAGGGTCCTCTCACCCAGAGCGGCAATGCACCCGCAGGTCTGTATGACATATTCGAATACAAGATTCCTGAGAATGCAGACGGTATTCTCACCACAAGCAACATCGTTGTTTCCGGCATGGACTACGTTCTCGTTCCCGCCGGCACCTATGACTGGTGCATTACGAACCCGACTCCCGGCGACCGTATCTGGATTGCTTCCGACAGCGGTTCCATTGGCGGCAGGGCAAACGACTACACCTTCGAGGCAGGCAACACCTACACCTTAACGGTATCCCTCGATGGTCAGTACGACAGGACTGACATCACCGTAACTCCCGGCATCGAACAACCCACTCCGACTGCCACCCCGGCTGTCACACCCACACCCACTCCCGCTCCCACTCCCGAACCCGGTACAACCGGTTGGGGCTTTGAAACCGATCCCTTCGCTGAAGGCTGGACCATCCGCGATGACGACGGCGACGGCTACAACTGGGAATGGATGGATGCAAGCGGTTCCAACTACAACGTATACGAAGGCACCCACTGCATGGCATCCGCTTCCTTCCAGAACAGCCCATTCGGCGGCGGCACTGCACTGAATCCCGACAACTGGCTCATCAGCCCGGCATTCACCGCAGGCAGCACCGTTACCTTCTGGTACGCAGGTCAGGATCCCAGCTATGCGGCTGAAACCTTCGGCGTATATGTAATCGCAAACGGCACCACCAGCGACGAACTCGCTTACTTCACCGCTTCCAACACCTATCAGCAGGGCAGCGTAGACATCAGCGATTTCGCAGGTCAGACCGTTCAGGTTGCGTTCCGTCACTATGACGTCACCGACATGTTCAGGCTCAACCTCGACCTCGTTGAAGCTGATGCAGGCGGCGAACCCCCCGTACCTCCCACTGATGCACCCATCACTGATGCACCCATCACCGAGGCACCCATCACTGAGGCACCCATCACTGAGGCGCCCATCACCGAGGCACCCATCACTGAGGCACCCATCACTGAGGCGCCCATCACTGATGAGCCTGTAACTCCCGCACCCGGTGACGTTATCTTCAGCGTCGGCGGCGTACACTATGTTGCAGCAGGCAGCCAGGTCAGCGTCGATCTCACCATCAACGGCGAATATGAGGCAAACGGCATGAACATCTGGGTACAGTACGACGCAGAGAAGCTCACGCTCAACAGCGTTGACGAAGGCGAGATTATGAAGGCCATCAAGGATCTTGGCGGCATGAACATTCTCGACTTCCAGAGCATCCCCGGCAGCGTACGCCTCGGCTCCATGCTTCCCAGGGATCCGGTAAGCGGCAGCGGCAAGATCTTCACGATGAACTTCACCGTTGCGGAAGGCCTTGAGGACGGCACGGAAATGCCCATCGAGATCCTCGTTAAGGAATTCTTCAACATGCCCATAAACGGCAATAACACGCCCATCGCGTTCTTCGCAGAGAACGGTTCAATCGTGGTCGGCGAAGCGCCCGTCACCGAAGCGCCCATCACCGATGAGCCCACCGCAGTTCCCACCGACGCTCCCAATCCTCCTGTAGCCGGCGCAATGAGCCTCATCGGCGTTGGTATTGCAGCGATCGTTGCGAGCGCAGGCGTTGTTATCTTCCGCAAGAAGGAAGAAGACTGAGCCTAACCTCAGTGCAGTGCGGCCGAAAGGCCGGCATTGCAGCAAACTGAATTGATTCACCCCGACTTTGTCGGGCGGCGGACCCCGCAGAGCGCAAGCCCTGCGGGGTTCGTGCGCTGTGGAGGGGCAGAGTGCGAAAGTTCTCAAAAATAATGGGTAAAAACTTCAAATTCTTATATACTTGCTATGAAATGCGGTGCATAGTATAATGAATTGTTAAGAACAGCCGCAGTTCGGCGGCGTTGATACGGAATAACTGATGATTAAAATAAATGACGTTAAATATTCATACGAGAACTCCGAAACGGAGGCTCTCCGCGGGGTCAGCATAAGCATTGCGGACGGTGAGTTTGTTGCGATTGTCGGGCATAACGGCAGCGGGAAATCAACCCTTGCAAAAATGCTCAATGCATTGCAGCTGCCGTCGTCCGGCAGCGTGACTGTGTTCGGAATGGACACGGCGGATGAGTCAAAAACGCTTGATATACGCAAAAAAGTCGGCATGGTTTTTCAAAATCCAGATAATCAGATCGTGACGACAGTGGTTGAGGAGGATGTCGGATTCGGTCCGGAAAATCTTGGCATACCCACGGAAGAAATCCTGCGCCGCGTTCACGATGCGCTTGAGGCTGTGGACATGCTTGATTACGCAAAATCCGCGCCGCATATGCTTTCGGGCGGGCAGAAACAGCGCATTGCAATTGCGGGAATGCTTGCAATTGAGCCGCAGGTACTCGTTCTTGATGAAGCAACGGCGATGCTTGACCCGCTCGGACGGAAGGATATCCTTCGAATTGTTAAAGACTTAAACCGCAAAAAGGGTATTACGGTGATTATGATAACACAATACATGGAGGAGGCAGTGATTGCGGACCGCGTGATTGTGATGAATGAAGGCCTTGTTGCGTTTGAGGGCACACCGGCGGAGGTGTTCAGGCGGGGTACGGAATTGCGAAAAATAAATCTGGACGTTCCGCCGATGGTTGAGCTGCGCGATGACCTTGCGGCAAGCGGCATCATTAAGCCCTGCAATGCAATGACCGTTGAGGAGATGGCAAACGAATTATGCCCATTATTATTGAAAATCTGACCCATACATATATGCCCGGCAGCGTAACTCAGTTCACCGCGCTGTACGATATTAACCTTACCGTTGAAGACGGCGAGTTTTTCGGCATCATCGGGCACACCGGCAGCGGCAAATCAACGCTTATTCAGCAGCTGAACGGTCTGATTCAGCCCACAAGCGGAAGAGTTATTGTTGACGGCTTTGACATGAACGAAAAAAAACAGCGAGCCGCAGGAAGAAAACTTGTCGGCATGGTTTTTCAGTATCCGGACTATCAGCTTTTTGACAGCACGGTTTATGATGATATTTGCTTCGGCTTAAAAAACTTAAAACTTCCGGAAGAGGAAATACGCACTCGTGCATATGAGGCAATGGAGCTTGTGGGGCTTGATACAAAGCAGGATGCGGAAAAATCGCCCTTTGAGCTTTCGGGCGGGAAAAAACGCCGTGCCGCACTGGCGGGCATTATTGCGATGCGCCCAAAATACTTGGTTATGGATGAACCTATGGCGGGGCTTGATCCCAGCGGCCGCAGGGAAGTTATGAAAACTATCGAGGGTTTGCGCGCAGAATTGGGCTGCTCCGTGATAATGGTCAGCCACTCAATGGAGGATGTTGCCCGCTCCGCTGAGCGCATTGCGGTGTTGAATAACGGCAAAGTATACGCAGTCGGCACGCCGACGGAGATTTTCTCCCGCACGGCGGAGCTTGCTTCAATCGGCCTTGACACGCCGGCAACCGCGCAGCTTGTTGAAAAACTCCGCGGTATGGGCTGTAAAATTCCGGATGGACTGTACACAAACGAAAAGTTCGAAAAGTGGCTGAAAGAGGTATTGCATAATGCTTAAAGATATTACTTTGGGGCAATACATTCCCGGCAATTCCGTCGTTCACAGGCTTGATCCGCGAACAAAGATTTTGCTGATGATTGCATATATCGTTGCGGTGTTTATCGTTAAACGAATTGAAATGTTTATACCTGTGATCCTGTTCACGGTGCTTATAACGGTGCTTGCAAAAGTTCCTGCGAACTATATGCTGAAAGCTCTTAAGCCCATGCGGCTGCTGCTGCCGCTGATGTTTGTTATGAACCTGTTTCTTATCAAAACAGGGAAGACGATTGTTGATTGGTGGATCATTCGTATATATGCGGACGGTCTGACAAATGCTGTTTTTGTCGTTCTGCGCCTTGCAACGCTTGTTTGCGGCACGAGTCTTCTGACGCTTACAACAACGCCCATCGCACTTACGGACGGACTTGAAAAACTGCTTTCACCGCTCAAAATTATCAAGTTTCCCGCACATGAACTTGCAATGATGATGACGGTTGCGCTGCGTTTTATTCCGACGCTTATTGAGGAGGCGGATAAAATCACAAAGGCGCAGCTTGCGCGCGGCGCAGATTTTGAAAGCGGCAATGTTTTTAAACGTGCAAAGTCAATGCTGCCGATTTTGATACCGCTGTTTGTCAACTCATTTCGCCGTGCCGATGAACTTGCAATGGCAATGGAAAGCCGTTGTTATCACGGCGGCGAAGGGCGGACGCGGATGCGCGTGCTCAAATTTCATATGGGAGATCTTGCTGCGGTCATTATCTTTGCGGCATTTATCGCAGCGGTTGCGCTTGCACAAAGATTTTTGCCTGCTGTAAAACTCTTCTGATTTAACTTAACTGATTGGAGATATTTGCGGGGATGAAGAACCATTTAAGAAAAAGTCCCGGAAATGTACCGGACGGTCACCAAAAAATCGAAGCGAAAACGGCGCGGACGCTGCTTGTTATTGCTGCCGCACTGCTTATCATTGCGCTTGCCTGGCGGTTTTTTCTCGAAAAAAACAGTTTTTCGGGCGGCATTGTGCGCAGCCTCGCCCAACACGGCTGCAATATCGAGGCGGATGAGCTTTATAAACACAATTTCGCCAAAAACACCTCAATTCGCGCACTTGTCGGTGACACAGATATGACTCGCGCTGCGGATGTTTCCCGCGAATGCGGATTTGATGCCGACATTGACAAAACAGGGGATGTTTACGTTCTGCTTGCCAATCTTGGCGACGAACAGGTGCTGACGGTTTATGTTGTTGATGAAACGATTCAGCTTGCCTTCATTCAAATTCCGAATTCGGACTCCGTGCTCCCGATTTCGGCTTGCGGCGATGCAGAGCCGACATCGACCGCTGATTGAACCGTGTGAAATATATTGAACCGAAATCGAAAAAAAGTGTTGACATCGGCTGAAAATTGCGTATAATGTTAATGTTCAAGCAGAAGCCGCCCGCTTCTCACTTGCCGCAGGTATTTATGCAGGCAGAGTAACGGCAACAAATACATTTTATTTGTGCGTGCGCGGTGCTTAGGCAGTGCGTTTTTTGTTTGAATAATTCTTTCAAGGTGGTGAAACCCATAGCAACTCAGGAATTGTTGATCAATGAGGAGATCCGTGACAAAGAGGTTCGACTCATCGACGAAAAAGGCGAACAGCTTGGTATTGTCAAGATTGAACATGCGTTGAGAATCGCAGACGAAAAGGAACTCGATCTTGTTAAGATAGTTCCCAACGCAAACCCGCCCGTCTGCAAAATCATGGATTACGGCAAGGCTCGTTTTGAGCAGATCAAGCGCGAAAAGGAACAGCGCAGAAATCAAACCGTTGTCGAAACAAAGGAGATCCGTCTCTCTTCAACTATCGATACGCACGACATGGAGGTCAAGGCCAAGGCGTGTGTCAAGTTCCTGAAGAGCGGAAATAAGGTCAAGGTTTCCATCCGCTTCCGCGGCAGACAGATAAGCCACGGCAGCGTCGGTCTCGATGTTATGAACGCATTCTATGAGATGGTTCGGGATTATGCCGTGATAGAACGCCCGGCAAAGCAGGAAGGGCGCAACATGGCAATGATTTTGGCTCCCAAACCCGCAGCAAAGAACTGATTATTTTTTAGGAGGAATTCCCATGCCGAAAATTAAGACCCATAGGGGCGCCGCAAAGCGTTTCAGCTTCACCAAGAGCGGCAAAATCAAAAGGGGCAAGGCTTATAAGAGCCATATCCTTACCAAGAAAACTACGAAGCGCACCCGCAACCTTCGCAAGATCGGCTACATCGCTGAGGAAGAAGTTTCCAAGATTAGCAAGCTGATCCCCTACAAGAGATAAGGAGGATTATTCACAATGGCAAGGATTAAAAGAGCAGTAAACGCAGTTAAAAAGCGTCGTAAAGTTTTTAAACTCTCCAAGGGCTACTACGGAGCAAAGAGCAAACTCTATCGTGCGGCAAGCCAGCAGGTCATGAAGTCCATGGCTTATGCCTATGTCGGCCGTAAGCTCAAAAAGAGGGAGTACCGCAAGCTTTGGATCGCTCGTATCAATGCGGGCGCAAGGATCTGCGGAACCAACTATTCCAACCTCATCCACGGCCTCAAGGTTGCCGGTGTTGATGTGAACCGTAAGGTTCTCGCCGACCTCGCAATCAGCGACATGAACGCATTCAACCAGCTCGTTCAGGTTGCAAACAAGGCTCTGAATGCATAAGTTTATCCGTTTGGCGGCATAAACATTATTCATGAAACGAATATCGTGCGCGGCTCGCAAGGGCCGCGCATTTTTGCTTTTAACCCCGGAATCAGAACACGGAGATTAAGCTCCGATTTGCTGTTTTGCAGCAGAAAGCAGCATCAGCTCAGACAGCTTTTGGCAGAAGTCAGGAAGTTCCCGAAAGAGGAAAGCGGCTGACACGTTAAGGCCGCATAGTGAGAAGTGTACCGGAGCCGCTTATAATTTACCTTGGAATACTGATGAAGAACCTGCGGCAGGAGAGCGTATCGATAGACATGGGCAGCCTCATTCGTCAGATAAAGTCCCTCGGGGATCAATCACGGCTTGAGATGCTTTGCAGCATAAAGAATAAACCTACATACGGGCAGAAACTTTCAAACAAATTTTGCGTATCGTCAACGACTGTGTACCCTGCTTCTCGATTGCGATATAAAAGATGTTTCGATGAATCTTTGACGGGTATAGTTTGCGATGCCGCCGAAAATGACGAATCGCGTCATCGAACACCGACTGAAGCGGCAAGCGAAATTACAAGTGAACAGTGACTGAATCAAAACAAAAGAACTCCGAACGCGCAAGGCCGAAAACATGCATCGGCAAACGCATTCGGAGTTTTTGAATATTACGTTTAAATATTCTTTAGCCGGAGTTTGTTCAATCAAAACTGCCCGAAAACATTTTTTTCGCTGCGCCCGGTGTATTTCCGCCGCAGCCTGCCGAATCCCGCAGCAAGCGGGGGGCGTTGCTCAATCGGGAATCAGCAGTGCCGTTCAATCCTGCATTTTGGGAACAACTATCGTGCCGTCGGCAAGCATGTATATAACCTTCGCAAGGTCGCCGCTGCCCTGAAGAGTGACTTTATAGGCCTGCCTGTCGGACAGCAGTGCATGGGTCACGGACTGAATCGTATAACCGGGATATTCTTTTTCAACTGCGGAACGAATTTCCGGAACGTCCTCGGGTTTGACAACTTTGCCTTCCCGAAAATCGGCAATCTGCCCGCTGCCGTCCTCGGTGGGCTTTTCACTGTCGGGTGCATCGGTTCCTGCGGGTGAATCAGTGCCGGGTTCGGCCGTGTTCATGCCGTCGGTCGTGCGGGCATCCGTTGCGGCGGGAGTTGTGTTCAGCTCCGTCGTGCCGGGCGCGGTTGCGGTGTTCTGCGGACGCGGCGTGGGCTTATTGCTGTTGCCGCCGCATGCGGTGCAGCAGAGAACTATGCAAAGCACTGAAAGGACTGCTGCAATAAGCTTTCGAAATTTTCGTGAATGATTCATTCTTTCCTCCGAAAATGCCGTTTTACGGCAAGATGAGCGGGCAGCAATTCGCTGCCTGCCGAATCATATTCTTGCCGAAAATGCGGAGCATTATTCCAAGCGGAAAGAAAATGCGAAAACGCATTGCGAAATATCCGATTCCGAATTTTAAAATACAAATTCAATTTTTGAATCGGAACGGCGAACAATTTGCTTTTGCGGTCAAAAGTCCGGGCAGATTCCTGCCCTTTCGCAAAAACAAACGGAGCTGTCCGACGCTGCCCGTCAGTTTTTGCCGCCGGAAGGAATATACGGCGCAATGGAGCCCGCAACGGCATTAATGGGCATGGTTTGAAGCAGAACCTTGCCCGGTCCCGTCACAACGGTGTTGAAAAGGCCTTCTCCGCCGAAGAGCATATTTTTGACTCCGCGGACGGATTGAATATCCATTGTGCAGGTCGCACTCATTGCGGCAAGATAGCCGGTGTCTACAACGATGGACTGCCCGGGTCGGAGGTCGTATTCAACCGCATGGCCGTCAATTTCTATGAAAGCTTTGCCGAAACCGCTGAGTTTCTGCATTATGAAGCCCTCACCGCCGAACAGCCCTGCGCCGAAACGCTTTTGAAAATGGACGGAGAGCTCAACCGTGCTTTCGCTTGCAAGGAAGCCGCTCTTTTGAACGATGAGCGGGTTGTTGGGTGTGATGTCAAAGCAGCGCACCGAGCCGGGGAAGCTTGACGCGAATGCGATGGTGCCCGTGCCGCCGACGGCCGTGTAGCGATTTTGGAACATAGACTCGCCGGAAAACATCCTGCCGAAAACTTTGCCGATGCCCCCGTTGGAAGTGGTTTCCATTTTCATATTCGGGCTCATCCAGCACATGCTGCCGCGTTCGGTTATCATGCTTTCATCTGCGTTGAGCGTGCAGACAACTGCAGGGAAGGGTTCGCCGATAATGTTATAGTTCATGGTAAAAGACCTTTCTGTTTAATTTATTAATTCAACGCTTTTATTTCCGGTGCTTCCGGCAGCGTACCGCAAAAAGCGGAATCTGCTGTGATAAAAGCATAACATATATTCGAAAAGCTTGCAAGTATCTTTTCGGGGATGTATAATATTATTTGAGAAAATAAGGAAGAATCACCCGCGCGGCTCTGCTTTTCGGAATCTGCAACCCTTGCGGGAAATGAAACACGGTGCCCGGTGCGGCGGCACGGCCGAAAACGACGGTGAGCTTCCTGCTGAAAAGGAGAAAATAAATGAGCAATACAAAGGTTCGTTACCCCGCGGTGGAGCAGTTTATCGATAACAATAAGGATGCGCTTGTTCGCTCCGTTCAGGAAATCGTCCGTTTTCCGAGTGTTGAAGCCCCTGCGGCAGGGCCCGGAGCACCCCCTCGTCGCAGGCGGCCTCCAGGTCCCGGCAGAAGAGCCGCCAGGCC
>ENA-ORNY01000521-ORNY01000521.1-human-gut-metagenome-genome-assembly--contig:-NODE-521-length-26232-cov-20.663712_pt1 | contig 26232 bp, 23 predicted proteins | sample MGYA00242122_ERZ509036 | MGnify/ENA primary metagenome ERZ509036 (study PRJEB26280, sample SAMEA2338696) | human gut metagenome | biome: human gut; feature: human-associated habitat; material: faeces... | reverse complement strand
AACGTAACAGATATCAATAATTGGACAAAATATAATAATATTTTTTAGTTATGTCATTATATGTTTTGCTGTTATGAAGAACGAAAGTGTACGATGTATCTGTTATGCTATTGTATGTTATATATATCTGTTAGCTCTCTGTACTCTCTCTGTTTGTTCTGAGAGATGTTAACAGTAGTGATACAGTTGATTAAACAGTTTTGATTTGTTTTGCATCTATCTGCATTCTGTTTGCTTATGTCTGTATTTGTTTGTCTTGTTTGTGTTTCTCAGCAGCTAACTGAAACGCTGCCTCAAAACCCAAACCCCAAGGAACGTTAGGCTATGGGAGTGAAGCTGGGAATGCCCCATAGTGCAACAGCGTTTTTCAAAAAAAGGCGCACTGCCCCCTTTGGGTTTACTGTTACACTTTGAACATTCCGAACTAAAAGAATCAAACCCCTGAGGTATCAGGAAGATCGTTCAGCAGGTAACGGGATACGAGTCCTCGCCTCTCCAATAGCTGCCCTGAAGAGCTGTAATCAACGATTACAAGAGAACAAGCGCCCGGCATAAGCCACAGCCCAAGGAACCGGTAAAAGCGATTTACGCGGTTCAACCACTCCGCACCTTTTATTTTGTTTGCCTGACCTCCGCTGTTGCCGGAGGAAGAGTAGGTGCCAACTCTCTGACGTCCGTCAATCACAGTTACCCATTGCAATTGACGTGCCACCCCAATTTGTCCGCAGCGGCTGAGGCTCACCGAGAGTTCTTGTTTACTGAGAGGGAACTACCGCTTCTAAGACCTCTCCCTCTGTCATTGCGCCGAGCAACAACAGAATGTCAGGGCTATATTCGATTTTGCAGCGCAACAATCTGCAATGCCGCACAGTATCGCTGCATGAGGTTTTCTTGATAAACCGGTCCGCAGACCCAAAACATTCTGAACAACAATTGCGCCATCTGTATACGGCGGCTTTCCAAACGCCCGGTCGTTATGTGGAAACATAAGACTTTTATCCCCGACGGGTTTATCCGAAGTGGCGTTTTTCGGCGGTTGTTTTCGCCTGTGACGATCATGATTTGAAATCGTCAGTTTGTTGTAGCGTTCACTGTGCAGCGGAAGCGTTTGACAGGAACTCCATGTCCTTGTCTCGCACTTGACGGAAAAAGTATTTGACACTCCCACAGCTTACGCAGTGGGCTTTCTTATCGTTCTTTTCTGTAATTAGGGGAAAATGCCCCTATATCCGCCGAGCGTCTCTTGAAATCATCCATAATCTCTCGATGATTCTTTTCCTTAAAACGAACGTATTCTTTGATAATTTCGATTTGTTTTTCTGAGACATTATGCTGCTTCATTTCTGTGTACCAAGGATTTTCGACCCGCGATTTCATGCGTACCCCTTGCTTGGATAAATTCGCCAACCTTTCTGTTAATTTTGGTTGTGAAAAATGGAGGGCCAGCGCCTCTTCAACGGCATCGCTGCGGTATGTTCCCGTCTTTTGCATATGTTCAGAAAACTCTTTATACAACTCGCCGATAATAATCACCTCTTTTGTGTTTCATGGAAAGTATGTAAGATCGTAGTGAAAAAAGCGATGTGATTGTTCGGCACATAAAATATGTAAGATATTAAATGAGATGGTTATTTCTGTACAAGGAAACGCTAATATGGGTTCTATTATAAGGAGCGAAAGTGTTACAATGTATTACAATTTTATATTTTTGTATCACATTTGCACTTTTCTGTTGACAAACTTATGAAATGCGGTATAATAATAATGTAGGTTATATGTGACAAAAAGAGCATATATTATACCTGCATTTCCCCCTGTAAGGATATGGAAGTCGGAAAACAATAAAAAAACAGGACGTACTAAACTTATGGTGATTCCGATAAACTAAGAAAGGAGGTATTATGGCTACAATTTCAACCAGAGTTGAAGATAATGTAAAAAAAGGAGCGGAAGAAGTTGCTGATGCAATCGGAATTCCGCTAAGTACAGCCATTAATGTTTTCTTAAAACGTTTTATTGCTAATAATGGCTTTCCGTTTGATGTCACAGCGCAATCAAAAAAACAAATGCAACCCACTATAGACTTAGACTTTTTAGATGCGTCGGTTAAAAGCGCAATCGCCGATCCGAATAACTTAGGTTTATCGCATCAATTCACCTATTTAGATCCAACATCAAATGAACCGATTACCATTCGAAAGGAGACCCGGTGATGTTATGCTCAACTCCTATCCTTATGGTTATGGCCGGCCCAAACGGTTCGGGGAAAAGCACAATCACAGCAGGATATCAAACTATAGGCGAGTATGTTAATGCGGACGACATACAGAATCACCTTAGCTGTGATGCACTTAAGGCTGCCATAATCGCAACAAATACGCGAGAATATCTGCTCTCACAGCAGAAGGATTTTACCTTCGAAACGCTTCTTTCAACTGAAAGAAACTATGATTTGATGCAAAGAGCAAAGGAGATGGGGTACAGGGTTATATGTATTTATGTTCTAACCATTGACCCCAAAATAAACATTTCACGTGTAGAACAGCGAAAAAACAAAGGTGGACATTATGTACCACCTGAAAAGGTTACGCAGCGCTTCCATCGTGCAATGTCATTGTTTCCTAAACTTTTTGATGTTTGTGACGAATGTTATGTTTATGACAATTCTCCGGAGCGTGGCTGTGGAGAACCCTCAATGATTCTAAAGTGGCGGTATGGTGTTCTTGAATATTTGTCAAATGACATTTGGTCTGTGGAAATGTTAAAAGACCTTTGTGCAGGAAAATACCTGTGCAATCAATAACAGATAAGGGGACCGGTTAGCGTACATTTTGTATCGCCAACCGCTCCCCTATTTTTTAAGTTAAGCGCAAAAAACAGCAGATTGCAGCCACTTGTTCCTCGCTATATTTTCTTTGTCGTGAATGTAGAACTTCTTTGTGATGGCATCGGTCGAGTGTCCTAAATAAACCGCGACAGAATCCGAATCTAACCCTGCTTTGATTAAGTATGTAGCAAACGAATGACGCAAAGAGTGAACTCCGGTCCTGCCATTTACTTGAAAATCGCACCTATTAAGAATTGAACCGAAAGTTTTATAAATTCTGCCGGGAGAAACCGGATTATGGTTTTCGGTGGATACGACATACTCCGAACCATTGCTTTCGTTTTGCATTCGGATTAAGGCGTCTTTGGCATAAGGATGCAGCACTATAGTACGCTCTCCGCTCTTTGACTTCGGCATATTTTGTATCCTGAGACTGTAATCAACAGTACCGTTCTCTTGCACAACGCCCTGAGAAATTGTCTTGCCAACGTGAATGGTGTTGTTTATGAGATCAATGTCGTCCCATGTAAGAGCAAGCAGTTCCCCTACTCTGAGCCCACTGTAAGCTAAAACCACAATGGCATTGGCGTATTTCAAAGTACCATCATCTGAACATTGCATCGAAGCGAGCCGTATTCGCTCCATTTCCGCCGGTGTAAAGCACTTTATATGTTCGCCGGTGTCTACTCTTACCCTTGGCTGTTCAACGCCGTCTAAGGGGCTATACGAGCTTCCTGTAACGGTCTTATAAAAAGCAAAACATTTTGACAACAGCAAATAAGCTTTTTTCACCGTTGATTCGGATAATCCGGTATCCACTAATTTATTAATGCAGTCGATAATATCAAAAGTGCTTATATCTTTCATCAGCATATCGCCCAATTGCGGTGACAGGTTTTTCTTAAAGGTTGTAACATATCTAAGGTAAGTGCTGTCTTTAACTTTTCTCTTGCAGACTTTTTCAAGATAATCGGCGCAGAACTCATTGAAAGATACATTTTTGCAGTCAGAAGCTTCATTTTTGTTTATCCGCTCTATATCCTCGTTGGTTTGCTGTATGAACTCATCACCGTTGGCAAAGGCATCTCTTCTGGTAACGCCCCTGATGTACTTTTTATGCTGCTCATCGTTTTCATCGAGATATCGCACCTCCAGATACCAATAGCGATTTCCGTATTTATTTTTCTTCGCATAGACAGATCCCTTGCCGAGTATCTGTTTGATCATCAACAATCACCTTCTATAGACATATCTCTTTAGTTGTGATTGTATTCTTATTACTTGACACCTTACATACCAAAGCTCCGACAATCTTCTGACAAAAGTTCGTCAAAATTTACGAACTCATCAAAAATGCGAATTCAAAAAAGGGACCATTGATACTCCCACAGCTCACGCAGTGGACTTTCTTATCGCCTTTTCTGTAAAAAAAGACTGAAATAAAAAGAAACTTGACGAATGCATAAAAATGGTATATAATGAATACACCGTTTGACGTTTGAAGTTGTGTGCAAAAAAAGTTCGGCAAAGTTCGCAAAACAGCCTAAAATTCGGCAAAAATTCGGTAGTTTTGGTGCTAATTTAGAATTTTGCTTGACTGCTGCAAAATGCATGTCAGAAAAAGAAAAACCCCGAAAGCCTTGATACACAAGGATTTCGGAGCTTTTACTCTGGAGGTGCCACCCAGATTTGAACTGGGGAATCGAGGTTTTGCAGGCCGATGTGCCATTGAAAATTTGTTGATACATAAGGATTTTTGTTTGTCGAGTTTTTAAAATTCGGCAAAATTCGGCAAAATTGCACATACATTCAAAGTCAGTTATCGACTTTGATTTTTGGAGTGCAGCTAAACATGAATGGAAACAAATATTTGGACAGGATCTCAAATAATAATACAGAGTCAATTTATTTTGAAGAAAAACGTCAGATATGGAGGTTCGATCTACGCTACAATGTAGGCGGCAAAGCATATCGCAAAGGTCTTAGTTCAAAAGACTACAAAACACTTATTAAGAAAATTGCTGATTTTAAGATCCAACTCTACATGAACGAACAGAGCCTTCTGACAGACGACATACCGTTTAAGAATTACGCAGAAGGCTGGATGGAAAACAATCAGAAAATGAAACTAAAGCCGTTGAGCTATGCGACGAAATCAGCCTCACTAAAGAATCAGGTATATCCCTTTATCGGAGATATACCTATACGCTGTCTTAAATACACGGACATTCAGGCGATGGTCAACGGTCTCTATTCAAAAGGCTATTCGTACTCAATAATTAAAAAAGCCTACAACGCTGTCACGGGATGTGTGCGGTATTTCAGAGTGACACAACATATTAGTTTTAATCCGTGTGAAGGAGTCGTTCTACCCGAAAACAGTAAACCGGATATTTCCGATTACCGTTACTTCAACAAGGAACAGAGAGCAAAAATTGAAAAGGAAATAACGCGAAAGCACAGTAACGGTTCTTATGTTTATCCAACAGGTTATGCTATACAGCTCTTGATGTACACCGGCCTTCGTATAAGTGAATTGTCGGCTCTTAGATGGAAAGATATCAATTTCGAGGAAAGGACAATATCTGTTAATAAAAATATCGTAGTCACAAACGTGGATGGACGATATCAATTTATCGAGCAAAACAAACCGAAGACCAAAAGTGGTGCAAGGATCATACCCATTTCCTCTAAGGCGATGGAAGCTCTTATCACTTTGAAGCAGCTTTTCCCGAAATCCGAATATGTGCTGAACACGAGGTCGGGAGAAAGAGTTATACCTGCAAACATGAACAGAACACTTAAAAGAATACTGAAAAATGCAGGGATACCATCGGATGATTTTGGCGGCGTTCATACCTTGAGGCACACTTTCGCAACCATGCTCTTCGAAAACGGCTGCAATGTCAAAATCGTTTCGGAACTCTTGGGGCATTCGAGCACAAAAATAACGGAGGATATTTACATACACGCTATACAGAAGCAAAAAGTAAAAGCAATAGAAGATTTAGATAAGTACTGTCTTTGATACACAGAAAAGCCGCCCAAAACGGACGGCTTTTTGAATTTGTCATAGATAACTTCTATGCGCTCGTGATAATAATAACGATCGTGGCAAAGTATATAGATAAATTGATAAAGTACATCAAGAACAAGAAACAAGATAAAAACGACCGCGCATAAGTTCCCCAACTTCACGGTCATTCTTATTTAACACTCTAACTTGAAGCAACCGTTTTATTAACAAAGGCAGATCAGTCAATGGCGAGCATTTCCGCAAGAATCGGTTTAACATCATATTCAGATATAGTATTTCTGTTGTTATCATTCTGATCTCTGGAATTGATAGCGTGTTGTTGATAAACGGCATCGAAACAGTTGCGAGCATATCTTCCGTTTGAAAACGGATATCCATCTGTCTGTTTGATTTTCTCACTGAAAACACCAAGCATCAGGCTTGCGGCTCTATCCGAAAGAGTGAGCTTTTTTGAACAGCAGAATTTTGCAAATATCTGCAACAACTGTGCCGGGTTATAGTCTTCAAAATAAATTTTCTGACTGATTCTCGATGCAAGACCTGAGTTCATCCCTATAAACGCTTCCATTTCGGCTTTATATCCGGCAAAAATAACTACCGTTGACGGATCGTTTTCCATATACGTTAACAGCTGCGCAAGAGCTTCGGCAGCCCTCTCATCGGTTTGTGCTAATACATAAGCCTCATCAATGAAAAGGACCCCGCCTCTTGCCTTGTTATATATTTTAGCAATTCTGTTTTTGGTATCTCCTGCGTATTCGGATATAAGATCGTTTCCCGTGCATTCTACATAGATGTTCCTGCGTATTCTCCCGTTTTTGTGGAGCAATCCTGCAAATATGCGAGCAACCGTCGTTTTGCCCGTTCCGGGATTCCCGATGAAAGCGTAATGCCTGTTTATGTCTGTCGATTTATTCTTTTTGCTGAGTCCCTTTTCATAAATATAAAGTGCATTTAGCTTATCAACTTTTTCTTTTACATTATCAAGACCGATTAGGCTGTTAAGCTCCTCTTCAGGGTTCAAGCTCCCGCGTTTAACGGGTACGGCTATATAATTAGGATCCTTTTGGTTTTGTCGAATCCGATACAAGTCGCCATTAAGCAAATCCATGCCAAACACAATTTCTCTAAGTTCCAAGTGTTTCTTTTCGAGATATCGAGAAAAGAATCTTAAAAGCAAAAAAGCGAACATAAGTGAAACGCATATAATTATTCGAATGGTCGTGAGCCCGCCATTGCCGTTTAACGCTTCAAGAGCAGACTTGCCGATTATCCACACAATTCCGGCTCCGCAGAAAATATATGTCGTTGTAACAAGCACATTAAGGAGCCTTTCGCCAATGTACAGGAATCTATCTTTTTGTTCGCGCCACCATTTCATGTGCTTTTTCCTTTCGTTTCAATCTTTCGAAAATTCAGTTGGGAGACGGATTTCTCCGGCTCTCTCGTCTTTTCTTATTGCGGTTTTCTAACCAAACCGTTTCCGGTGAATTCATTAACGAGCCACGAGCCGCCCGAAAGACCTTGGTCATTTACTCTTTCGTTGTTAAACACCAAGGTTGCTTCACTCGTATTTGCGTCCAGCGTTACTTCCTGCTCAGATGCGTCCGCGTAGTAACGCCAAGACCAGCCGCAATAAGTACTCTGGTAGCTGCTGTCATCTTCCATAACAGTATAAGTGCCTGCCGGCAGAATAACGGTGACGGACTCGTTCCCGTGTACAATAACGTTCATATCAACATCATTGGGACACCTCAGGTCTTCTCTGATTTGGGTTTGATCGTACTTGTCAATGACCCAACACTCGGAATCCTGTGGATATTCGTTATCTTCATATTGAGCATGATCTTCATTACGAATATAGAAGACATGGCTTTGGTTAACATCAGCAGCATCGCTGCCTGTCTTTTGAATAGTTAGCTTACAATATCCGTTTGCGTGTACCCAGAAGTGATAATCGTTAGGCAGCTCTTTTTCGTTTTCACTGCACTTCTGATGGACATACTGTATACCGGTGGCGTAAACATCCTCATCGAGCTTCCATGCGCCTATCATAACGGCTGTATCGTCGAACGCTCGACCGACTTCACAATACTTGTCTTTATCCTCATATGTCCAGACGGCAAATTGGAAATTAATATTAGGATATCCAGACATAGTAACAGTGGTCGAAAGCGTATCGCCGTTCTTCCATACCATTTGTTCATATGAAGCAACGGGGCAATTATAGTCTTGAATTGTAAGTCTCTTGAATAATGAGAAGATATCTGTTCCGACAGGTGCGGTTATATCCGCAAAGGTAACTTCGGGGTAGAACACGGTAGCTTTTGAGGTCGCTGTATACGATTGTCTGTTATCGTCTGATGCAGTAATAGTTATTGTGGCGGAACAATCTATAGAATCGGGATAAAAATGATAACTGCTATTACCTACGAAACTCGTTCCGCCTCTGAAAAGTGAGACGCTATACATATCCGTGCCATTGCTGTTTGTTTTGTCATAGCCGTCTCCATGAAAATAATCATATATCGGTATACTTTTTACTTTACTGATCTCAACGAATTTATTCTGCCAGTCTTCAAGTCCGTAGTTGCCCTTCGAAAAGTCTATTACTCCCCCATCGAATTTACATATGGGGTAGTCGGTGATGAGAGTGTTTTCTTTATAGAGCGTATTAGCATATATATTTTTATCAGCTAACTCGAACGTAAATTCTTTGACCGGAACATTTACGGTAGGCACGGGGAATTCACACCAGCGTACTACCTTTTCGTTCGGACCTATGGTGTTTTCGTCAGAGTATACGCCTGATAACTTCTCGTTTGTAGGAACATTATTTCCGCCCAAAAAGCCCTTTTTGACCTTGATTGGGATTTGAACGCTATACTTATATCCCCTGTATGTGACATTGCCTCCGACATCGGTTATGTCAGCGACAATACCCTCTTCGTAGTCAAGATTCCTTACGCTAACGACATTGCCCTTAACTTCTATTTGAGCTTTGGTATACTCCGCACCTTCCGATGCAAACAAAGCGTTGTCAGAGGCATCCTTACCTGTATGATTATATGTATATACCTTTATCTCTTTTGAAGTGTCAAGTTCAAAATACGGAGTGATATAATCCTTCAGCACGGTTGACTCATCCATCTTTTCGGATATTATCTGTTTAATGATAATCTCCTGTGCCAGCTGCTGGAATGAGTTTGTAAGTGCCTCAGGGTTGCCGCCTGAGTAACAGTACTGTTGATAAATATACCTTTGATTTTCGTAGTCAAAACCAATCTGTTCCGCTGTGACTGGATATGACTCTTTAATGTCGTTTGCATTATTGTAGCATGAAGAGACATATTGCAAAAATCTATTAAGGTTATTATCTGTATTTTGACCATTTCCATCATAGGCTGGAAGCTGACCTGCTATAATTTTTACTTCACTTAACGCCACACAATACAATAAAGTGTTGTTTGTGCTTTTAATGTTTTTAGCCGCAGAAAGAGCATCATTCGCAACACCCTCATTAAAAATAGTTCCGAGAGGAAGCGTGGGATTACCATCAGTAAACAAAACCACTATTCTCCTCCTGCTTTCATCGGGGTAGTCTCTGATAATTCCGTCCAATGTTGTCTTAGCTAACTCCAGTGCAGAATCCGTCTTGGTTCCGCCTGCAGGAACGCCAAGATCATCTATTGCGGCGGTAATGTTATTATTCACTTGACCATTCGAGTTAATTACTTTTTTGTGATCAGCGAACACCTTTTCTGCGTCTGCACCAAATCTTATCATTGACAGTCTGGTATCGAGCGCTTCGGGATGTACTTTTGCTTGATCGCAGATTTCAGTAAGGAAACTATTCATAGCCATTTTGGAATAATACAATCTTGTCTGTTTTCCCTTGCTGCCATCCATCTTTTCATTCATCGAAAGACTCATATCAACAACAAAGATAATATCCACAGGGTTATATAAAGTCTCTCTGATGTACTTAACTGTTTCTGTGGTATAAGTATCGAGGTTCAGCAGATATGTTCCATCTCCATTGTCGGTTATGTCCTTCGAATACTTCAGTCCCTTCGTTTCGGTGGCCTGAATATAGTCGCTTTCGGCAGCCTTGGCCTTAGGAGTCCTAAATAGCATAAACGAGCCGATAGTTACGGACAGCACCACCAAGCAGCTTACTACTGCAAGGATGATTCTTTTCTTTTTCATTGTTCCTATCTCCTTTACAAAATAATATGTTCTTTCGTAAAGTATGTAAGACGGGAATAAAAAAAGAGAGCCGGAATATTCCGACTCTCCCGAAAATCATTATTGCTGCTCTAATTTGTTTTTGTTTTTAATTTTATTTTTTTCTTCATAATATTTTAAGATATTAATCATCGGTAAAACAAATTTTCCATCGGGATATATTAATCCTGAAATGACCTCAAATTTTGCACGAGCGATCGAATAAAGAGCAGCAGCACCATTAATATTAAGCAATGTCAAAAACTCTTCGTCACTTAGTGAATTGATTGAAGAAAATTTACCTTCAACTGTAAATTTAATGTGATCTGTGTTTTCCTTATTATCATTAATAATAACTTCAACTATTAATAACAAATTCCCAATTTTTGCTTTATCATTTTCAATCGGCTTATCACATTTAAAGTCTATTCCAAATCGTCTTTGGGCAACATCTTCAATTTTTTTTATGTGACAATCTGCTTCAATATTATGTATCATTGATGATACAAAATTTAAATCTGCAACAATGTTGTCCAATTCCATTATGCAGCTCCTCCAATCTGACATCTTTTTGCATTATAAATCCAATCGTTCCACTTACTGTTTACAGACGAATTGTTTTCTTCCATAACAATAAAGTCCGCTGCCTGAGATGATTCTTTTAAGACAACATCGAAATTCAGATTCAACTTCTGGCAAATCGAAGCTAAATTTGATATAGTAAAGTTGTAGTTGCCGCTTTCCCAACGTGAAACAAGTCCCTGCGTCACCCCCATATATTTGGCGAAGGCCTTCTGATCCATTTCCATTTCCAATCTTTTTAGATTGATTTTTGCACCAATAACCGCAAGGATTCTTTCGGAAATGAGTTGTTCTTGAGGGATACCAGCAATTAGCCAATTGTTGCTTCTAATACTTTCTTTCATAGTGATTTTCCTCCCAAATAGAATGTTATATAAATTTTGCCCTGTTTTTAGCAATTTTAGTCGCAGCATCATAATCTTTGCTGCTGCTTTCCTTAAAAGCGTGTAATATATATATCGCGTTTTCTTCGGCATATACATAAATAACTCTCGGATTCTTTTTGGAGTGTGGATACCTTATTGCGTATAAATCCACGCTATCGACCGAAAGCTTTTCAAAACTCTCTGTATTTAGTGCTTTTTTGCCCATATCATCCAATATAAATAGCGACCTTCTTAGCCATTTATGATAACGACCATTCAATCCTTTCTCTGAAGTTGCTTTTACAAACTCTTTTTCAAAACAATCCACTTGATATATTCTTGAAAAACCCTCAATTTTTTCAAACTCCACCTTAATTATCAACTCCCATCCTAAAGGCATAATCATTATATTACTTATAGGTAATATTGTCAAGTAAAAAATGGATAAAAGAGAATTTTTTTGCTACACAATGATTTTTGCATCGGAAGGTTTTATTTTCAATAAAGTATGTAAGATGCAACTCAAAAAAATAAAGAGCAAATTCCAGATCAGATTACATAGTTGCCATGTTCCTTTCCTGTACTCCATCCTTTCTTGTTCCGTGCATTTCTGTACAACTGTAACTTTTAAGACATATAAAGCCTCCTATGGCAGAATGAAGTAACAACTACCATAAGAGGCTTTGGGGGCGGGCATCAGTTTATATTATATGCGCAAATAGTGTATTTTCTGGACATCACATGCAAAATTCGATCTACATAGTTCAGGATTTACAGCAATTAGCGACACTGGCAATCGAACATCGCGGCATTAGTTAAGCATAACTAACTAATGCCTCTTTAGATTTTAGGATTATTTGTCCGCTTACGCTTCCAACTGACAACGCAATTGTTGTAACCATCGAATTCGTTGCGGTGCTGTCAAGAGATCGACTGAGCACTAAAAAGCCTACAATACATATTAGAGTTTGAACTATAATCGGCAATATATAACCTTTAGCATGAACAACTGAAGCAACCACCTTGTTTTTCGGCTCTTCGTTACATGATTTGGCATTGTTTGAAGACATTATGTATTTTTTCGATGTCAAAATGATAGAAGCAAAATAGCTCAAAAAAGCAAAGAAAATACCCTTATCAGTTATAATTGTTTCGGTGAATGCCGCATAGATTAAACAGATAGAAAGCATTATTGTTGCCTGAACTATAATCCTAACAGTCATTGTTGCTTTAGATTTTATTGCCTCATTGCCAAGGCTATCATCAGGACTCCCGAAGAGTTGATCAAGCTTATCGGAATTCAGTGACAGATAATCTTGCGAGAATGCGATTGCAAGTTCAAGTATAACTGATACAATAATGGATATGAGCAGCACGCATATATAATAAAAACCACGGCTGTAACTTTTAGCTCCAAGCAACGATGAAATGAACAGCAATGCAGATGATAAATACGCATTGTCACCGGCGTAGCTTGATTCCTTTTCTGCATCTAAGTCTTTGCTTTCCATTTGCAATTCGTATTCAGCTTTTATTGCTTTAATCTTTTTATCACGATCTTCTATGATGTCTTCAACTTTATCCAGATACTTCCCTTGTGCTGAACTTAATTCTCCTTCAAGTCTCTTCTTTTCAGTTATGTACCTTGTGTATGCAGATTGTGGCCTGTATACAGGTTTTAGCTTTTTAATCTCTTCCGTAATTGAATTCATTTCATTTTCAGCTTTTAGTATCATCGCTTGGCTATCTTCTTCAGCTTTCAAAATATCTTGTTCAAGCTTCTGCTGCAATTCACTTTGAATTTCGATGGTTCGGCTTGCCGTTTCTTCGCTAACAACTTGCGGTTTATACATCGCAGTTGATGTATAAATGACGGTACAAAGCAAGGAAAATAAAACGAGCGTATACTTCGTAATCTTCTTTACGAGTAGCTTCCGACGAGCACTATTCGTTTCTGATATAGAATCTTTTTGATAATCATCGTTTTTTTCGTGTGCAGGAATCGCATAGTGAAGGAAAAGCTTTAAGCCTTCAAGAATAACAACGATGATCACTGGAATATAAAGGCTTCCTATAAAGTCAACCCCAGAGAGGAACTCACGAATAACAATGCATTCTATAATCCCAGAGATTGCTGCGGCGGTCAAGCCAATAATTATAAAGATGCAGAAAAGAGACGGGGTAACGACATGCTTCAAAAAGATTGAAATATTTTTCATTGCTTAGGTCCTCCTCTTAAAGTGAAATTGGGCGAAATTGACCAAACTACTTACTTATGAGGTCATGGACAGTTTGACATCTCCCTCGAAATTAAACAACTATTTAAAAATCATCCTCATACAAAAGAGTAGTAGTTATTATTGTCCCTCTCCAAGGACATATTCTATACAATAAGAGTCATTGCGCTTTTGCGAATTTCTCCTACCGGATAGTCACCTTCAACAAACTTATATAAGCATTTTATTGTTCATATTTTACAGCACTTTCAATGTTGTCATAAAATCAAACTCTCCCTTTCACCTTTACAACGCAATAATCGACAAGAATTGGACGAAAATTTCAAAAAAATTTATTTTTCGAGCTAATCTATACTTTAAGGCGCCGATATCAATAATTCAATGTGTCGTTTTGTCACTTCACATTAAAAGAAACAGAGGCAAGCATACGCCTGCCCCTGTCTCTCGCGCTATAAAATGAAAGGATCCAAGAGAATATCACTTAAATATTGAGCCTATAGCATCAATGATCTTCTTAAAGAACTCAGCAATCTTGGCAAAGAAATTTGCAAAAGCATTAGCGAGCTTCTCAAAGAAAGTAGGCTCTTTGTTGCCATCTACCGGACGCTCATCCCAGTTGGCGTCGGGATCAAGCGGATCGCCTGAATAGCGAGTGGGTTCTATCTCGTTAACGAGAGTTCCGCAATCGCCGCATCTTTCAAATTCATTAGGAGCATTACGAGCAATGTACTTATTGCATCCGGGACAAACGAGACCATATTCGATCTCAAATGCATTATTTGCGCAATCGGGAATAACAGCACCACAGTATTGACATTGGCCATCCTTTTCGTTTGGATCAAAGCCACAAATCCAATCACATTCAGGGCATCTCACAAAAATACCTCCAACGTTCTCTCCGATATCATGGTCGCCGTTAGTCCTAACAACATAATGGTCTTCGTCAAGAGCGCCGCCGCATCTCTTACATACGGTCGAATCCCAATCGTTAGCTGTACCGCAGCCCCACTTTTTCCCTTCAACCGCATTGGTGCATACCTTATATGACTTATTCGAATAGTCGCCATACGCAGCGAACGCAGGAACCATTACTGCCATCACCATAAGGATGGCAAAGAAAACAGAAATTAACTTTTTCATTGAACAAACTCCTTTATCAAAATGAATTATTTTATGAGACTCCTGTCTCAGCATAAACATGGTTATCCGACCTCAATCAAAATCATAGCGCATTCCTCCTTAAAAACTCGGGTTTTATCCGTTCAAAGAAAGTATGTAAGATTTTGTGTCGGCTAAAAGTTTCTACACAACGAAACGCATTCGCTTTTATAGCATTATATCACCGTTTGCTTCAAATTGCAACACTTCATAATTAATTTTTCCATTATGCATAAAAACATTCGCTTATATTTGGCATAGTGACGATTTGGCACTTGCACAACACAAAAACTAATGCTCCCGAAAAAACGGGAGCATTCTTTGAAAGCGTTGAACTATTCATTTTCTGATTCGTTATCTTGTACTAAATTATTGATATTGAATGGCGGGAGAACAACGCAATCGACTTCAGGCTGCGCCGTTAATAGAGAAATTTGGCTTCTCATATACGGCATCATTATTGCTACCGCATTTTTAGTTATTAACTCATTTTTAATTTTTTCATCGATGGTGGAGTTAGATTCAAACGAAAAAAAACCTGTAAGAACGATTTCAAAAGTATATTCGTTTTCTTTTTCGCCGCTCAATGTTAATGTTATACGATAGATGTTTTCCTCGCGATCTTTTGCAAATTGAGTTTCAATCGTATACTTTGATGGGTTTTGATTTTTAAATCCGTTTCTGTTAAACAATATTTTGTCAAAGACGAGTCTTCGCATATTTAAGACGCTATTAATATCTTTATCCATGGTTTAATCTCCCTTTTACAAAATTGTATTGTCGCAAATTTGTGTAGATTTAACAATAGCAAACAAAGTTCTTAAAAAAGTCGGAAATATCTGATAGTCGATCACATAGGGAAAGCATTTTATATGACTTTGAGGTGTCATGAGTGGTTAACTCAAAGGTATTTATGCTACGCTTAATTTTAGGACCAAAATCATAAAAAGAATTTGAAACATGGATTTTGTCAACAGATGAATCCACCGATAAGGATATTTCAAAAATATCTTTGGAATAAACAGCAATCTCCTTGGATGAAAAAAAATCGGCTTCTCTTAAATATTCAGATTTAATCCTTTCAATGTAATCGGAATCATCACTGCTAATTGTTTGATAGTAAGCGTCCTCAAACGGTAAAACATCACAGTTAATTTCTGAAATGTCTTCACACTCTACTATGTCATCATCAACTTCATCTGCCGCTTTAATGCTCCAAAACGTCCTATTGCTCAGTAAAGCCTGACGCATCGTAATTTTTTGTGTAAGCATTTCATAAAGCGTTTTCTTACTAATTTCTACAACAATGTACTCCAAATCATCAAGATCAGAGCATAAGGCTAAGTAATATTTGCCATCCGAATCAAGGCAAACGAAAAATATTGGTGCTTCATTATAATAAACTAAACCCTTATCCATAAAGAGCCTATTGTGTTCAATCACAAAGCAAAGTTGGTTACTCATTTATATCACTCCTTATTTCAAACCCATCGAAACTTACATTTTCAAAAAGCCACCAGCTAATGTGCCCATCTCGACTTCGGCATTGCGGGCCTCCCTCTTTATATACATAACCTACTGCAACTTTTTGATTTTTTCGAGGAAACTTAAAGCATTGCTTGAGCATATCAAAATTATCAAAAAGCGAAATCGCGTAATATAACGGATCGTTAATGCTATTTCCGGTGTGCAATACTCCTCTTGGCACTTTCCCTTGTTCATAGTATGAAAGCATGTCGTTATAATTTACTGGCGTGTCATCATCTTTTTCCCTTTTGATGCCTCTGTACGCTAAAATCGGTTCATAATCATATTTCGTTTCATCCGGAAAGTGGATTTCTTCATTTAACAACTTTGTTTGTAAAGTTGTTGGGAAATTACTGCAATACTTAGTAAACCATTCGTTGTCCATTATTGTCGCCTTCTACTCTTATATACAACTCATTATCATTAAAATTTGTGAATCAGTCTGTGAACACCGATGTTGATTCCAGCAAAAGCCAAAACGAGCCTATGTCGAAAGACACAGGCTCATAATAACCTCGATAGGATTTACTCTACCTATTGTCTTCGGTTACGGACATATTGTATCACTCACATATGATTTTGTCAAGATGATATTATATACCCAAACGGCCATGTAGTCAAGAGATTTTTCGCTTTATTGGCAGCAATGCAGAGCGTGTTATGGAAACATCAAGATTGTTTTAATGATGTTGCTTCCGTTTCTGTCTCCGTAATTGGTTCAGTTGTTTGAATTTCAGCGGGAACAGCCTCAGACGCCTGTGCGTTTTCGGCAGGATCGTTAGCGGACCCGATATAAGTTATATCTTTGCTGTCAGCCTTTATATCGAAACTGTAGCTTTCCAGTGATGTGTCGTTCAGAAATTGAACGGATGCATTTTTCCAACCGGCGGCGGTCTCAATGGCGATATATCCGTAAAGGATCTCCCCTGATTTCACTTTACCGACTAACAACCTGTCATACTGAGCGAGTTGAGAATAGCCTATTGAGCCATACGATGATATTTTGTGCGTATATCCGTTGACTTTAGCGCTTACATCAAGGAAATTAAACTCCTGATCGCTTCCTGAAATGTTTTTCACTGAATAGCAAAGGACGATTAATTCGTTGCCGTTTTGTAATGTCTTTTCCTTCTGTTTTCCGCTTGTCGTATAGTTGAAGCTGCCCCTGAGTGAATATGCGGCGTTGAATGATATCTTCCATCGATCGCTTTCCACGCTGTCGCCGAGAGTCATTTTTTCGGTGGCGGTTGCTGCGGATGCAACATTCTTAAATTCGTTTTTACCCAAAACCACAAAATTAAGAAGATTTTCCGAAGCGTAATGTGCGGCGGCACTTTGGGCTTCTCCGTATATTGTAAGGTTTTCCATGGAATTCGAAAATGCGGATGAATCTATAGTTTTTATATCTTTGGGTATCCAAACCTTCTTAAGGAGATCGCATGAACCAAATGCACTTGATGAAATGCTTCTCCCCTCCTCAGAATCACTTCCGGAAGGCGTCTCCGTTTCGCTCTGTTCACCTTGCTGTTCCTCAATCGTAACAGCGGTAAGTCTGTCACATGACGAAAACATGTCTGACGGAATAGTGTACAAAGAAGCGGGAATCGTTATCGCTTTTATATTGTCACAGTCAGCAAACGCACTTGCCCCGCAGGTCGTCAAATTCTTTGACAGGTTTACACTTTGAAGGTTTATGCATTCGGCGAATGCCGAGTCTCCGATTTCGATTATGTTATTTGTCATAGTGACTGATGTGATCGCTGTCTGATTAGCGAATGCGTCATTAGCTATCACATATACGGGTAGATTCTGAATCGTATCAGGAATGATTATGTTGCTTTTCGTTGACAAGCACTGAGTAATTGCGACATAGTATGTGTAAACATCATACCTAAAGTCGTCATTTGTCGCGGGATATTGAAGAACAGATTCCGAGATTTTCGCCTCAGGAGTACTCAAATCGACCTCCTGTGGCTTGCTTGATGCAAACCCGGAGAAAGAAAAGAAAATGCTAATAACAAGAAGAATTGACAGTATAAATTGCTTGCAGTTTCTTTACGATAAAAGGCTCCATTCTGCAACGAACGGAGCCTTCCTTATTTGACATCGACCTTTAATTAGTCGCGTATCGAGCGGCGACAAACATTTGAATCGTTTCACTGTTTTGAAACCGATTCTTGATATTTTTCTATAACATCAAAGGCGGTAGAAATCCGTTCCTTTTGACAATCTGAAATATTATCTGCGTACTTTTTCCGGAGCTTTACTTAACACATTTTGTTTAGCGTTTATTGCTCCTGATGCTTTGGTTATCTAATGTCTCCGTATTATCCTGAGTTAAAAAGCTCCTGTTATCATTTCGTTATCAGGGTTGATAACTCCGATAGTTGCACCGTGGATAATACTATACTGTTGTCCAGTATAAACGCTTTTCTTTTTTTGTTTCAACTGTATATTTATTACTATGCTTTGTTTTGCATCAGTTCTTAAGAAACGATGGATCGAGAACGGTGGCAATAAAAGAAATAAAATCACAAGCAGATTTATACTTCTTATATATTTCTTCGACTGTAATGTTGACATCATACTCAGCGAAATTTTCATGTACGAGTAAGTTGCGTTGTTTACCAAGCTCAACAAAGTCAACTTCAGATGTTCTCAATTTTTCGTCGTTATTTATCTGTTCACGAACTTTTGCTTTCGTGGCTTCACCAAAAAGCGACCAAAAGGCATTCGTATTCTTCGCATCCCAATTGAACAAGGTATGATATTGCCTTTCGATAACCTTGTTTTCAATCAAAGTGACGATTCTCTTATCCGATCCACTCGCTTTTATGGCATACTCTAATATTTGCTTTGAAATAGCGCTTTCAAAAAAACTGGCAGCGGATAAAACCAAGACTTTCTTATATGCATTGTTTATGTAAGTGGCAAAAGTAATTTCACCTTTGCCGACCAAATATTCATATAATTCCTGAGAATCTTGGTATTGCCGCTCAATTCGCTCACTTTCCATGTTATTCCTCGCTTGTTAACTCTTCCTGAATTCCGTACAGGTATTTGCGAGTGAGCTTTAATCTGCTTTTCACGCTATCAACATGAGAAGTGCTATGCGTTATGGCAGTTTTAAAGCCTTCATCATTCTTTAGTGCCTCAAAAGCCTCCGCACTTATTTTTGCAGAGTCAATACCACCTGAGAGAATCCTTTCGGTAACAGCCACAAATACCGAATCAAACAATGATACATTAAAACTTCCTGTTTTTGTGAGAAATTCTTTAGGGTTGATTGCTTCACAGATGCTCAGAAAATCGTTGAACACATTTTTGCATTTTTCAGTTTCGGCCTCAGTGAATTTTTGCGCTTCTTTAGAAAAACGATTAAGGAATTGAACCATTGATCCTGTATAGTCCTTCTCATTATAAAGCAGTGCAAATGAGCGAAGCAATACTTCCACATCGCGGAACTTATCATCTTCCTCTTCCTTGCCAACGAGATTTCTCCATCTTTCATTTGAATTCAATGCGTATAGCATATCGTAAAACGGAGAGGTATACAGGCACCCTCTGATTTCTTGCGGAGAAAGATTCAATCCCCCAGTATTCAAACGACTGAAAATTTCATATATAGAACCTGTATCTTCGGGCTTATTTTGCCGGATAGACATACAGCGAATAGGCATAAGGTCAAATGCACTTCGTTGTGATACATCCAGTGTGTGATACTTTTTGTTATTCAAAGGATGCTGCGCTCCGTTTTCCAATTTTGCGAATTGGAGCTTAAAGTCCTGGAAATAATCATTGTTTGCTAAAATGCTTTCAGGTATATTCCCGTTCTCATCAAAAACCTTTCGCAAAAATGTTCTCTTTCCGCTTCTGGGAAACCGTTGCTTGACAAAAAAGTACATTGTAAGAAGTCGCTGCTGACCATCAATGACGCTGTATCTATTTCGATCCATTTGATATAAAAAAATCTGAGGAACAGGAAGCCCAAGAATCAAAGACTCAATAAATCGAGAAGCCCGCTTTCTATCCCAAACATAGTTTCTTTGGAAAGCCGGCATTGAAATTACGCCTGACTCGATAAGACTGTTGATGGTCATAACATTAAAATCGTTCGGAATAACGCTAATATCATATGATATTATTGAGGTTTCCTCGTTTTGCATTTCAAAATAATCAGCCATTTTCATGTTCCTCCATGAATAAATTAATGGTATCTAATATGCTTGTTGCAATACCTTGGGCAAGAAGGACTGGAACTGCGTTTCCAACCATCTTGAATTTTGCGGATAAAGGAATATCCGTAGGTAACGAAAAATACGCAGGTGCCGACTGAATAGCCATGGCTTCAGCAACGCTTATCCTTCGCGCCTTATAGGGATGAAGATGAACTTCATTATTACCATAGGCCGATGTCGGAGCATAGCGCCAGCGATGCAACCGCTTAAATGATTTCCCGGTTGTTGCACCTTCGCAAATAGTATCGAACTTATTATGTGCTTTGGTGCCAAAAATATCCTGACCATTGGGATGATTAGAGACATCGTTGTTTTCAAACCAATGCTCAACGGTAAGATTAACAGGGATTCCATCTGGGCAAGCAATTATACTGTCTATTGAAAAAGGCGAGGTGGTCGGCCAAGGAGCATTAAATATGTCCTGCAATTTCAGCAGCTTATGTGCTCCAAGCTCACACCTTACATTCTGGCCAAATACTCTTGAAGCAAATCCCACCAAGAACAGCCGTTCTCTAAACTGTGGTACTCCGTATTCTAAAGCATTTTCTACTGAATCAAACAGGTGATATCCTGCTCTTCGCAACCGTCTCTTTATTGAATCGTAAAAGTCTCTATGTTTTTGAGTCTGATATAGTCCTTTCACATTCTCCAAAAGGAAGAAATCAGGTCTTCGTTTAATAATCAGTTCAGTATATACGGATGTTAGTTGACCGTTTTTCCCATCTTTTCCTTCATTTTTACCCGCTATGGAAAAATCAGGGCACGGCGGTCCTCCAATAAAGCCAATCAATGCGTCTGCATTTTGCCTGTAATCGGGAAATGTTTCATTCCACACATCATCTGATAAGAAAGCTCTGACATCAGAATGACTATACCCATACTGTGGTCTATGTGGATTCATTCTTCTCGCGTATTGATACGCTCGTAAGAAACGTTCGTCGTATTCATCAACAAAGGCTATGTCAAAACCAGCATTCTGAAATCCAAGGTCGAGAAAACCAACGCCTGAGAAAAAAGAGTATATTTGTGTGGGCATTGTGTTTCCCTCCCTTCTAAATATGCTCAGATAAATAATTATCAAATATCTGTATGCGTTTTACATTATTGGAGACATTTTAACCACACAATCAACCATCTATGAACAGACTGTTTGACGGGATCCAATCCGTAGCCAATTCGTCTGCTTTTTCAAGCCAACGCTGAATCCGTTTTTCTGGCGGGACGCTTTCGCCCCAGTATTCCACAAATAAAGCATCGTCCATCGAAAAAGCGGCTAATTTCATCTCGTTCTCAATCAGTTTTAGTGCTCTTTCGATATATATACCGCCCTCGTCATCATTTTTCGGATTTGCCACACTACCAGCCGAGAACAGATCCCGGGCTTGATGACATAGTACGCCGTGATAAGTCAGTAAATACAAAACCATATCATCGTATTTATTTCGAGATCGTCCTGATTTTACAATACTCGGGCAAAGTAAAGCGGCTTCTGCTCTCAATCGTGTTTTTTCTTCTGCTGACAGGTTTGTATATAATCGAGCTTGGATAGGGGTCGTATGTTCATCTGAGTCTTCTTTGTCCTCAACCCACCACAAACGTCCGTCAGGATGAATCTTACGAGCATAAGCACGGATGTACTTCATTTTTTCTTGCATATCAAGCTTCCTGAAGTCATCATAACAAATGCCCATTTGCTGAAATAATGATTCCTTAATTTCTGCTTTTTCTGATGGTAGTTCAATTTCAAAGCGGGGCACGTGTGAGGTTCTTACGTGAATGACACTTTGCTCATATTCACCCCATCTCACTTCGGGAACACCGCCCATTTTTCCAAAAACAACATAAATGTGTTTTACTTCATCAATTCGCTGTGTTTCCAATACACTATTTGCAATGCTGCGCCAAGTATCATTTAGCGTAAACTTCACCTCAACGCCATATTCGCCCATTGCAATATCCGGGAAAGCTTGCGGATGAGGGTTAAAGTCTATTTGAAAAGAGCCATCATTTTTTGTAATCTCATCCAATACCTCTCGGACTCGATTTTCAAAATGGGCTGAGGTTTTGAAACCGGTGGAACGGGCTTCTAACGTCAAAAGCTCACACGCCTTATTTAGTATTTCCTCAAAATCAGTTTTTGTCATAAAGAATCTTACCCTTCAAGTATAGATTTTACAGAATTAGCTATATGCCATGCCAATACGGGTGGTACGGCATTGCCAATTTGACGCTCTGTTTCTCGCAAGCCGCCGACAAAAACAAAAGAATCAGGAAAGGATTGAATTCTCGCAGCTTCTCTCATTGAGATTCTTCTGGGCAAAAAATAGTGAAACTGTATATTTCCGTGACATTCTGCGCGCATTGTATATCCAGGGCGATCTGCAATCAATTTTCGATTGCCTTGTTCACCACTTACTTTGGCGTTACTCCAAATATGAGAAAACGCCTTGTCTTGTGGGAGTTTTTCCAAATCATGTAGCGCTTCGTAAGCAGTGATCGGCTTTGACACACTCGCCTTAGGCGGCACAAATTCAGGGAGTCCTTTCTTTGTACCTACAAAAATTACACGCTCTCGAGTCTGCGGAACACCATAATCTTCTGCGTGATATAGTTCATAGTTCAAATTGTAACCAAGAGAATTGAAATCATCGAGTATCTTGTTTAAGGAGTATTCATTCTGTTTTAGCAATAATCCACCGACATTTTCTGCAATAAAAATTTTGGGATTAGTGCGTTTTACTGCCTCAACAATATATGTATACAAACTGCTCCTTTTCCCGTTTACACCAAGCATTTTTCCATTAATTGAAATATCTTGGCACGGGAAACCGCCAACAACAATATCCGCTGATTGTGGTAAATTATTAATTTGCTCGGCAATATCACCCTCGACAATATAATCCCCGAAATTCTCCCTGTAAGTTTTGCAAGCAGCTGAGTTTATTTCGTTTGCCCAAATAATTTTGAAGCCAGTTGAAGGATAATGGCGATCCAAGAAATCGAAACCGCCAATCAATCCAAGATCCATACCACCACAACCAGAGAACAAAGAGACTATGGTAATTGGCTTTTTTATGGTACGTTTATCAATAGGGTACGGCTCCTCGCTATCAACAACCCAATTACGCCCGATTTTTTGGGCTGTTTTAAGCGCCCCTTTTTCGGCAAGTCTGCGTATGGTATCGCCGCTTTTGTTATGGGCTTTAGCATATTCGGAAAGGGCAATAAGCATAGAAATACACCTCTCAATCCTAAATGCATTATACACGATATCGTGCAAAAATGCAATACTTTTCAAGAAAATTAACATTTACTTCTTGCTAATAAGGTCAATTACTAAGCAGGGCATTTGAAATGACTTCCCATGCACAATTTCGATTCGTTTACGGGAGTCAAAGTCCCGTGCCTTACCGCTTGGCTAAGCCTCAATATCTTTTAACGCGGAAAGTATGTAAGATTACCTTCGAAAAATTAAAGGATGGGACGAGAGGCTCGCCGTCAAGGAGGGTGAGACGGCGAGCATCGCCACATGAAGGGAATAATAAAATGAAAGACTTTTTTGTCTTCAGAGAAAGTATGTAAGATTGAAATATTTTTTTCGACCTTTTCGGCAAGCGGACCTAAAATCGTCATTCTGAGCGATCAAATTTCCGCTTCTTTTCACATCGAATGTCCACATGTTCTTTGAAAAAGTCCACTACTCTGTCCTCGAACACAATAAACCGATCTTCATTTATCATAGCGACGATTGCCGCTACTATTGCTAAAAATTCGATAATGGTTCTAACAGTATCGGCTGTATTCATGCCGTCATCCCCTTCCGTTAATTTGAAGGACTCGCAAAAGAAAACGGTTCGGGTTTGTGGAGCCTTGCATGGGTGTAGTTTGATTTTGCGACACGAACATTACATCTCAGCTCAACTTCGACTGTGCTTTCCGAAAGCCCGAGCGCTCTGCAAACAGCCTGCCAATCTCTATCGCTTTTGAAATCGTCTTTCCAAAGCATCAGGGTGTTATTCTGCATCAGCCCACTTCCTTTCGCTTTTTGCTTCGGCAAAGAAAGTATGTAAGATTTATTTCGACATTCGTGTTTCTGTACAAGTGAAAAGGGGGAAATAGAAAAAGAGCTGCCGCAACCGGTTAATTCCGATTGCGGCGGCTCTGGTTTAAATATAACTCGTTTGAGAATACAAAAACTTGTTACGGCACATAAACATCCTTCATTATTATAGAAGCGGTAATCGCCAACGAAACAATTTCAGCAATGATTGAAATAATGTAAAACCATATTGAGATACGATTGTTGTTTTTTTTAATTGTTCGACCGATTAGAACGCATAATATTGGAATAAACAACGGAAGTAGTACGGCAATAGTAAAAGCAAAACACAATGGCATAATAGCTAAATACAGCACATTATCCTTTGAAAAGAAAGCTACACCGATAAATGGCACAAGGGCTGCTACCTCTGCGACTACTGCTGCAATTATCGGTAAAACAATCGACCGTTTTCGTCTTCTTTGCCATCGTGTAATTAAAATGCTAACGACAAGAACACCCAAAGGTAAACCTAAAAATAAAAATGTCGCTAATGAGGCAGACTTAAAAGCTCCAACAAAATTCGATAAATGTTGAGATAAATCCATTTATATCCTCCCACTCAAAAGTATTTCCATAAATATGGGAATATAGATTTGCCGACCTTGTCAAAAACACCATTGCCCCCAAGATCTATGGGATTTGCATGCTGTACAAAAACTGTGCATAAGGTTTCCATTACAAAGTATTCATAGGTTTTGTTATAGAGTGATGGATTTGTTTTTTTAATTCCAGATAAAACATTTAATATTTTATCCGACTCATAAAATATTAGTGCATGTGCATATATCTCTTGTGCAATTCCAATTACGGCCGCACCATCGCCTTCGTAAGCCCAAGTATAATACTCCGCCACTTTCAGGCACACATTTTTGTTCAAAAAAGCCTTGCACACATCGAAATTCTGTTTTCCCTTTATTCCGGGATGCATAGACTCAACGCCATATAGTGCTCCCATTTTGTCTCCATTGTAAATAACCATAGAAACATACAGCATATCGTCAGGATCTCCAATTTCGGTTAGCAAAATTATAATTTCCAGAATCGACATACTTGGTATTGACCTTAGAACTGCTACACTTTTGATGATACAAAAAAACGTTTTTACCAGCCTTACTCCATCTTCTTGATTGCGTCCGCTCGGATCGGAATACATAACAGGATTATTCTGACAATATGCAAACATATTGACGCCCTGAATGTAATCATCACCGGCCACAAGGAGGGAGTCCGCATTGATGAAGCGGCAGGTTTCGGGGTCATAGTAACGGCTTTGGAGATAGTAGAGCTTCGTCTCGACATCATAGTAGTATCCCCTGTATCTCAGAGGATTCTTGACGCCTACGGTATCCGCAAGGCTGCCGGTGACGGATATGACCTTGCCCCAAGAATCATAGGTGTATCTGACAACAACATTTCCGCTGCCGTCATAGATGCCTATGATATCGCCCTGAAGATTAAGCAAATAGAAATAGCTCTGTCCGTTATAGCTGAACCCGTAAGGCGCACCTCCTGCCGAATAGGCGAAGTTTATGACCTCATCGCCCGTCTTTTGAGAAACAAGAGTGCCGCCAAGATAGGTGTACTTAGTCTCAACACCGTTAACGGTCTTACTCGTTCTGATACCGGCATTGTCATACTTAAACGACATTGATTTTCCGTTACCCGACAGCGAAGCGAGCTGCCTGCCCTTTGCCCATGTCATTGTGTAGCCTCTGTAGCTTGTGGGGTTTCCGCTCGCGTCATACACAATAGCATCATCGCCATATTGCGTTACGGCATTTTTGAAGTTGGCATCGGTGTAGGAATAAGTCACGGTATTGACCGGCTCGCCCAAGGTCTCGGCAGAGGTAAGAGCGTATTCGGATTTGGAGAGGATATCACCACACTTATCATAACAGTAAGTAATTGTTTTGTCAATATAATTATTATCCT
>ENA-ORNY01000518-ORNY01000518.1-human-gut-metagenome-genome-assembly--contig:-NODE-518-length-26372-cov-4.810047_pt1 | contig 26372 bp, 25 predicted proteins | sample MGYA00242122_ERZ509036 | MGnify/ENA primary metagenome ERZ509036 (study PRJEB26280, sample SAMEA2338696) | human gut metagenome | biome: human gut; feature: human-associated habitat; material: faeces... | reverse complement strand
CAGCGGGGCTCGTTTGAGAGCGTGTCAAAAATCCCTTTTTGACACGCTAAAACCCTCGCGCCGAATGTTCCGGCGCGAGGGTTTTATACATCGATGGCAATATCGTCTTTGGGGATCTTTGCCCAGTCGAAGAGCGGGATGAGCTCTTCGGCGGAGATCGGTTCCCGTTTGTCCAGCAGTCCCGCGGCGTGGGCGAGTGCGCCGAGAAGCTCCGGCGCGGTATATGCTTTGCGCAGAATACCGAGGTCAAGATCACGGTCGCGCTTGGAGAGCCGCCGTCCGTCCGGCGCGGTGAGCAGGGGGACGTGATAGTATTCCGGCGGTGCGGCGTTGAGCAGACGGTAGAGATACAGCTGCCGCGGCGTGGACGAGAGAAGATCGCGCCCGCGCACGACCTGCGTTATACCGGCGTCGATATCATCCGCCACGACGGCGAGCTGATAGGCGAAAACGCCGTCCGCGCGCCGGAGAATGAAGTCCCCGCACTCGCGCGCGAGATTTTCGGCGTATGGGCCGTAATGCCCGTCCGAAAAGGCGATGCTCTCGTCCGGCGCACGCAGCCGCCAGAGCGGGGCGCGCACTTTCGCTTTCGCCGCGCGCTCTTCTTCGGTCAGATCGCGGCAGGTGCCGGGGTAGATCGGGTGACCGTCGGAGGCGTGCGGAGCGTTCGCGGCGTTTTTGAGATCGCCGCGCGTACACCAGCAGGGATAGACAAAGCCTTCGCCGCGCAGCCGGTCGAGAATGCTCTCATAGTATTCGCTGCGCGTGCTCTGATCCGGCTGCTCAGCGTCCCAAGTGAGACCGAGCCAGCGCAGATCGTCCTTTAATATTTCGGCATTTTCCGCGCTGCACCGGAGCGTATCCAGATCCTCGATGCGCAGCACGAGCTCGCCGTGCGCGGCGCGGACCGAAAGCCACGCGAGCAGCGCGGAGAACACATTGCCGAGATGCATCCGCCCGCTCGGCGTCGGGGCGAAGCGGCCGCGCTCGGCCATAAAACCGCCTCCTCAGATCGGCAGCGACAAACTCAGCGCCGCGAGCAGCGTACCGACAAAGTAGCTCGCGCTGTTGCAGCGCAGGATCCAGTTTGCGCCGTGCTTGAATTTGTGTACAGAGAGAATGTAATCGGAGATCATCATCAGAAAAACGCCCGCGCCGAAGAGCTTCACGCCGGGACTCGGACACACGGCGGCGAGCACCGCGCCGAGAGAGCCGTGCATTGAAACGCTGAAAAGATACGCCGGGAAAATGCGCACGCTGCTGAAATCGATGAACTCCTTTTGATATAAGAGCATCGTCGTTCCCCAGAACAGGAGAAAGACCGCAGCGGCCGGAAACAGGATGCGCAGCGGAAGATGCTCATACCGCATGAGCATGATCTCATAGAACAGCAGACAGAAATTGCCGATGCTGAAGCAGATGCCGCCACGGACGAAATTCCACAAAAGGAAAATGTCGCCGAGGAACGCAAAAAAGAGTCCGATCGGCAATATCATCCGCATGCTGAACAGCGGCGAGTGCAGCAGATACGCGCTCACGGCGTAGGCCTCAAAGAGCACGGCGAGCGCGATCTTATTTACGGCGCGGCGCTTGAAATTTCCACTTGTCTCCGAAAAGAAGTAGAGACAAAGGATCGTCAAATATGCTATGATGAATACGCATCGAAGATAGATCATAAAAAACATCCTTCCCGTCAGAGCATTCGGCAGAGAAGCGGTGGGATATTTTCATCATACCATATCCCGAACGAAAAGGGAACGGAAACTTGACAGCGGAACGGAGGAAAATCGGCGTATGCGCACATTGACGCTCACCATGGACGAGGCGTGGAACGGCAGCACGGTAAAGCACCTGCTCCGCGCCCGGCTGCATATGGCCGAGGGATTGATCGCCCGGGTCAAGCTGCGCGAAACCGGACTCGTGCGAAACGGCGAGCGCGTTTTCACCAATGCGAGGCTCCGCACCGGCGACGTGCTTTGCGTCGAGATCGGCGACGATGGCGCGGTGAACGAGGCGCTGCCCATCGCCGCGCCGCTTACCTTCGTCTATGAGGACGAGGACATCGCCGTGCTCAATAAAAGCCCGGATATGGCGGTGCACGGCTCGACCGGGGGGCAGGGGTGTACGGTTGCAAACGCCCTTGCCGCGCTCTGGGGCAGAGACGCGGCGTTCCATCCCGTGAGCCGGCTCGACCGTGGTACCTCGGGTATCATGGTCATCGCAAAAAGCGCGTATGTCCATGACCTTCTGCGCCGGATGCTGCATACGGACACCTTCCGGCGGGAATATCTTGCTCTCGCGCGCGGCGCATTTTTGGACGATTCCGGCACGGTCGATCTTCCTATCGGGCGGGACGAAGCCGCGCCGACGAAGCGCGCCGTCACACCGGACGGGCAACCGTCGCGCACGGAGTACACGGTTCTGGAGCGCTTTCCCACGGGCGTGCTGCTGCGCGTCCGCCCGCTCACGGGGCGCACGCACCAGATCCGCGTACACATGGCGGCCATCGGCCACCCGCTCTTTGGCGACGCTCTCTACGGCTCGCCGGACGATATGCTCTCCCGACCGGCGCTCCACTCGGCGTATCTTTCGCTCCGCCACCCCGTCACCGGGGAAACGCTGGAGCTCGCCGCTCCGCTGCCGGACGATCTCGAACGCTTTCTCGCCGATCAACGGATCGGAGGATAGAAAAAGATTTGCAGATCCTGTGGAGTCCCGATGAAAAAACAGAGTATGGCTTATCAAGGCGTAAGAGGCAGGGGGCATCTGCGCTGTTGGATGATTATAAATCAACGAATACTACAGGAAGGTAATTAGATGAGTAATGGAATTGAGCCGGGGATGATGAAGTATTGCGTTGTTGGCAACATTGTGATGGAGCACCTGGATGAAAATGGAGTGCTTCGATATGGAACGGCTTCGTTTCCGGGTGGCAGGAAGGTATATATCAGCAGGAGATTGTGGGACAACGGCGTCGCGGTGATCGGGCTGAACAGGCATAAAAGCAGATATGCTACTGAGACTGTTCCGCTGGCGTGGGTTGAGAATATTCGTTTTTCAAAGGTTTTCGATCCATCAGTGCTGGAGCTTATGACCAACACGGACGAGTTTCCTGACATGTGGTGGCGATATAAGGATGAGGATAAAATCGGCGCAACAGAGTATGCGCAAATCCTGAATCGCGTCAAATCCGGGGACAAGGAGGCTTTGGCGCAGTACAAGCGGGATGTAATGGAGCGTTTCTGCTTTTAGATTTAGATAGGATACAAGAATGACCGTTCCCGAAAACGTTCCATGTGATATAGAAATCGAGGTTGAAAAATTTTGCACATCAACTTCTCGTATCAAATTCCTTGATTGTGAGTATTCTGCCGCAGCAACGAGGATTACGGATTGCTATTCCAACATATCATTTCACTTAAAACCGTAAAACGCCGCCAATCGGATCATTCCGACTGGCGGCACTTTGTAAATTCAAATTATAAAAAGCTCATATCCTGAATATACCAGGTGCCGTTGCGGCGGATCCAGAGCATTTCGTATTCCACGAGGTTCTCGCGCGTTTCGTTGCGTGTCGCCGTGGTGAAGTTCGCCATGCCCTGACAGAGAAAGGCGTCTTCACCGAGCGGGACATAGCCCCACGATTTGACCTCGTTGAACGTGACCGTGAAGCCGCGCGTCCAGTGCAGCGTGTCGAGCGCGTACTGGAAGTAGAGCAGCAGCGGCGAGCCCGGCACAACGTATCCGGCAGGGTAGTTCACCGCGGTGTTGCCCGCGCCGTATCCGGCGATCTCACGCATGTAGTTCTCCACACGCTCGTGGCACTCGTTTCGGAGTGCCTCGTTTCCGGGCAGCTCAAAGGTCGGGAAACCGTCGGCGCCGGTCATCGGCTCGAGCGGCGTGCCGTCCGGCAGCGTGGCCGTAAAGGCCGGATCGCTGTAAAGTCCTCCCGCGGCGTATACCGTATAGACCGGCAGCGCGCCCGCAAGCTCGTCCGGAACATCCACATGCGTGGAGAGCGGGGCAAAGGAGACCGCCTGCGCATCGGAGAGCGGCGCGCCGCCCACCGTGACGGTCGCTTCCTGCGGCGCGGTCACGCGAAAGGCGTGCGTCCCGGCGTCCGGGACGGTATAGTCAAAGCGTGTGCCGTCCGAGTAGAGCAGGAGAACGCCCGCCTCGCGCGATACGTCCACCTGCGCCGTCTCATAAATGCCCGGAACGGTGTACGTCACGCGGTAAGGACAGGTGTCGAACTGCGTTTCGAGGTCCGATATGCCGGTGTAAGGAACATGACTGTCAGTTATATATTCCTCGCCGAGGGCGATGCCGTTTACGGAGACCGCCGTGCCTTCCGGCACCGTGACGGTGAGCGTGCGTGCCTCGGCGTGCAGCGCATCGAGCGGCGCAGGTTCAACTTTCCACGCGCGGCTGGCCTTATCGTAAGCCGCGTTCAGTCGCAGAAGATCGTTTTCTCCGGCGGAGAGAATATAAACCGGCGCATTTCGCGAAGTGTTTTCACTGTCCCGCCGGAACGAAAACTTTTGCCCTTGTACGGCGGCGTCGAAGAGGTCTCCGGCGACGGTCTCGGCGTTTTCAAAAACGCTCGTCTCCGGCGCGCAGAGCGAAACGTATTTCGCGCGCCATTCGGCGGTATCGGTCGTGTCGAGAAGCTCCTGCACGGCGTCCTCCGCCGTGACCGGCGCGAGCACGCCGCCGGGGGAGAAGTACATCCACGCGGCTGCGCCGCCGACGAGCGCAACAAACACGAGAAGGCAGATCAGAAGAAGCGTTGAGCGTTTCATATCCCGTCCTCCTTACTGCACCGGCATCACGACGACTGCCGTGGGGATGCCCCGCGGCCCGCCGGACGTGTTGCACACGTTCACATACTCGCCGTTGAAATACATATCGCTTGAAGCGCCGCCGTCCAGATTCCCGGCATTCACCGCGCCGTATTCTACCATGATCTCGGCAAGCTGCTGCCGGGAAACGCCGAGCACCGCGGGCTGGCGTCCCTGCAGCACAACAAAGATGACTGCGCCGTCCGCGCGCTGCCCGACGGCGGTGCGCGGCTCCACATAGAGCGCGTCCAGCCCCGGGCGGATCTCGCCGTTTTCTACAAGCGTCGGGCCGTAAGCTAAGGCCCACTGCAGTCCCATCTCCACGCACTGGCCGCCGTAAAACTCTCCCACATGGAGCTGGCCGGAGCCGTCCATGCCGACAGTGGAGGAATAGCCGCCCCAAAGAAGCTCGCCGTTGGCCACCACGTTGCCGATGGGCATGGCGCCCTTGCCGGCACCGCCGGGGTCCTCAAAGCCGCCGCCGTTGATGGCGAGCACCGCGCCGGAGTTTTCCGCGTGCTCCGCCACGGAATAGCCGCGCATGTCCGGACTGAACACCGGGCAGACGGAGACCTGCACACGCATCGGATCGTCGATCACGGCGATTTAGCCGCTCCAGCGCTTGCCGACGATGCGCGCTACGAGCAGCCCGTCCTCATCATAGAGAACTTCTTTATAGTTATACCCGTTCTCCGCGGCGTCCTCCGACGGTATGGGCGCGGGCGAGGGGGCTTCGCCGGTCTGCACGGCGGGCGCGGCGGGCTTTTTTGCGGGCCAGGAGCATCTGGTCGGTGCGCCGCGGCAGCGGCGGTCTCTCCGGCAGGGCCGGGCTGCGCGGACGCGGCGGCATACGCACCGTATGCAGCGCCTCCCGCGACGACGACCGTCAGCGCCAGCGCCAAAACAACGCCGAGCGCGCCGGTCGTTTTTCTTTTTCCGTCTGCGGCCATAGCTTTCTCCTTTGATTCTATAATAATTTGTTATTATATTATATTATACCCAAGAAATAACAGCCGTGCAAGCGCTATTTAAGTTAACGATAAGATATTATGGTAAACAGAAAACAAGGCAGTGAAGAGAATAGAAGAAACAGCCGACTCCGGCAAGGACGCGAGGTGAGCCGAGCTTTTCGCTTTCTTTCCGAGAAGCGATCCGGTCAGCCATCGCAGGCTTCGGGCATGCAAAAGAGCTTGCCGTCTGCAAATTGCAGACGGCAAGCTCTTTTAACCGTTTGGACGGTTTCGGTCGTATTTTTACGCTTGGAGGCGCTTCCTCTTCAGGTCTTCTTTTCAAAGGCGTACCCGCAGCGCGGACAGGTGATGCGGATCTTTCCCTTGCCGCGCGGGACGCGCACGACCTCCCTGCAGCTCGGGCAGCGGAAGAAAGCATACTCCTTTCTCTGGCGGAAGCAGCTTTTGAGCAGCCGGAACGAGCCGAAAAAGCGGTTCCGGTACGAAAGATACTTCCGGTTTTCCTCGCTCCGGGCTGCGACCTTCCGCGAGAAAATGCGCACATAGCACCAGATGAGCAGCACGAGCGCCGCCGCGGAGAATACGGCAGAGAAGAAAGCGCTCTTCCCGCGCACAGCGACGGAGAGAAGAATGCATATACATCCGCATACGGAAAGAAACCGGCCGAGCGCATCTGCGCCGTACCGGCCGGCCATGAAGGCGGTAAAATTTCGGTTGGGGGAACCACGCTGCATAAAAAAGACCTCCGGGGAAAAAGGGCATTCCAACGCCCGCTTCTTTCATAGACTTTAATACGAAATCGTAAATAAGTCGTGAACTTTCCGCTGAATTAACAAAAAATTCATTTTTTGCCATGAACCGCTCGACGAAATATTGACAAAAATCGCCGCGGGCGGTATAATTTCATCAAAATTTTTATGCATTCAGGGAAGCGAGGAAAAACAATGCGTCCGGACGGAATCCTTGTAAAAAATGAAGACCCCATGTACTATCTCATCCCGTATTTTCTCACAAAGCGGTATGATGCCATGAACATGATCACGCTGGACATTCCGGAAATGCCCATGCGCGCCTATATGAACGAAAAGCGGAAAGAGGGAAAGCAGATCAGCCATCTCGCGCTGGTGCTCACGGCGTATCTCCACACGCTGGAAAAGTACCCCGCGCTCAACCGCTTCATCAAAGGACATAACATTTACCAGCACAAGGACATCAAGGTGTCCATGGTCGTTCTCAAGCCGGACGGCAGCGATACGATGTCAAAGATTGATCTCGTGCCTACGGATGACGTGTTCGACGTGCAGGCGAAGATCACCGGCTATATCGACCAGAACCGACAGGTCGGCGAGGCCAACTCCTTTGATACGGCGATGAAGATCCTCACGACGAAGCTGCGCTGGCTCCTGCCGCCGATCATCGGCTTGATCCGGTTTCTGGATAACCACGGCCTTCTGCCACAGTCACTCATCGATCTGACGCCGTTCCACGCGAGCCTTCTTATCTCCAACCTTGCAAGCATCCGCACGAACCATATCTACCACCATGTGTACGAGTTCGGCACGACGAGCATTGCCATCACCATGGGCAACATGCGCGAGGTGCCGCGCCGCACCAAGGACGGCATCGTCTTTGACCGGTGCATGCCGCTCGGCGTCGTGATGGACGAGCGCATCGCCAGCGGCCACTATATGGCGCAGGCGTTTGCGCAGATCAAAAAATACCTTGCCGACCCGCGCCTGATGGAGCGTGAAAGCCTTGACGCCGAGAAAGCGGCGGAGCAGAGCGCGGAAGCGGCGGAAAAAGCGGAATAATCCATGCCTTCAGACGGTCTCCCCACGGCCTTGCCGCAGGGAGGCCGTTTTGACTTGGGAAAGACCCGGCAGGTTTTGACAGATACAACGCAGTGTGATATTCTAAAAAGAAACGGAATTCTTCTTTCGGAGGCGCAAATATATGCTTCACGATTTTAAACCGGCGGACGACGGACTCGATAAAGACCAGCGTAAGGCGGAGATCCGCCGCCTCCGCGAAAGGCTCGCGGCGCAGCAGCAGAGCGTCATGGCGGCAAAGCTGCCGGTGGTCGTTCTCGTGGAAGGCTGGGACTGCGCGGGAAAGGGCCATCTCATCAACGAGCTCATCAGCGAGATGGACCCGCGGTTTTACCGCGTGGTGGTCTATAAGCGCGTGCCGGAGAACGAGGAGCGCTATCCGTTCCTCCGGAAGTTCTTCGAGCCGCTGCCGGAAAACGGCAAGTTCCTTTTCATGGACACCGGCTGGATGGAGGACTGCGTCTATAAATACCTGCGCCGGGAGATCACCGCGGAGGAATACGAGCGCCGCGTGGATGCGTGCAACATCTTTGAGCGGCAGCTGCGCGACAACGGATATATCGTTGTGAAGCTCTTTCTGCATATTTCGCGCGAGGAACAGCTCTCGCGCATCGCGGAGCTGCGCGAGAATATCGATACCGAGTGGCGCGTAACAGGCGACGATCTCTGGCAGCACAAGGAATACAAGGCCTTCCGCCGTGCCTACGGCGAGTTTATGGAGAAAACGTCCGTCTGCGGCGAATGGCACGTTCTCGACGCCGGGAACCGGAAAAAGCGCCTGCTCGCGGGCTTTCGCGCCATCACGGAGGCGATCGACAACGGTCTGGAAAACGGCCGCTGTATCGGCAAGGCAGGGAAGAACGATTTCCCGCTGCTCGGCACACCCTCGCTCCGCGACGCCGATCTCACAAAGAGCGTTGCCCCGGAGGAATACAAGGCCGAACTCAAGCGCCTGCAGGAAAAGCTCGCGGCGCTCCATAATAAGATCTACCGCAAGCGCATCCCCGTCGTCATCTGCTATGAGGGCTGGGACGCCGCCGGAAAGGGCGGCAACATCCGCCGTCTGGCGTATCCGCTCGACCCGCGCGGGTTTGACGTGATCCCCATTGCAAGCCCCACGCCGGGCGAGCTTGCGAGGCATTATCTCTGGCGGTTCTGGACGCGCCTGCCGCGCAGCGGCCATGTGACGATCTTTGACCGCAGCTGGTACGGCCGCGTCATGGTCGAGCGCATCGAGGGCTACTGCGGCGAGGACGACTGGAAGCGCGCCTACGGCGAGATCAACGAATTTGAAAAAGAGCTCGCCGATTACGGCACGATCGTTCTCAAGTTCTGGATCCACATCGATCCGGAAACGCAGCTCGAACGCTTTGAGCTGCGGCAGAATACGCCGGAAAAGCAGTGGAAGATCACCGACGAGGACTGGCGCAACCGCGAAAAGTGGCCGCTGTATGAAACGGCGGTCGAGGAAATGCTGCAAAAGACGAGCACAGCGTATGCCCCCTGGCATATCATTGAATCCGTGGATAAGAAATACGCCCGCATCCGCGTTCTTCAGATCGTGACGGACGCGCTGGAGCAGGCGGTGAACGAGCATATCACCCGAGGAGTGAAGAAAGAATGTGCCAAGCCGAAAAAGGACCGGAGCTGACCGCCCCCGCCGCGCCGGAAGCGTCGGAGCCGGAAACAGAGCTTCTTGCCGAGGCAAAAGCCGCGGGCCTGTTTCTCGACCGCGAGCTGAGCTGGCTGCAATTCAATCGGCGCGTGCTGGAACAGGCGGGCGATCCGACCGTGCCGCTTTTGGAGCGGCTCAAATTCCTCGGTATTTACCGCTCGAATCTCGAAGAGTTTTTCATGGTACGCGTCGGCTCGCTCACGCACCGCGCGGCGCTGCTGCCGGACGAGCGGGATGAAAAGACCGGCTGCACGCCCGGCGAGCAGGTGAGCGCCATCCTTGCCGCCGTCGCCGCGCAGCAGCCGCGCGAGGAGCGCATCTACCGGCGGCTTCTGGAGGATATGCGCGACGCCGGGATCGACGTGCTGGACTTTCATAAAATGACGAAGCCCGAGGAGGTCGTGGCGAAAAAGTATTTCTCCGAGCTGCGCCCGCTCCTCTCGCCGCGCGTTGTGGACGGGGGACATCCGTTCCCGTTCATCGCCAACCGTGAGATATATGTGGCGGCGACGATCGGCAAGGGCGACGATTTCCGGCTCGGCCTTGTTTCGCTGCTGCGTCTCCCGCCGTGGCGCGTCGTGGAGCTGGACGGACGGCAGAAGGTGATGCTCACGGCGGAGCTCGTGCGCCACTTTGTGCCGCAGCTTTTCAAAAAGCAGGAGGTGCGCGACGCTGTCCTATTGCAGGTCACGCGCAATGCCGACGTGTTCATCGACGATGACCTGCACGGATACGACGCGGACTTCCGCGCCAGCATGGAAAAAATGCTGCGCAAGCGCAAACGCCAGCAGCCGGTGCGTCTTGTGATCGGCGGCAAGCCGTCCGCAAGGCTGCGCGCGGCGCTCATCAAGGATCTCAAGGTCTCGGAGAGCAACGTGTTCACCACGAAGCTGCCGTTCGACCTCTCCTTCGGCTCCGGCGTAAAAAAAGCGCCCGGCATGAAATACGCCGAGCGCCGCAGCCGGAAAACGGTGAAGCTCCAAAAGGGCGAGTTTTTCCCGTATCTGGAAAAGAAGGATCTGCTGCTGTCGTACCCGTTTCAGAGCATGAGCGCGTTCGTGGAATATCTCTACGAAGCGGCGGACGATCCGGACGTTGTTTCCATCCGCATCACGCTCTACCGGCTCTCGGCAAGCAGCAAGGTTGCCGCAGCGCTCGCGTATGCCGCCGACAGGGGAAAGAGCGTGCTCTGCCTTCTGGAGCTGCGCGCCCGATTTGACGAGCAGAATAATATTGACTATTCTGAGGTGCTCGAAGACGCCGGATGTCAGGTCATTTACGGCCTGCCGGAGATGAAGGTGCACAGCAAGCTCTGCCTCATCACGCGAAAGCGCGGCGAGAGTGTGCAGTACTTCACGCAGGTCGGTACCGGAAACTATAACGAGGTCACGAGCGAGCAGTACACCGATCTTTCGGTCATTACGTCCGACGAGCGCGTCGGGCGCGACGCCGCGCAGACGTTTGAAGCGCTCGCCACCGGCCAGACGCCGCCGGAGACGGAAGCGCTCTGGGTCGCCCCGCTGAGCTACCGCTCCCGTGTGCTGGAACTCATTGAGGCCGAGACTGCGAAGGGGGAGGCCGGGCGCATTGCGATCAAGGTCAACTCCATGAACGACATCGGCGTTATGACCGCGCTCATCCGCGCGTCCCGCGCGGGCGTGCGCACGGAGCTTTTCATCCGCGGCATCTGCTGCCTGCGGCCGGGCGTCGCGGGGTATACGGAGAATATCACGGTGCGCAGCGTTGTGGGACGGTATCTCGAGCATTCGCGCATCTTCGCCTTCGGCGAGGGTGCGGAACAGCGCATTTTCATCGGCTCCGGCGATCTTCTCAACCGCAACACCCGCCGCCGCGTTGAGGCGTTCATCGAATGCGTTACGCCGGAAACGCGCGAGGGCGTGCTGGCCATTCTTGACGCGCTGCGCGCTGACCGGGAGAAGAGCTGGACGATGCAGCCGGACGGGAGCTATTCCCGCGCCGAGACCGTCCCCGGCACGGCGAGCCACGACACGCTCTATGAGTACTTCGGAGAAAAGACCGTGGAACCGCTCCCGCCGGAGAAGAAGCACGGCTGGCTCTGGCGGCTCTTCCATCCGAACAAGAAAAAACTGCACGGAAATGAGGCATAAGGCTATGAACGATGCATTGGCGCTGGTATTTGATGTCGGAACGCAGAGCGTGCGGGCAATGCTCTTCGATGCCGCCGGACACATTGTCTGCTCGGCGCAGGACATTTATGAGCAGCCCTATTATTCCCGCAACCCAAACTGGGCGGAGCAGCGGCCCGATTTCTATTTTGAGCATATATGCATCGTCTCCCAGCGGCTGAAGGATCAGTCCCCGGAAGACTTTGTGCGCGCCGCGAGCGTCGCGGTGACGGTGTTCCGCGATACGACTGTCTGCATGGGCAAGGACGGGCGGCCGCTGCGCGACTGCATCCTCTGGATGGATCAGCGCCGCGCCGAAAACCCGAAGCCGCTCCCGGCCGACCGCAAGGCCCTCTTCGCTCTCGCCGGTATGACGGAGACGATTGAAATGCTCCATCGCACCTCGGCCTGCAACTGGATCGCCGAGAACGAGCCGGAGCTCTGGAAGAAAACGGATAAGTACGTCTGCCTGTCCACCTATCTCAACTATCGCTTCACCGGCCGCATTGCCGACAGCAGTGCGAGCCTCATGGCGAAGATCCCCTATGACTACAAAAACCGCAAGTGGGACAAAAACGGTCTCACCCGCTGCGTATACGATATCCCGCAGGATAAGCTCTGCGAGATCTTGCCCTCCGGCTCGGTCGTCGGCGGCGTGACGCCGGAGGCGTCGCGGCTGACCGGCATCCCGGCGGGGCTGCCGATGCTCGCCACCGGCTCGGACAAGGGCTGCGAGACGATCGGCCTTTCCGTCATCCGCGAGGACCAGGCGGCGCTCTCGTTCGGCACGAGCTGCACCGTGCAGTTCACGACCAGAAAGTACTTTGAGCCGACGCCGTTCATGCCCGCGTACCCGGCGGTGCCGAACGACATGTATAACCCGGAAATTCAAATTCTGCGCGGCTATTGGATGCTCACCTGGTTCAAGCAGAACTTCGCTCAGGCGGAGGTCGAGGCGGCCAAGGCGCTCGGCTGCTCGGCGGAGGAAATATTGAACAAGCACCTCGGCGATATCCCCGCCGGGAGCGACGGTCTGCTCGTGCTGCCGCACTGGACGCCGGGCCTCTCCACGCCGAACACGCGCGGCGCGATGATCGGCTTTACCGACCACCACACGAAATACCACATGTACCGCGCCATCATTGAGGGGCTGAACTTTGCCCTCATGGACGGCATGTACGGCATGGAGCGCCGTTCCGGGCAGAAGATCCGCCATCTCTATCTCGGCGGCGCCAGCCGCAGCGAGGAGATCTGCCAGATTACGGCGAATATGTTCGGTCTGCCGGTCTCCCGCATCCAGACGCACGAATCCTGCGCGCTCGGCGCGGCCATCTGCTCGTTTGTATCGCTCGGGAAATTTACCTCCTATGAGGACGCCATCGCCCACATGGTGCGGATCCGTGATACGTTCACGCCGGACGCGGAGGAGCATAAGCTCTATGATCGCATCTACCGCGAGGTCTACCGCCGGTACTACCGCGCCGTGACCCCGCTCCATGAGCTCCTCGGTGCGATCACGCGCAAGGAAAAATAAGAAAAACCGTTCTCTGCATGAAGCGCAGAGAACGGTTTTTCATTCATCGTATACGACCGGCGGGCGGTTGGGATCGAGAACGCTGTCCACGTCGAAAAAGAGCTCGTTTAAAATATCGCGGTAATACGTCATCGAATAACCGCCGATCTCGATGCGCGACTGAAGCGCGTAATTATCGTACAGCTCGTTGACCACATGGTCGTCCACGGTGCAGTAGATATTGAACCCGGCATTGAGCACATGCTGCAATGCCTCGCCCGTCGCGCGGTAGCCGAAGGGGGCGAGAAAGAGGTTCGTTTCACCGATCCACGGCGACACGCGATCGACCCACTTGTTGATGTCGTAATAAATTTTATCGGGGATGCAGCCCGTGCCCCAGAAGCCGTACACGCCGGAGTTGTGCGTATAGCTGTGGCTGGCAAAGCTCCAGCCGTCGGCGCGCAGCGCGTCGGCGACTTTTTTGATCTCGGTCTGGTATGCGGGATCGTCATAACTCGGGTAGCCGAACGCCCCTTGAAACCCGGTGAGCGCGATCGTTCCCTTGTGCCCGTTCCACGAGAAGTCCGGGTGCTCGGCAACAAAAGCGTCCACAACGCCCATCACATCGCCGTCTGCGATGATGTCCACGCCGCCGGAGGGGTTCGGCACCTCGTAGAGCAGCGCACCGGCATCATCGACGAAAAGCCGCCGCGCGTACCCGTCGCCGTAGGCATACGCCACATCGTCCACCGAGAGGATGAGCGGCATTTTCCCGGAGGGCAGCAGGATCTCCTTTCGCTGCATTTTACCGTTGACCATCTCGTAGCACTCGTTCAGATCATAGAGCACATACCCGCGCTCGTAGAGCTGCGGCAGGATCTTTTCGAGCTCCGCCTTTTCCGAGAATCCGGCGTTATAGCCGCCCATCGGCGTATCGCGGTCGGTGAATACCATTTCGGGATAGACGATCAGACTATGGAAAAAGATGTGCCGTATTTCGCCCTCATAGGGAACGAGCGGCTCCGGCGTCGGCTCGGGTGTCGGCGTCGGCTCCGCGGTGGGGGAGGGCGTCGGTTCCGCGGTCGCCGTGGGCGACGGCGTCGGGAAAAAGATGTCGAGCGCGCTGCCGCTGCACCCGGCGAGGAGCGCCGCGCAGAGCAGCGCCGGGAGAAGGAAAAATATCTTTCGTTTCATCATGCTCTCATACTATCCGCCGCGCCGGAAAAAGTCAAGGCAAGAAGATTTCCAAATCTTGGATGCGCGGTATTGACAATGTTGTGAACGCTGTATATTCTTGAATTATATAAATATGCTGTTCGACATTTGAATTTTAAATTGAGGAGCGCGGATCGGATGCGGAAACGGATATGGGTGATGCTTGCTTTTTTTCTCGTCCTTGGCATCGTGAGTTTTTCTGTGCAGAGTGGGCCCCATTGCAATACACACCGCCTGCAAGTAAACGATCAACCGATACTCATGTATGAGACTCCGGAGGAAGCGTTATCTTCTATGACAGAGAGTCCTCTGCTGCCAGAGGTGAACCGGCTGAGTCTGTCGTGCAAGGGAGGCAGGCCGGAACATGATATTCAGCTTTATCTTCGCTTGGCCAAGAAAAACGACGGAACGATCCTGACTTCCCCCTATGCCACGCTATATAATTTTTCGCCAACCCAAGACGAAGCTGCCTTTGCCATGAATGATGTATTGGATCTGGATGAGGCATCAAATTATGATCTTGTTCTGTTTGAGCTGATTACGTATAAAAAAGCGGCTGCACCCACGTATCAATATGCGGTTTTCCGCTAAACGTCATTTTCTTAAAGCGAACAAAGCGAAAGAGGACGGGAGCACCGTCCTCTTTCGCTTCCAATGGAAAGAATCAAAAAATCCCGTGATTGTATTTGATCTGTCCGTACAGAATGAATGCCAGACCGACGGCGAGCCCCGGAAGAACGATGAACGAAACGACAGCCTCATTCCGCAGGGAAACAAAAAACGCCGCGGCGAGCGAAACGCCGATGATGAGCGTTCCCGTGCCGACGGCGCGGCCGTATTTCGGGATGTCCTCTTCTCTGACGTTCCGGCGGTTGTAGGCGTGGATCGTGCGGATGTTCCCCTTTATATTCACCGCACCGAGAACGGACAAAAGAATGCCCACAATGAGCAGCAGAAAGTTTTCCATGACAGCCTCCTTAAAAATAAAACAGCTCTTCAAATTTCTTATCCAGAGCGATGCAGAGGACTAAGGCAAGCTTTGCCGTGGGATTGAATTGGCCCGTTTCAATGGAGCTGATCGTATTTCGTGATACGCCCACCATCTCCGCAAGCTGCGCCTGAGAAAGCGCCTTTTCCGTACGAGCCTCCTTCAGGCGGTTTCGGAGTTTCAGCTCATCGTTCATCCGCGCACCCCAACGAGCCGTACAGCGAAAAGAACAAGGAACAGGAGAAACATGGAAAAATACAAAATCGTGAGCGTAAGCTCCGTTTTCCTTTTCTTTTTTCGGTATGTCACCAGACTGTGCGTGCCGAGAATGCTGAAATAAATGACCCAGGGACTGTAGAGCATCGTTCCGGTCGCCAAGACGAAGACCACGGACACCAGACAGCACACACATGCTCCGACACGCCCGGCAATATTCCCGGCCTGCTGTGCCGTTGCCGCTTCCGCAAGATCCCGGTTCTTGTTTTCCCGGCGGCTGATCGCCAGAATTTCTTCCTTTTCCATATCGATCCTCCTGTGCCAAGTTTTCTTGTCATTATTATAGCAACGCCAAGTAAACTTGTCAACAGGAAACACTGCTCCTTGCCCGGCGCGGGGAATTGTGGTAAAATTCATATCCAATCTTTTGAAGGAGACACCACGCATGGATAAATTCACCCCCCTTCTTGCGAAGGAGCTTTCCCGCCGGGAGGAGCATATAGAGAACATCCTCCGTCTGCTCGACGAGGGCAACACCGTCCCGTTCATCGCGCGCTACCGCAAGGAGATGCACGGCACGACCGACGATCAGACCATCCGCGCCATCGCGGACAGGCTCGCGTATCTGCGCGGTCTCGACGAGCGCAAGGCCGCCGTCGTGAGCGCCATTGAAGCGCAGGGCAAGCTTACGGACGAACTCTCTGCCGCCATCGAAAACGCGCAGACGCTCGCCGAGGTCGAGGATATTTACCGCCCCTACAAGCAGAAGCGCCGCACGCGCGCCACGATCGCGCGTGAAAAGGGACTTGCCCCGCTCGCGGAGCTGCTGCTCTCGCAGACGGTCACATCCGGCACACTGGAAGCGTTGGCCGCGCCGTATGTGAACGAGGAAAAAGGAGTTATGTCAACTGATGACGCGCTCGCCGGTGCGGGCGATATCATCGCCGAAACGATCTCGGACGATGCCGCCATCCGCGCCGCGCTCCGGCGGCTGTACCGCACGCGCGGTGTGCTCTGGGCAAAGGCCGCAACGGACGAGGACAGCGTGTACCGCCTGTACTATGACTACCGCGAGCCGGTGTCCAGGGTGCAGGGCCACCGCGTTCTCGCGGTGAACCGCGGCGAGCGGGAGGGAATGCTCAAGGCCGGCGTGGAGATCGAGGACGCGCTCGCCCTGCAGGAGATCCGCCGGGCGGTGTTCCGCGGCATCAGCATTTCGAATGCTTTCGTAAATGCCTGCTGTGAAGACGCGTGGCGGCGGCTCATTGAGCCGTCCGCGGAGCGGGAGATCCGCGGCGAGCTGACGGACGCGGCGGACGAGGCGGCCATCCGCGCCTTCGGACAGAATCTCCAGCCGCTGCTGATGCAGCCGCCGCTCCGGAACCGCGTCACGATGGGCTTTGACCCGGCATACCGCACCGGCTGCAAGATCGCTGTCGTGGACGAGACGGGCAAGGTGCTGGAAACCGGCGTTGTGTACCCCACGCCGCCGCACAACCGGAAGGAAGAGGCGCGCAAAACTCTCACCGCCATGATCCGCCGCCACGGCGTTACCGCCATCGCCATCGGCAACGGAACGGCGTCCAAGGAGTCGGAGATATTTATCGCCGACATGATCCGCGACCTTCCCGGCGTGGCCTACATGGTCGTAAACGAGGCGGGGGCGAGCGTCTATTCGGCGTCCAAACTCGGCGCGGAGGAATTTCCGGATTACGATGTTTCGCTCCGCTCCGCGGTATCCATCGCGCGGCGCTTGCAGGACCCGCTCGCCGAGCTCGTGAAGATCGAGCCGAAGAGCATCGGCGTCGGGCAGTACCAGCACGATATGCCCCCCGCGCGGCTGGACGAAACGCTCCGCGGCGTGGTGGAGGACTGCGTAAACTCCGTCGGCGCCGATCTGAACACGGCATCGGCGCCGCTCCTTTCCTATGTCGCCGGGCTCAACGACACGGCGGCGAAAAATATTGTCGCCTACCGCGAGGCAAACGGGGCGTACCCGTCGCGCGCCGCACTCAAAAAGGTGCCGCGCATCGGGCCGAAGGCGTTTGAGCAGTGCGCGGGCTTCCTGCGCGTGACGCAGGGGAAAAACGTTCTTGACGCGACCGGTGTCCATCCGGAGTCTTACGCCGCGGCGGAAAAGCTGCTCGCCCTGTGCGGCTATACGGAGGCGGATGTGCGCGCCCACCGCGTCGGAGAGCTGCGTGAGCGCGTAAAGGCGCTCGGCGAGGAAAAAGCGGCGGCGCACTGCGGCGTCGGCGTGCCGACGCTCTCGGACATCGTGTCCGATCTGATGAAGCCCGGCCGCGACCCGCGCGACGAGCTGCCCGCGCCGCTGCTGCGCACCGATATTCTGGAGCTCAAGGATCTGAAGCCCGGCATGAAGCTGCGCGGTACGGTGCGCAATGTTGTGGACTTCGGCGCGTTCGTCGATATCGGCGTGCATCAGGACGGCCTTGTGCATATATCCCGCCTTTCGGACAACTTTGTGCGAAAGCCCTCGGACGTCGTCCGCGTGGGCGACGTGGTGGATGTTGCCGTCGTCGAGGTGGACGCGGCGAAAAAGCGCATCGCACTTTCAATGCTCGCTGCCGACGTTGGCAGAAACTGACAGAAAAAAGTCAAAACTGTAACTTGCCCGAGCGCCCTGCGGCCCGTATACTTGATTTACATAAAAAACACTTTTTTTACTTATGTAAATCATGAAGGAGGCGCACCATGCGCATTACATACATCCGGCACAGCGCGTTTCTTGCGGAATGGGAGGATATTGTCTGTCTTTTTGACTATGCCGAGGGCGAGCTGCCGGAGATAGACCGCGATAAGCGCCTGTGCGTTTTCGCGAGCCACCATCATTCCGACCACTTCAATCCGGAGATATTTACCCGCTTTGCCGACCACCCGCGCCACACGTTCATTCTCTCGGACGATATACGCACCGTTCCTGCCGGGGAAAAGGCCCCGGTTGTCCGTACTGGGCCAAACTGCCGCCGCATCTTTCCGGGCGGAAAGAGGGGGGCGATGAGTGTTTCCACCATAGGCTCGACCGACTGCGGCGTTGCGTTCGTTGTAAACTACGCCGGAAAGACCGTATACCACGCGGGCGATCTCCACTGGTGGGCGTGGCCGGACGATACGCCGGAGGAGGAGCGCGATATGAAAAACCGCTACTTTGCCGAGATCGCCAAGCTCAACGGCGTCCGGCTGGATGCGGCGTTTCTTCCGCTCGACCCGCGTCTCGGCGCAAACTACTGGATGGGCTTTGACGCCATGATGCGCTCGGCGGACATCCGCAAGGCGTTCCCGATGCACATGTGGGAAAAGTATGAATATATCCCCAAATTCAAGGCGATGAGCGTAACGGAAGCCTACCGCGATAGGATCGCCGATATAACCGCGCCCAACCAGACATTCACGATCTGAAAGGAAGAAAAGCCATGCAGTTCAAAATGATCCATGAAAACTATAACGTCTGCGACCTTGCCGCCTCACTTGCGTTTTACGAGAAAGCGCTCGGCCTGCACGAAAAGCGGCGCAAGGAAGCTTCCGACGGCTCGTATATCATCGTGTATGTCGGCAACGACGCTTCCGACTTTGAACTCGAGCTCACGTGGCTGCGCGACCATCCGCAGGCCTACGACATCGGCGAGGAAGAATTCCATCTCGCGTTCCGTGCGGACGATTTCGCCGCGGCGCACGCGCTCCACAGCGAAATGGGCTGCATCTGCTTTGAAAACGCCGCCATGGGCATCTACTTCATTCAGGACCCGGACGGCTACTGGCTGGAGATCGTCCCGACGAGATAAAATCTCCCGGCGAACACGGAGAAAACGTATGATTTATTTAGAAACGGAGAGGCTGTCTCTTCGGAATCTGGAGCTATCTGATGCGGAAAGTATCAGCGGATACCGAAACGACAAGACATGCCGACGGTATCAGCGGTGGGAAGCCTTTACGCTTCCGGATGTCGAGGCGTATATTGAGAAGTTTCAAAGCGATGTTTTCCTGTCAGACAGGCAGGAACAGCACTTTGGGATCGCCCAAAGAAACAGCTTGGAGCTTGTAGGCGAACTGGCGTACTTTTATAAGCCGGGGGACTGTATCACGCTGGGTATCACCGTTGCCCCTCGTTTCCAGAGAAATGGATATGCCTGCGAAATGCTGCGGGAAGTGATCCGTTCTGTCCGGGAAAAGTATCCGACACTGGATATTGTGGCGCTGATCGACAAAGACAATCGGAAAAGCCAGTGCCTTTTTGAAAAGCTGGGTTTTCGGCAGGAGTGCTACGCGGATTCGATTGCCTCTTTTGTTTATGTGCTCTCTGCATAGGAAAAGTCCGCGGCGAAAATACCGCGGGCTTTTCCTATTTCGGAAACTGTGCTATACTGAAAAAAAACACAGCAGGAGAATATTATGTCAACCAATAAACTGTATCTCGGCTACCACGTATCCTCTGCCGGAGGGTATATGGCGATGGGGAAGCGCGCTGCGGCGCTCGGCGCGAACACGTTCGCCTTCTTTACGCGCAATCCGCGCGGCGGTGCGGCGGCCAAGGTGGAGGAAGCGGACGTCGCGGCGTTCCGCGCGTGGGCGGCCGAACAGGGCTTCGGCCCGCTCGTGGCGCACTCGCCCTATACGCTCAACCCGTGCAGCGACAAGCCATCGGTGCGCGACTTTGCCAAACGCGCCTTTACGGAAGATCTGGAACGCATGGAGCTCACGCCCGGCTGCTTTTATAATTTCCATCCCGGCAGCCACGTCGGGCAGGGGACGGAGGCCGGGATCGAAATGATCGCGGAGCTTTTAAACGCGGTTCTCACGCCGGACATGCATACGATCGTCCTTCTGGAGACAATGGCCGGAAAGGGCAGCGAGATCGGCGGAAAATTTGAGGAGCTGCGCGAGATCATCGACCGCGTGGAGCTTAAAGACAAGCTCGGCGTCTGTCTCGACACCTGCCACATCTGGGACGGCGGCTACGATATCGTCTCCGACCCGGACGCGGTGTTTGCCGAGTTTGACCGCGTGATCGGTCTTGACCGGCTCAAGGCGGTACATCTTAACAACTCCCTCAACGGTCTCGGCAGCCATAAGGACCGCCATGCCAAAATTCTTGAGGGCGTTCTGCCGCCGGAGGCGCTGGTGCGCATCGTCTGCCACAAAGCCCTCGCCGGGCGGTCGTTCATTCTCGAAACGCCGAATGGCGATGCCGGGTACGCCGCGGAGATCGCGTGGCTGCGGGAACAGTGGGAGGCGCGCCATGAGTGATATCAAAGCGGTCCTCTGGGATGTGGATGGAACGCTTCTGGACTTTCTCGCCGCTGAGCGCGAGGCAATAAAGACTTGCTTTTCTCTCTTCGGTCTCGGCGAGTGTACCGATGAGATGATCGCGCAGTATTCCGCCATTAACGTCCGCTGGTGGCAGGCGCTCGAGCGCGGCGAGTATACGAAGCCGGAGATCCTGGTCGGGCGCTTTGCGGAGTTTTTCACCGCGCGCGGTATCGACACCGCCGTTGCCCCGGCGTTCAACGCGGAATACCAGCTCCGTCTCGGCGATACGATCAAGTTCTGCCCGCACGCGCTCGAAACCGTGCAGGCCCTCCGCGGCATAGCTGCGCAGTGCGCCGTGACGAACGGCACGAAGATCGCGCAGGACAAAAAGCTCGAGCGCTCGGGGCTTGATAAGCTGCTCGACCCGATCTTCATCTCCGAGGTCGTGGGGGCGGAAAAGCCTTCGCCGGCGTTCTTTGCCCCGGTGTTCGCGGCGTTTCCCGGTATAAAGCCGGAGGAGATGCTGATCGTCGGCGACTCGCTCACGAGTGATATCCGCGGCGGCGTCAACGCCGGAATACAGACTTGCTGGTATAACCCCCGCGGCCACGCCGCGCCGCCGGAACTCCGCATCGACTACACGGTCTCGGATATCGCCGAGGTGCTGCAAATCGTGGAGAAAAGCGCGCGGTGAATGGTGAAATTTGACCTATTGACTTTTCCGCGTCAAGTGGATAGAATCATCTGACTTTCAGATGATTTATCAGGAGGAAGCAAGGTTTCATGGAAACTGCAACGCTCGGAAAGGGCAAAATTTTCGGCCCGGCGAGCTTTTATAAAAAGGCGCTGCTCATCGCGCTGCCGGTCATGCTGCAGATGCTCATCCAGAACATGGTGTCGCTCATCGACAACTTCATGGTCTCGGGTCTCGGCGACGTGAAAATGTCCGGCGTCAATATCTCCGGCCAGATCCTTTTCGTATTCATGGTGCTGCTCAACACGATCTGCACTGCGGGCGGCATCTTCATGTCGCAGTATTACGGCGCGGGCGATAAGCGCGGTATGCGTCAGGCGCTGAGCTTCAAAGCGGTGCTCGCGGCGGTGGCGATCGTTCTGTATCTTCTTGTGTGCATGGTGTTCCCGCGGCAGGTACTCTCGCTCATGGTCGTCGGCAACTCCCAGGCGGACGCCATATTGGACGAGGCCGTGAAGTACATGTTCCTCATGGGCTTCAACGGTATTCCCATGGCCATTTCCACGATCTGCTCGTCGTCCCTGCGCGAGATCGGCCGGGTGCGCACGCCGCTTTACATCTCCGTTATTGCCACGCTCGTCAACACGTTTTTCAACTGGGTGCTGATCTACGGCAATCTCGGCGCGCCGCGGCTCGAGGTACAGGGCGCGGCCATCGCCACGATCATCGCGCGTCTCACGGAAATGACGATGTTTCTCATTTTCATTGCCGTCAAGCGCCCGCCGTTTTCCGCTACGCCGAAAGAGCTTGTGAGCGTAGATTTCCCGCTCTTCTTCCGCATGCTCAAAAAGGGCTCGATGGTGCTTGGCTCGGAAATGCTCTGGGTCATTTCCGAAACGGTCACGACCGCGCTTTACAATGGCCGCGGCGGCGCGGACGTCGTCTCCGGTATGGCGGCGAGCTTCGCCATTGCCAATCTCTTTTTTGTGGCGTTCAGCGGCATCACAACGGCGACCGGCGTTATCCTCGGCTCTACGCTCGGCAGCGGTGAGCTGGACAAGGCCCGGCAGGAAAAGCGCTGGCTTATGACGGCGGGGGTCGTGTTCGGGTTCTTTATGATCTTTGTCGGACTGCTCACCGTTCCGCTCATCCCGGTGGTGTTCGGCCATTTGAGCGCAAGCGCCCAGAGCATCACGCGGCGGATGATCGTGCTCATGTCGCTCTTTATGCCGCCGTGGGTGTATATCAATGTCCAGCTTGCCGTGTCCCGCGCCGGAGGCGATACCGCCATGGGCCTATGGGTGGACGCCACAACGACGCTTCTTATGATCATCCCCGGCATCTTCCTTGTAGCGCGCTATACGACGATCGGCCCGGTGGCCATGTACGGCATGGTCAAGGCCGTAGACTTCGTGAAGATCACCATTGCGCACTTCATGCTCAAGCGCGAGCGCTGGGTGCGTAATCTCACGGACATTGTCCAGCCGGTAAAAACAACGAAATGATCCGAAAAACAATAAAGGCTCCCTTCACGTTTTTTTAAACGTGAAGGGAGCCTTTTTCCGTATTTACAGCGATTCCACGAACGCGGCGATGCGCGTGTCGATCTGTCCGGCGTCGAGCAGGGAGTAATCGGTCTCCAGCGCCATATACGGCACGCCCAAACTGCGGCAGAGCTCGCGGAGAGAACGGCCTTCGATGAGATAGGTGTGGCAGCTCGAAAGGGCGATATCGAGCACGGCGTCGGCGTGGAACTCTTCGATGAGCGCGGGGATCATATCGAACCGGCGGTGGTTCGGCGTCATCACGGCGCAGCCGATGGTGAGATAGGCGTCGGCAATGGCAGAGAGAATATCCTCCGCCTCGGCGTCTACGCAGCAGCGCGCCGGCTTGATGCCCGCGCAGTTTTCAAAGCAGACGACCTGCGCGCCCGCGCGCTCCGCCGCGCCGAGCACCTTCTGGTATACGCCGCCGATCGGGCAGCCGGTGACGAGAAGCCGCGGCCCCCCAGCCGGGGCGGAGGGCTTTGTTTCCCGCAGACGCGCAGCAAGCTCCTCCACATGCGAAACAGCGTGGGGGAGGTCAAAATCAAACCCCAGCCCGTCGAGAACCTTATAAAGCTCCGTGCCGGAAACGGGCGCGGGGTCGGCGCGCAGCACCTCCATGAGATGGGAGCGGGCCTCGCGCAGTGCGTTTCTCTGCCGCGCCGCGGCGCGCAGCGCATCGTCCGTGATCTCCGCGCCGAAGCGCTCTTCAAGATATTCCTTCAGCCGCCGCACCTCGGCGCGCCACATATCGCGCGCATACGGAAGATCGACGCCCTGCGGCAGATGCAGCAGAAAGAGCTCCTTGCCGCGCGCCATCAGCTCATACATCTTTTTCTTCCCGTCGCACGTCGTCTCGCCGACAATGAGATCGGAGAAGTAGGTATACGGGCACTTGTCGCTCACATAGAAGCCGTAGCTCGATTTGATGAGCGGGCAGAGATTGCGCGGCAGATCGACCTCTGCGGCGGGGATCGTCTCGGCGCTCATGCCGCAGAGACTCACGGCGAGCATCCCGGCGGCGTCGAGAATTTCCAGCGGCGTGAACGTGCAGAACGTACCGGCCACGCGCCGCCCGCCTTCTTTGGCGGTCTTTATCTTGAGAAAGCCCGCTTTGCGCGCGTCGGAATAGGCTTCAAATGTTTCGGGAAGAGAGAGCTCCATGCATATATGACCTCGTTTCTTTGTTATCGGGAAAGTCTGCGCGCGGCGAGCGCCGCGCCGATGGCCCCGGCAAAGCGCCCCTGCGGATGCGTGAGGACCGGCGCGCCGAGCTTTTCGGCAATGGCGTCGGGCAGGTATTCCGTCTGGCAGAGCCCGCCGGTGAGACATACCGCGCCATAGCTCCCGCCGAGCTTTTTTGCCTGTGTGACAACCTTTCCGGCAATGGAATCCACGACCGCGTAAGCGATATCCTCGCGTGACGCGCCTTGACCGATGAGACTTACGACCTCGCTTTCGGCGAACACCGTGCAGATCGAACTGATGGATGCGCCGCCGCCGCGCACGGCGAGCGCGCACAGCTCCTCGGGGCGCATGCCGAGCCGGTTTGCCATGATCTCGAGAAAACGCCCCGTTCCGGCGGAGCACTTGTCGTTCATAAGAAAGTCCTGCACCGCGCCGCCGGATACGCCGATGACCTTCGTATCCTGCCCGCCGATGTCGATCACGAGAAGATCGTCCCGCCCGTGCAGGAAGCACGCGCCGCGCGCGTGGCAGGTGATCTCCGTGACGCTCTTTCCGGCGTACGGCACGGCGACGCGCCCGTACCCTGTCGCAACACAGGGGTACGTTTCCGGCGAAAAGTGCGCCGCTTTGAGCTCGGCGCGGATGGTCTCCGCCGTGTCCACGCTGCTCCAGCCCGTCGGCCGCGCCGAGAGCAGGGCGAAAGACCCGTCGGCGGCGAGTACCGCCGTCTTTGCGCAGGTGGAGCCGATATCGATGCCGATGGCGTAGTCCATGCCGTGATTCTCTCCTCGTTTTTCTTGCGCCTACTATAACACGCCTTTCGCTCTTTTGCCACGGTAATTGAAAAAACCGAAGAAAGCGACGAGAGCAGCGAAAAAGCCGATAAAAATCCCTTATCCCGATTGTTCAATCGATAAACCCGATGAAATTGGTAAAATGATTTGGAACTCCAATTTGACGAAGCGATTGCCCCGACTATAATGAAAAAGTCTGAAATCAAAGAAAGAGAATGTGGTCCCATGCGCGATGAAGCAAAAACAAAAAAGGAACAGAGCACCGATCTTGCGCTGCTCTCGGGTCTGACCCGCCGCCAGCTCAGGGAGCTGGAGGAAAAGGAAAAGACGCCCGCCCAGAAAACGGCGGAGGCGGTCATCATGGTATTGCCGCTGCTCTGCGGCGGTATCGCGCTGCTCGAATATCTCCTCGTGCCGAACGACAGCCGCAACCGGAACCCGTGGAGCTATGTCTGGGTGCTCGGCGCGGCGCTGGCGGTGTATATCGTCTGCCTGCTCGCAGCGGTGATCGGAAAACAGCACGGGAAGAAAGACTTTTATGAGTCGCTGCACTATAGAGCGCCGCGCTATTCGGTGCTGCTGCTGCTGTTCCTGACGCTGTACGATTATCTCACGCTGAAGACCGGCGTGCTGACGCAGCCGTTCGTGCCGTGCATGAACTATATCATCAATGCGTTTCTTGCCGATTACAAAATGCTGGCTGACTGTACGCTCAACACGCTCAAGCTGCTGTTTCTCGGCTACTTTATCGGTGTATCCCTCGGTCTTGTGACCGGCATTGCATGCGGCTATTCCAAGCGCATCCGCTACTGGATTGACCCAATCATCAAGTTTTTGGGGCCGATCCCCACATCCACGTGGATTCCGATCATCATGGTCATTGCTACCTCACTTTTCGGCGGTGCGGTGTTCATCATTGCACTCAGTTCCTGGTTCGCTGTGACGGTAGCCTCGCTCACCGGCATCGCCAACGTAGGCAGGGAGTATTTTGAAGCGGCGCGCACTCTCGGCGCGAACGACCGTCAGCTCGTGTTCCGCGTGGCGATCCCGCACGCCATGCCGTCCATTCTGCAGGGCTGCACGCAGGCGATGAGTTCTTCGTGTATCGTGATCATGATTGCGGAAATGCTCGGCGTAAAGTCCGGCCTCGGCTGGTATATGACATGGCAGACCGGCTGGGCGAGCTACGATAAATCCTTCGCGGCGCTCTTTGTGATCTGCTTCATCTTCACGCTGGTCACCAAGGGGCTCGAACGGATCAAACGCTATCTGCTCAGATGGCAGAACGGAGCGGAAAAGTAATGCGAAACGAAAAGAAAGATGTCTGCCTGACGCTGGAAAACGTCAGCAAGGTTTTTGCCAAGGTCGAAAGCGACGAGGTGACGCACGCGCTGCAGGATGTGAGCGTCACGATGAAAAGCGGGGAGTTTGTCTCCCTTGTCGGCCCTTCCGGCTGCGGAAAGTCCACGATCCTCCGCCTTGTGGCGGG
>ENA-ORNY01000516-ORNY01000516.1-human-gut-metagenome-genome-assembly--contig:-NODE-516-length-26469-cov-4.063943_pt1 | contig 26469 bp, 19 predicted proteins | sample MGYA00242122_ERZ509036 | MGnify/ENA primary metagenome ERZ509036 (study PRJEB26280, sample SAMEA2338696) | human gut metagenome | biome: human gut; feature: human-associated habitat; material: faeces... | reverse complement strand
TAGAAGATAAGGTTATCATTCAAATGAATATGGAGAGCATTCATCTTATAATAAGCCATTTCCTTCGCAACGTCTTCTAAAGTTTCCATAGAAACCGGTTTACGCGCAACGTCAAGCATAAATCCGCGAACTTCATACTTCGGATAATCTCTTGTTGTTCCTTTCGGAAGTTTTCCCTCGTTCAATTCTGCAATCTGAAGAATAGAACGTGTTGCCCAATAAGCGCCTGTCTGGTGAGCCGCAGTAATCTTTACATGCGCATCAGAGTCCATAACATAGCCTTCTTCTCCAAGACCATTATCACTCGTATCAAGTGTAAAGTAGATGTCTCCTGCTGCCGGAGTACTTCCTGTTTCAACAGTCATCTTCTTACCGAGTTCCGCTTCATAATCTGCCGCCAAAGCATCTGCCGCAGCTTTGAGATCACCTGCATTCGGATCAACAAGGATCTTGCCGCTGATTGTCACATCACCTTTTGTTTCTCCGCCGTACCACTCAGCCAGCTCCGGAACAACCGCCGGTTTTGCATTAGCACCATTTTCTTTATGTTTTCCCGGAATTGTGATTGTATGTTCTACAGTAGCTTCTGCATAATTCTTCTGCTCTGTTCCCTCTGCTGCAACAGATTCTGCCGTCTTCGTCACCTTATAAATACCTTTAATCTGTGTATCTGTAAGCAACATTCTTGGCAGTGCCTTTTGATAACCTGTTGGCAAGCACTGATAAAGTCGCATCTTACCTATAATCTGTGCAAATTGGTGTTCACTCATGGAAGTGTTGCCCAACTGCTGCATCAGATAAAGATGTTTGGCAGGATTGTAGTTATTGAACAGTTCCAAAGCTGCACGATAGAGTTCAGTTGTATTGCTCACCCTTAAATCATCCTTGTAGCCATTGGTAAAAATGCACATATTGCAACAGACTTGGTTCTTGAAGCCAATCGCAAGACGGAACAACTCTGGTACTTTCTTGCTGTATAAATTCATCTGATTATAAGCCCTCACACCTACAATGGAAAGATTGAGCTTGTTTCCTCCAACTGTTTCGTAGATGGTAGGAACATCAATGCTGAAAGCTGCCCTCTCATAATAAATGGTCTTGTCAGATTCCAACAGTTGATTGGCAGGTTTGTGAATGGCTGCTGGGATTCTGCCTTTGATAATATGGCTCACACGAATATCCGCCTGTTCCACTTTTTCACCACTAAAGAATGATTGTGCTGCATCCTGTATGGTTTCCACAAATGCGGAATGGTTAATGGTAAGTTCGTTGTCTTTAGAGAACACAGGGGTAATGCAGTCATTCTTTAGATGATGCAAAGTTACTTCCTGTGTGTTGGCTTCAATGAAATGGTTTGCAGGTTTTACAGGTTCATCCACGATGATGGTTGCTTCCTCTGCATATTCACCCAAATTCATTCTCTCACGGTTCTGTGCCATAGCTGGCATGATAACTAAATTTCTCATAATGATAAATTGTTTAAATGGTTATTGATTGAATTAACTCTGGAATTGGTAAAGTTCCTATCGCTTTGGATTGCTCCATAACGATTTTGACTTCACTACAATTCGCTGAATTACATTTAAGTGATATTACAATTAGACTATATTACCATTATGTCTATATTGTGTATCGCTTTAAGAAGTCCATGAATGATGTGAGGTGAATAGTAAAATTTATAATGGCTGAGGGGGTGGGTGGCTGTCTGCCAATTTTCATTTTCTTTTTGCTTGGTGAGAGGGGGCTAAAATAGGGGTATGGTATCTCGTGCAACATTTTGGGAATTGGGGCTATAAAATCCATTTTTCACCTTAAATGTTGCACCCAACTTTAAAAATTTAACCTTAAATGCTTCTAAAGTCAGAATAAGATAGACTTGGGATTATTCGTACTATCTATTAATATAATAATAAACAGTACGAAAAATCCTGCTTGCCTGTTATTTGGACTTGAAACCTATCTTAAACACGTTTTTTGAGTTGATTGGATTCCACTCCTTACGTTGTTTGGCTATATCATTGTCTAATAATAGTTCCTTTGGAGTAAGTTCTATCCCTTTAGGTAAATATTTCAATAGACCAGCACCATATAAATCCAAATTGTAACTCTCCACATTTTTCTTACCCATTCCCAATTTGTTAGCCAACTGATTAGAAGAAAGCAATATCTTGTTATCTTCTGCTATCAATAGGAGCTTGATATAATAGCCTTTTACTTTAATATCCAAATTCACTTTCATAAAGAGGTAGGATAGTGTTATAAAGTTGGGATGGTCTATTGGTGGGATGCAGTAAAGGCTTCTCATTGTAAATTCAATAAGAGGGTGGTTGATTGGTACAGAGTATTTCTTTCTGACCAACACTACTTCTATGTCTTTATTGAAATTCTTTAGTGCAGTTTCTTCCTCTCCAGTCCGTTTGGCTAAATCCTTAATTCTCCATCTGACCTTATAATAGTCATTTCTATATAAGGATAGACAGAAGAACCTGTACAAATTGGGTGGATTGAGCTTATCCACTATTGACTTATTAATGGTGGCATAGTTCTGCCTAATGTTACTTGTCCTGCTTTGCAGGTGTCTTTGGGGTATCTTCATATTCATTAGTAGCTGATTGAACATTATTGGTAAACACTAAATCTTTCTTCTCTCGTTCCATCTTATAATAGTAGGCAGTTCCAAAGTATATCTTGGCTTCCTTTCTGTTATGGAACTTCTTTCCTGTTGGCAAATGGATAATCATGTCAGTTTAAATATTAATGAGTTAATAAGCCAACTTCTGCAATGAGATATAATAGGTAGTAACCTTTCCATTTTTCTTTCTCCTTGTTTTTAGATAGTTATTAAGATTAGCCCACAATCCAATGTGAACTTTGTTATCTTTTACTCCCTGTTTAAGAGCCTTAGCCCTTATTTGCTCATAGGTAAATTCTTCCATTTTAGATATTCTGAATAGTTTGTAAGTCCGTCAATCTGTGTGGTGGGATTATCTGTTTGTGGTACTGTAAAAGTAGTAATTCCATGAGTGGGGAACTAATGATAAGACCACACATTTAATAATCAGACTTTAGACCATTCAGAGCTTAGTCAATCTGTTTACTTGGGTTCTTTTTCAGAAGAAAATCCAGACTATATAAATCTGGACTTTCTAATTTTACCGATGCAACATTTTTACGAAAGGGGTTATAAAAGGTGATTTGTTGGTAAAATGTTGTACCCGATTAAACTTTCTCATATTCCAAGAATAAAGCCCTTTGTCTATTCTTCCAACTATCCTTGCATTTAAAGAAATCTTCGAGAAAGTCTTTAGGTTTCTTCTTTACAGGTGGCATATCCATCAGAGTATATATTTCATCCCTTGTTTTGCTTATGTCGGACAATTCGTATGAGCGTCCTGCCTTGAATCTGTTTTTTACCATTTCAACAAACTCTGAACCTTTGCGCTTTTCATTGTATCGTTTAAGAATCATGGCTTCTCTGATTTTGGGTTGGGAGTAATTCAATTCCTCAATCTTCTCTTTCCCCAACTCTTCATAGGCTTCTACAATGAAAGCGTCAGTTCTTATAAGTTCCCTTTTATGTTCCATCGCTATGCTGGTTTCATCCCCTTTCAACATTTCCAATTGCTCAACTATTTCTTTACGCTTGGCTTTAATGCTGATGGATTTATTTTCTCGTTTCAATCTTTCCAAATCGCCTAAAGGATAGGTTTTCGATTCACAACTGACTTTAAAAGATTTACATTGCCTATATGTCTTGGTCAGCATATCGAAACAGTTATAGTAGCCTTGTACGATTGCTTCTGTAATATAGTTGTCTATCTTAAACCAGTTTTTCTCACCGTTTCTATTCAGCATGGAATTAAAGGGCAGAATGTCTAATATGGCTTTATAAGCATCCTTTGCTTCATCTATTGTGGCATTATCGTAATAGGTTTTCATCATCCCATAAACCTGCTCAAACACACCTATCATATATTGCACCTGCGCTTTAGACCTTACAGAGAAATTATAGTCTGTATTGGTGATATGGTTTGCAGATGCTATTCCATTTCTGAAACGACCTATAATCTGTATCGTGTCAGTAAACGGGTCAACCATGCTTTGGGTTGCCATAGTAGTATCGGTTACAATGAACACTTCTGGGCAGAAATCCAGTTCTATATCCAGAGCATTGAAGAACCTGCTTGTGAGAAAATTGAACCGCTTCATCTTGTCAGTGTTCCAATCTGAATATGCGTTAGCAAATTTCTTGTCCTTCAAACTCGCTACGCTGTTGGATGCACAGAAAACTGTTGATTGCTCCAGTATGTCTAATTTCTGCATGATGGAGTAAATGGTTTCCGTGGAATTAATGAACAGGAAGACGGGATTGTTGGTTGCCTTTCCCAATCGCTTCTTTAGTTCTTGCAGCACATTATTTGTATGATAAATATTGATGGGCTGGGCATAGTCAAACATGGGTTGCACTTCCATAATCTGAAATCTTTGTTTAAAGAATCTCGGGTCTGTGAAATCCAACGGAGTGGCGGACACCAGTCCTTTATTGTCGAACATGAAGAAATCATCGAAAGGTAATGTTATGTCCTCCCTGTAATCCACATCTTTTACTATCTTATGGCACTCATCGAACAACAGGTAACAGGTAGAATAAATATCCATATCCAGTTCTTCAAATGCGGATTTAATCTTGGAAAAACTTTCTGGAGTGGATAACAGTTTGATATTTTTCTCCTTACTTGCTTGCAGATATTTCACAATTTTCTCCACCGTCACATTTTCATAAACTCCAAAGAGATTGTCGTTTATATGCTTGGGGTCTTTACATTTGCCTTTTATTACTGGGATATTTGGCTCCAATATGATGGAGTTTCTGTCAGCTTTCAATTCTCCATAAGTTGCTCCAAGTCCTGTCAGCTTCTTATAAAGGATAGTATTGGTAGGTATTTGAGGTAAAACTTCTGTCAAATATTGAATTTTACCATTATGCTTTTTCTCTATTTTAATGTATGCTGTATTCATCTTTGTTTCGTTTTAGAAAGAGTGGGAGTTCCCACTCTTCGGATTAATAATTATCAGATTAGGGCTTCTTTCTCACGCAAGTAGTCCAATAGTTCTTCGGTACGTTCTACTCGGAAGAAAATCTTTCCACGTAAGAAAGCACTGGTAGCACTGATGTAATTATTAACCTCACGAAACAAAGGGACGAATTGCACACGTTTGCCAGATTCAACGAGTTGTTTCAATATGGATAGCTGGAAGTTGTTATCTTCACCTGTTTGATATGGGGTTAGTTCAGTCGGTTGAATCCCTCCATCCTCACTTTCCCCAGTAGTCAGATAAGTATATATCCATTTGAAAGAAGTCGGGGTAACATAATATTTGAATCCTGCCACATTGTAAGATTCAATCCAGATGCAAGGATAATTGTCCTTGTCAGTGTATAGTCTGATGCTAAGAGTTTCTTTTTTCTGCATCATTGACTTGATGGCATTGTGCGCACCTGCATTGTCATAAGACTTTGCTTGTGGAACTAATGTTTCATTAATTATAAAATTCATCCTATTATAATTTTATGGATTAATAATTTGTCCTTACTCTGCTAGGACTTACAGGTAATCGTTATTAAAAGGTGCGCACCATTTTGTTTTTGATTACGTTGCAAAGGTATGATGTCCTCATGAGGTGAATTGGTAAAGAACAACTGTTTGTTTAAGTGAGTTTTTTACCAGCCATTTACCTTTAAGAGATTTATCATCACTCCTTTTTGAAAGCGGTGCAAAAGTAGAATATTATGGTTGGGTAAGGTGGTAAGGAATAGGACAAATAAAAAGGCAGTTCTTTACCATCGTAAAAGCTGCCTTTTAAATAGGGAGAGTTGGGTTCACCAGAGTTTCGTTCTACCTATATTATAAGGTGATAATTTGAATGTTTTATAATCCAACAGAGCTTCTACCGTATCATATTTTTTAAGGAATGAATGTAATCTGCTTCTTATATTATTTGCATCTGTCGTAACATTATCGGTATCTATTAATTCAATAGCTCTAAGATATGATTCAATTAAATAGGCTTGTGGTCTTGTCGGTACTTTTTCTTTGGTTGATTTTAAATGTGTGTTCTGGAGCAACTGATAAGTCCCCCATATATAGAGAGACTGGATAGGGTCAATCATTTTGTTGCCTACTTTCTTGTTTCCATAGATGAAATCCAATTCTTTTTGAGCTTCCTCTAAATTACTTACTCCCAAATATTGATGCAGGTATTCATTTAACCTGTTCTCCAACCAACTATCTTTATTATTGATAAGTATTGGCGAATTGCCACCTGCTGTAATCTTTATATCAGTAATAAAGTCTTTTCCTTTTTTCTGTTTGGGCTGATTGAGAGCAATGTATAATTTTAGCATATCGGGTCTGACTTCATGGATATATTGTTGATATAGCATATCGTCATATTCTCCTTCCGATATTGGAACTTCCGTTATTCTGTTCCTGTATAGGAGTGCAGCCATGAATATTAATGCACATGAAGCAAAATCTTCATTATAAAGTTCTGCGACATAAGATTCCTTTATTGTTTTAGAGTTAAAACTATCTGGAACTGTAATTACTATATTCTCGGTGGTAGCCAATGCAAATTTTACTGCATCCACTCCCCAGCCATCTTCTGATTTACACTGATTGGCAAGCTCTTTTTCTTCTGGTGTCAGATTGAAGACTTTTTTAGTATAGACTTGGGTAAGTTCGTTAGATATGTCGTCATAGGTGAAGCCGAAACATCTGTTCAGTTCCGGGTATAGTTTCTTTATGGTCGGTATGTCAAATATTACTTCTTGCATAGCTTTCATTGATTGTATTTGAAAGCAAAGTTAAAAAATAATCCCCACTTGCATTGCTACAAGTGGGGAATTATTAGCTTACTTACCAAACACGTACTTCACAACTTTGGCGTTAGCCTTGTTCTCATTTACAAAGTCACGTTCAATATAAATGTCTGTCACTTTCATTGAGTCGTCTATGTGATTAAGGGCTGCATGGACTATATATTTGTCTATGCCTACTTTGTTCAATGCAATAGTAGCCCATGAATGGCGCGCTGCATAGTATTCCAAATCATCTACTTCTAATATTGAACCAATCTCTTTCAATCCAGAATTGATAGCCTTGTTAAAAGTCTTTTCATCCCCGTAGAATTGATAGAAGTTGAACAGACGTTTGCCTGTGCTATCCTTGTACTTATCAATAAGAGGTTGCACTATCTTAGGAATATCTACCATCATCTTTGCACCATCCAATCTGCGAGCTTTGGTCTTAGTTCTGTTATAGACAATAGTGTTCCCTTTCATTTCAGTAGCATTGTAAAGGTCTGCTGAATTGATTCCCATAAGGCAGAATGAGAGAATGAAACAATCTTTAGCCAAGTTATAACGGCAGGTGGACTTATATCCTTTCTTCATGTCTTTATAAGGCAGCTTCCATAGCTTCTTTATAATATCTACGGATATGGCTCTCTTACGGGTAGCTTCCTGTTTAGGTATCTTGAAGTCCTCAAAGGGTGAGTTAGGAATAAGAATAAGGTTCTTGTCCTTCTTATTGAACTTATGTTTAGCTTCACAGAACAACCTCTTAATGCTTACCAAGTAGAGGGAGAGGGTACGGTTAGAAGTAACACGTTTACCTTGCTGTATCAGTTTCTTGGTACGTGCGTCACGTTCTCCAATCAAGAATATTTTGAACTGTTCCAAGAAATCTAAGGTGATAAGATTTATATCCAATTCTTCCTTGCCAACAAATCGTACCAAGGCATTGATGGCAGTAGTGTAATTGGGTGCTCCTTTAATAGTAGCAGAAGCTATCCACTCACGACTGAACTTTATAAAGTCAATGGTCTGTTGCTTCTCTTGCTCTCCGTTTAGGAACTCAATTATCTCATCCAATGAATAATGATTTTGGTCTAATTGCAGTTTTAGACACTGTTCCCTATAATAGAGAACAAGCCTATCTATCTCTCTCTTAATGGAAGTGTCCTCTTTGAATTTGAGGGATTTAGTTAGGTCTTGTTGAGTTACAAACAGGTTGGTGGATAAGCGTTTTACCTTGCGGTCTAATGTGAATCTAATCTTGACGTTATAAGTTCCGTCAACTTTTAGTTCACTCCTTTTAATCTCAGCTTTAATAGTCAGCATATTAGCTCTATTTTAATTAGTCAACAATTAGTCAACATCTGCTTAAAATAGGAGTAAATCAACCAAGAGCAACAGATTTATATCTGGAGGGTCTGCAAACAAAAAAGGCTGTATTCCGTTAGGAATCAGCCTTTTAGTTTGTGGACCAGCCTGGGCTTGAACCAGGGACCTCCAGATTATGAGTCTGTTGCTCTAACCAACTGAGCTACAAGTCCGTGCCACAATTTCCTGTTAGCAGGTGCAAAAGTAGTATATTCCCTTGAAACTTGCAAGATTTATCGCCCAAATTTTGATAAAAAGATTTAATTCCCTTATTCGTAAGGATATAAATTGTATTTTTGTGCACCATTAATTAATTTTGCTAAGCCGTATGGCACAAAAAAAACAGGAAACAGCCCTAACAGGGCTTTCGGACAAAGAAGTCCTTATCAATAGAGAGAAGTATGGGAATAATCTCTTGACACCTCCCAAACGTCCTTCCATGTGGAAACTTTATCTGGAAAAGTTCCGCGACCCGGTTATACGTATTCTTTTAGTCGCAGCATTCTTTTCCTTAGTGATTGCCATTATTGAAAATGAGTATGCGGAAACAATCGGCATTTTCTTTGCTATTTTTCTGGCAACCGGTATCGGATTCTACTTTGAATACGATGCGAATAAGAAGTTTGACTTACTGAACGCTGTAGGCGAAGAAACACCAGTTACAGTAATCAGAAATGGGAAAGTACGGGAAATTCCCCGTAAGGAGATTGTAGTAGGTGATATCGTAGTTTTGAATACCGGTGAGGAGATTCCTGCCGACGGAATCTTGCTGGAAGCTATTTCCCTGCAAGTGAATGAATCCAACTTGACAGGAGAATTAATGGTCAATAAAACCATCCATGAAGAACTATTTGATGAAGAAGCCACTTATCCCAGCAATGAAGTGATGCGTGGCACCACAGTAGTTGACGGACATGGAATAATGAAGGTAGAACGTGTGGGTGATTCCACCGAAATAGGTAAGGTAGCACGTCAGGCCACCGAACAAAGTGAAGAAGAGACTCCATTGAATATCCAATTGACAAAATTGGCGGGTTTCATCGGAAAAATAGGTTTTACCATTGCCACGCTTACCTTTATCGTTTTCACAGCTAAAGACCTTTACTCCTACCTCAGCGTAAATGAAATAACAGACTGGCATGGGTGGATGGCAATAGCCCGCATTGTATTGAAATATTTCATGATGGCTGTCACTTTAATTGTAGTAGCCGTTCCTGAAGGCTTACCGATGAGTGTCACCTTAAGTCTTGCACTAAATATGCGCCGTATGCTGAAAACCAATAATCTGGTACGTAAAATGCATGCTTGTGAAACAATGGGGGCCATTACTGTGATCTGCACCGACAAAACAGGTACATTGACACAAAACCTGATGCAGGTACATGAAGCGAAACTTGATGCCACCAAAGCAGATTTAATAGCTGAAGGGATCAGTGCCAACTCCACAGCTTTCCTTGAAGAAACAGGAGAAAACAAGAAACCATCCGGAGTAGGTAATCCTACTGAAATAGCCTTATTGCTTTGGCTGAATGAACAGGGCAAGAACTATTTGGAATTACGTGAAAATGCAAAAGTTATCAATCAACTTACTTTCTCTACAGAACGTAAGTATATGGCTACATTAGTAGATTCACCTATCCAGCAGAAAAAGGTACTCTATATAAAAGGAGCTCCCGAAATTGTGATGAGAAAATGCAACCTCTCTTCCGAGGAACAGGCTCATTACAATGCCGATCTGCTGGCCTATCAGAACAAGGCAATGCGTACTTTAGGATTAGCTTATAAATTTATCCCCGAAGACTCCGGTAACGATTGTGCCGAACTAGTCAATGAAGGGAATATGATTTTCCTAGGTATCGTAGCTATCAGCGACCCTATTCGTCCGGATGTACCGGAAGCCGTACAGAAATGTCAGTCGGCAGGTATCGGTGTGAAAATTGTTACAGGCGACACCCCGGGAACAGCTACCGAAATTGCCCGCCAAATAGGGCTATGGAAACCTGAAGATACAGACCGGAACCGCATAACAGGGGTAGAGTTTGCTGCATTAAGCGATGAAGAAGCTCTGGACCGCGTACTTGACTTGAAAGTAATGAGTCGTGCGCGTCCTATGGACAAGCAACGTCTGGTCCAACTGTTACAGCAAAAAGGAGCCGTAGTAGCAGTAACCGGAGACGGAACAAACGATGCTCCTGCACTGAATCACGCTCAAGTAGGTCTTTCTATGGGAACCGGTACGTCAGTAGCCAAGGAAGCAAGTGACATAACCCTATTGGATGACTCGTTCCACAGTATCGCTACCGCAGTAATGTGGGGACGCTCTCTTTACAAAAACATTCAGCGTTTCATCGTATTCCAGCTGACTATCAACGTAGTCGCATTAGCCAGTGTTTTATTAGGGGCTTTCTTTGGTACAGAACTACCACTGACCGTAACACAAATGCTTTGGGTAAATCTTATTATGGACACTTTTGCCGCCATGGCCTTAGCATCTATTCCCCCCAGTGCAGACGTCATGAATGAAAAGCCACGCAAGACCGATGATTTCATCATCACTAAAGCCATGCGTAAAAATATACTAGGTGTAGGCTTCTGCTTCCTTGCCATACTGATGACATTAATTGTCATTATCAAACAGATGCCAGCAGATTTAGTAGGACAAGCTTTGACGCAATTCTTCACGATCTTCGTGATGCTGCAATTCTGGAATCTATTTAATGCCAGTGTTTTCGGGACCAACCATTCTGTATTCAAGGATTCCCGTCATGCATTAGGCATGCTAAGTGTGGCTATCATTATTTTAGTCGGACAAATTCTGATTGTCGAGTTCGGAGGTAAAGTGTTCCGTACCGAACCTATGAATTTCATGACTTGGGTTTATATTATCGCAGGAACGTCATTCGTATTGTGGATTGGTGAAATCTACCGTTGGATAAAACGAATACAGAAAAAAGACTAAAAAAGAGAATAAAGCACATAAAGAGTTATGGACAGTAAGATTAAAAATGTCGTTTTTGATTTAGGAGGAGTATTAATAAATCTGGATTTTGACAATTGCCTGAATGCTTTTCGTAAAGCAGGATTTCGAGATATAGAGAAACAGGCATGCCAGTTCAGGGGAAAAGGTTTCTTTTCCCAATTTGAATTGGGTGAAATCAGCCCGGAAGAATTCCGGAAAGCCATTCGTAAGGAGGTCAGCGAAGCCCTGTCCGACCATGAAATTGATGATATGTGGAACCTGATGCTACTTGATATTCCTCGTGAAAAGCTGGACTTATTGCTAAAGTTACGCGAACATTATATGGTTTACCTGCTTAGTAATACCAACCGGATACATTGGGATTATGCCTGTGAGCAAATGTTCTGTTATCGGGGATTCCGTGTAAATGACTTTTTTGAAGATATTTTTCTGTCTTTTGAAATGCACAAGGCCAAACCGGAAAAAGACATTTATGAGCAAATGATGAAAGAAGCAAACATCTTGCCCGAAGAAACGTTTTTTATAGATGACTCGGCAATCAATTGCCAGGCAGCAATATCGCTTGGCATACAGTCCTATCATTACCATATTGGAGAAGATTTAAGTTCACTTTTTGAATAATGAAAATAATATCAGATATAAACCATCAAACATTGCCTCCTTCAGTTGCCACTATCGGCTTCTTCGATGGAGTGCATCGCGGACACCGCTTTCTTATTAATCAAGTAAAAGAGGTCGCTGCCAAGGATGGGTTATATTCTGCATTGATCACTTTTCCTGTACATCCCAGACAAGTGATACAAACCGCTTATCGTCCGCAATTACTTTCTTCACCAACAGAGAAACTCGAATTATTGGAAACGATGCAAGTAGATTACTGCTTTCTTCTCCCTTTTACACAGGAACTTTCACTGTTTTCGGCTCGAGAGTTTATGCAGTTGCTACGTAACAAGTTCAATATCCATACATTAGTTATAGGCTACGACCATCGTTTCGGTCACAACCGCAGTGAAAATTTTGAAGATTATTGCCGTTATGGTGAGGAACTGAACATATATATAGTACGCGCGCGAGCTTACACAGACAAAGAGGGCAAAATCAGCTCTTCAGTCATCCGCCAACTATTAAAAGAAGGTGAAGTAAGTCAGGCTGCCAAATTCCTGGGGTATAACTACTATCTGGATGGAACAGTGGTAGATGGCTACAAAGTAGGCAGAAAAATAGGATTCCCTACAGCTAACCTGCAAGTGGATTGTAGCGACAAGTTAATTCCCTCGGAAGGAGTTTATGCAGTATATGTATATGTGGAAGGAAAAAAATGGGCAGGAATGTTGAACATAGGACACCGCCCTACTATCAATAACGGCAACAATTTAAGTATTGAAGTGAACATCCTCAATTTTTCGGAGAATATCTACCACAAAGAAATGCGCATTGAGTTCGTAAAGTATCTTCGCCCTGAAGAAAAATATGACACTATAGATGCACTCATTGCCCAAATGCATAAAGACCGGGAAAAAACGGCCAGAATTCTTCTCTAAATACAAGGGAGCATTGTACAGCCTTCCCCCTTTCAAACTACTCTTTCTACACATCTTCGTTTACAGTCAGTTTTGCCTGCTCGAAAACAGTTCATTCCATGTATTAGGGCAGACAAAATCGCCCCTGCCAGTGAACGCAAACGCTATCGGAAGAATTAATTCACCGATACCAGTCACTTCTTGCATAAAATCTGTTTCTTCATACACTTCCATCCTACAAAGCACGAAAAAAGATATATTTTTATCGTTTTTCGATATTTTTTTTTCGTTTTTCTTTTGTAGTATCAAAATAAGATATACATTTGCATATCGATAAACGATAAATGAATATCGAGAAACAAGAAAGAATAAACACAAACATTAAAACACGAAGTAAAAATGAAAAAGTCAGTATTAAAATCAGTTTTAGCAGCAATTGCAGTAGTAATGATGAGTTGTACAACAACAGCAAACGCACAAACAGGAAACACAAAGTACATCTACGGTCAGAATGACACAAACACAACCGTGTACACACTGAATGAAGACGGCAAAACATTGACACGCAAACTGAAGTATGAGTACAAACACGATGAAAATGGTCAGGTAATTGAGAAAAAAGCTTATCGCTGGGATGCTTACCGGGAACTGTGGAAGCCGGCCTATCTGCTTACCGTAACTCCCGGAGTCTATGAAATCAAACTCAACTACGCTGAATGGAACGCCAAAGAGAGCACTTTCAACCATAACAAACAAGAAAGTATTTACCGTGAAGGCAACAACGCAAACTTGTTGGCCGACACACAAAACAAAAAGTAATGGAAACTTTGAATGAAACACAAACCCAAAATAAGAATGCGACCAGCCTGTGGCAAACCATAGGAATGTACATAGGAATGATGGTCGGATTTTTATATCCGCAAATAGGATTAGGCTTGGGTATGCTTTTGGGAATAGCTTTGGGAAGACTGGTCCTGACCAAGATTCCTGTCAACACCCCACTGGCCCAAAGAGCACAACAAAAAAGCGCAATTATCCTTATTTTAGCATTTCTTATCCTATTCATGAACCATTGGTACGTTCCATGCAAACATGCCATTGCTCACTTGATGAACTAAAAACAAATCAACCAAATTTAAAAGACAACCAGATGAAAACAACCATGATTTTGATCGCACCAAGGAGAAACCCAAGGATGCTTACTTAAAGAAACAGATACCCTCAGGACGGATGCGGAAGTCCGTCCTACCCCTTAATTCAAATCCATTTTAAACCAATAAACATTCTATTATGGGACGCGCAATTAAATTAGTACTTTATTACTTCGCCTATCAGTTAGCTTTCACCTTCCTGGTAGGACTTCCGGCGGGAATTATTAAAGTGATGAACGAAATTTCAGAAAATGATAATCTGGCTTATGCCGCAGGTAAGAATACAGCCTCTATGACAGGACTCGTTATGGTACTGGCAGGAATAGCCATGATCTGGCACCTGATCTACTTTAAATACGTTCAATTCAACAAGACAAGCTGGACTGAAGTACCTGCAAAAACCATTTTATTGAGTATTCCCTTCATTATAGCAGCCATGTTCATCTGCAATGTAGCCAGCGAATTCATAGAACTGCCCAACCTAGTGGAAGACACATTCATAGGAATGAGCCGCAATGTATTCGGCATCATCGCCATTGCCGTCATGGCACCTCTGGTAGAAGAGTTGCTGTTCCGTGGAGCCATTGAAGGGCATTTCCTGCAAACCGGAAAAAGACCCGGTATGGCAATCCTCCTGTCAGCACTCATTTTCGGTCTCATCCATGTCAATCCGGCGCAAGTACCTTTCGCCTTCTGTCTGGGATTGGTATTCGGATGGCTTTATTACCGCACAGGAAGCATTATACCGGGAATGATAGGGCATTTTCTAAATAACTCCCTGGCTACCATTGCCATGGCTACATCAACCCAAGAAGAGTTGAATGAAAAAACGGTTGATATGATTGGCGCCACACCTACTTACATCCTTTTGGCAGCCGCCATAATCATCCTAGTCGGCATGTATTTCTATCTGAACAAACATTTGCCACAGCCGGGAACACCCTCTGAAATTACTAACACACAAGCATAAATGTAACAATGAAAACAAAACTCAACCTCTTTTGCGTCTGCGTACTTATCGCCTTGCTCCTTTCCACCTCAACGACAGTGAGCATCATGTTCCATTCTTTCACAAGTGCCTTTAAAGCCGGATACGAAAGTGTAGAAAAAGGAAAGGATATCCACATTCCCGATTATAAGATGATTTGCACCCTTCCTACCGATCTACTTGAAAAGACAGGAAGTGTAACCAATGTCAGGACAGGAGAACAGGCATCTATCATACCGATTATAAGCATGGTAGAGGCGCCAACGAAAGAAAATGATACCTTCCATGCACTAAACAGGATTGCCTCATTCATTTCGGTGATAGCGGGAATTTTCTGCCTGTTGCAGTTCTTTTATTTGATCAGAAATATCAATCGCGGTGATATCTTCAGTTGGAAGAATGTGAAGTTTCTGCGCAAGTTAGGATGGGCATTGATACTTTTGTTTATCTGCACGCTGGCTACCATCGTGATTGGAAATTATGAAGCTTCGCAAGTGTTGCAACTCAACGGATGCGAGTTCTCCTATACCTTTGCTTTTTCCGATGCGACTCTCATTCTGGGATTCATTTCATTGCTGGTAGCCGAAGTATTTGCCATCGGACTGAAGATGAAAGAAGAACAAGATTTAACCATTTAAAAAAACAGAGCAGACTATGAACAAGTTCAGAATATTAGGTGTCATAGCCATTATAGCCATCATTGCAAACTTCTTTGGAGGATTGGATGAAAATTGGAGAGATTTCAAGAAAGGATTTGAAGATGGACATAACAGTACAATGGAAATATATGAGCCTGGACGCCACATTATACCCCATCATGCAACCTCAGTCAAACTGAATGTAGAGCCGTTACCTGAAACTACTGTCGATTCACTGAGCAACAACCGCGTGGACTGGACACTCCCCTACACAGTGACTGAAATAGAAACGTATGCCAAGCCATCGGCCTGGCACATCCTTGTCATGGGACTTGCCATACCCGGAATATTCCTTTTTCTCATCGGTTTCTGCTCATTGATCCGGTTGCTCATTTCCATCTCACGCCGCGAAGTATTTACATCTGCCAATGTACGGCGCCTCCGTTGGTTTGCATACACCAGTGCAAGCTTGGAAATCCTCATAGCTGTTGACGAATGGATTGTAGGAAACGCAGCAGTTGAGCAAATCAGTCTGCCGGGCTACAAAATCATCAGCTACGCCGGTTATTCTCCCGACTGGGTAGCTGTGATAATTCCCATTCTTTTTGCCGAGATATTTGCTATCGGGGCAAAAATGAAAGAAGAACAGGATTTAACCATTTAAGAAAAATACCATGAAAGAAAAAAATACTTTCCCCTCAAAAAGAAAAAGCATCTTTTATTTGATACTTTGCCTGATAGCTACTCTGTTTGTAAGTTCATTCATCTATTTCCTTGTGTTACATCCATTGTTGGACAACAAAATAGTGAGGATATCGATCAACATTGGATGGACTTGCTTCTGTCTGTATGCCTTTAAGAAACTGACGCAACGCCACACCCTTTGGTGGCGCGCAGTAGATGAGAACCCGAATAAACCCAAAATGAATTGATCTATGCCAATTATAGTAAATTTAGACGTAATGATGGCGAAACGAAAAATTTCGCTGGGAGATTTAGCCGAGAAGATAGACCTGACTCCTGCTAACCTTTCCATATTGAAAACCGGGAAAGCGAAAGCCATCCGTTTCTCTACCCTTGAGGCTATTTGCAGGGAACTAGATTGCCAGCCCGGAGATATTTTAGAATATAGAGAAGAAGATGAATAATATAAACAGCCACATATACAAACACTCTGACACCATAAAATTCTCATATCTTTAATCCGGATACTCTGACCGATAAAGCATTTCAATTGCCATACCGGCAGAGTATTTTCACCTTATACCTAAAATTTTCTTATCACTTCCCGACACGCTTTAGCCAATATTCCCTAAAAATACACTACTGATAAAAACAAATATTGCATAAGCACCATATAATCCCATGATTATCCGTATCTTTGCAGCGAATTAGATATTTGAAAATAAATGAAGACATTTGAAGAGTTAGGCGTTTCCCCGGAAATACTAAAAGCGATTAAAGAAATGGGATATGAGAATCCCATGCCGGTACAAGAAGAAGTAATACCGTATTTATTGGGAAACGGCAACGATGTAGTAGCCCTAGCACAAACAGGGACTGGAAAAACAGCCGCATTTGGTCTGCCGCTTATCCAAAAAGTTGACGTAAAACACCGTGCACCTCAAGCACTAATTTTATGCCCCACACGCGAATTGTGCTTGCAGATTGCAGGCGATCTGAACGATTACTCCAAGTACATTGACGGGCTGAAAATCCTTCCCGTATATGGTGGTTCATCCATCGAAAGCCAAATACGCATGTTGAAAACAGGCGTACATATTATTGTGGCTACTCCCGGACGACTGATTGATCTAATAGAAAGAAAGGTTGCCAAACTAGAAACGATTACAGATGTAGTAATGGACGAAGCCGATGAAATGCTGAATATGGGATTTACTGATAGCATAAATGCTATCCTTGAAAAAGTTCCTGAAGACCGGAATACCTTGATGTTCTCGGCTACCATGAGTCCGGAAATCTCACGCATCGCCAAAAAATATCTGCATGACGCAAAAGAAATCACTATCGGTACCAAAAATGAGGGCAGTAAAAACGTCAATCACATAGCCTATTTAGTACACGCTAAAGACAAATATGCCGCATTGAAACGTATCGCGGATTATTATCCACAGATTTATGGCATCATTTTCTGTCGTACCCGTAAAGAAACTCAGGAAATTGCAGATAAATTAATACAAGACGGTTATAACGCAGACTCTTTGCACGGTGAGCTCTCACAAGCCCAGCGCGACTTAGTGATGCAAAAATTCCGCCAACGCCATTTACAGCTTTTAGTTGCTACCGACGTAGCAGCCCGTGGCCTAGATGTAAATGACCTTACTCATGTCATTAATTATGGCTTGCCCGATGATATAGAAAGCTATACTCATCGTAGTGGTCGTACAGGACGTGCCGGAAAAACAGGTATTTCTATTGCCATCATCAACCTGCGCGAAAAAGGCAAGATGCGTGAGATAGAACGAATCATCAACAAAAAATTTATCATGGGTGAGATGCCCAGTGGTAAACAAATTTGCGAGCAGCAATTGATTAAATTGATAGATGACATAGAAAAGGTAAAAGTAAACGATGAAGAAATTGAATCCTTCCTACCCGGAATCTATCGTAAACTGGAATGGCTTTCAAAGGAAGATCTGATAAAGCGCGTGGTGTCAATGGAATTTAACCGCTTCTTGGAATACTATAGTAACGCTCCGGAAATAGAAATTCCCAGCACAAATGACCGTCGCAGCGAACGTGGCTCCAAAGAACGCAAGGATCATGGCAGTGCTCGTGAAAAGACAGAGCGTAAAGCAGAAAAAGGATACACCCGTCTATTCCTGAATGTAGGAAAGACAGACGGTTTCTATGCCAACCAAATCATAGAACTGATTAACCGCAACATGAAGAAGCAACGTACTACCATCGGACGAATAGACCTGATGCAGAATTTCTCTTTCTTCGAAGTAGCAGAAAATCAGGCACAGGACGTGATTAAAGCATTGAACAAGGTTAATCTGAATGGCGGCCGGAAAATTGTAGTAGAAGTTGCCGGTGACAATAATGGCAAAAACGACAATGGCGAACGCAGAAGCAGTGCAGCAAGGAATGCTTCATTCGGCAAAAAAAGTGACAGGTCCAATAAAAAAACGACCTCAAAAGAAGGAAGACCCAGCCGTGCGGAACGTGGCTACATTGAAGAACGCGGTCCCAAAACGAAAGACGACTGGAAACAATTCTTTAACAGCGATAACAATAAGAAAAAGAAATCCAAGAAATGAGGAAGCCAACTTCATGAAAGAGAATTGAGCATAGTAGAAATATGCAAATAACATCCACTTCTCTCGAATAATAGCGGAGCAGGCAGAATTGAAACAACCTGTCATTTCAAGGACATTCCGCAAATAATACGATAAATCCAACTGACTCATAATGAATCAGTTGGATTTATCGTATTATTCAAAAAAAGATTTGCCGAATATCCTTGTTTACATCGAATTAATATTAACAGTTTTTTTGCCATCTTTCCGGATGAAAGATTATATGACAAACTATCGGAACTTTGACATACCCAAGTTTCCTGTCATTTCATATTTTTCTTTTAGTCTGTCAATTTCAGTTCATCGACCAAACGGGAAGCTTTCCCATATTTTTCAATCATGTAAAGAACATAGCGGATATCCACCCCGATACAACGCTGCAAATTAGGTTCAAAAACAATATCTCCACTCATTGCTTCCCAATTCCCGTCAAAAGCAAGACCTATTAATTCCCCTTTTCCATTAAACATTCCACTACCGGAATTCCCTCCCGTAATATCATTATCCGAAATAAAGCAAACATTCATATTACCATCTCCGGTAGCATAACGTCCGAAATCCTTCCTTCTCAAGCATTCGACTACAGAAGGAAGCACATCGAAATCACTATCTCCCTTATACTGCCTTATCTTGTCAAAAATACCTTTTGTCGTCGTAAAGTAAGAATATTCAATAGCATCTTTCGGTGAGTAACCACCCACCATGCCAAAACTCAGACGCATAGTAGAATTAGCATCCGGATAAAACACCCTATCTGCCTCCATCTCACGCATTGCTTCATTCAGCAAACGTTCATTTTTCTCAATATTCATACTAGCTTCTTCCACCGACTGATTGAATTCATAAAATTTCACCAACATATCAATAGCAAAAGAAGCCGCAGGGTCATCAAACAAGACATAAGTGGTATCTCCCTTCACCACCTGTTCAAACCCATGCGGTGTCTTTAAAGAGGAACGAGCATACAAATCATCTACATAAGCTTGGTAATCACCTTTAAAATCTTTCTCTATCAATGGATAAACATCAGGTAAAAACTCCTTGCCTACCTCTGCCGCATATTCTTTCAACATAGCCACAAAGACTTGTTTATCCACACTTATATCCATATTGGCATAAATCTCCAACAATTGCCGCATATTACGCTCCAAATCACTCTCCTCTGCCTCAAAATCAAAATTCAGTACAGCCAAGGCTGCCGTAATCAACTCCGGTCCATTAGCAAATGTTTCTCCAAAATATGCCATAGCCCGCGCCGCATTTCTACGATTACGATAATTCAGCTCCAGTTCAGTCAGAACCCTTGCATATTTGCTTCGCTTATCAGGTTCCCGACGGATCCATTCTTGCAACTGGCGCTCCAAAGCTTGTTTTTTCTCTATCACTTTCAACTCTTTTACCGCTTGATTCATGCCTATACTATTCTTCCAATAGTTAGAGCTTTGTGCATACTTGGAAGCATATTTAATGCGGATATCATCACTTTTTTCCATTGCATTTTTCCAGATAGCCTGCTTGATGGTACGGACATTAATCATAGCGGCATTATCCGTATTAATCCTTTCGTCTATCCCAAATGAAGACAAATACCTGCTGGTAGAACCGGGATATCCCATAGTCATGCAAAATGAACCTTGTTCATACCCGCCCAAAGAAACAGGAGCAAAATAATCCGGATGATAAGGCACATTCTCCGGAGAATAAGCTGCCGGTTGATTATTCTGATCAGCATAAATACGAAAAACAGAGAAATCCCCGGTATGGCGGGGCCATACCCAATTATCTGTATCCCCGCCAAACTTGCCTACAGAAGAGGGAGGAGCAAACACCAGACGAACATCATAATAATCTTTATACACAGACAGATAAAACTCATTACCACCATAAAAAGGAGTTATCTCAGCACGCAGCAACGTATCATTCGCCACAGCTTCCTGAGCAAGCAATGTGGAAATAGAATCCACAATCAGCGCACGGTCATTTTCCTTTGTCCCGACTGGAATAGCTTGCAACACACGCTCCGTCACATCCTCTGTGCGTATCAGGAAACTGACAAATAAATCCGGATTAGGAAGCTCCTTACTTAAGGAGTCGGCTACAAAACCATCTCGCAAATAATCATGCTCCACAGAACTATGCTGCTGAATGGCATCATACCCACAATGGTGGTTAGTAAAAACCAAGCCATCCGGAGATACAACAACCCCCGAGCAAAAACCTCCAAAACTAACAACAGCATTAGCCAATGCTTTTCCTCCGGGATTATACAATTGTTCAGATGAAAGTTCCAATCCCATTTCTTTCATCACTTGTTGAGTTTGTTTGCCAAGGCAACAAGGAAGCCACATTCCCTCATTACCCCATATACATAAAGGCAGGAAAGACAGCAGCAATAGTAGTTTTTTCATGGTTTTATTCTACAATTAATTTAAGTTTTTTCGCCCCGACACGTGCCTTCAACCATTCGGAAATCTTTTCCTGTTCTTTTCCTACAGGTTTTTTACTGAATTTCATCAAGACTATTGTCAATGTGTCCGTTTGGGTTGAGTCTACCTGCAATTCCACAGTCTTCGCCATGGCTATAGCTTCTGCTGCAGGATAAAGTACTTTAAGTTCGGGAATTATCTTTTTATCTACGGTATTGTATGCGGCATATACATTAAGTTCGTTTTCCAAAGACTTAATCTTTTCCTGCTGCTCCAGCAAACGTTTCTCACTATTCTTATAAAAGTCCTCCATCACTTGCGCCTTTATACTGCCAATATCCATCGCATCATTATTCATTCCTTGAAGAACAACCAGTTTGGTTCCTGCCAGATTAAAAAGTTTCAAGTTATCCCTTGCGGTTGCTATTTCTGTTTCCGAAACCTCATTGCCTATTAGCACAACACGTATTTCCTTCTTCTCGAAAGAAATCTTCCGGTCTATTACTTGGGTATTATTAAAATTCAGCTCCTCGTTGATAAAGTTGTTGGCAGAAGCTTCATAAATAGTACTTTTTACAATGCCATAAGTCAGATAAACAGCAGGACACATCGTAGCCAAAGTAATAAAAATAATATATTTCTTTACCAATTTCTCACGCTCCTTATCCACAAACTCCTTACGTTGGAAATGCATGACACGCACCCCGATAAAAGTAGCCAGACTGATAAATACTGAATTGATAAAATACAAATAGAACGCACCTAAAAAATAAAGTAAATTTCCGGTAGCAAGCCCGAATCCGGCAGTACACAAAGGCGGCATCAAAGCCGTAGCAATAGCTACCCCCGGAATAACATTCCCCTTCTCCTTTGTAGACAAGGCGATAATACCGGCCAAGCCACCGCATAAAGCTATAAGCACATCATATATAGTAGGAGAAGTACGTGCCAGCAACTCCGATTGCACTTCATCCAACGGAGTCAGCGAAAAATAAATCGTGGATGTAATCACACTAAATACAGTCGCCACCAAATAACTTTTCAGAGAACGTTTCAACAGTTCAAAATCATTCTGTCCGATAGCCAGCCCCACTCCCATAATCGGCCCCATCAGCGGAGATATCAACATAGCACCGATAATCACTGCCGTAGAATTCACATTCAAGCCCAATGAAGCAATAAAAATTGCGAATATAAGAATCCACAAATTAGTTCCTTTGAACTCAACACCGTTACGAATACTTTCTACAATCAAGGCTTCATTATCCTTATCCTTGCGCAAATCAAGATATTCACCAAAGAACTGCTTTATATAAGGCACATTCTTCAAATCATTCTTCAGGTCACTCATAGCTATTTCTTTATGTATCGGTTTATAACAGGTATCTGCTGCAAGGGGAAGTCCGTTTTCACAATATATGCCACAAACAATAACAACAGTAATGTACGAACACCCAACAACAAGAATATATTTTGAATAGGAAGATAAACTGAAACAATGTAAAGTACCAGCGCTAACGCCACATAGTTACCTATCGCTTTCAAATCATAATTAATAGGATATTTTTTCTGCCCTACAAAATAAGAGAGAAGCATAGCTACTCCATATCCGGCAAAACCTGCCCACGCACACGCCATATAGCCAAACACCGGAATAAGGAAAATATTTATCAGGATAATGATACTGCATCCCACCAATGAAAAATAAGCTCCCCATTTTGTTTCATCAATCAGCTTATACCAAAAAGAAAGATTGAAATAAATACCCATAAACATTTCGGCAGCCATGACAATAGGTACAACTTTAAGCCCTACCCAATAATCACGTCCTAAAATATAACGCAATATATCAAGGTAAAACATAACAGCCAAAAAGGCCAGCAAAGTGAAGATAATGAAAAACTTCATCGCTTTGGCATACATTTCCCGACTATCCTTTTCTTTACTCTTACTAAAAACAAACGGCTCGTATGCAAACCGGAAAGCCTGTGTCAGCATGGCCATTATCATAGCTATTTTACTGGCAGCCCCATAAATACCCAACTGGATGGTCGCCTCCGCCTTATCAGGATAAACAAACGGAAAAATAATTTTATCGGCTACCTGATTTAAGATTCCGGCAATACCCAGAATCAATATCGGGAAAGAATAATGCAGCATACGCCGCAACAACTCCCTGTCCAGCACATACCTAAAGCCCACCAATTCTTTCCACATACACAGCATCACCAAAGAAGTACAAGCCAGATTTATAGCAAAAGCCACTCCGACATTCTCTCCTTTCATACCTACAAAATAAGCGATATTCAAGGCAATGCTGGCAAAAATGAACAACAATTTCAATGCAGCGAACTTAACAGGGCGTTTCTTATATCGCAAATAAGCAAAAGGAATAGCTTGGAAAGCGTCCATTGCGACTACAATCAGCATCATCCCCATATACCACGGATGCTCTCCATATCCCAAGAAACCTGCTATGGGATGCAGAAAAGAAAGACAAACGATTAAAAACAAGAGCGCAGTCGCCCCTACCGAAAGCAAAGTAGTGGAATAGACGCGCATCGGATCATCCACCCCCTTATTGGCAAACCGGAAAAATCCGGTTTCCATACCATATGTTAAAAGCACCATCAGCAAGGCAGTTATAGCATACATATTGGTAATGATACCATAGCCCCCCGATTCCACAGGCAAAGCGTTGGTATATATCGGTACTAACAAATAATTCAGGAACCGCCCGATGATACTACTCATCCCATATATGGCTGTTTCCTTGGCTAATGCTTTTAATCCTGCCATCTTTTAATCATCAAATAATGTCTTCTGACTATTATAAATGCTCCGTCCCAGGTGCATATAGGCCAGTTCCGTGACCTCACGTCCACGCGGAGTACGTTTTAAGAAACCTTCTTTAATCAAAAAAGGTTCATAAACCTCCTCTATTGTTCCGGCGTCTTCACCCAAAGCGGTTGCAATAGTAGTCAGCCCCACAGGGCCTCCCTTAAACTTATCTATAATAGTACATAAAATCTTGTTATCTATCTCATCCAGTCCATACCTGTCAATGTTCAAGGCTTCTAAAGCAAACCGGGCAATTTCCACATCAATCCTTCCGGAACCTTTCACCTGGGCAAAATCACGGACGCGCCTCAACAGCGCATTTGCAATACGGGGCGTTCCACGGCTGCGCGAAGCAATCTCACCCGCCGCTTTCACGTCACAAGGCACATTCAATATAGTAGCTGAACGACGGATAATGCTTGTTAATACATCATCGTCATAATACTCCAAATGAAGATTAATTCCAAAACGGGCACGCAAAGGCGCAGTCAGCAACCCACTCCGGGTAGTGGCTCCAACCAAAGTAAACGGGCTCAACTCCAACTGGATACTACGCGCCGAAGGTCCCTTGTCTATCATTATATCGATACGATAATCCTCCATGGCAGAATACAGATATTCTTCTACCACAGGGCTCAACCGATGTATTTCATCAATAAAAAGCACATCATTGGGTTCCAGGCTGGTCAGTACTCCCGCCAAATCACCCGGTTTATCCAGCACCGGTCCTGAGGTCACTTTAAAACCTACTCCCAGTTCATTGGCAATGATATTACTTAAGGTCGTCTTGCCCAAGCCGGGAGGTCCGTGCAAAAGAACATGGTCTAACGCCTCGGCCCGCAGACGCGCCGCCTTGACAAAGATGCGCAGATTATCCACTACCTTATCCTGCCCGCTGAAATCTTCAAAATTCAGCGGACGTAAGGCATTCTCAAAATCGCGTTCCTTAGTTGTGAGCTGTTGCTCGCGTATATCAAAATTTTCTTCCATTTTTTTGTTTATGACACAAAGGTACAAAAGATATTATTATTATAGAAAGAAAGATGGAGGAATTCATTTTCAGTTCCTCTCTGGTCCTTCTTTTCAACATTATTATTGTATTAATTATTATTCATTATGGGAATTACATTAGGAAAGAAACAATTGAACAAAGGAAGAGTTTCGCTTTATTTGAATTACAGTTATAACGGGAAACGCCGCAAAGAGTATTTGGGCATCATCCTGGACGCTCCTACCAGTGCAGAGCGAAGAGCGGAAAACAGAAACAAGGTACTAATTGCCAGGCAGATAAGAGCAAAGAAGGAACTAGAATTCTTATCTGTTGAATATCATCTGAACGATATAGAAAATACATTCGATGATATACTTCCAACAGATAAAAGCAATGTTCCCGATTTCTATATTCTGATAGGACAATACCTGGATACCTATCACAAAAAGGACAAGAAAATGGTCAGGGCATGTATCACCCACCTGCGACTGTTTACAAGAAAGAAAAGCTTACCTGTAACCCTTCTCACAAAAGATTTTTGTATAAATTTTCTTGAGTATCTCAGGGATCATCTCCGAGGTAACACTCCCATCGGATATTTCAAGAAATTCAGAATGTGCATCAATAAATGTATAGAAAAAAAGTTAATGACCTCTAACCCTACAGATGGTATCCGCCTGATGCAGTTTGATGAGGTAACCAAAGCAATCCTCAGCTTAAAAGAGATTCAGAAACTTGCTATCACTCCATGCCCCAACAACGAAGTAAAAAGGGCATTCTTGTTCTCTTGCTATTGCGGGCTGCGCTGGTGTGATGTGCACCAACTGCAATATAAAGACATAGATTTCTCATCAAACCGCCTTACTATTCTACAACAGAAAGTACAGTCACACTCCAAAAACGCAATCTTGCATCTAAACTTAAACCACACTGCCATCAAGCTCCTGCAAAGACATAAAGGCATTAACGAGGAGTTGGTATTCGGGCTCCCCTCCTATTCTTACACACTAAGAATTTTAAACAAATGGGTCAAAAGGGCTAATATACACAAGCACATCACCTTCCACTGTGCCCGGCACTCATTTATCACCAACATTATGGCAAATGGAGCTAATATCAAGACCGCCGCCAGCCTTGCAGGACATTCTACTACCCGGCACACTGAAAAATATGTTCATATCATAGATGAACTCAAACAAAAAGCAGTAGATAGTTTACCGGATATTATTGTCAATTATAAATAAAAAAGGACCTGAAACGGCCCTTACATCATTAAAGTTGTCACACATATAACTGGTGTTCAAACAATTAGTATTACTGTATAGTATCCGGCACGAATACGACCTACCTGAGTAATGCGGTGAACAACTACTTCGGATGCAAT
>ENA-ORNY01000512-ORNY01000512.1-human-gut-metagenome-genome-assembly--contig:-NODE-512-length-26549-cov-4.054880_pt1 | contig 26549 bp, 17 predicted proteins | sample MGYA00242122_ERZ509036 | MGnify/ENA primary metagenome ERZ509036 (study PRJEB26280, sample SAMEA2338696) | human gut metagenome | biome: human gut; feature: human-associated habitat; material: faeces... | reverse complement strand
CCAGCCACAGCGGCTTCCAGCACAACCTTCGCGGCGGCGATGGTGGACTTCTTCGCACGCGGATGGGGAGAGATGATGATGCCGTTGCGGGTCTTGAGGCAAATCAGCGTCTTGAAAATGGCGGTAGATGTGGGGTTGGTGGTCGGGATGACCGCCGCGACAACGCCGATAGGTTCTGCAACCTTCATCATGCCGAATGCTTCGTCGCGCTCCAGCACGCCGACGGTCTGCGTGTCCTTGTAGGCGTTGTAGATGTATTCAGCGGCGTAGTGGTTCTTGATGACCTTATCTTCCACCACGCCCATGCCGGTTTCTTCCACCGCCATCTTCGCCAGCGGGATGCGCATGTTGTTCGCGGCGAGGGCAGCTGCCTTGAAAATCTTGTCCACCTGCTCCTGCGTGTAGGTCGCATAGACCTTCTGTGCCGCGCGGACGCGGGCGAGGGCAGCCTCGAAGCTCTCCACGTTATCGACGATCGGATACTCTTTCGCCATGATACTCTCTCCTTATGCTTCATCCGTCCTGCGGGGATGCGCCCGCGAACGGGGAATGTCGGTGTTTGTCGGGGTGACGAGAACAGTGTAGCAGATTGTTAAGCTCTTGTCAAGTGGCTGACATGATTTTAACGATATTTTTTTCACAATTTAATACGTTTTCGGAACAAAATGAATGGAACGGCGAATAGATGGGCGAAGGGGACAAATGCAAAAAGCGCTGTACAGTAAAAAAACAGCGGATGAATGTCGAATTTGCTGTTCTTGCTTGAAAATGTGCGGAAGATGCGGTATAATGGGGTGGAAAAGCAAAGGAAGGGGAGGGAAGCGCGTGAAAAGGAGTAGCACAGATACTTGTTGCCTCACGTTGCCGCTTAAATTGGAAAAGTGGCAGTCCGACCGCCTTGAAAAACGCTTTGAAATTGGTAGACAAATCTATAATACGATAGTTCATGCGGAGTTGAAGAAACTGCGCAAACTCGAAAGAACGCAGCAATATCAAGAAATTGAACAGAAGCTGGAAAACGCGAAGCAAGAAGAAACAAAAGAACTTTGGAAAAAGAAACGACAATTGCTGGATCAAAATGGACTTAGCGAAAACCACTTTAAGGCGGATATGAAACATTATTATCCGCATTTCAAGGATAACATTGCTTCAAGCGTGGCAGTTCATGGAATTGCGTCACAAGCTTGGACGGCGTTTGAAAAAGTGCTGCTTTCAAAAGATGGAAAGATGGTACACTTCAAGAAAAAGGGAGAACTATCCTCACTGAGAGGGTATTCACAGGCGGGAAAGAGCGGCGGCATCGAAATAATTTTTCGCGGCAGCTATGTCGAATGGAAAGGGCTGAAACTTCCGTTGAAACTGTCCCCTGACAACGATTATGAAACGGAAATGCTCAGCAAGCGCGTGAAATACGTCCGTATTCTACGCAAAGACGGCAAAACGAAGACGCATTGGTACGCACAGCTTGCTTTGGAAGGAAAACCGGCGGTGAAGCGTGATTCGATAAGCGGTGCGCCGAAGCATCCCGTCGGGCATGGTGTCGTCGGCATCGACATTGGCACGCGAACGCTGGCATACTCGACCGATAGCGAGGTTAACCTGCTGGAATTGGCTGACCGTGTGCAGAACATAGAGCAAGAAAAGCGACGCTTACAGCGTAAAATGGACAGAAGCCGACGCGCAACAAATCCGGAAAATTACAATCCGGATGGAACATTTAAGCGCGGCGTGAAGCTGACGCGGAACAAGTCCAAGCGATACAGACGGATTCAGCACCAGCTGGCAATGATTCAGCATCATCAGGCGGACATCCGAAAACAGCAGCATAACGAATTGGCAAATTATCTGCTGACGCTGGGTGATTGCTTCTTTGTGGAGAACATGAGTTACTGCGATTTGGTCCACAGAGCAAATAAAACGGAGATTTCCGAAAAGACTGGACGATATAAACGCAAAAAGCGGTTCGGAAAATCCATTGCAAACAAAGCACCTGCTATGCTGATTACGATGCTGAAACAGAAATGCCAGTCGCGCGGGCTGGAAGGGGTGAAAGAAGTTGATACGCATGTGCGCGCCAGCCAGTACAACCACCAGACAGATACCTGCATCGAAAAGGCACTTGAAAACCGCTGGAACGTTATGCCGGACGGCGAACGCATACAGCGCGATTTGTACTCGGCGTTTCTACTTCAACATTGCAAGCAGGGATTGCCGGAATATAATAGGAAGGAATTAAAGAAAGAATTTGGTGAAGAACTTTACCGAGTATTTGACCGCGAGGCACTTCAACGTGACTATCCTCAATTTGTTGCGTATCATCACATGACGATTCAGCGGCTTTCAGAACTTCCGCATACGATTCCCAGCATGGGTATCAGGCGAATTATCAGCTAACACAAAAATCAGGTGCGGTTCGCACCAGCAAAACCGGTCGATTGTCCGTCCGGGGCTGTCGCTAATGGCGGCAAAGGTCGCCTTGACAGCAGAAGAGTTTCGGGAAAATAGTCAGCGCAGCATTGCTTTGTTCAATACTGAAAAGCTATCTACCAACTCAACACACGTTCTAAAAAGTGCATATGCATTCTGTGCATTTCTGCCGCTGCAATCTGCACGGAGCGTGTGGAGGCAAAGGGTCTGCCAACGACAAGCCCGGCTATTTCGCCTTCGCTGCAATCTGCACGGAGCGTGTGGAGGCAAAGCCGATGATTGTCAGTTTGTTCATTGCTTTTCCTATTGTAATTTGCACGGAGCGTGTGGAGACAAAGCGAAGTCATACTCATGTTTTTTCTCCTTTCGGATTGTTGCAATCTGCACAGAGCATGTGGGGGCAAAGAGGAATGGCTTCCCTACTGTACCCGCGAGTTTTTGTTGCAATTTGCACGCAGCGTGTGGAGGCAAAAGGGTTGTAGTGGATATACACCGCATCATCTCTTACGGTTGCAATCTGCCCCCGAAAAAAATCCAATGAAATATATGCAGACCTATTGCATTTTTATTCATCCTGGTGTATAATCCATCTTGTCCGGCAGGCGGACACAAAATGATGAAAATCAGGATGAAGATAAAGGAGTCGATTGTTATGGCGAAGATGCGCGTATTGCTGGCTTATTCCGGTGGTCTGGATACCTCGATTATCGTGCCGTGGCTGAAGGAGAATTATGACTGCGATGTGGTCTGCGTTGCGGGCGACGTCGGGCAGGGCGAAGAGCTGGAGCCCCTCCACGAGAAGGCGAAAAAGTGCGGCGCTGAAAAGCTGTATATCGAAGACCTGCGCAAGGAGTTCGTCGAGGACTTCATTTGGCCGACGCTCAAGGCGGGCGCGGTCTACGAGGGCAAGTACCTGCTGGGCACGTCCTTCGCACGGCCGCTGATTGCCAAGCGCCTCGTCGAAATCGCTCACAAGGAGAACTGCACCGCCATCTGCCACGGCTGCACCGGCAAGGGCAACGACCAAGTCCGCTTCGAGCTGACCATCAAGGCGTTTGACCCGAACATGCAGATTATCGCGCCGTGGCGCATCTGGGACATCAAGACCCGCGAGGAGGAAATTGACTACGCCGAAAAGCGCGGCATTCCCGTCCCGGTCAAGAAGGATCGCCCGTATTCGATGGATCGCAACATCTGGCACATCAGCCACGAGGGCGCGGATTTGGAAGATCCGTGGAACGAGCCGCCGGAAGATCTGCTGCTGACGATGGTCACGCCTGAAAAAGCGCCTGATCAGCCCGAATACGTCACGGTGGACTTCGAGAAGGGCGTGCCGGTCGCCATCAACGGCGAAAAGCTGGACGCGGTGGATTTGCTGACGAAGGCGAACGAAATCGCGGGCCGCAACGGCGTTGGCTGCGCGGATTTGGTGGAGAACCGTCTGGTGGGCATGAAGTCCCGCGGCGTGTACGAAACCCCCGGCGGAACGATGCTCTACGCCGCGCACGGCATCCTCGAATCCATCACGCTTGACCGCGCCACCAGCCACTACAAGGAGCTGGTCGCGAGCAAGTTCGCGGAGCTGGTGTACGACGGCATGTGGTACACGCCCCTGCGCGAGGCGCTCTCCGCATTTGTGGACAGCACGCAGCAGGCGGTCAACGGCACGGTGAAGCTGAAGCTGTACAAGGGCAACTGCATCAATGCGGGCGTGAAGTCGCCGAACAGCCTGTACATGGAGGAAATCGCCACCTTCGGCGACAGCCACGACCTGTACAGCCACAAGGATTCCGCGGGCTTCATCAACCTGCTCGGTCTGCCGCTGAAGGTCAAGGCGATGGTGGAGCAGAAGAATAAGAAGTAATTTAAAGCAACACCGCACAAATCGGCGGCTGACCGCCTCATTTGTGCGGTGTTGCCTTAAATGTGATAACTGTGGTGTCCAGCAAGTCCTGCACTGAATTCGGGAGTAGAGCCCCCCAATAGTATAAACGCGCTCGTCGGAAGGTCGGCGGGCGCGTTTTCTGTGCGAATTTGAAATTTGGAGGGGGTTGAGGCAGCTGATTTCAGAAAAAACCGATTTTCTGAAATGTGGTTACACGCCGACACGAAAGTCGTTGTGAAGATACACAACAATTTGCCATGCTTTTGTCAGAAATGTCAGAAATATATAATTCTTCAAGAAAACACTTGACTTTTTTCGAGGGAAGGGTAAAATAGAAGAAAGAAATCGCGAGGGAAAGGAGGAACGGACAGTGATTTGCTATCAACAATCGCATGGCTGGGCAAATTGCTGGATAGCCGTAGAGAAAAGAAAAGAGCACAGCCGAAGCGATAAAATGGACAAACTGGAAAAGGAGAGAATACGATGAGCGTCATTAGTTTTTTGCTGCTGGTTGTTAGTTTGGCGGCCAATTGGAGAGTTTATCAGAAGATGGGCAGACAAGGCTGGGAAGGAATTATTCCGTTCTATAATATCTACGTTCAGTTTGAAGTGCTGTATGGTCAGGGGGCGAAAATGTTCCTGCTGCTGATTCCGTTTTATGGCATCTACATTGCTATCAAAGCAGCCATCGATCTTGCGCACGCATTCAACCAAAGCACGGGTTTCGGTTGGGGATTGGTGCTGCTGAACACCGTATTTGTCTGCATTCTTGGCTTTGGCAAGGCGGAATACATGGATGGCTCGCATGCTGTCACAAGTGACGATGCGATTAGCAGAACACTTGACAGTATTGCGAATGAGAAGAAATAATAACGCGGAAGGCATGCAATGTCCGATGATACATATCCTTTGGACTGGTAACTAAAACACTGTCCGCCTCCCATTCACGGAGGCGGATTTTTCATATCCATGCACATAAAAACGAGCCACCTTCTCACGAAACTGGCTCATCACTGTGAAATGACTCAAAAACTAATACAATTCCCGGCTATCGTTTTGCAATAACCCTTTCGTTTTACATTGGGTGCATTTGGGTGCAAACTGAGGCGCGGTGGGTGCAGCACCGGACTGTCGTTTGATCTTTAATTGTCAAGTCAAGTGCAACAGGTGGTTGAAGAAAACTTCAAAGGGAAATCTCCAGCCGAGGTATTTACGGGGACGAAGATTGATCTTGCTGGTATGCTGCCTTTATACAGACTCAATATGTCAGCGATGCCCTTGGGATACAGGTCAAGTACATTACAGACATAGAGAAGATCCGGGCCTGCGTCGTGATATCCATGCCGGTCATCTCGATCAACGAGCAGGTGGCGGATTTGGGCGGGGTCCTAAAGCCTGCCAGGGTGGAAAAGCTGCTGTGCAAATCAGAGCATGACATTTGCAGCGGATAGCGTTCATCTACGTCCATAACGCCTGCCGCAGCCAGATGGCGGAAGACCTGAAGCGGCACCCGGCGTTGGACGTGTTCGAGAGCTGCTCCGTATGGACGGAGCGGAGGATCGCATCAACCTGGACACTGTTCGGCTGATGAAGGCACTGTACGGCTTTCAGGAAAAAGAAACTGCGCGTACCGGGTTTGGTACGCGCAGGCCTGATCGTTACATTTTGTTGACGCCGCCCTCGGTCACGCCGTTTTCGTTATAGGCGTCAATGGCATAATAGTAGGTTTCCCCAGCATTCAGCGTCGTGATGAAGGCTTCTTCGCTGCCATACACCTGGTAGCTGGCATAAAGTTTGTCGGGCGCAATGCCGAAACGCACGTTGTAGCCCGTGGCGCCCTCCGCCTTGTCCCAGGTCAGGCGGCAGGTCATGGGATCCTCCATAACGGCATGGCCGCCTGCGACCCGCTGAGGTTTTTCGCCATTGCCGATGCCAAATACGCGCAGACCGGAAATGCTCACGGGGCTGTTGTAGGGCGTCTCCTCACAGGTGATGCGCACAAATCGCAGCTGCGTGTCCTGAGCCAGCACATGGTAGGGATGGCTGCGGTCGTCCTCCGTCGTCCGGGCATCCACCAGCGTTGTCCAGTTCTCGCCATCGAGGCTGCCTTCCAGCAGGTAGCGGGTGCGCAGTTGCTTGCCAGAGTCCACATAGCGCCCGCCCACTGCGCCGGGCAGACCGCACGCCTCAGGCGGCATCTGCATGACTGGGATGCCCTCTTCCGCGAAGTTAATCTGAATCCCATGCACGCTGCACGGTTCGCCCAGATCCAGATTCAGCCATTCGCCTTTGCTTCCCCTGGCTGTCCACCAGGTCTTGATGCTTTCATCCACAGACAGCTGGGCAGGATGCCCCTCCGCAAAGGATGACGCTTCCACCGGCTTGCGGTAGGAAAGCAGCATGTGGCGGGGCTTGATCGACCAGGGATCAAATTTACCTTGGGGAATTTCCAACGGATAATCGGCGAAATTCTGATTGCAGAACAGCAGACCATCCTGATCCACGCCTGCGGGAAACAGGCCGACGCGGCGTTCAAAATCAGCGTTGACGCTGATGCCCATGCTGGCCACATGCCACAAATTTCCGTAACGATCCTCCATGGTGCTGCCATGGCCTGCGGCAGTGATGAATCCGCTCAGACGGGAGCTGAAGGGGGAATTCACGCCGAAGGTGAAGGGACCCAGCGGCGCATCACCCACCACATAGCCGTTACTGTAAATGGACTCTTCCGTGGCTGGCGCGCTATACTGCAGGTAATACCGACCGTTCAGCTTGCTCATGTAGGGGCCTTCCATGAACGGGTCGCCGCTGCCAAAAAAGATGTCGTACAGCGTCTGCTCAAGCTCAGGACGATCCTTTTTCTTTTTGCCTGGGAAGTTGAAACGCTCAAAGCCATGGCTATTCTTGTCCCCATAGATGAGGGATTTGCGTTCGCCGATGGGCGTCATGGTGGCGGGATCCAGCTCGGTGCCATAGATGGGACGGTCGTTGGCACTGCCCCAGTACAGGTACACCCGGCCGTCATCATCCGAGAAAATCGCCGGATCCCAGAAATCAAAGGGTGCGCTGACCTTCTCAAACTGGTCGGACAGAGGATCCTTCGTCCGCCAGATGGTGCTGGATTCGCCCTTGCTGGACGCGCAGAAATACAGATAGTCGCCGATCTGCCTTGCGTCCGGAGCATACAGGTACATATCCAGATTGCGGTTCTCATGCCACTGCCAGCTGGCAAGATCGTTGGAATAGTAGAAGCCTGCGCTCATGCTGGCGAACAGGTAATAGGTGCCCTTGAAGAGGACCAGCGTAGGATCGGCAGCCTCCCGGTGGGCGGCTTTGCCGTAGTGCTGGAATTTGTACGCCAAATCAAGCGGATTGCAGAATTCCATAAGCAAGTTCCTTTCTGAAAAACCAGGCTACACGCAGCTTGAATCCGCGTGTAGCCTGCTGGGTGATGTGCTGTATTTTACCGAATCACATCCGCAAAATACACGTTGTTGCCTTAATTCCCGGCACGAGCCGCAAAGCGCTCGTAAGCGGTCTGCTTGATGCTCAGGTACTCCTCCAGGCCCAGTTCCTGCAGCTTCTGCTGATAAGCCTTGAAGGATTCGGGAGTCAGCTCGGCACGGCCCATGATGAAGTTGACAATCATGGGATGCGCATAGTCCTGCATATTGGTGTTGATGCGGTTAACCTTTTCCTGCTCCTCAGCAGTGAAGGACACCACATAGGGATACACGCTTGCACCGCCATACTTGGTCCACACTTCATCGCCCAGCACGTTGGGGTCGATGCCCTGCTCATTCAGCTCGCAGGTACGGGTGGCGTAATTCACCACGATGCCGGGCAGACGGTTCTGGGAAAACTCATACTGACCCAGATCCTTGGCCTCGTTCATTTCCTTGGTCCACAGAATGGAACCATTCTCGCGGACACCGTGCGTAATGCCCTTGTCCAGGTAGTCAGCCAGCTCGGCAGCACCCTGTTCCTCGCTCAGACCCATGCTGCGGGTGGCGGCACCTTCGTCGGTGTAGAACCAGTCGATAGCCGTCAGGATGCGGCTCAGCTTCTCCTTGCTGCAGGCGGTGGAAATTGCCCAGCCGGAGTTGGTGGTGGCACGGGTTGCAGCCAGATAGACAGGGGTGGGGGTTTCGATGCCATGCTCGGTATCAATGGGGGAGGCCAGCGGCATCACGTCCATCAGCAGGCCGTATTCCGGCAGGGACATAGCATCGCCCAACTGCTGCACCAGACCGAACCAGATGCCCGCAGAGCCGCCGTAGGTCAGGGCAGTGTTGGGCAGGTAGAACAGATCCTGGGAACGGCCGGCGAAGTCGGCATAGATGTAGCCCTTCGCGTACCATTCCTTCATCTTGACCAGGTAATTATAGAAGTTGTCCTCCGCAATACCGTAGCCCACGGAGCCGTCTTCCTTCAGGTAATCGGTGCCGCCGATGCCGAAGCCGCTGATCAGCTCGCCCGTGGAAAAGTAGCCGGTCGCAGGCAGGATGAGGCAGGCATAGTCCGGTAAGCCAGCAGCAGTGAAGTACTGCTTCATCAGCTCCAACATGTACTCCCAGTCGGCGATGGTGGTGGGCTCTTCGCTGCCGCTGGGGAAGGCTACGTTGCCGTCGGTCATGGTCTCCAGAATGTCACGGCGATACACCAGACCGCCCCACTGCTTGGGATGATCCTGGATGGTGGCTGCCAGGTAGATGCGGCCGCTGTCGTCAAACAGCGCGGATTTCACATCAGGGTTAGCGTCCAGCCAGGCCTTGTAGTTGGGCATGCAATCATCCAGATATGGGGTCAGATCATAGATCACGCCGTCGTCGCACAGGGTGCCCAGGTTCTCGGTGTTGAAGCCCATATCCATGATATCGGTGTAGTCGCCGGTACCAAGCATCAGGGACATCTGATCGGCTTCGCTGCCCTGGGGCGGAATCTGCCAGTCGATTTCGATGTTGAACATATCCTGCCAGTAATGGGTCACTGCGTTGTTACGATAGCCCTCTTCGGGATTGGGCACGTCGTCGCCCTGCTGGAACGCGGTGTAGGTCAGCTTCTTGTCGTTGTCAGCCAGTGCAGCAGCTTGTACAAGGCTCAGCAGCATGATGGCAGCCAGGAACACAGAAACGATTTTTCTCATGGGAACCTCCTTATTATTCAGCGTGATGTCTTCACGCTTTAGAATCTTAATCAGCCCTTGACGCCGCCAAGGGTAATGCCTGTCACAAAGTACCGCTGCGCAAAGGGATAGGCCACCAGAATCGGCAGCGTACCCACGATGGTCACGGCATACTTCACCAGGTTGCCGGTCATGTTGACCACATGGTTGGCTTCGCTGGAAGAGGTCAGCAGCTTGGACACGTCGTTCTGAATCAGCAGCGAGCGCATGATCAGCTGCAGGGGCCACTTTTCACGGACACGGGGCAGGTAAATGGACGCGGAATACCAGCTGTTCCACTGGCCGATCACCGAAAACATGATGATGACTACCAGCGTGGGCTTGACCAGCGGCAGCAGGATCTGGAACAGGATGCGGACGGGGCCCGCGCCGTCCAGCTTGGCCGATTCCTCGTAGGCGCCGGGCAGCTGCTCAAAGGCGGACTTCATCACAATGATGTAGTATGCGTTCATCAGCGCGGGCACGATGATTGCCCAGCGGGTATTGATGAAGCCCAAGCTGCGGATGACCATGTAGGTGGGGATCAGGCCGCCGCTGAAGATCATGGTGAACATGATGAATACGGTGAGCGGCCGGGCCAGCTTGAAATTCTTGCGGCTCACCAGGAAGCCGGCGATGGCCGTCAGGAAGGTGCCTGCCGCGGCGTTGCTCACAACATACAGCAGGGTATTGCCATAGCCCTCGATGATGGCGGAATTGCTCAGCACAATACGGTATCCTTCCAGCGTCGGCCTGCCCAGAGGCGCAAAGAGGATGCCGGAGGAAGCCATCAGCAGCCGAGGATCACTGACGGAGGCCATCAGGACGTGCCACAGTGGCATCAGACACAGAAAGCCAAAGACGATCAGCACGCCGTAATTGAAGATGCAGAAGATGATTCTGGATTTGCTTGTACGCTCAATCATATTGACACCTCCTTAAAGCACCGAGGTATCGGTGTATTTCTTGCTGAGGTAATTCGCCGTCAGCAGCAATACGGTGTTGATTACGGAGTTGAACAGGCCCACGGCGGTGGAATAGCCGTACTGCGCCTTTTCAATACCCAGACGCTGGACGTGGGTGCTGATGACGTCGGCGGTGGAATAGATGCTGGGGTTATACAGCAGCAGGATCTTCTCGAAGCCCACGCTCAGCAGGGAGCCGCAGCGAAGGATCAGCATGGTCACGATCGTCGGCATGATGCAGGGAATGGTGATGCTCCACACGCGGCGCAGACGGTTGGCGCCATCAATGGCGGCTGCCTCGTGCATCTCCTGGCTGACGGATCCTATGCAGGGAATATCCTGTACCATAGTCTCTACCTGATTTGCAAGACCAATCAGATCAATCTGAGTTCTGCCACAGGTCGGACAGCAGGTTGATGGCCCAGAAGTAATTGGGGTTCGTCAGCAGGTTTTCTTTGGGCCGCCCCGTGAGCGCGCAAAAGATATTGGTCACCACGCCGTTGGAGGCGCAGAACTCAATCACCAGGCCGCAGATCACCACCAGGGAAATGAAATAGGGCATGTAGCTGATGGTCTGGATCGCCTTTTTGAAGCGCTTGCAGCCGATTTCGTTCAGCTGAAGGGCGAAGATGATGGCCATCGGGTAGGCAATGACCAGACCCAGCAGGCTGATGACCAGCGTGTTGCGCAGAATCGACGCGAAGCTGGGATTGGTGAAGAAGTCCACGAAGTTGTCAAAGGCCACCCACTGGCTGCCCAGGATACCGCGCTGCGGCTTGAAATCCTGGAACGCGATCACTAGCCCGGCCATGGGTGCGTAATTGAAGATCAGGAAGAAGGCGATGATCGGGATGGACAAGAGGTACAGCCCCTTGTTCATGGCGATATCATGACGCCAACCGGTTTTCCTGCCCATTGCCTGCACATCGTCAGTCTTTGCTTGCATGACTCTCGTCCTTTCTGTACTGGGACATTATTCATCTCAGGAAATCGACTGCAATTTCTGTACTTAATTTATCCTTTTCTGTCCGTCAACTATATTACAATCAACGGAATTTTATCATATATTTCGTATTTTCAGCCATCCTTTGGTGACGCACCGCGCCGCATCGTCGCAATCGGTGTCGATACCGCCCGCCGTGATTTTCCAGCTCCAGTAGAACCAGCCGAGACACTCGCTGAAGCCGTCTTGGAACAGTTCAGCCAGGGTACAATACAGCTCGTCCTTTTCCGATGGGGTCATCTCGCGCAGGCCGTCGGCTGTGTTCTGGACATTCCACTCGCCCACGATCAGCGGGATCCGCCGCCCTGCCGCCCGCAAGCGCTTCCCGAGGGACAGCAGATAGTCACGGTACACGTCCAGGTTCCGCTGCGTGAAGAGCATCCGGTCAGGCGTCATCAGGTAATGATGCGTATCCAGGCATACGCCTTCCATGCCTTCGTTCAGGAGAAAGTCATCCCAGATATCCAGTTCAAAGGCATCGCAGAATACAATGCGTTTGTCCGCTGCCATATGCCTGCGCATCCGTGCATACGCGTCCCGGTAGAACTGCTTGAGAAACGCCAGCGAGTAGTTGGCGTTCCCTTCAGCCAGCTCCGGCTCCGCCGGGGTGTAGTAGCGGATGAATTCCTGAATGTTCAGGTACGCACCCGAGGGCGTATCGCTGCACATCGGTTCGTTCAGCGCTTCGATTCCCCAGAGTGCCTCCCGCTGGCCGTAGCGCTTGGCAAGCCGCTCCAGCACCCGCAAGGTGCAATCCACGCATTCTTCTCTGGTCGACCAGAGGCAGATGCCGCTGATGCCCGAGTTGTCCGTGCCGTTGTGTCCGCCGGGCACCGTGTGCAGGTCGATCAGGATTTTCAGCTGAAATTCTTCCGCCCATTCAAACGCTCTATCCAGATATTCATAGCAGTGAATGTACGGCCCAATATCCTCAAAGATGAAGAACGGCACCGGAATCCGCACCGCGTTGAATCCGTGATCGGCAATCTCTGCAAAATCACGGAGCTGAATGAAGGTATCCCGGAAGGTTTTCAGCCGTTCCCTGGCCCGATCTTCACCCAGATCATGGCAGAAATAGGTTTCATCCGCCGCTGTGGTGCCGTCAAACAGAGATGGCGTCATCCATTTTTCCAATACCAGCCAACCACCAAGGTTCACGCCCTGCAGCATCATGTCCCCTCCTTCTCTTCGTGGGTCGAGCGATGATGACATGTTGAATTTGTCCGTTGCAGCTTCCCTGCACTATCCATATCATATCGCACAGCAGACCGATTTGATATATGAAGCATCGGTTTTTTGTCATATTCTTCTGATTTTCGACCTGTTTTTTCATGCTTGCGCGTTGAATCAGGCGATGATCCATGCTATAATGGAGCCATCATCCAGGGTAAAAGAAAGAGGGTGTCCGCATGATTGAGTATAATCATTATATTTATATGGCGGAAGGCTTGCGATCCTGCCTGTATGTCTGCATGGCGGACGGCACACAGGATGAGGTAATCAACCGCACGCTGATGGATGATGCGCCCGTTCTCCCCGACGATCTGCTCAAGCAGCTGAAGCAGATGGTGCCGCCGCAAGGAATCCGCACGGCGCTGGTTAACGGACGGTATACCTATTCCGCCTTCCGCACACCGGAGCGTATCCTGCTGATGGGACCGAATATCGTTATCAATCATCGGCCCTATCGGTATACCATCCATACAGCACAGCCCCTGCCCGTCCAGGATGATCAGCTGTACAGCATATCCATTGACACCTATCAGCTGGTGCTGCTGCCCTCCTACAATCTGTACTATGAGAATATGCTGCGGGAAGCGGAATACCTGGAGGACAATTTTCTTCATCCTTCAGAGGAAAATGTACAGAAGGACTACCAGAAGCTGCTGTTCACATCCCGGGAGGAGCAATTCTCCCATAACCCATACAGTCTGGAAAAGCGGATGCTGTCAGCCATCGAGCAGGGAGATCTGGTGCTGCTGGAGGAATGCCGCCGCCAGGAGATTATTGACAAGGAGGGACTACAGCGCTTCGGCAAGCTATCGGAGAATACAGAACGCAGCTACCGCAATCTGGTGATCTGCGCCATTACTCTTGCCAGCCGCGCAGCCATCCGGGGCGGCGTGAACCCGGAACTTGCCTTTTCCCTGTGCGACTCCTACATTCTCGAGGTGGAACGGCTGAAAAACCTGAACGAGCTGGAACCCCTGACCGAAAAAGCAAAGGTCAATTTCTGCACTATGGTCAAGGAAATCAAGGAACGTCAGAAGCACAACACTGGCAGCTATTGCAAAAACCCGCTGGTGGAAAAGGCTAAGGATTACGTCTACGCCAATCTACACCGCAAGGTGACCCTGCGGCAAACCGCTGAGACGCTGTATGTGAACCAGAATTATCTGTCGGAGCTGTTCAACAAAACGGAGGGAATTTCGTTCTCAGCATTTGTGATGACGGAGAAGCTGAATCAGGTCAAGCGGATGCTGATCCACTCCTCCGCGTCCTATGTGGATATCGCAAATTATGTGGGCTTTTCCTCGCAGAGCCACATGGGCAAGCTCTTCCGTGAGCACTTCGGCATGACGCCAAGGGAATTCCGCAACCAGTACAGCGCAACGGAATATGAGGAATAATGCCTTATGAACATACAGGAGGCGCCCGTGAAAGCGCCCCCTGTTTCTTATTTCATGATGGTTTTCAGCATCCAGGATACGTTCTCCCGCAGCCGCCGGATGTCCAGGCGGCCTTCCTCCGCCGCTTTCTCCAGAGGCGCGGTGTAGGTATCGTCGCTGCTGCAGGGTGTGATCCAGGAGACACCCGCGTTGATCATCTGTACCGTATCCGCCGTCAGATAGCTGCCCCAGTCCGTCATCACAAAGCCCTTGAAGTTCCATTCTCTGCGCAGTACGCCCAGCACCAGTTCAGGGTCGGTGGAGGTATAGCAACCGTTGAGCAGGTTGTAGGAGGTCATCATCCCCGCCGGCTCATAGGCGCGCAGCGCGATCTCAAAGGAACGCAGGTACAGGTTCCTCAGCGTGCTTTCATCCATCACGCTGTCGTTGCGCTTGCGGGAGGCTTCCGCATTGTTGGCCACAAGGTGCTTGTAGCATCCATGCACGCCTGTGCTTTCAAGACCCTTGGCAAAGGCTGCTGCCAGCATGCCTGCCAGATACGGATCTTCCGAGAAGTATTCCGGATTGCGGCCGCACAGCGGATTCCGCTGCAGGTTGAAGCCCGGACCCAGAATCATGGAAATGCCCAGTTCCCTGGCTTCCTCGCCGATCACGCGGCCCACCTCGCCGACAAGCTCCGCATTGAAGCTGGCAGCATAGCACGCACCGGAGGGCATACCGATGTTGCGCTGCTTCATGTTCACGCCGCTGTTTCCGTCAGCCACAACATAGTCCGGGATGGACATGGCGGTGATTTTGGCGATCCTGCCGGCCTCGCCGGTGCCTTCCATGCCCCAGCCGTCGCCAGAGCAGCAGGACAGGCGGATCAGCTCCTTCACGGGAAGCTGCTCCACGCCGGGATACAGGGGCGCGTCGCTGTAGCCGGGTGTGCTGCGTTCGCCCGTCATATGCACCTGCGTCCTGCGTGTAACGATGGTGGCAGGAACCGTGAAGCAGCCGATCTTCCGCACGTTCTCCCCATGCTCGCCCAAATAGAGCGTATACACGCCGCCTTCCAGCAGATAGGCCTGATCCGCGGCACTGAAGACATCCAGACAGCGGCCATCCACACAGAGCGTCAGGCTTTGCTCCTCGCCGGGCTGCAGCGTTTCCGTTTTGTTAAAAGCAACCAGTTCCCTAAGCGGCTTGTCGATGGTCGTACGGGGCTTGCCTACATAAAGCTGCACCACCTGCTTGCCGGGGCAGCTGCCCGTATTCTTTACGCGCACGGACACAACGGCGTCCGCGTTTTCCTGATAAGCCACAGATTCCACCGTTTCCGTGAACGTGGTATAGCTCAGCCCGTAACCAAAGGGAAAGGCGGATTTCCTGCCGCGGGTGACAAAGTACCGGTAGCCCATGAACACCCCTTCGTCATAACGGGTGGTCAGATGGGGGCCGAAGTCCGCCGTATAGCGCTGCATCTCGTTGTGATAGCAGTCATAGAAGTTGCCAGCAGAGGGCAGGTCATCATAGGTTTTGGCCCAGGTGCTGGTCAGACGGCCGGATGGCGTAGTACGTCCTGCCAGCACGTTCAGCAATGCCTGACCGGCCAGCATGCCGCCGAAGCCGTTGTACAGGATTGCGGAAACATGGATGTCATCCGCGAAATCCATCGCGATGGGATAGCCCACGTTCAGGACGAGCACCACCTTGGCAAAGTGCCTGTTCAGCGCCCGGAGCAGCGCTTTTTCATTGTCCGTCAGCGCATACTCGCCGGGGGCGGTGCTGTTGTCCATGTTTTCGCCGGAGGAGCGCACAAGGATCATCACAACGGTGTCGGACTTTTCGGCGGCACGTCGCAGGAGCGCATCCTCCGGCACGCCCTGGGGCTCCGCCTGGAAGAACGCCGCCAGCTCATGGTTCAGTGTATAGTCTGGGTCCGCGTCGACAGCCTGACGGAAATCCACCTGATACCGGGGATTGATCTTGCCCGCGCCCACCGCGCACGTCTGGAAGAAATACACACCCTCGCCCACCACATTCAGCGTGGAGGGCGGCACAGGCAGAGCATGACCGTCATTTTTCAGCAGCACAATGCCTTCCTCGGCCGCCTGCAGTGCGATTGCCTCATGTTCCGCATACTGGGGCAGCGGGCCGGTCTGCTCTCTGGTGATTACCTCAAACTCTGCGGGAATCATGACATTACCGTTCAGATCGGTGAAACCGCTGATGGACAGCTTGGCCCTGACGCCGTAGTCAACGAGCCGCCCGGCCAGCTGCACACCCAGCATGAACACCTCAAAGCCGGACATGATCTGGATTTTCTTCACCACATGAGGCAACTTCTGCCCGTCCAGCAGCACACAGCCGCTCTCCGGGATGACCTCTTTGGACACCCCCATGGTCACGCAGCCCTTGAAATCATGATCCAGCATGTACATGCTGCCCAGTTTGTCGTCAGGATCGAACGTAATACACCGGCCTCCCTGGGGATCCGCTATCACGAAGGGCGGATCCTGCGGGCCGTTTTTCCATGCGTTGCTCATGCTGTCAGCCTCCTGATTATCTCACCTCAATGGGAATGATCGCAGCGACCGTACCATTCATGATCAGCTTCAGTTCGGCCTTGCCCGGCTGCATGCCGCTGCGCACGGCAGCCATGACCCGGCCGTCGAAGGTATACCAGGCTGTATCGGTATAGCTGCCCTCGCAGCTGGGGTTGGCGGAACCGAAGCCGGCCAGCACAGCCTCGCCCTCCAGCACGGCCTGAATCCTCCTGACGGCAAAGCGATTGGCGTGGCCCTCACTGTCGACCAAATCGGCGGTGATGAAGCACAGGTCCCGACCGCCCTTTTCCAGCACGGTCTTGGAGGCTTCCACATGAAGGCCGACAGCTTCCCCGGCGGTCACGATGCTGTCCTCACCGGACGCGGTGCGCACCGTCAGCGTGCCGGGCTGATAGGGCACCTCGAAAACCGCCGTCAGCGCTTCCACCTCTCCGACCTTCTTCCTGCCTAAGGAAACGCCGTTCAGGAACAGCTCGGCTTCGGGATCCTTCGTCAGCACATAGACCGTGGTTTCCGTGCCTTCATAGCCCGGATAGGTCCAGCTGTGAACGCCGTCATGGTACTTCCAGCGGTTCTTGTCATGACGCTGGCCCGCTTTGTCCACACGACGGACGAAGAGGTAGGGCTTCGTCCGCAGCCCGTAGGCGATTTCCCGCAGGTAGCTGACCGGACGGCGATAGCCGTTCAGGTTGATATCGCCGCAGTAGGCCAGGCGGTCGGGGAACCAGCCCTGATAGCCGGATTCCAGCCTCGTGGGGTCATAATGGAAAATGCCGATACCGGCTTCGCCCAGATAGTCGTAGCCCGTCCAGGTGAAGTCGCCAATCACATGGCTGTTGTTTTCCACGATGTTCCACAATTCAGCGATCTCCGTGGGATAGGTTTCGGAGCCCACCACCACCCACTCTGGATGCGCCTTGTGAATGTATGTATGACGGGCGTTCAGGTAATTGTAGCCGGCTACGTCCACCGCTTCTTCAATCGGCAGGATGCTCTCGTTCAGCAGCGGGCTGCAGGCAAAGGCATCCATCATCTGCTTTTCCACATCGCTGGCCATGGCGTTCATCTTCTCGGAGCCCTGCGCGTCATTCATCGCCTTGTCGTATTCCTGCCGCTGGTTCTCCACATGCTTCTCCATGTGATAGGCCACCGCCAGGAAGCCGCTGACAGCATTGGTCACATAGCGGGTGGAATCCAGCTGATGGAGGGCGTCCACCAGCTTTTTGTTCATTTCATGTCCGGAGGGGCAGCCAATCTCGGGAATCTCGTTGCCGGTGGAGTACAGCACCACACAGGGATGATTGTAATCCTTGCGCACCATGCGCGCCACCTCATCCTGCCAGACAAGAGGAAAATCCAGGGCAAAATCGTGGGCGTTCTTCTGCTCGCACCACATGTCCGTCAACTCGTCCATGACCAGAATGCCCAGTTTGTCGCAAGCCCGCAGCATGGCCTTGGAGGCCGGGTGATGGGCGCTGCGGATGCTGTTGAAGCCCGCTTCCTTCAGTTTCAACAGGCGGAATTCTTCCGCCGCCTCCAGGGTGGTCGCGCCGATGATGCCGTTGTCATGATGGATGCAGGCGCCCCGCAGCTTGACGGTTTTGCCGTTGATGCACAGGCCCTTTTCGGCGGAAAGGGACAGTCTGCGCAGGCCGACGCTTTCTTTGTGTTCGTCCAGAAACTGACCAGCGGCGTCCCGCATTGTCAGCCGAAGCGTGTACAGGAAAGGATGCTCCGGCGACCACAGCCGCACATTGGTCAGGCAGCAGTGCATTTCTCCGGCGGAATCCCCATTCAGGACATGCGCCTGCTTCTGTGCGCAGATCATCCGGTCGCCGTCCAGCAGTTCCATGGTCACGGAAACAGCGGCTTCGGTATCCTGTGCGTTCTTCATCTCATAAGTCACGCTGATTTCCGCCGCGCCCTCCTGGGCGGCGAGGGTGGTCAGCCGCACACCGTCGGGTTTAAAGGTCTGCCTGCTGCCTTCCCAGAGGATCACATCCCGGTAGATGCCGCTGCCGGGATACCAGCGGGAAGCAAGCTCCTGATTGACCGCAACGACCTTGAGAGTATTCTTCTGGTCAAATCGGAGCGCGCCGCTCATATCGATGAAGAAGCTGCTGTAGCCGTACTGATGGCAGGCCAGCAGGCGATTGTTCAGATACACCAGCGCCTTGGCCATGACGCCTTCAAACTCGACCAGGACGGTTTTTTCCACCCACTGGGCAGGAGCTTCAAACTCCTTGGTGTAGGTATAGGTCCTGGCAGGATAATAGCCCGCCTGATTCTTGCCCGCACAGTTTTCGTCCCGCGCCTCCAAGATCATCGCGTCCTGGGGCAGCGTCACCGGGCTGCCCTTGGGAATCGTTCCGAGAAAGATCGCGTCGAAGGGCTGATTGATGCCCTCCTTGATATACCAGTCTGTATGATAGCTGCTTGCCTTCACAGTATTTGTCCCCTTTCATTCATCATTCGTTGATGGCCCGGACAATCTGTTCAACCAGCGCATACGGGAATGCTCCGGCGGTCATATCCGCAACCTTGATCAACGGCATATCCTGTCCCATGGCGGCGTAGTCCATGGCAATCTCCCGCATATCGTCCTCGTCGTTCATATAGGCCTCCAGCTCCTCCGGCGACATGGCGGGGGCGGGACTGGTGGACGCCATGGCCTGCAGGAAGGGCGCGGCCTTCTCCAGACGGGCCAGATCAGCCATGGTGATATATTCGTTGTACTTCTTCACAGGCGTTACGGAGGAAGTCACCTGCACGGATGCCCGCAGGCGGATATCATCGCTGGCGGATCCTACGAGGATCTCGTATTCGCCGCTCTCCGCGTACCAATCCGCCAGACCCACATGGTAGAAGGCGAAGCTGCGCTTGTTCAGCGTCACCGTGACACGCCTGCTTTCACCGGGCTGCAAATCAACCTTGACGAATTCCTTCAGTTCCTTCACTGGACGCGGCACGCTGGAGGTAACGTCCCGCACATAAACCTGCGCGATCTCCTTGCCTACGCGTTTGCCGGTGTTGGTGACGCTGAAGCTTACCTGAAGGGTATCCGTGTCCAGCATGGCGTCCCTGTCCAGATGCAGATCGGCATAGCTGAACTGCGTGTAGGACAAGCCATGACCGAAGGCGTAACGCACCGGAAGCTGCTTCTTTTCATAATAGCGGTAGCCCACAAAGACACCCTCGCTGTAGATGGCTTCCTCCCTCTGCGGATACGTCAGCGCGCAGGGGGCGTGACTGCCGAACAGGGGATAGCTCTCTGCCAGTTTGCCGCAAGGATTTGCTTCACCCAGAAGCAGTCGGACAACGGCCTCTGCAACCGCCTGTCCGCCGGTGTGCATGCACAGAATGGACTGCACATCCTTCGCCCAGGCCATCTCCACCGGCGAGCCGGCAAAGAGCACCACCGTCATGGGCTTGTTCAGCTGGACGAGGGCTTCAATCAGATCGTTCTGGTTATCCGGCAGACGCATGTGCTTGCGGTCGAAGCCCTCGGATTCCATCCCGTCCGGCAGACCGGCGAAAACCACGATGTGATCGGCATTCAGAGCCACCGAGACGGCTTCTGCTTTGAAGAAGGGATCCACCACGTCCTTCTTCAGACGATAGCCGGGCGCATAAGCATAATCAAGCTGCGGATAATCCTCATCCAGCACCTGCAGCACGCTGCGATGCTGCGTGGGGATCACATGGCTGCTGCCACCGCCCTGATAGCGCACGAACCGGGCAAATGCACCGATCACCGCGACCTTCTGCCCCTTGCTGATGGGCAGGGTCTGGGCGTCGTTCTTCAGCAGGACGGCGCTTTCCTCTGCGGCCTGACGCGCCAGCAGGTGATGGGCTTGCACATCATAGGCTGCGTCCTCGCGCTTGTTTACGATGCCTTTCTGAATCAGCTCCAGAATGCGCAACACCGTTTCGTCCAGCTTCTCCACAGGGAGCTTGCCGGATTCCACAGCCTTGACGAGGCGCTCCGTCATGACTTCGCCGCAGTAGGGCATACGAAGGTCGAAGCCTTCACAGATGCCCTTGGCCTGATCGTTCACCGCACCCCAGTCGGATACAACGACACCTTCATAGCCCCATTCGCCGCGAAGAACCTCGTTGATCAGGTGATGATGCTCCGAGCAGAACTCACCGTTAACCTGATTATAGGCGGTCATGATCGTCCAGGGCTGGGCTTCCCGCACCGCCGCCTCAAAGCTGGCCAGATAAATCTCCCGCAGGGTACGTTCGTCCACAATCTCATTGACGGACATGCGGCAGGTTTCCTGGTTGTTTACGGCAAAATGCTTGAGCGAGGTGCCCACGCCCATGGACTGCACACCCAGAATGTGGTGCTTGGCCATCTGGGATGAGAGGAAGGGATCCTCGGAAAAATACTCAAAATTGCGGCCGCACAGGGGGCTGCGCTTGATATTTGCGCCCGGACCCAGCAGGATGGACACCTGCTCAGCCAGACATTCCTCGCCCAGCGCCTGACCGATTTTCTCCAGCAGCTCTCTGTCCCAGCTGCTGGCCAGCGCCGCGGCAGAGGGGAAGCAGGTAGCGGGAACGCTCTTGTTGACACCCAGATGATCCGTCTCGCCGGTCTGTTTGCGCAGACCATGGGGGCCGTCCGTCATCATGATCTCCGGAATACCCTTGTCCGCGATTTCTTTCGTCAGCCAGAAGGTTGCGCCCTGGCAGAGGCTGGCCTTTTCCTCCAGCGTCAGGGTTCGCAGAATCTCACTTGCCATTTTCATTTGGTTTCCTCCTCTTTCATCAGCAGCACTGCCATGCCTTCACCGCCCAGTTCCAGCCGGACATTCCCGTGCAGGCCGCCTTGAATCAACGTTTTCTCCATCCTCCAGGAATCGATGCGCCAGCCCGTCCAGCGTTCTTCCTCCGGCAGTTGAAGAATGCAGCGCCGACTTTGTCCGCGTCCCATGTAGTGCAGCTGCCAGCCGTCCCCGCTGATGGCTGTGGGGGTAATCTCCAGCATGTAGGCAATGCGGTCAGCCTCGCCATAACGCATCATGGCGGCCACAAAGGGACTGACGTTGGCCTCATTCATTTTGGTGCCGTTCACGTCATAGGCCAGGGGTTGAATCAGCGGCGCGGGTGTGCCGGGCAGTTCAGCCAGCAGCTCCTTCAGAAAGCGGATACGCGCCGGCGCTTCGCCCTGCAGCTCGCCGCCCTTGGCCCACCACAGGTGCTCGTTTTCGTTCAACAGCGTTTCACCGTGGGTGGGCCATCCGCCGCTGCATACCGCCGTCCATGCGCGGTGGACAAATTCCCTGGCGGTCAGGTTGCCCCAGTTGAACTCGATGTCGCCCTCGTAGCCGAACTCATCCACAATCACGGGCAGCTGATACTGCCAGCGCATAGCCAGTGCCTTGCGGGGCGTACTGGTTTGGGTGGAAACATGGGTCATCCAGCTGCGCGGCGGATAAGGCGCGCAGCAGTGATGGATGGAACGCAGGTGATGCTTCGCGTCATCCTGCATGAGACGGGCTGCAAAGGCTTCCCAGTCCTCCTCCGGCTTGCTCAGAAGCAGGTCGAACTCATTGGCCAGGCTCCACCACACATTCTTGAACGCGCCCAGCCGCCGCACGCAGTAATTCAGATACGCAAGGCTGTCCGCCTGATTCATTGTAGCGAAGCCCCAACGGTCGTAGGGGTGGAACAGGATCAGATCAGCCTCAATCCCCAGCGCGTCCAGTGCCAGAATCTGCTGATCCAGCCTGTGCCAGAAGGCCTCCACCGGCTGCGAAACATCCCAGCTTTCATCCTCACGCCGCCGGAAGGGAAAAAGCTCCGGCTCATTCTCGCTGTAAATCATGTGCTTGGGGAACACACACATGCGCAGCTTGTTGAAGGGAGTCAGCTTCAGCGTCTCCAGCGTTTTGCGCTGTACTTCTTCCGGCTGATGGTTCCAGGCGTAGCAGGTGGTGCCGAAGGGCTGGAAGGGCGTGCCGTCAGCATAAACAAACGCCATATCCCGCGCCTGAACAGAGCCATGGTTGCCTTCCTTCGCCGGAAGGCATTCCAGCTCGCCGGTTTCACACCAGTCCCCGGCGCGCAGGGTGTAGCGCCAGATTCCCGTGCGCATCGGCATCCAGCGGAGCAGATGGCTCTCTCCCGCGGCAAAGCCGGACACAGTTTCCATTTGCCCAGCCATCTCAAGCGTGGCGGAAGCGCCGGCTGGCGCCTCCACTTCCCACACCCGGTATTGCTCGATTTGCTTCATTTGTCATTCCTCCGTATCCATCCAGAAAACCGAGCCGCTGATTCCCGAAGGGCAGACCGGCTGCTTCGGACCAAGGCTCATGTACATGCGCGTCACATCCGGCAGGTCAGCGTTCTCACGCTCCAGGGTTGTAGCAACCTCAATCCGCAGGTCATTGATACCCGTGCGCATATACGGCGTCAGTTCAAAGCGGAAGGGCGGCACGATCTGAATGCCCAGGCTCTTTCCGTTCACGAAAGCCTCCACGCCTTCATGCGCATCGGTGATTACCAGCTGAGCCTGCCGGGGCAGTTTCTGCAATGTGATCTCCCGCTCATAACGGACAACCCCGGAGAACTTTGGCATCTCTTCCGCCAGCGTGTCCGGGAGATCTGTCAGTTTCGCTTCACCAAAGGCAGGATAGTCAATCGCCCTGCAGACGCTACGGCGCCAGTCGCGGTTCAAACGCAGCGCATGTCCCTTCAGTTCCTCTGGCAGCTGAGGAAGCGCCTTCGGGGCTTCGCCGAAAATCAGCACTGTGCTGTGCAGCGGACGCAGCGTGATGCTCAGCCGCGTCCCGCGTTCTGTCCGCGAGGTGGGCGCGGGCAGCCAGCCGTCGCGCCAGGCATCATACAGGTAACACGCGCCCGTCGCCGGTAGGTCGATCAGGCCCGACCAAGGTTCGCTTCCTTCGTTGACAAAAATCCAGTAATCACGTTCTCCATGGCCATGCAGCGACCGTACATCAGCGCCGGAAGGAATCAGCTTGGCGTCCTGAATGCCCACGGCCTGCAGGCGGTAAGGAATCATCAGCGGCGCGACCATGCCTGCGTCGATCACGCAAATGCCCTTCTCCCGTAGCGAGGGAAGCACGGCTTCCACACAAGGCGGCAGATGGTTGCAGGACGGGAGAATCAGCGCCCGATAGCGGCGGCCGTTGACGCGCAGACCGTCCGTCAGATCCGTGCCGTATCGCTGCGGACGGGAGAATACATCCGCCGGAATGAAGTCATAGCTGATCTGGCAGCGCGCCAGCGGCTCCGCAATCTCTTCCAAGGGCATGCAACTGCCCATCCAGTCGCTCTCCGCACTGTATAGAATCGCCGTTTCCGCCACCGGCTGCCCGCTTTTCAGCAACGCGCACATACGGTTCATGTACGCCATGAGCATGCCGAAATGCCTGTACTGCGGATGATGGCCATGGGCGTAAAAGTGGGGCGGGCAATCCGGGTCGGGGTAGTCCTTCATGCTGAACGCATGGGGAACAAAGTGATTCACACCCCGTACCAGGAAGTGATCCGCCAGATACTTCTCCAGGCGAACGCCCTCTTCCCAGCCGTAATTGCCAAAAATCTCGCACATGCAGTCGCCGTGCTTCCGGGGATCAATGGCTGCCAGCGATGCGCCCAGCCGTCCCAGCACGAAATGATAGAACCGACCGTTCCGTACCTCTCCGCTGACGGACCAAGGGCCGTTCCATTCGCCCTGAGGCAGCACCTGACCGCCGATGTCGTCGATACCTGCCATATCCTGTCCGCCCAGCGCCCGGAAATAGTGCCCCAGGCTGCTGCCGGTACGGCTGTGCTGATTGTTGTCCTCAATCACATGACCGATATACTTCACGCCATGCGCCCTGCACCAGTCGCCAACCTGCTCGGAGAAATTCTGCTCCACCAGATGGGTAACCGCGTCCATATAGGTCAGGCGAACGCGGGCGCACAGGTCGCTGTCAAAGGGCTGTTCCCACAAAAGCGGCAGATACTTGCTCCATTCCGCCCCAAAGGCTTCGCGCAGTGCTTTCGTCACGCCGTCGCTCCAGGCATGATCCTCCATCTGCCAGATGGCCTTGCCGCTTTCGTAAAGATGCCCATTGCCCAGCTCGGGTTCATCCGAAAAGAATCCAGCAATGGTGGAGCCGAAACAGGACTGATAATGCGCCCAGTGCGGTTCATACACCGCATCGATCAGCCGTCTGCAGGAGGCTGCAGACATCATGTTGATATAATCCCGGTGCGGCCCGCGATTCCGGGTCAGGTGCAGGATATGCAGCTTCCACTTTCCCTCAGGCACCTGGAAACGCAGCGTTTCCTGCCCGAGTGCCTCGTTCAGGTCGACCAGATCCTGCTCGCCTGTACCATGCTCTTTGACGGCGACCAAGCTGATCAGCTGGTCATCATCCCATGTGCGCAGATGGTCGGCATCCAGTGTATATTGCTCCATCATGGAAAGCTGCGCCGGCTGTGCCTTTGCGTAATCCGCCAGGGAAAGCTCCAGCCATTCGCCGCTGGCGGGGCAATCGATCGCCTGACAGACGAGACTCTGCCGGCACAGTTCTGCGGGAGCATTCACCATTGCGCCGGCCGCGTATCCTGTCGGAAAATGGCTGTCATCCAGAATCCACAACTGCATCCCCAATGAACGGGCTTCTTCGAGGATGATATCCATATCATGCCACCACTGTGGCCCGACAAACGCCGGATGAGGACGGCTCTCCACGCAAAACGCATTCAGGCAGCTGTCATGAATAACGCGTACATACTTGCGGAGCGTAGCTTCATCCTCGCCGTGCAGCCAGAGAAACGGAAAAATATAGGACGATGGTTGCTCATTCATTTTGCTTCACCCATAGCTTTTTTTTATACGATACCGAAAATCCAACGAAGGATATATTACAACGTTCCGTTTTTTATCACATATTTCGGTTCATGGTGGCCGTGTGTGCAGCAGGATGTCGTTCTGTGCTATCGCCGTATCCTTGCCAGGGAGGGGGCTCATTCTCAGATGCGGAGGATCCGCCTGATTTTCTTTGGTATGCCCCGACCCATCTCGTTACCCGCAACCCTCAATCCGCTGACACACCTGCCGAAAGTGGCAGCGCAGAAGAGACGTGTCGCAGGATATGCCCGTGTTTCCACCGACAGCGACGAACAGTTCACCAGCTACGAAGCACAGGTGGACCACTACACCAAATTCATACAGTCCAAGCCGGAATGGGACTTCGTAAAAGTATATATGGATGAGGGCATTTTCGGCTGTAACACCAAAAGGCGAAACGGCTTTAACAGCATGGTTTCGGACGCTCTGGCCGGAAAAATAGACCTCATTGTCACAAAGTCGGTCAGCCGATTTGCCAGGAACACCGTGGACAGCCTGGTCACCATCCGCAAGCTGAAGGAAAAAGGCGTAGAGGTCTATTTTGAAAAAGAAAACATCTACACCTTTGACAGCAAAGGCGAACTGCTGCTGACCATCATGTCGAGCCTTGCGCAGGAAGAAAGCCGTTCCATTTCGGAGAATGTGACCTGGGGTCAGCGAAAGCGGTTTGCCGACGGCAAGGTGAATCTGCCATACAAGCAGTTCCTTGGTTACCGAAAGGGCGTGGACGGTCTTCCGGAGATCGTGCCGGAAGAAGCGGTCATTGTCCGCAGAATATACGCCCGTTTCATGGAGGGCCTGACACCATGCGCCATTGCAAAGGAACTGACGGCAGATGGGATTCCCACTCCGTCTGGAAAGACAAACTGGCCGACCAGCACAGTGGAAAGCATCCTCCAGAATGAGAAGTACAAGGGTGCTGCACTCCTTCAGAAATGCTTCACGGTCGACTTTCTCACAAAAAAGAAAAAGCTGAATGAGGGCGAGGTGCCACAGTATTATGTGGAACACAGCCATGAGCCGATCATTACGCCGGAAGAGTTCGACA
>ENA-ORNY01000509-ORNY01000509.1-human-gut-metagenome-genome-assembly--contig:-NODE-509-length-26605-cov-3.460414_pt1 | contig 26605 bp, 24 predicted proteins | sample MGYA00242122_ERZ509036 | MGnify/ENA primary metagenome ERZ509036 (study PRJEB26280, sample SAMEA2338696) | human gut metagenome | biome: human gut; feature: human-associated habitat; material: faeces... | reverse complement strand
CCAGCCGCCGCAATCTCCGCAGACCAGCTTTGCGCTGAATACGCTTGTGCCGCTGTAAGCTCTGCCGATTTCCTTTCTGCGCCTGATTTCATCCTGAACCGCGTCCCATTCGAGCGGGTCGATAATGGCTTCGTGGCTGTGTTCGATATAATACTGAGGGACCTCGCCCTCGTTGACCTTCTGCTTTTTTGTTAGGAAATCTGTGGTAAAGCACTTTTGTAGAAGCGCCGAGCCGCGGTATTTTTCATTTTGCAGGATGCTGTTTATCGTGGACGCCCGCCATTTTGTTTTGCCCGCAGGAGTGGGTATGCCTTCCGCCGTTAATTCTTTCGCAATGGCTCCGGCGGTTTTTCCTTCCATAAAGGTTCTGTATATTCGTCTGACAATTACAGCCTGTTTTGGATTGACCACGGGCGGGTCGTTTTTGTTCTCGCCTCGCTCATAGCCGAGGAACTGTTTATACGGCAGACTGACCTTCCCGTCCGAGAACCGCTTGCGCTGTCCCCATGTGACGTTTTCCGAAATGGAACGGGTCTCTTCCTGCGCAAGGCTTGACATAATGGTAAGCAGCAGTTCGCCTTTGCCGTCCAGACTGTAGATATTTTCCTTTGTAAAATAGACCTCGATGCCTTTTTCTTTCAGCTTTCGTATCGTCACCAGACTGTCGACGGTGTTCCGGGCGAAACGGCTGACCGACTTCGTTATGATCAGGTCGATGGAGCCGGACATGGCGTCGTCTATCATTTCGTTGAAGCCGTCGCGTTTTCTTGTTCCAAGACCGCTGATTCCCTCGTCCGTGTAGACCTTGACGAACTCCCATCCTGCATGGCTTTGGATGAACTGCGTGTAGTAATCCACCTGCGCCTCGTAAGAAGTGTACTGCTCGTCTTTTTCCGTGGATACCCTTGCGTATCCCACGACCCGGCGTTTTTTCGCAGACGAACCGGCAAGCCTGTAAATCGGTGCTTTCGTTGCCAGTATTACGGTCACAATCCTTTCCGTCATTTTTTCTGATTCCTCGCTTTTGTCCGGTCTCTCGCTTTCTGCCGCATTTCATCCGTCCACGATTCCGAGCGTGAGCGGTCGCGCCATGTCCTTTCCGTGACGGTCCCGTCGGTAAAATGAAACAGGAGCCGGTTTCCGTCATCCGCTGTGATTCCGGCAATATTTTCCATATCCATATCGGCAGTGATTTCTTCAAGAATTTCTTCGGGAATTTGTTTTGCGGTGCAGGCATCTTTACCTTCGTTGTTGAATACAGGATAAATCCATATCGGTTTGCCTCTCACGGTTTTTCTCCTGAAATGCTTTCCGCATTTGGCGCAGGTAATCAGCGAAGTGAATGGATAAACAGCGGGCTTTTCAAGAGATGGCGGCGCATATTTCTCCGCCCGCTGTGTAATCATCTCCTGCACCTTTTGGAATGTTTCGGACGGTATGATCGCCTTATGCGCATTCTTCACATAGTACATCGGCAGTTCGCCCCTGTTGATTATGGTGCGTTTTGTGATGTGGTTGTCTTTGAAGGTTTTCTGAAGAAGCAGATTTCCGGCATACGCCTCATTACGAAGCATTTTGGAGATTGCGGACCTCTTGAACTTTGCACCGAGCCTTGTAGAGGTACCTTCCCGGTTAAGTGTGTTGGCAATCGACTGGATACCCATACCCGAAAGGTACATATCGAAAATCCGCTTAACAATCTCCGCTTCTTCGGGCACAACCGTGAGCATTCCGTTTACATTCCTGTAGCCGAGCATGGTGCTGTTCCAGGGCTTGCCTTCTTTGAAGTTTTTCTGTATGCGCCACTTCTGATTTTCGCTGACCGACAGGCTTTCCTCCTGTGCGTAGCTTGCAAGAATCGTCAGCATCAGTTCGCCTTCGCTGCTGAGTGTATGGATGTTCTGCTCTTCAAAATAGACGTCCACGCCGAGGGATTTTAATTCTCTGACCGTTTCAAGCAACGTCACCGTGTTCCTCGCAAGCCGTGAAATCGACTTGACGAGAACCATGTCGATTTTTCCCGCACGGCAGTCTGCGAGAAGCAATTGGAAACCGCTGCGGTTATCCTTCGTTCCCGTCAGTGCCTCGTCCGAATATACCCCGACGTAGAGCCAGCCGGGATGTTCCTGTATCATTTCGCTGTAATAACTGATCTGCGCCGACAGCGAATGCAGCATGGCGTCTTTGCCGGACGAAACACGCGCATAGGCAGCTACCCGTTTTGCCTTGGGCTGCGTCGGCACGTCAAACCGCATTTTTTCTATGATTCTATCCATAGATAATACCTCCTATCGGTCAGATATTACCGTCAGTCCGGGCGGTTATCAAGTCGATTCCGGCAAATACACTGCACGAACTTAGACCGTATTTCTCAGCCAGAACTGTGCATATTATGCCGAAATCTTCATCGGTGATAATCCCGGTGGAGCGCATTTCTCTGATGACGGCAAGGGCGGTATTGTATTCTTTGACTTTTGCGTAAAGATTGATATCCATGTCACACCACCTTCCGTCTTGCATCGCCGAAGCATTTCCTGCAGCAGTACCGGGTGTTGACGCGGTTGTTGGTAAATTCTCTGCCGCAATTCAGGCAAACGTGTTTGTATCCGGTTTTGATTTTCCGTTTTTCCGGATGCGCCGACCACCAGGCGTATCTGCATTTGTCCGAGCAGAATTTGCGGACTCTTTTGTGCGGCGTCGAAGATATTTCCTTTCCGCACATCATGCAGTGATTTGTTTCTCCTTCTTCACCGTAGTGTGCTTCTGCAAATAATCCTTTGTAAATGATTTCGCAATCGTAATTATTCAGTGCTTACCGAAAACCTGTGATATTTCATCTTTATTGCTTCCGACAATCCGTATCTGCTGAGGCAAATATGATCTACATTTATTTGCAGCCTCAGCATCAACCTTGTGATTTTGAAAAATATCTCCGGCGGCTTTTCGTAGACAATCATGTCATTTACAAGCCAATACAGAACTGTTTTTTCAGGGGCGTTGCATAGTTTACTGATCCTTAAGAAAATCTCTTTTTCGGCTTTTGTCATACGAACAGGGACATAGTGCTTTCCGTTTCTCAAGCCTTCACCACCTTTGATTTTTCAATTTCAATATCCAGTTTTTCGGTAAGCTCATTAGATAGTTGTTTCGCTGTTTCGACCGCCTCCTCGCATAGCATATGGAATCGTGGCTCGCCCAATGTGCCGGTTTGATTAAAAAATATCAGGTGGTTGTTTATCTGATCGCTGATTAATTTAAGCCTGTTGTAATAACTCTCATAATCAATGCTCGGCGTGTGGACAAGCTTGCAGTTAGCGATGAGATAACGAATATACTCGGAGCGATTCATACCGAGTTTTTTCGCTTTGCGGTCAATTTGTTTCAGCTCCTTATCTGTCAGCCAAAACTTGATTCTTTCTGTTTTCTTCTCCATGAATTAACATCATTCTTCCTTGATTTATTTTTTCTTTAGGGGTTTTAGGGGACTTTCCCCCCTAACAAGTGTGTTTGCAGTGTGTGCACCCAAACGCGATGCTTGCTAATGCGATGCCATTTTCAAGCAAATAGAATTTGGTACACCCAAATTCAGTGCTTGCTATACCGATGCCATTAGCTAATGCCGTTTTAATACAATCAATTTTCATCATCTCCTTTCAAAAATCAGGCATAACAAAAGACCGACTCTTCAGCCGGTCATCATCATGCCTATGTAGCGGTAATAAATTTGTTTCATGGATATAACATTAGAAAGGAATAATTCATTCATTCCCTCTATATACAGTACAAGGTTAAAATCAAAAAATGTTCCTGTGATTTGAAAAAATTTTAAGTAGCATTCAAGATTTTTTCGGGCAAGAAAAAACGACGGCGCTCCTTTTTGGGGAACACCGCCGTAAATTTTTACTCCTTCAGTTTTCAAATCCTAAGAATTTTTTGAAATCCTTATTCATTATTTTCATTCGCTTGCTAACTGCACTATGTGTTTTGTAGCCGAGGAGTTTTGCAATCTCTTTTTGAGTAATCCCTTTTTCCAAAAGGTAATATATCTCTCTGTCGGTGCCGTTCAGCGTCTTGGCGAACTCATCACGTAAGAATATATACCGCCGTTCTTCCTCCGGATTATTTGCAAAAAACATTTTTGCGCCTTCAATATTGGTCGCTTCATCCTCCGACAACTCGCTGAAAAGGAGCGGAGCGCCGAGCTTTGTTTTTGCGTGCGTCCACTTGTTGTAAAAGTTGATTTTATCCTGACTTAATTTTTCTGTAAAATCCTCATGCTGCGGAATCTTTTTGGAAATGCCGAAAATCTGCGGCACCTGCTGTCCTTGCATAACCGTTTCAATCAGAGTTTCGTCAATCACTCCGGCTACTTTTTCAATAACCGTATGTATCTCGTCATCGGTAAGATCTTCAGCCTCTTTGCCTACCGATTTCGCATAGCAATCAAGACCGAGCATAACCGGCCCACCGTACATTTCAAAAAAGCGATCAATATATTCGCTCAGCTTTTCCGGGTCTGTGTAGATTTCAGAAATCTGTTCGGAAAAATAGTCAGCGTCGGCATTCTCCAAAAAGTTGACCGGATGATCTTTGGAGAAGTTTTTCATCTTCCGTTTGACTACGATTTTATGGAGATTGCCGAGCCAGTATTCACCGAAGATTTTCTTTGTGCGGACAAAGATTTTAGCCTGTTCGCCTTCGGAATTGTGCTCTCGTTCCAGTGCCATATTTGCCGTGAAGTCATTGCTCTGAAAGAATGCGACTAATTTATCTTTTTGCTCGTGTGTAAGTTCTACTTTATTTGTCATGTGATCAGCCCCCTTTTGCTTTATTACTTGCTTTGTGTATATACATCTTACAAAATTAAGTGTACCATAAAACGGATATTAGTGACCATAAAATACTAAGTCGCCACACAACATCTAAAAGAAGTCGCATGACAACTTTTCAAGTATTATATTTATTTTTTCAACATTCCCATTAACTCATTGAAACCATCAAGTGCCGATTGAAGATTATCGATTATATCTGCCGCAAGCACATCGGGGTTAGGGAGTGATTCGAGGTCAGTCAAGGATTTATCTTTTATCCAGAAAATATCTAAGCTTGTTTTATCTCTTTTGAGTATTTCTTCGGCACTAAACCTACGCCAACGACCATCGGGATTTTCTTCCGACCATGTTTCTTTGCGCTCATAACGATTCGCAGGATTGTAACACTCAATAAAATCGAGCAGGTCGGCATCAGTCATCGGATGCTGTTTAAGTGTGAAATGAACATTGGTACGGAAATCATAAATCCAAATATCTTTGGTCTGCATCTCGGGACTTGCCGGTTTCTTATCATAGAAAAGCACATTTGCTTTTACACCGGGTTTGTAAAAGATGCCTGTCGGCAATCTTAAAATAGTATGCAGATCGCAAGTTTGAAGCAATTTTTGTCTGATTATTTCACCGGCGCCGCCCTCAAATAAAACATTATCGGGAACAACAACGGCGGCTTTACCTGTTGCCGCAAGAATAGTATTGATATGCTGAATAAAGTTGAGCTGTTTGTTGGAGCTTGTTGTCCAAAAATCCTGACGGTTATATACGAGTTCCTCTTCTTCCTCTTCGCCTTCTTCATTTGTCATAGTGATAGAGGATTTTTTACCGAAAGGAGGATTTGTGAGAACATAATCCACACGGTATCCGGGATCGGATAAAAGCGAATCGCCTTTGGTAACGGGCACATTTCCATAAATATCACCGATATTATGGAGATATAAATTCATCAGTGCCATTTTGAACGTATTGTTTACCAATTCATTTCCATAGAAGGTTCCGTTCTTTAAGAACTCTTTTTGTTCACGGTCAAGGGTATAATTTTCGGGATCGGTAATATACTCTTGTGCTGCAAGGAAGAAACCACCCGAACCGCAACATGGATCGGCAATGGTTTTCATTGGCTCGGGGCGAAGGCATTTAACCATCGCTTTGATAAGTGGACGAGGAGTAAAATACTGTCCTGCACCGCTTTTTACGTCCTCCGCATTCTTTTGTAGCAAGCCTTCATAAATCTCGCCCTTCACGTCAGAGGACATAGATATCCATTTTTCTTTATCTATCATCTGAACGATGCGATATAAAATGGCCGCATTACTGATTTTATTACTCGCCTGATAGAAGATCTTACCTAAAATTCCGCCTTGTTTCGCAAGTTCTTCAAGGGTTTTCTTGTATTGTTCTTCAAGCTCTGCACCTTTTAGGGTGTTTATATCACTCCAAGTAAACCCTGTCGGAATATCAGTTTCCTTTTCATAAGGTTTCTTGGAATATTCATCAGACATCTTCAAAAAGATCAAATATGTAAGCTGCTCAAGGTAATCTCCGTATGAAACGCCGTCATCACGGAGCGGATTACACATACCCCAAACTTTTGAAATTATGGATGATGATTGTTCAGACATATTAGTTTCCTTTCTTCTTTTCATCATTTAGCGTATATTGATCTATACGCACGCCAGATCCGCGCTGTTCTGTCGTTGTTCCCGAAGAATGAGAAGATGATGTGTTCGAATTCTTTAATCCCTCTCCGTTTTTGATTCTTTCTAAATCTTTATCCTTACTCATGATAATCCTCCGTTGAAAATCAATACCGAAAGTGCAAAACATAGTATTGATATAATCATCAAAATAATCGCTGCATTAAATTTGTTTTGTTTCTCCTTGGTTTTGGCTCGAATATCATTTACTACTTTTATGTATTGCAAAGTTACCCATAATGCAGAATCTTCGACCTTTTCCTCGTAAAGAGTTTCTTCTTTGATGCTATTGCTATTAAAACACAACAATTCTTTACTGCGCGATAAAAGCAAGAGTTTAATTACTGCAATTATCATCAGAATGGCACTTAATAAAGCCAAACCAGCGTATATTAACACAGATATCTTTTCAAGGTGAGTGGTATAATTTTGCCAATCTAAAATGCATTTTACATTAATGTTTGACAAAAACACAATCAACACCGCACTACATACAGTTAAGACTATATTGATACGGTCATAAATTCTATCATAATTATTCAAGGTTCGATTGTAATCTTCAAGGCTAACTGAATACAAAAATTCAGCAGAGGGATATTTGATTTTTTCTCTTACTGCCTTTTTGCCAATAGGATGTACTTTCTTTTTCATGATTTATAAATTCCCCTCGATTGCTTTTTTCAAAATGTGTTCTGTAGGATATTTGTTACAATATTGCACACACAATAGACTTTATAGAATATTGCAACTGTTAGCTCGAACATTGTCTTTATTTCCTCCCCTAATATCTCAAAGGAACATCTGAATTATATATGGCGGTATCAAGAGCATTAGCCCCCAATAATTCATTGAGACTTCGGGTAACAAATTCCGTTCTGTGTGTCGGTGAAACTCCGATTTCAACAATATCACGCAAATCAATTGACTGTGTAATGTATGGAATAAATGTACCATTCATTTCTCTAAACAACCTTTGCTGCGTTGAATTTACACCAAGCCTAATCACTGCAATACGGTACTCATTTTCATGCGCAAACAGAGGATTCTTCATAAAAACAGAATATCGCACTACATTATCTTCCAATTTGTTAAACAAATACTCACGTTGATAGGTGTGGTTGAGTTTAGAATACAGTTGCCAATAATCAGTACAGAGTTCAGATAATAGTTGCTTTTGTTTATCGGGATCATATATCACTTTACCTGAAAGCAACGTTTCATCTGAATCGCGTCGAAACATGTGTTCAATAGCATTTTCTTTTAACCCGATTGAATAACCTAAACTATGAGCATTTTTGGTATAATAACTCCATAAATTCAGATTATCCCGATCAAGCGACATTGATAATATATACCGCGTTTCCTTGATACGATTAGCCGTTTCTCGAGGGCTTGAATAAGAACTCGTATGATAATACGAAAACATACTTGCATTAAACTTAAAACGCCCTTCTTTTTTATACGTGTTTCCAGTGTGTGGGTTGGCCTGACTGTATATATCATGAAAATAATCACTTTCAGAGGAATCGTTCAAAAAATCGCTATCAGAGAGCCAAAGTTCGGAGGTGTTAAATATACCTAATAACCCCGCAGGAGATGTATAGTGATATAGCACGGTATCCGAATCACACTTTTCAATTTTCAAACAGTGTTTTTTGTGTATTTCGTTAATTGGTGTCTGCCAATCAAGCATAATTATAATTCTCCCTCAAATGCTTTTTTCAAAATGCTTTGTCGCATAGCCTCGGCTTGTTGCAAAGAAATATCGACCGTTTTTTCAACATTATCACAAGTAGACATATGAGATTCTATTTTTAGAATAATTTTTCTTTGTTGATCCATACTGGGACAAACAACAATAGTATCCGTTAATGCTTTTATACCAACATTCCCTTGTCCAACATTGCCGGTTTCATATGAAAAAAATTGATTTCTAAAATCAAATGACAACAAATAGTATTGATAGAATTTAGGCAATGCTTCTGCAAGATTGAAGCGAAGTGCCGAAACTCTTTGGTTCAACAAATAATTGGTTTGATCTGTAATCAAGGAGACAAATCCATAATCCCTTTTGCCTCGAGAACCAGTCATAGTAATTAAACAATCACCGCGTTTTAACAGATATTTATTTATAATATCGCTCGTCACTTCATCTGTTCTTGATAAATCCCGACTAAAATCAAATCTAAATTGCTTTACATTCCCGATTTTTAATACAATATACTGTCCATTGGTATTATATTTTTTACTACTAAAAGCATATCCGCTTATTGCAGTTGAGATTTCTTTTAATGGTTTCTTAGGATATTCGCCTTCAAATGCTGATTTCAATACCGCCTGGCGATATACCGCAAGTTGTTGCTTTGTGTTTTTCAGCGTTTTGATATTGTTATCAAGCTTAGAAAATAGTTCTTCAATTTTAGCGACAATTTTTTCTTGTTCCGGTATAGAAGGGATTTTAACTTTTATCTTTGAATACTGCTGAATCCAGTACCGCTTATGCGTACTATGGTCGAATTCAATTAGCTGCATCCGCCAGAATATGTACTTGGGCAAAACCAAATCAGTATTGGCGGTTAATATCTTCATTGCTGATGATTTTACCTTAAATGAAAAGTTTACATATTGCGTTGAAGTAGTAAAATCATCAAAAATGATAACGGGTAATTTATCATAAATACCGGTCGTTTCGTTTGTATATCCTATGATAAATGATTTTCCGGCAGTTAAAACCGGCGTTTTATAATTATCATTATAGTCGGTTGATTCAACAATATACGGAGTGGGTTGTTCGTATGACAACAGTTCTCCAAGTTCATATTCAGTCCATTCAGTTGTCAAATTACTCACCGTTTTCACTCCGTTCCTTATTCTTTTCAACGCACTGCTTGATTTGATCCTTCGAGCGATAATATGTCGGGAATATGTCGTTCATTTCATAAACGCAAAATGGCATTTGAATATTGGCAACATCGTCATATCTGCAATCAGCAAAATGCGTTATATCAAAGCCATCGTAATGAAATGTATCGGTCGGATCAAAATATACTACAAATCCTAACGGATATGCAGTAATCTCCGTAAGTGCTAACGACTCACATTTTGTTTCGCCCATTCTCAAAATAACAGAAAGGGGTGCATATTTCATCAAATTACTCTTAGTAAGATACATACAAACTTTGTATTTGGATTTATCCAGCCCCACCGCTTCTTTATCGATAACAAATTTTCTGAGAGTATCAATTCGCTCGTCTTCAAAATTGTTGATTGAGCAAAACATAGATAAAACTTGCTTTATAAAACGCAGGGGATGTATATCTAGAATACCAAACGCCTGATATTTAGGATCCATAGGTTCAGATAAAATGTTATGGATAACCCTTGCGACAATCCGATAGTCTTCGACGTACCAACTTCCCGTATTATTGTTGCACATTTGGCAGAGCGTATATTTTCCCATACCTTGTTGCTGATTCTTATACGGGAGTCCAGTTGTATCCCATGGCATTCTATCATCTTCAAGCAAGCCTTCACCTGTAACCGGTTTCGCCGGCGTTGCATTGAATGCTGCGCGCGGAGGAATATGTTCAAATGTCAATTCACACTCGCTACCGCACAAAGCACATTTTCCAAAATGCTTGGGCATAAATATTCCTCCTTTGATGATTCAATATGTTTAATTAAGTTGTATCTTTGTTGCAGAATTCGCTTTAATTTCAATCGCCCAACCATTTTGCCATTCATCGTATAGTTGAGTAAAATTGGGTTGTATCTTTGTAAAAACTGACGTTCCAGTACAGTTCATCATAAATTAGTTCTTTTATGGACAACTCGCTACCCGAGCGATATTTTTAATAAAGCATAATTACGCCACCAATTCAACGTTCATTTCAATTAAAATTTCCTCGTATGCATCGCCGAACACATCATAGAACTTACCGAGGCCACCTTTGCGATCAAAGGGATTGAGGTCTAAATCGTCCGGGACAATGCTTAATGAGGTTGCAATATGGTCTTTGATAAGGCGCAACCACTCCATTTGCTCGTCAGAAAAATGCACGGCACCTGCGTTGCGGCGTAAAGTCCACTGCATAAAGTTATAGTTCACCTTATCGGCAAAAGGAGTAAGGTTATCGCTGTATCCCATTTCAAAACGGATAACAGAGATAAGGTCGGTCAACTGTGCAACATTACCTCGCTTAACCTTTTCCGGCTTTTTAATGGCATAACAATCCCATAGGCGCTCAATCGTTACTCCTTTGTCTTTGAGCTTTTCATACAACGCTTTCAGTTTTTCAATAGCCATCGGACGATCTTTATATTGCTGATCGTAAATGATACGAAGAGCAATAATTTCATCCTTATTTTCCTCTATGAATTCGTGGAAGGTTTGGATAATGCGGTCTGCGTTTGCTTCCTGCTGCGAGTCAAATCCTGCAAACAGCACTTCATCAAGATTTACATTGTCAACAATTTGCTCATGACTGCGGCGAACATTTTCAATGTAGTCGCGCATGTCAGGATTTTGGAACGGAGCAGTAGCATCCGTAACCAAAATCTTCTTGGTTTGTGCAAGTTGATCTTCGGACGGTTCTTCGGTTGCAAAACGTTTCTTGGCCTCGGTGAGAATTACATCTTCATCGAAGGCATTTAACAGATTCTCTGCAATCTGACCGGCACTATTACCAACTGTTTCGGCAAATGATTTCTTTTCCCCAACGGACATCTGACTGTTCAAGCGAATGACACGGTTTGCAAGAGAGGTTAATGTATCTTCGCTCTTATCGCCCAACGCCACATTCATCATCAGTTCTTTCATACTTACTGACGGCTTGCGTTCCAAAGGGCGAGTATCAGATTTTTTAGACTTTGTAACGCCAACGGCATCCACGATAACAAAGTGATCTTTATTTTCGGTAGCCGAGGGAGAAACTTTTTGAAGGTCATCCTTATTAAGCGTTCTTGTCCCGCGACCTTTCATCTGCTCGAAATAGTTTTTGCTGCGAACATCGCGCATAAATATCAAGCATTCGATGGGTTTAACATCCGTTCCCGTTGCAATCATATCAACTGTAACGGCAATACGGGGATAATAGTCGTTGCGGAATGAACTCAACACGCTTTCGGGGTTTTCTGCGGCATATGTAATCTTCTTGCAGAATTCATTGCCTTCACCAAATTCCTCACGGACGATCTGAATGATATCGTCTGCATGGCTATCAGTTTTAGCAAAAATCAGTGTTTTAGGCACTTCTTTACGACGTGGGAAAAGAGAGGTAAATACATTCTCTTTGAAGGAACGTATTACCGCACGGATTTGGCTCGGATTTACGATATCTTTGTCAAGCTGTGTAGGTTTGTAATCCACATCCTCGTCTAACTGTTTCCACCGTTTTTCGCGCGAAAGACGACTACGCACCTCTATCATTTGCTTCATAAGGTGTGCGCCGTTTTTACCCACATTGGTTTCAATGAGGAATACATCTTCGCCAACGTTAACGCCATCAATAATGGCCTGCTCACGAGGATATTCGCTGACTATATTCTCATTAAAAAATGCAAAAGTTCTCTTGTCGGGCGTGGCGGTCAAACCAATAATATAAGCATCAAAATATTCAAGAACCTGATTCCACACATTGTAAATTGAGCGATGGCATTCATCGACAATAATGCAATCAAAGAACTCGGGCGGATATTTTTCGTTATATACGACCTCTTTGGGTGCTTTCGATTCAGCAGTCACATACTCGTTAAAAGAAGATTCCTCGGTGGACTCATCGAGGTCTTCGCCTTTGAGTATGGAATACATTCTTTGAATGGTACTGATGCAAATCTGAACATCGCCGGGGATGAAAGATGATTTCAATCTGCTTACGCCATATATTTGCGAAAATGAGCGCGGATCATCATTGGGTGTATAAGCAAGGAACTCACGTTCTGCCTGCTCACCCAAACCTTTTGTATCAACCAAAAACAGGATGCGATTCATCTTGCCATATTTAAGCAAACGATAAGCCGCTGTAATTGCCGTAAATGTTTTACCTGCACCGGTAGCCATTTGCACCAGTGCTTTCGGGCGGTTGTCGGCAAAGGACTTGTCCAAATTTTCAATAGCTGCAATTTGGCACTTGCGAAAACCTGTAGAATCAAATGCCGGAAAATTCTTCAGATTGTTGCGAAGCGTGGTTGAACTTTTCAACAATTTTTGAAGAGTTTCGGGGCGATGAAAAGAGAAAACGGTACGGGATCTGTACTTGATATCCTCATAGTCGGTAAAACGAGTAAGTTTATCGGTAGCTTCATAAGCAAAGCGGATTTTATAATCGTTTTTAATCCACTTGAATGTGCTGTTGGCATATCGTGCCGACTGCGCTTCTACAGTAGTGATATTTTCACCCGCATCACTTTTCTTGGCCTCAACAACGCCTACAGGTGTGCCGTCTATGAAAAGAGCATAGTCTACAGGTCCTGTGCTTGTTGGAAATTCACGCACGGCAACGCCTAAAGAGGTGGATAAGTTTAAGGTTTTTACATCTTGAATTACCCAACCGGACTGTATTAACTTAGCATCAATTTTTATTCTTGCTTCTTGTTCGGGAGTCATCAATTCTCCTCCTTCTTAATTAAGTAATTAATAAAAAATCACTTTTCTAATACTCTGAAATAATCCTCAAACCTCGCATCAACATATTCAGCGATAAGTTCAATCATAGGCATTGCATCGTCTTCTTTATAGTAAGCATCAAATGCTTCGTAGTAGCGTTTACGGTCGGTAAACTTAACGTTAATAGGCGGGAAACCATTACGAATTAAATCAAGATTCATAATCAGACGTCCCGTTCTTCCGTTACCATCAATAAACGGGTGTATCCCCTCAAACTCAAGGTGGAAGCGAGCAATACGCTCAATAATGTGCATTGACTGTTCGCGACCTTCGTTTTTAGAAATAAGTTCAGCCATTTTAGGCTCAATCATATAAGGTTGAACCGGCTCGGTGTAGGCACCCATAATGCGAACAGGGATACGACGATATACGCCCTTATCATCCGGGCGATTCATCAATACTAAAGAGTGAATATTTCTGATAACCGACTCGGAGAGAGGGGTATCGTTTTGAGCAATGTCTTGCACATAGAGAAAGGCATCACGATGACCTACTGCTTCCAAATGGTCTTTAAGCGGTTTTTGGTCAATGGTCATACCTTCTAATGCCATAGCGGTTTCTTTGAGCGTTAAAGTGTTTCCCTCAATAGCATTGGAATTGTAAGTAAACTCAACCATAAATTCTTCGCGCAAACGCTCAACCTCGCCTTCAGTCAAAGGACGAAGGTGAGACAATCTTTCCTTTTTAGCATCAATAACTGCAAAAATGGCAGGACGAGCTAAACGTCCATCAGCAGGTTTGATGGCGTTAGCGGGAATCATATACAATTTACCTTTGCGGATCACACCGGGAATCTTGCCTTCGGCACAAAGAATACGCACACGGCGGGGAGAAATGCCCCAATTTTCAGCCGCTTTTGATACTTTTATATAATCCATTTGAGTTTACCTCCGACTGATTATTCCTTATTTGCTAGTAGTATATCACATTTCGGGAATAATATCAAGAGGTTTTATATAACGAATAATGCGTTAGTTATTCCCAAAATAAAAATATCGGCTAAAATACGATTGGATGCGATTTTAGCCGAGATTCTTGTTATTTAATTTTGTTTATAGCTTTTTGACCTTCTTCTGTTTTTAGCCATTCTTCATACTCACGTTGTCCTTCTTCGGATTCAAAGAAAGCAATTATATCAGGATAAATGGCATGAGCAAAAGATTCAAGTGCTTCTTTGGGTATGGTGCAACTCATACATAAATCAACTCCTTATAAATAATCTCATTGATTCTGTCACGGATATTATTCATTTTACAAACCCAGTCCATCTGATTCTCAGCTTTCAGTTGTTCGGTGATGCCCTCAATCTCGGCGTACTGTCTCATCAGCATTTCGAACATCTCCTGTGCATCCCGGTCGATGTCGGTCAGATACTGCTCAAGCGTTCCTTTCATCCGCATAACATTGATTACTGTCGGGCTGTGTTTTTTCAAGTAAGCATAGTGCCGCTGTCCCCAAACCCCTATGTTCTTTACAAATTCATCTTTCATACTCTCGCACTCACTTTCTTTGACGGTGCTTTAATGATTTTGACAAGCAAATCATCCACATCCTCAGTCGGTTTGTTTTGCTCAAGATACATTGTTCTTGCCACGTTTACACAACCAACGAGCAGGCGGTGCTCAAAATCATCAAGGGTTACTTTGTGCTTAACATCTTTAACTCTCATAATGCAAAATCCTCCTTTGCAAGTACATTGTACTGCAAAAGAGGATAATTGAAAAATGTGCGTTTTATGAATATGATTGTACATTCCGGTGTGTTTATTAAATCCCTTATGAACATCCGCACCATAACCGGACACCAATTTTGATACAATGTGTATCTTGATTGGTGTCCGATTTCTTTTTATAAAATCTTTGATTTGCAAGGCTTTTCGATACTATTTGACGATATAAGGCTCTGCGGTGCTCTGAAAACGGTCGCTGCGGAGCCTTTTTCATTTTCTCCCACAACACCTTTTAACGAAAGGTCGAGGGGTGTGCATTTTCGGCAAAAGGGGTGTGCACGTTTTAATTATTCCTCAAGAGCGCAAAAGAAAGTCCGCAAAATCCGTTCACCCAAAAATGCGAACTACCTTGCGACCTTGACCTCCGTGCCGTTGTAGAAAACGAAGGTGATCTCGCCGATTCTGTGGAAAAACACAGTTTTTCTGTAAAAACCCTGTGTGTGTTTTTTCTTTTTTGGAAATTTGTTCATTTAACTTTATTGTATAATACAAACAGGTCAAACAAAAGAAAAATTCAAAAAAAGGGAAGTGATAATATGAAAAAATTGTTGACTGTGCTGTTGCTATTATGTATGGTGGTGACAATTATACCCGTTTCGGCAGCGGAAGGAGAAACAACTCCAACTGTTGAGATCGGAACTTATATCAGTTTAGGTAAATATAATGGAAAGAGTATTATTTGGAGATGCGTTGATATTGATGAAAACGGGCCGCTTATGCTTGCTGATAGGATAGTTGATACCCTTCCTTATGATGCACGTACGAACGACAACGACAGGTCAAAGTCACACAGTCGAAACTATAAGCGTGATTCATATGGTTCCAATTATTGGAAAGACAGCAATATGCGCTCATGGCTCAATTCTACCGCTGTTGCGGGCGAGGTAAAATGGCTGTGTGGTAATCCTCCAAAGAGCAATTCTGTCAAAGGCAATAGTTATGACGATAAAGCAGGCTTTTTGAATGAATTTTCAAAGGTCGAAATAGCCGCTATGAAAACAGTTACGCAACGTTCGCTCGTATCTCATCCGGAATATAAGCAAGGAATTTACGAGGGGGATGCTCGCTCTGATTTGGAGTTAAATTATGATATCGAAAATGTTGCAAGAAACTTCGACAGTGCATATTATGAAAATTCTACCGAGAAAGTATTCCTTCCTGATGTCAAACAGGTTAACAATGTTTGGAAAAAACACGGATCATATTATATCGCTGCCAACGATCAGGGAACAAAATGGTCATATTGGCTCAGAACACCGGTGTCCAATTGCAACCACGATATGCGTTACGTTCAATCTAACGGAACTGTCGGTCGCGAGTCGCCTGATGCTTCATATATCGGAGTTAGACCGGCATTTTATCTCGATGCTGATTATTATGTAACAACCGGTGGCGACGGAACGGCGGCAAACCCATATATGGGCTCTGCTCCTGACAAAATTGAAAACGATTACACCGTTGCTGAGCCGGAGGATGATCCAAATCAAGATTGGGATATAGACGTAGAAAACAGTCTTAAACTCAACCTTGGTCCATATTATTCTAAAGATGGCAAATATGCAGAACCCATAATTCCTGTTTATACAATCCAGAAAACCAGAAGCGATACGGAAAATATGGTAATTATCATTTGCGGTGAAGGATATACTAAGAGTCAGCAACAAAAATTTATTGGTGATGCAAAAAGAGTTTGGAGCGGTGCTATGCAATACGAGCCATATCGGAGCTATGCCGACCGCTTTAACGTCTATGCGCTTTGTACCGCATCAGAATCGAGTTTTGAAAATGAAGGAAGCACTTTTTTTGATGTAGTTGTAGGTTCAAATAATTCCTCGTCAATATCGGGAAATATAAACGGTAACATTTGGAAAAACCATATTTTTGAGCGTTGCATAGGCCCCGAATTTATTGAAAAAATCCACGATGCACATATTCCTAACAAAACCGAGCCCAATACATATTATTGGAATGATGATGAACAATATCCACCTTACTATTATGTTCACAATTATATCAGTCAATTTGCTTTGCTCGTCAACACAAGTCGCAACTTTGGAGACGCATACACCAACTTGAAATTCGGATTTCACTATTTTATAACTCCATCTGACAGCTATCGTGCGCCTCAAACTTTTGCACACGAACTTGGTCATGGATTGCTTGGACTGGGAGATGAGTATATGGACAGCGTAGCCGAGCAATCTGATTTAATATCACTTAACGTTGCATATACTCACGATCCGGAGAAAGTCAAATGGAAACAACTGTTAGGTTTTAGAAAAACCTATACATGCCCGTCAACATATGTTCAGAAGGCGTATAATTCCAGTTTTGAGTGTTTGATGCGAGATACTAACTATTCGTTCTGTGAAGTTTGCAGATTGCAAGGATACAAAAAGTTGTCTCAACTTGTCGAAGGCAAAAATCTTTATGTGGCAGATCCTGAAGTGAAAGAGTATACGGGGAAATATTCGAGCTTGTCAGATTTTAAGGATACGTCATACTACGGATACAATAAATTTGACAGTTACCGCAGCGGCGTTTTGCTTAGCGGTTCAAGCAAAAATAGATTCGGTAATTCTATGGCGGGGAAACAGATAGAACTAAGGACGATTGTTCAAAATCTGTCGGATACTACGGAGCGTTCTATTACTATGAAGTTGTGGATAAGTCGAGCGGACGGCAATGTTGCTGCCACGGCCAATGGTAGCAAACTTGAAGCAGCGGAGACTTTCCTTATCCCTGCATGGAGCGAAAAAAGTAATTTTTGGCCCAAAGGTGCACTTGATTATACCGGTAGCAACTTCAATTCCGGTTTGCTTAGCTGCTCTATGATTTATCAAATACCGTCCGATGTCACTTTGAAAGACGGAGATTACGTCGCCTTTGAAGTGACAGACGAAAAAGGCAATGTCCTAGCCAACGACAATACGGAAAATCAGACTTATGCTAATGTTACAATTCAATATTGCTTAGAGGATGGTAGCCAAATTCCTAATACTAACAGTGCGGAGATTCCTGTTCCTGTTGGGACAAAATTTGATGGGTCGACGCACCCTGTTCCGCTTTACGGCTATACTTTCGTCAGAGCGGATGGACTTGACCATACGGTAACCTCAAAAGGTCTGAACGTGACTTATTACTATGCAAAACAAGCCGAAGAACATACTCATGATTGGGGGAATTGGGAGAGCAATGGCAACGGAACGCATACTTGCATTTGCATGACAGACAACTCTCACTCCAAAACAGCCAATTGTGTTGGTGGTGAGGCAACTTGCACAAACAAGGCGGTTTGCGAAATCTGCCTTGCGGAATACGGCGAGCTTGACCCAAATAATCATAAGTGGAGTGAGTGGAGGCTTAAAACCGTGCCGACTGCCGCAAAAGACGGCGAAAACGAGAGGGTATGCTCTCTTTGCGGAGTGAAAGAGACGGTGAGACTGCCAAAGGTTGTCAACAACTGCACCGTAAGCGGAAAATTCATATACGGCATAACTCCTAAATTAGAAATAAATTCCGTAAAGAATTATATCTCGGACGAAAATGCATCATATAAACTGACTGCGAACGGCAATTATATAACAACCGGCACAAAGGCGGAACTCAGCTATCTTGACTCGACAAGCGAAACGTTTGAGTTTGTGCTTTTCGGCGATGTGAACGGCGACGGTGTTTATGACGGCGAGGATTCGATAATCCTCTTGGCAATTATAAACGGTATGCTCACAAAGGAGCAAGCGGGCGACGCGGCATGGTTTGCGGCAGACTGCAACCGTGACGGAAAAGTAGACGCTTCTGATGCCGAACTCCTGCAAAAAGCAGGATTGCTCACAGCAAACGTAAATCAAAAATAACGCAAAAAAAATCAGCCGCAGGCGAGTTTGAATCTCACTTGCGGCTGTTTTTTTCAAATGTTAAACGGCAGATATGCAAACGCCGCCGCCAAAATAACCGACGGCAAAAGGTTAGCCACTCTGATTTGCTTTTCTCTTATTAAGTTAAGTCCAACGCAGGCAATGAGTATTGAGCCCACAAGCGAAATATTGCAAAGCGAAGTTTCGGAAAGAAAAGAACCTGCAAAATAAGCCGCAACGGTTATAATTCCCTGAAAAATCCCAACGGGAATTGCCGAAAAGATACAGCCCTTGCCCTGTGAAGCGGTCATTATGCAAATTATTATAGCGTCAAGCAGACCCTTTGCCGCAAGTGTGGCAATATCACCGGATATACCGTCCTGCATCGCACCGATAATAGCCATTGCGCCTATGCAAACCGTGCAGGAGCTTGAAACAAACGCGCCTATAAAGCTATTGTCATCTTTACTGCCGCTTTTTATTTTGAGCCATGCGCCGAATTTTTCTATGCCGCCTTGAATGTTCAGAAGTTCGCCTAAAACTGCGCCGAGTGCAAGCGAAATAATCATCATCAGCGAGCTGCCTGAGAGCAGCTTGTTCTCACTTATCGTGAGCATTTTTTCCATACAGCCTGCAATGCCTAAAAATATAACGGCTATTCCCGCGGCAGTCATCAGCGTTTCGCGTATTCTTTCATTTATCTTTTTACCGAATAAAAGCCCGGCTATGCCGCATTTATAATTGTTCCTAAACCTCTCATATTTACCTCTGCTTTGCCGCGGAAATTCCGGCACATATGCCGCTTGACCATGCCCACTGCAGATTAAAACCTCCGCACGCGCCGTCAACATCAAGCACTTCACCGGCGCAAAAAAGACCTTTTATCTTTAATGATTCGAGTGTTTCTGCATTAAATTCCGAAACGTCCGCTCCGCCGCGCGTTATCTGTGCGTTTTCAAAGCCCTTATAAGAGCTTATATAAACTTTAAAATTCTTTATGAGCCCCGAAAGTCTTGTGAAATCTTCCTCTTTAATTTCACAAACAGGGCAGTCGTTTTTAATATAAAGGCATTTTATAAGTCCCTGACCTATTCTCTTGGGCAAAAGACCTATGAGCAGGTTTTCGCTCTTCCTTTTAGGGTCGCGTTCGGCTGTTTTCTTTATCGCCGAGCAAATTTCTTCTTCGCTCATGCTCGGTATAAGGTCAATGCAAACGTGGCATTTTTCTTTTTTTATGTGCTCGCACAAAAGCCGCTGCGCATCCATAGACGCGATACCCGAAAGCCCGTATTCCGTAAAAAGAATTTCGCCCTGAGTTTCACCGCACTTTTTGTCTTCGGCAAAAAGGGTCATTTTTCCTTTGGCTCTCATTCCCTTAAAAGAGCGCACAATTTTGTTTTCGCTCGTGAGCTGAACAAGCGCAGGCAGGGGAGTTATAATTTTATGACCGAGCGATGATAAAATTTCAAATCCGCTGCCGTCTGAGCCTTGTGAAGGTGAAGCCTTGCCGCCACAGGCAACAATGATTTTTTTTGCGCGCAGTCTGCCGTCAATAACAAAAAATTCGCCGCTTTTTATAACGGATTTTACTCTCTCGCCCGTTATAACCGTTATACCGAGCCGTACAAGCTCAAGGCGCAGAGCGTCCGAAACGGAGGCGGCGGTCATGCTCATGGGGTAAATCCGCCCTTCGCTGTCGGCGACGGTGTAAAGTCCGAGTGATTTAAAAAAATCAAGAGTGAATTTGACATCATATTTTTTCAGCGCACCGAGCGCAAATTCTCTGCTTTTATATTCGTGAGAAACGGCATTCAGATTAGACAGATTGCATCTGCCGTTGCCCGTTGCGAGTATTTTTTTGCCGACAACCGGCATCGCGTCTATCACCGCTGTTTTCAAAGCGGGGTTTTCTCTTGCCGCGCTTATTGCCGCAATCATTCCGGCGGCGCCTGCGCCTATCACTGCAATGTCAAACATAATTTTTCCTCCGCAAAATTTTTGCAAAAACTATTATAGCATATATAATTTAAAAATAACAGTGCATAAAAAAGACTTTGCTTTTATATCTATTAAATGAGGGGGACAAGTGATGATAATAGATATATTTTCGCAAAGAAGAAAGGCTAAAAAAGATATTTCTTTTGCGCGTGAAATCGGCAAAATCAATCGAGAAATCAAAGCGGCAAAAGACAGGTTTAACGCTGCGGAGGATTCACTCGAAATTGAAGCGGCGATATTCCGCCTCAACGAGCTTGAGACTGTTCGTAAAAACCTTATTATCAAGGCAAAGCTTCAAAAAATAAAAGCGTAGGGAGAAAAATTATGGCACTAATAATCTTTTTTGCGGCAGTTGCCGCGCTTACGGTTTTTGTTTCGATGAAAAAAAGCGGTCACTTTTTAAAATCTTTTTTTGTCAGCACAGCGCAGGGGATAGCATCGCTCTTTGCAGTCAATGCCTTGTGCGGCCTTACGGGGGTCAGTCTCTCCGTCAATGCTTTGACTCTCGGCTCCGCCGCCGTTTTCGGAACACCGGGGGTAATAATGAATTTGATAGCGCAGATTATAATGACAAAATAAAATACTTGCTAATTTATGATTGAATTATGCTGCCGGCGTGTGCTATACTTCTAATGCATAAAAATAACAGAAAGAGGATTTTAAAATGAGCTATGCCGATAAATTATTTGTAGAAAATGTAAACGATATACTCACAAACGGATATTCCGACGAAAACGAAAAGGTTCGCCCCGTGTGGGAGGACGGAACACCTGCGCATACAATCAAAAAATTTTGTATAGTCAACAGATATGACCTCAGCAAAGAGTTTCCTGTTATAACGCTCAGAAAGACCTATTTTAAAAGCTGCGTAGACGAGCTTCTTTGGATTTGGCAGAAGAAGTCAAACAATATTCACGACCTCGGCAGCAAAATTTGGGATTCATGGGCTGACGAAAACGGCTCAATAGGCAAGGCTTACGGCTATCAGCTCGGTGTTAAGCACATTTACCCCGAGGGCGAATTTGACCAGGTTGACAGAATACTTTATGACCTCAAAAACAACCCTGCAAGCAGAAGAATAATGTCTAACATATTCAATCACCATGATTTGCACGAGATGGGTCTTGCGCCCTGTGCTTATTCAATGACCTTTAATGTTTCGGGCGACACGCTCAACGGCATTTTAAATCAGCGTTCGCAGGACATGCTCACAGCAAATAACTGGAATGTCTGTCAGTATGCGGTGCTTATGCATATGTTCGCTCAGGTGAGCGGTCTTAAGGTGGGCGAGTTCGTTCACGTCATAGCAGACGCGCATATTTATGACAGGCACGTGCCGATTATAAAAGAGGTTATCAAGCAAGAGCCTTACCCGGCACCGAAGTTTTGGATTGACCCCGAGGTTAAAAACTTCTATGACTTCACGGTTGACAGCTTTAAGCTTATAGATTACAAAGCTCACAAGCTTGAAACAAAAATTCCCGTAGCAATATAAGGAGAGAGCAATGAAGCTTATAGTAAATGCGGACAGGCAGTGGAACATAGGCAGCGGAAACGACCTTGTCTTTCACATACCCGAAGATATGAAGTTTTTCAGAGCCGAAACCATGGGCAAAACCGTTATCATGGGCAGAAAGACGCTTGACAGCTTTCCCGGCGGCAAACCGCTTAAAAACAGAGAAAACATAGTTCTGACAAGGGATGCGGATTTTGAGAGAGACGGAGCAGTGATTTGTCACAGCGCGGAAGAAGTCCTTGACAGAATAAAAAATTATAATTCCGACGATGTTTATGTTATCGGCGGTGAAAAGATATATGCTCTTTTTCTTGATAAATGCGATACGGCACTTGTCACAAGGGTTGATGCTGTTGCCGAAAAGGCAGACAAAAAATTCCCGGATTTGTCGCTTCACCCGGATTGGAAGCTCATATCAAAATCCGAAACCAAAGAGCATGACGGCATAAAATTTAATTTCTGCGAATACAGAAAGGAAAAACAAAATGAATTTTAATGTAAGAGAAACTCCCGGCAACACAGATTGGTTCGTTCACGACAGATTCGGCATGTTTATTCACTGGGGGCTGTATTCACTGCCTGCACGCCATGAGTGGGTTATGAATCACGAAAGGATAACCAATGAAGACTATAAAAAATATTTTGACCATTTTGACCCCGACCTTTATGACCCGAAAGAGTGGGCGGCATATGCAAAAAAGGCAGGCATGAAATATGCCGTGCTAACAACCAAGCACCATGAGGGATTTTGCCTTTTTGACTCTGAATATACCGATTTTAAAGCCACAAACACAAAGGCAGGCAGAGACCTTGTTAAAGAATATGTTGACGCTTTCAGAGCCGAGGGCATAAAAATAGGCTTTTATTATTCGCTTCTTGACTGGCATCATCCGGATTTTACAATAGATTATCACCATCCGCGCAGAGATGATACCAAAGAAGAAATCGAGCGGTTTAATAAAGGCAGAGACATGAAAAGGTACGCGCAGTACATACGCGACCAGGTCACAGAGCTTTTGACGAATTACGGCAAAATAGACCTTTTGTGGTTTGATTTTTCATATGTTAAAGGCAAGGACGATTGGGAGTCGGAAAAGCTTATTAAGCTTATAAGAAGCATTCAGCCCGAAATTATCATTAACAACAGGCTCGGTATAGACCAGGATATTTGGACGCCCGAGCAGTATCAGCCGGAGGAATGGATTACAGACGATAAAGGGCAGCGCGTAGTTTGGGAGGGCTGCCAGACCTTCTCAGGCTCATGGGGCTACCACCGCGATGAAAAAACATGGAAAAGCCCCGAACAGCTCATTAAAATGCTTATAAACAGCGTCGCTTGCGGCGGAAATCTCATAATGAACGTCGGCCCCACGTCAAGAGGTTATTTTGACAAAAGAGCCGTGAACGCACTCGATGTTTATGCGGAGTGGATGAAATATAATTCAAAGAGCATTTACGGCTGTACGCAGTCGGAGTTCACTGCGCCGAACGATGCAAGATATACCCAAAACGGCAAAATGCTTTATCTTCACATTTTTTCTTATCCCTTTATCAATATGACGCTTAAAGGTATGGCGGGCAAAATAGAATATATGCAGTTTTTGCACGACGGCTCCGAAATAATATATAAGGAGCAGGACGGTGACGTACAAATCACATTGCCGGTTGAAAAACCCGATGTTACCGTGCCGGTAGTTGAGATTTTTTTAAAATAAAGGCAGTTAAGCTCACGGGAGGTTTGTGATGAAGCGTTCAAAAAGGGCATTGAGTATGCTGTTGACACTTATTATTTTAATCTGTACCTTTTACACTGCTCCGAAAGCCGAAGCGGCAGGCGTGCAGAAAATGACAAACCTTATAGTCTGCGTCAGATTTTCTGAGAATGCGGACGAAAATGTTTTTGCAAAAACCGCCGACGATATGGTTGCCATGTATAACGACACAAGCGGAATGATGGCAGGTATAAGCGAGGATGTGTCCTTCAGCGCATACCTGAAAGCGATTTCGAGAGGCAAGCTGAGCGTAAAAAACGTCTTTCCGCAGTATAAGGATGGCACGATAATCCCGTTTACTCTCTCCGGCACATTGGAGTCGAGTGACGACAGCAGTGTTTTGCAGGAGGTTATCGGCGCATTTAACAGCGGCGCGATACCGCTCCCGGACGGAATAAAATACGACAATATTTATTCCGGCACAATAGATAATCTTACTGTCATTTTGCAGGGGAGAAGCGGCCTTAACTCCGACAGCATGATGTGGCCGCACAAAAGTGTCAGCGCGGTTATGACCAAAATCAAAAACAGACTTTATGTGGGCGATTATAATTTTATTAACAGCCACTCGGTTGTCACTCTTCAGAGCTTCGGCACTTTGTCGCATGAGTTTTTGCACACAGTCGGCTTTCCGGATCTTTACCGCTCAAGCGGAGAGGGCAACCCCGTGTCTTATTGGGATATTATGGCAAGCGCAGGCTATTATCAGCAGTTTCCGCTGTCATATCTGAGATATACCAAAGGCTGGGTCCCGATGAACGAAATAACACAGAGCGGCGACTATACGCTTGACGCTGTAACGAGCGACTCGGATCGTATTTTGTTTAAGATACAAACCCCGATGTCGGACAGTGAATTTTTTGTGCTTGAATACCGCAAAAAGGTTACCGATAAGCTTGCAAACGTGGGCTTTGAAACAAAAATACCGTCCTCCGGTCTTTTGATTTACAGAGTTAATCTCGGCATAAGCGACTTGACGAATATCGGAGGAAAAGATTATATCTACGTTTTCAGACCCGGCGACACCTCGGCAACCGCAAGTGCCGGCAGCATTACCGACGCGGCAATAGACCCGTCGGCAGGTGAAACCTCATACGGCAGTGCGGATATGAAAAAAGGCGTGGGCGATAACACAATTTTTTATTCCGACGGCACAAACAGCGGCATAACAGTCAGCAATGTGAAATACAGCGAAGACCTCTCTAAGATAAGCTTTCATGTGGATTTGCCGAACTACTCCTCGCTCGGTCTTTGGGACGGCGTAGGCTCATTATCTGTCACAAATGCCTCAACCGCACAGAGCGCAATTGACGAGAGCGGAAATATATATGTCTGCACTTCGAGAACGGCGGATTGGAACACCCAAACAGAGGTCTATTGCTATAACGGAGAAAGTTGGAGCCTTGCCGCGCCTGCCCTCAGCGGAGTTTACAGCGCGCAAATACATGTTTGGAAAAACGAACTTTATATGGTTTATCAAAACAAAAACGGCTACACTTGCATTGCAAAGCTTAAAAACAAGGCATGGTCAGCGGTTGTGACAGACAACACGGCGCAGTACCCAAACAACGCGCAGCTTTTCTCTTCGGGTGATAAACTCTACTGCGCGTGGGCTAAGGACGGCACAACGCTTGTAATAAAAGAGGTTTCGGGTTCGTCTTTTAAGGCTGTGGATTCTTCTCTTACTTCAAGCTATTTTTCAAACCCGTGCCTTGCCGCAAGCGGAAATTACATCTATGTGCTTTACAGTGATTTTGTGTTCGGCAATTCGTCCGCGAATTATTCAAAAATAAAAAGATATAACATTTCTCTTTCTTCTTGGGAAAATGTGAATACAGGTCAGCTTGTCGCATCGTCTAATCTGCACAAACTGGTTGCGGCTGACGGTGAAGTTTATGCCGTTACGGGAGCTTCGGGTCAAACGCCGCTGCTTATAAAGGTATCTGAAAACGGAAGCGCCGAAAAAAGAGAGATAAACACCTCAATCGGCAACTATATAAGTCTCGGCCTTGATGTCAGCGGGAGCGGAACGGTTTTTGTGGGCGTTTTCAGCGCACAGGGCAACGCCGAAGTGTATTACTATGACGGCGGCGTGCAAAAGCAGCTCGGCAGCAGCCCTTGCAACGCGAGCCAAAGCGCGGATCTTTTAGTTTTCGGCAAATCGGTTTATGTAACATCTGTGGCAGATACCTCGGGCATACTTGCGGTCAGAACAAAGGATTTGCCGCAAAAGGCGGCTCCGCGGCTTCTCGCACGCGACGGAACAAACATAGAGATAAAGGACGGCTTGGTTTCGGGTCTTCCGCAAAAAGCGGAAAAGCTTGAATTGTATGTTTCTGTCACCGAAGGCGGTTATTATGAATATGAAGAAATAGTAACCGGCGCACGCATAACCGTCTATACGCAGTCAGGCGAAAAAGCAGGGGAGTATTACATGGTTATTTTCGGTGATGTGAACTCTGACGGAGTATGCGACGGCGAGGACAGTGTGATTATAAACGCCGTTACAAGCGGTATTTTGCTGCCCGATAAAATAATTTCTTTTG
>ENA-ORNY01000498-ORNY01000498.1-human-gut-metagenome-genome-assembly--contig:-NODE-498-length-27000-cov-7.847244_pt1 | contig 27000 bp, 24 predicted proteins | sample MGYA00242122_ERZ509036 | MGnify/ENA primary metagenome ERZ509036 (study PRJEB26280, sample SAMEA2338696) | human gut metagenome | biome: human gut; feature: human-associated habitat; material: faeces... | reverse complement strand
AGCTCGACGAGCCTGCCGTCATTGTAGGCGTTGCGCGCGTCGCGGTCGAGTGAAATATGCCCGCAGACGAGGCGGTTTTCCTCGGCGGTCTTTTTCTTTCCGCTGGCGCTCCGGCGAAGAAGCGCCCGGATGCGTGCCTTCAGCTCGAGAATATTGAAGGGCTTGGTGAGATAATCGTCCGCGCCGTGCTCAAAGCCCATGAGCTTGTCCATGTCCCCAGTTTTCGCCGTGAGCATGATGATCGGCACATCCGAAAACTCCCGGATTCTCCGGCAGGCCTCCAGCCCGTCCATGCGCGGCATCATAAGGTCGAGCACGATCAGGTCGATATCGCCCGCCGAGGCCGCGTCCACCGCCTCGACGCCGTCGGTGCCGGTCACGACCGTGTAGCCCTCGTTTTCCAGATTGAATTTTATCCCCTTGACGAGGAGCGCCTCGTCGTCCACGACCAGTATTTTCATAATATTACCCCACTGTGATATATTCGCGGATGGCGTCGAGTCGTTTCTCCCCGATCCCCGAAACATTGCATAGCTCTTCGACGGCCGAAAAACTGCCGTTCTTCTCACGGTAGTCGATGATCCGCTCTGCCAGCTTCTCCCCTATGCCGGGAAGCGTCGTCAGCTCCTCCACGGTCGCGGTGTTGAGGTTGATTTTCGTCTGCGGTTCCGTCTGCTCCGGCGCGGTCTCTGCCTCCGGAGCGGCCTCGGCATTCTGAGCCTGCGCTTCCGCCTCCGGCAGCGCTTCCGGAGCCGCATCCTCGGGCGTGGGCTTTCGGCTGACCTGAATCACTGTGTCGTTCTGCGCGGCGTTGCGTCCGATCAGAAAGCCGACCGAGAAAACGATCAGCAGCACGGCAAGGGCCGGGATCAAAAGTCTCTGTATCCGCTCCCGCATGCGCGTCCCTCCCTCAGAATTGACATACCGCCAGTTTCTGCTATAATTGTATCACACATTCTGCGATTCCGGCAATGCCGTTCTGATGAAATTGGAGCAATTTATGAAGAAACAACGTTTGATCTCACTGCTTATCTTGCTGGCGCTGCTTCTGAGCATGGGCAGCGTCTGCGTTCTGGCCGAAGACGACACACAGGAGGATGTCTCCGACGGGCCGTTTGAGGTCGATGCCAAGGCGGCCATTCTGATCGATATGAACACCGGCCGCACGGTCTATGAGAAAAATATCGACGAGCGCATCTATCCGGCCAGTCTGACCAAGATCATGACCTGCCTGCTGGCGCTGGAAAACGGCAATCTGTCCGATGTTGTGACCGTTTCGGCCTCCGCGCTCGACGATCTGGACGCCGATTCGAGCGTCGCGGGGCTGCAGGTCGGCGAGCAGATGACGCTGGAAAATCTGCTGTACTGCATGATGGTCGTCTCCGGCAACGACGCCTGCAACGTCATTGCCGAGCATATTGCCGGCTCCGTGGCGGATTTTGTCCGCATGATGAACCAGCGTGCCTATGAGCTTGGCTGTCTCAACACGCATTTCAGCAATCCCCACGGTCTGCACGACGAGAGCCACTACACCACTGCGCGCGATCTGTCCATCATCACGCAGGCCGCGCTCAAGAGCGAGAACTTCCGCCAGATCGTCGACACCTATGAATATCAGCTGCCTGACGACAATATGCGGCAGAACATCCCCAAGCTCAAGACGACCAATATGCTGATCTACCGCTCCATGTCCAACTCACTCTATTATCCGCGCGCGCACGGCATCAAGACCGGCTATACCAGTCAGGCCGGCCGCTGCGTCATTTCCGAGGCGACCGGCGACGGGCTCGATCTTCTGGGCATCGTCTGCGGCGCAGCCACGACCATTCTTGACAGCGGCGACCTTCTCATGGAGAATTTCACGGAATGTGCGAGCCTGTTCGACTACGGCTTTGACAACTATTCGTACTTAACGCTCATGTCGCCGCTGTATCCCGTCGATCAGGTGAAGATCAACAACTCCGCCGGTGCGGAGGCGGTCGCCGTCGCGCCGCAGGACGAGATTAAGGTTCTGCTTCCGAACGACTATGACCCCGACCAGCTGGTCACGGATATCCAGCTCAACAGCGAAAGCGTCGATGCGCCCGTCCGCGAGGGCGACGTGCTCGGCTCGGTCACGGTCAGCTATGCCGGGGAGATCCTTGGACAGACGAAGCTGCTTGCCATCACCGATGTGGCACGCTCGGAATTTTCGTCCGCCGCAGCCGGGACGGAGGCGTATATCCAGAAAAACTGGTGGAAGTGGGTCGTGATCGCGATTTTTGCCGCCATCGGCGTGATTCTGGTGCTGATCGTGCTGTACCAGCTGCGCAAGCGCCGCTACCGCCGCAAGCGCATGGAGCAGCGCCGCCGCGCATTGGAGAACCAGCGCCGCCGCTTCCGCGAGGGCTACGACCTGCCGGTCGATGAGCTGGAACAACGGTAAAGGAGGGCGCTTCATATGCTGAACTGGGAATCGCTTCAGACCGCCTGCCTGTCCTGCACCAGCTGCCCGCTGTCGCAGACGCGGCACAACGTCGTCTTCGGCGTCGGCCCGCAGGACGCGGAGGTCATGTTCGTCGGCGAGGGGCCGGGCGAAAACGAAGACCTGCAGGGCGAGCCGTTTGTCGGCGCGGCGGGGAAATTTCTCGACGAAATGCTCTCAATCATCGATCTGGGCCGGGAAAACTGCTATATCACGAACATCGTCAAGTGCCGTCCGCCCAGAAACCGCGACCCGATGCAGACCGAGCAGGATGCGTGCATCGGCTTTCTGCGTGCGCAGACGAAGCTCATCCAGCCGAAGATCATCGTCTGCCTTGGCCGCATCGCGGCCATGCGCCTCATCCGTCCGGATTTCAAGATCTCCTGCGAACACGGACAGTTCACCGAAAAGGGCGGCATCCTCTTCACCGCACTCTATCACCCCTCCGCCCTCCTGCGCGACGAAACCAAGCGCCCGGACACCTTTTCAGATCTCAAGGCCCTCCAATCCAAAGTCCGCGAGGTCTGCACAAGAACCTTATAACCGCCAAGGGACGCGCCGCAGGGCGCGTCCTTCCTGCTTTGCGGCGCGGGAGCGCCCAAGGCTTCCCCTCGGGAAACTGGCTGCGGAGCGAAGCGGAGCAGACAGATGAGGGACGACAGCAGCCGCGTTTTGCTTCAGATTATCAGAACTTCGTGCATATCATACATTTGAAATAAAAAGTTCTTGAGTTGCAATGATTTTCGGCTGCTACATATTTTTACAGTGGAAAATGAAGACCAAAGTGTATATAATAGAGTAACATCGCAGAGGAGGCTTTTGGTATGCAGATCGATCTATCGAAAAAAGAGTTCCGCCGTCTTCTGGATATGGTTTACATCGGAAACTGGATTCTCAACTCGACCCGCGGGGACGACCGCTTTGCGGATTACGACGATTTGGAATCCAAGCTCTTCGCGCTGTGCCGGGAGCAGGGCATGGATACGCTCGTCGAACGGTACGAGGGGACGGATGTGCCGTCCCGCGCCTTTTCCGACGGCGGCATCCACGAGGCCATCATGGACTATGAGGACACGGTGTTCTATGAAATTCTGGCCGAGGAGCTTGCGCGGCGCGATATGGAGTATCAGCCGGTATCCAACGACAATTACGAGGAGCTTGTCTCCCGCATGGACGACTACATTGCGGAATTCGAGGCCCACGGGACGGACAATATTCTCATTTCCGACATGGATCAGCCATAACAGAAAACGCCAATGCCGCATCGGGCATTGGCGTTTTTACGTTTCTGCATTATCCGGCGGCGCGCCAGTATGGGTCTGCGCCGAGCGCCTGCAAGGCGCTGACCGTCTCAGCGGCGGACAGGGGGATGGAATCGATATACAAACTGTCCGTCTGACCGGGAACGTCCGTGCTGACGGTGAAGATCAGGGTCAGGGGCGTATAATTGCTGCCATCGCTCTGCTTTGTGCTGCCACTCACGTCCGCCGCGCCGAGGCGTCCCGCGTTGATATCGTCCAGACAGGCCTCGTAGACCCGCCACGCGTCGCTGCCGGTCAGCTCAAGGTCTGCGCCGGTGTCGTAGGAGGAGACGTAGCACGAGAGCACGCTTTTCTCCGTGCGCGGCGTGTCGAAGCCCGCGCGGATGCGGACGCAGATGGGACTGTTATAGAGCGCGGAAAAGCGCGAAATGAGGCTGTCCGGGTCTTTCAACTCGGCGTCGTTGTAGACGATGCTGTAATAGCGCTCGGTGAGCGTGCCGTCTGCCATACGGTAGGTGATATAAAACTGCTCCGTGTAATCGGCGCCGAGCTGATATGCGTGTCTGCGGTGCTCCTGCGCGCCTTTTTCCGCAATGGCCGCCGTGTGCAGGGCAAGAACATCCTGCACAAACGCATCGTCCTGCGTGGTATACAGGCCGCTCGACTGGTAATGCGTCAGCCCGGCAGCCTGCACCGCGCCGCGCTCCGGCAAATACCGCGAGTAGCCGAACAGGTCAAACTCCGCCGCGCCGAAGGCGAGCAGCAGCGCAAGACAGCAGATGCCAAGCCCCAGCCAGCCAGACCGGAACACGTGGATCGTCTTCTGCAGAAGCATTTTTCCCACGAAATAGCCCACGAACGCACCCACAAACAGAAACAGCAGCACATACCAGAAGTTATCCGCCGTTTGGCTGGAAAACAGCTCTGCCATCAGTGCGCCGAGCACCAGCGCGCAGCCGATCGTGAATACATACAGCGCGACCGGGCGCAGCCAGCCGACCGCGATCACGTCGCCGCTGCGTTCCATTTCACGGTGCTTTAAAAGCAGGAACGCGCACAGCGCGAACACCAGCCCCAGCGCGGCCAGCGCGCCGAGATAGCCCCAGCCCTCCAGCTGCGGGTTCAATTCCATATAGTACATACCGTCGCGCTCGGCCCAGTCCGTCGCAACGCGGAAGCCGCCCTGCAGCAGCCCCAGCACCGGCGTGGCGTGCAGCGCAAACGACTGCATGGTGCTGCTCTGGCTGTAGGGCATACCGTAGACGAACGTAAAAAGCAGGTGCCGCACGATGGCTTCCAGAACAAAGAACGTAAAATTCAGGATCACATAGACGATGGGCATCGCAGCCATCTGCCCCACAACGCAGCAGACCAGCACCGCAAACGAGAAAAACAGCAAAAAGCCAAGCATCGTCGCGGTAAAGACCTGCATCGCGGGCACAAACACCGCTGCGCCGAAGCCTGCGCCCACTGCCCACAGCAGAAGCGACGACAAAAGCGCGGGTGCGGCACACAGCAGTAGGCCCGTCAGGTAATTTGTCAGGAACAGCGTCTCGCGCCGCACGGGCAGTGCGGCGTAGAAATAGGCGGTGCCAGCCCGAAACAGCCAGAAAAACAGGACCCAAGCCAGAAGTCCGCCGAGCAGGAACGGAAGCAGAGAGGCGTTGATGCGCGCATAGCCCAGGATCGTCTTTTCAATCTGTACAAGAAAGTCGTCCGTGCAGGACGAGACGCCCCGGCAGAAGGAAAACAGCCGCAGCGGCAGAAGCAGTTCATAGAGCGTGTACAGAATCCAGACCGGTGCAGTTTTTTTCAGCGCCCGCCGGAAGACCGCGCGGTCAAAGCACGAGATTTTTGACGTCATAGCCGGTCCCTCCCAACTCGTAGATGAAGATCTCCTCCAGACTCAGCGGCAGCAGATCGCAGAGCATCGGCGCGCTGGCCGCCAGCTCGTCCGCGACGGTCTGCGGATCGCCCCGCAGGATCAGCGTCTGCACCCGGCCGAGCGTGCTCTCGTGCAGAATGTGAAGCGAGGGCGGCAGCGGGTTCTCCGTCACGAGCTGCACCTTGACGAAATTGTCCTGCAGGTCGGACAGCGACCGCTCCAGAAGCATATGGCCCATGTGCATAATGCCGACATGGTCGCAGATGTCCTCCAGCTCACGCAGATTGTGCGACGATACCAGCACCGTCGTGCCGTAGCCCGCCACATCCTCGACGACCAGACTCCAGATCTGCCGCCGCATGACGGGGTCAAGCCCGTCGACCGGCTCGTCGAGCACGAGATAGTCCGGCCGCAGGCTCAGCGTCAGCCAGAAGGCCGCGTGCTTCTGCATGCCCTTGGAGAACCGGCGCAGCGGCGTTGCCTCGTCCAGCCGGAACACGTCGCGCAGCGCCGCGTAGCGCTTTGCGTCAAAGCGCGGGTACATCGTGCGGTAAAAAGCCGCCAGCTCCCGGAGCGTCCCGCCGCCGAATACGCCGAGATCGTCCGGGATATAGCCGATGCGGCTCTTGACGGCCGGGTTTTCATAGACCGGCAGACCGCCGATGGTCACGCTGCCGGAATCCTGACGGAAAATGCCTGTAATATGGCGGATGGCGGTGGTCTTTCCCGCGCCGTTTGAGCCGACAAGCCCATAGACCGCGCCCTGCGGCACGGTGAGCGTCAGATCGTCCAGCGCGCGCGTTGCGCCGCCGAAGGTTTTTGTCACGTGCGAAAGTTCAATCATCTGTCGGTTCCTCCTGCGTCAGAAGTGACGCGAGCGCCTCTGCGCTCAGACCGAGCGCGCGCAGCCGCTGCGCCGCTGCCCGGAATGCGTTGAGGGCCTCCTTTTTCTGCTGCTCGGCAAGCCGGTCGACCTGCGCGACGAACGAGCCCTTCCCGGCGACGGAAAGAATGTACCCTTCCGATTCCAGCTCCCGGTAGGCGCGCTGGATGGTGTTGGGATTGATGGCCAGCTGTCCGGCCAGCTCCCGCACGGACGGAAGCCTGCTGCCGGGCGGCAGCGCTCCCGTCAGCATCAGTCTGCGCAGCTCGGCCTGGATCTGCTCATAAATGGGCCTCGGATCCCGGTAATTGATCGCGATCACGGAAGTTTTCCTCCCCAACTGTATGAACTGTATTGATACAATTATGTCACACGCCGCGCATAAAGTCAACCGCATTCGACAGCACCCACCCCTGCCGATTGCGCCGCCGCTGCGGTTTTGGTTGACGGAACGCACCTCCGCGCGGTATGATAAAGAAAAAAGAAAGGCGGACAGTGCAATGAATGAACCGTATGAATTTTATGAAGCAGGCGCGGACTATGTCCGGACAAGAATGCCGTTTGCGCCGCAGATCGCGGTGATCCTCGGCTCATCGCTTGGGCCGTTTGCGGAAAGACTTCAGAATACCGTCGAGATCGACTATCACGAGGTCCCGAATTTCCCCGTTTCCACGGCCCCCGGCCACGCCGGAAAGCTGATGTTCGGCGAGCTGGCCGGAAAGAAGCTCGTGTGCCTCGCGGGACGCTTTCACAGCTACGAGGGCTACGATTTCGAGCAGCTGACGCAGCCGGTGCGGCTTTTGAAGCTGCTCGGCGTCCGTGCGCTGATCGTGACGAACGCGGCGGGCGGCGTGAATCTTGCCTATCATCGCGGCGATTTCATGCTGATCGCCGACCACATCAAGCTCAACGGCTCCAGCCCCATGCGGGGCCGGAACGTGGACGAATTCGGCCCGCGCTTCTTTGACGTTACGCGGATGTACACGCCGGAGCTGCGCGAGCTGGCGAAGTCCTGCGCGGCAAAGCTCGGCTTTTCCGTGCACGAGGGCGTGTATTTCTTCATGCCCGGCCCGCAGTTTGAAACGCCTGCCGAAATTCGCGCCATCCGCCTGCTCGGCGGCGACGCCGTGGGGATGTCGACTGTAACGGAGGCGCTGACGGCGGCGCACTGTGGTCTGCCGCTGCTGGGCATTTCTGTGATCACCAACATGGCCGCCGGCATCACGGGCGAGGCCGTCTCCGGCGAGGAGGTCAACGAGACGGGCGCGGCGGTCGCGGAGCGGTTCAGCCGCTATCTTGAAAAAATTCTGGAGGAGATGGATGTATGACACAGTTCCGGGCCGATGAAGGGCTGGCCTTCATGCTGCAATATGAAAACGTTGCGTGGTACGATGCGGGCGAGGTGCGGATTCTCGACCGCCGGATCTATCCGGCGAAAATCGAGTTTGTCCGCTGCAAAACGCACGTGGAGGTCATGCAGGCCATCCGCGACATGGTCACGCAGAGCGCGGGGCCGTATACGGCGGCGGCCATGGGCATGGCGCTGGCCGCGTATGAGTGCCGGGAAAAACCGGCAGAGGAGCAGCTGCGCTTTTTGCAGGCGGCGGACGAAACTATTTCGAACGCGCGTCCGACCACGTACAAGCGGATGAAGCTGGTCTGTGACGGCTGTCTGGAGGCGGCGAAGCTGGCGCTGCGCGAAGCGCGGCCCGTTGATCTTGCCATCCGCGAGCACGCCGTAAACGCCAACAACCGCCGCTACAGCAAGGTAAATGAGATCGCAAGGTATCTCGTGCCGCTCATCCCAGACGGCGGCACGGTCATGACGCAGTGCTTCGGTGAAACGATCGTCGGCATGATGCTGAAGGAGGCGAGGCAGGCCGGGAAGACCTTCCGCCTGTTCTGCCCGGAGACGCGGCCTTATTTTCAGGGAGCGCGCCTCACGGCCACGGTCTGCCATGATATGGGCTTCGACGTGACCGTCATCACCGACAATATGCCCGCATTCGTCATGGAGCGCGAGCACGTGGACCTCTTTACCTGCGCGGCGGACGCGATCTGCCTCGACGGCTATGTCGTCAACAAGGTCGGGACGCTCCAGATCGCCATCTGCGCCAATCACTTCGGCATTCCAACCTTCGTTACCGGCGCGCCGGATATCGGCCACGAGACAAAGGACACCGTCAAAATCGAGATGCGCGACCCGGAATTTACCCTGCAGGCCATGGGTGTGCGCACGGCGGCGCAGGGCGTGAAGGGCTATTATCCCGCCTTCGATATGACCCCGCCGCACCTCATCTCCGGCATCGTCACCGACCGGGGCGTGTTCTCCCCATTCGATCTGCACCGCTACTTCGCCGGCGGCGGAGCGGGGGAGTACGATACTGTAGTCTGAGGCTGCGGGATCCTGCAATTTGCGCATAGTCAGACCGCACGCCTCTTGCGTTTCCGGCGGGGCTTTGCTACAATGTGTGCGGACAAATGCCAGACAGAAGGGAAGCGATCCTCATCGCAAGCACAAATGCCAGCCGGCCGTCCAAGAAACGGATCCTGACGGTCTGCGTCAAGCTGTTTCTTGAGCAGGGCTATAAAAAAACCACCGTCGCCCAGATCGTGCAGCAGGCGTCGGTTTCCAACAGCATTTTTCAGAATATTTTCCGCGCCAAGGACGGCGTACTGACCGAGCTGGCGCAGTTCATGCTCTCCAATCAGTTCGCCATGGCTCGCAGCACGGCGGGCACACAGCTGCCGCCGATCTATGTCTACGCCGTGGAGACGGCCATTCAGATGACGCTGACGGAGCTGAACGAAAATCTGCGCGAGATCTATATTGAGGCGTACACGCAGAAGGAAGCGTCGGACTATATCTTCCGCGAGACAGCAAAGGAGCTTTACCAGATCTTTAGCCCCTATCAGCCGGAGCTGACCGAGCAGGACTTCTATTTTATGGAGATCGGCTCTGCCGGGATCATGCGGGGCTTTATGGCGCACCCGTGCGACGAGGCGCTGACGCTGGAAAAGAAGCTTCGTACGTTCCTCACCATGAGCCTGCGGTCGTACCACGTCCCGGAGGACGAGATCAAAAAGGCCGTGGACTTCATCGGCGGCATGGACATCCGCGCCGTCTCCGAGCGCGTCATGCACGAGCTGTTCAAGGCCCTTGCCATGCGCTTTGAATTCACACTGTAATAATTTTAGAACGAGGCCGCTGCGCACTGCAGCGGCCTCGTTTACTATTCCTCGAGCATCGAATCCATCACCGAGACGAGCGCGCGCTGCTGCGCGGGGGACAGGCGCAGCCATTTATCCAGCATATCGCGCTGTCCGGCCGTCAGAGCAAGCAGTGTCTCGCCGCCGGCAAAAAACTGCGAGAGCGTCAGCCCGAATGCATCGCAGATCTTTTCCAGCGAGGAAAACGAGGGCGTCATGCCCTTCTGGTACCAGGACGAAATGGTAGACTGCGGCAGGCCGGAGCGCTCCGCAAGCTGATACTCCGTCCAGCCTCTGGCCTCCCGGTTTTTTCGGATCAGCCCCAGAACGTCTGTCACATGCTTCACCACCTACGACTTTTCGCTTATTATACTTTGAAAAATCGTTGCATTTTAATCATAAATGTCGTATTATTTACTACGACATTACTTACCCCTTTAAAGGAGGCAGCAAACCCGCATGGAGCACGAAACCAACAGACGCTTTGAGGCATGGCTGGATGACGAGCGCTGCGTCATATCCTTTCACAGCATTCCGGATGCCCGTTATTTTACCGCCCCGGAGCCCATCTTCTGGCCTGCAATCCTCGAACTCGTCCTGAGCGGATACCGGATCCAGTAAATATTTAGGAAAAATTAAGAGATTTCAGGGAAAAGCTGTGGTATACTGGAAGAAAAATAAGGAGGAATGCATCATGAAACGCTGTCTGATTCTCATGCTGCTGCTCGGCCTGCTCCTGACCGGCTGCCGGAAGCAGACGCAGCCGGAGCAGCTGCCCGCTGCGGAGATAATTGACACACAAGCCAACACCGAACCCGCTGCACGGACACCGGAGCAGACGCTGACGCTCGGTATGATCGACTTTGACTCGGAAAAGAGCGTGCTCCGCAGTATGATCCAGAGCTATAATTTCTCCGGCGCACCGTTCAGAATCGAAATCCTCAACTACGCCGACGGCGCGGAAAGCCGCGCAGACGCCGTGACGCGCATGACGACAGAGCTGCTGGCCGGAAACGTGCCAGACCTGCTCGATTGCAGCGATCTGAGCGGCGCGCAGTACGCGGGCTACGCAAAAAACGGCATTCTGCTGCCGCTGGACGGGATGCCGGACGCGGAGCTCCTGTCCGGCATTCTGAAGCCATGCTATGTGGACGGGAAGCTTTATTCCATCGTCGGAGCCTTTGCGCTTGACCCGCTGTTCGGCCCGGCGGAGAAGCTCGGCGCGTCGCTGGAAACGTCGGTCGAGGACGTGCTGCTCGGCGCGGTCCCGGACGTCAGCTTTTTCTGGGGCGGTGAGGATCTGCTCAGCGTTTACTGCCGCCATGCGGCGGAGCAATATCTGGACTATGATACACAGACGGCCTCCTTTGAGAGCGAGAAGTTCTTGAATATCCTGACTGCCTGCGCAGTTGTTTCTTCCGCAGCGCCTGCCCCGGACAGCATCATGCAGCAGCCGATGAGCTCCGCCGCAATGTACCGCACCATGCAGATTTCCTGGTACCAGCAGACCGGCGGCGCGTTCCGTGTGCTTGCCCTCGACTCGGACGGCGGGACGGCATATCAGCCGGTTCTGCAGCTTGGCGTCTGCGTCGGCTCCACCATGCAGGAAGCGGCGGCGGAGGCGCTGCGGAATATGCTGCAGGAAGACTTCCAGCTGACCATTGCAGACGCGTTCCCCGTCAACCGCGCCGCACTGCGCGAGCTGATGCAGAAGGAGATCGAAGCGCAGAAGGCCGAGCAGCAGACGGCCATCCGAGAGGAGGGCCGCGTCGAGATTGGAGAAGCGGGCGATCTTGCGTTCCTGTTTGATGAAGCTGCCGCGGATGATCTGATGAATGTGCTGGAGCACGCCGACTGCCGTTCCTGCGGCAATCAGGAGATTCTGAAGATCATCCTTGACGAGGCGGACGCCTTTTTCAAGGGCCGGAAAACCGCGCAGGAGGCGGCGCAGGTCATGGACAGGCGTGCGGCGCTGTTTATCGCGGAAGCAGGATGATACAGCCGGGCGGCAGCGGATATGCCGCCCGGTTCTTTCTGTTGACAACCGTAATCAAATGTGCTATGTTATGATTACAGACGTAAACAACAGGAGGGCGACACGGTGAACAGAATCGATCTGACACAAGCGGAATGGCAGCTTATGGAGAAGCTCTGGGAGCACGCGCCGCAGACCGGGCGTGAGCTGACGGAGGCGATGGCGGCGCAGACCGGCTGGAACCGCTCGACGACGCTGACGCTTCTGCGGCGGCTGATGGAGAAGGGGGCGGTGCGCTGTGACGCGCAGGGACGCAAAAACGTCTTTTATCCCGCCGTCCGCCGCGAGGATGCAGCCGCGCAGCAGACGCGTGATCTGCTTGGCCGCGTGTATAAGGGGAGCCTGAGTATGCTCGTCAGCGAGATGACGAAGCGCGAGGCACTCCCACAGCGCGAGATCGACGAGCTGCACGCACTGCTGCAGGAGATGGAGGAGAAAAAGCACCATGACTGAATGGTTTGTTTCGTCCGCCGTGTTGGCGGCGCTGCTCATCGGCGCACACTATCTGCTGCGCGGGAAAATCAGCGCAAGATTGCAGTACGCGCTCTGGCTGGTGCTGCTCGTGCGGCTGCTGCTGCCGCTTTCCATCGGGAAAACCGCCCTCAGCGTGGCAAATCTCCTGCCGGAGGCCGAACCGGCCACGGTCATGCAGACGGAACCCGCCGCCGCACCTCCTGCGCAGGCGGCCAGTACACCAGAACCGGCTGCGCCCGCAGCGCCGGTGCAGACGCCCGCACAGCCGGTGCAGCGCCCGGCGTCCACGCCTGCGCAGGCGGGAACGGACAGCGCAGAGCCGGAAAAACCTGCGCAGAAGCCCGCCCTTTCCGTGCGGAAGATATTCATGCTTGTATGGGCCTCCGGCGCGGCTTTGCTGGGCCTATGGTTCCTGTTCTGCAATCTCCGGTACGGACGGCAGCTGCGGGCGGGCGTTCTGCGCGCGATCGCGCCGAAGGAGGGCCGTCCGGCTGTCCGGCTGACGCAGACCGCGCTGTCGCCGTGCCTGTTCGGGCTTTTCCCGCCCACGATTTACGTGACAATGGACTGCGCGCAGGACGAGCAGCTGCTGCACCACTGCGCGGAGCACGAATATACGCATTATCTCCACCGCGACCACATCTGGGCCGTCCTGCGCGGCGTGTGCCTCGCGCTGCACTGGTTCAACCCGCTGGTGTGGTGGGCAGCGGCGCTTTCCCGCACCGACGCGGAGCTCTTCTGCGACGAGGATACCGTCCGCCGTCTCGGCGAGGACGCGCGTGCGGACTACGGCCGCTCACTCATCCGCATGACGTGCCGTGAGCGAGTCGATCCCCTCAGCGCGGCAACGACAATGTCTGGGCGCGGCGGGCAGCTCAAAATGCGCATCATTTCCATCACAAAGCACCCGAAAACCGCAATTCCCGTTCTGATCCTCGTGCTTCTGCTCTGCGCCGCGGCAGTTGGCTGCACGATGACCGGCGCGAAGGATGCCGCGCCTGCACAGCAGACGCCGGAAAGAACGGATACCACGCCCGAGGAACTGGAAGCAACGGCAGATACACGCGAGGAACCGGAAGCGGCAGTGGAATTCACCACCACACAGGACACGGTCACGCTCAGTGTCCCGGCACGATACGAAAACGAAATCACTGCGGACGATTCGTTTATGATCGAAGCGCCGGAGACCGGCAAGCATGACCTGGACGATGTGCTGTTCTCCTTCTACGACAAAAGTCAGGCATCAGAAGACCGCCTCGGCCTCGTCTGGGCGATCCGCGCGTTCCAGTTTGAAGACCCGGCGGAGCTGGTCAAGGACGGCGCAGACCGATGGGTCGAGGAAAATCTTATGGCGCTGAACACGCATCTGCTCGGCACACGCGGCAGCACGGCATATTATTTCTTCTGCCTGAGCCCGTCGGACAAGGCGGTACGGCAGTATGACAGTTCGGACACAGCGGCGGTCAGCTCGTATTACCAGCACGCAGCCGACGGCTTGGATATCTTAAAGGACTTTGTCGTCCGCAACGGCCTTGCGCCGGTGGAGGGCGCGGTCGACTGGGAGGCGTGGTATCAGGAATTCATTCTGCCGCGCATTGAGGCCGAAACGGACCCCGCCGCGGACGCGGCATGGTTCGCCGCGCGCGAGCCGGTGGAGCAGTGGCCCGAATTTACCGTGAACGGCACGTCGATCTATGATCTGACGCTGGACGAACTCACGCCCGCCTTCGGTAAGCCCACGCGTATTTATCACTGGATGGACATCGGGACGGAATACTATGACGTTGTGCAGTTCCCGGACGCCTCACAGATTGCGGGCTGGATAGATGAAGACGGCACAATTCACCATCCGGACGGCTCACAGGCCGCGGGCTGGGTCGGCGAGGATGGGGAGCTTCATCACCTGAATGCCGCGTATTTGCGCCTGGAAAGCGGAACCGAGGTGTGCGGCATCCGCTACAGTTGGAATTACTTTGCGGCGGCGAACCTCTTCCCACGCGATGCCGAGCCGGTGCTGGAGCAAATTGACGAACATACCACGCGGCTGAGGCTCGGCGGCGAGATCACCTACATGGGCAAATACAGCTACATCGAGTACATGGACGGCGTTCCCACAACGCTTGTCGTGAGCGACGAGACGCTCATGACGTTCTACATTGAAAACGGTGTGATCGCCGCCGTCAGCTGGATGGCGCCGGAGGAGTCCATGCGGCTGCCGGTCACGGAGGAATGGGTGCAGCAGCGCATGACGATCGACCCGAGCCGTCTGACGGATGAGAACCTGCTAAGCATTCTGATCGGCCCGGAGATCGCGCTTGTCAATAACGGATTTACGTTCGATTCGCCCGCAGACTTGTCGTCAGAGAAGCTGTTTATGCTGTTTCTGTACTGGTCGGTCGATTCCACGCGCGATAATTACAAGCAGGCTGACGGGAAGTATCACTTCACGCAGGACTTTATCAACGGCATCCTCTCACATTATTTCCGCACCGGCAGCTTCACGTTTGACATTACGCAGTGCAGAAACTACGACGCATCGGAAGGCACGGCGGTCATCGAGAACGTATCCGGCTTCGGCGGCGGCCCGGATCTGCGCATTGCGGATGTGCAGGTGCTGGAGGGCAGCACCGTGCAGGTCACGGCGGATTTTTATAACGCCAACCCGTTTTTTGACAACAGCGGCGGCGAACTCCGCTACGCGCGCAAGGTCTACACGCTGGACTTCTACTACGGCGGCGTGCTGTTCCAGTCGGCGCAGTTCGCGGCGCTGCCGGAGGACGATCTGCGTGCGGCCTTGCAGCTGCACACCGGCGAGACGACGGACGATCTGGCGCAGCTGTTCTGGACGTATGACGGCCAGAACAGGAATCTGCTGGGCAGTCTGCCGGACGGTAATTGGACAGCGCTGCCGCTGACCGAAGACGCATGGGACGGACTTTCCCTGTTCGTCTACGAGCGCTGGGCGCGCGAAAACAACTGGCCGCTGACGATCAGCGAGACGGATTTCGACCATACGCTCGTCCGCTATTTCCCGCTGGGCCGGTACGGCTGGGAGGACCGCAGCTCGCACTATCTGACCTATCAGGATGGAACCTATACCCGCACCATCAACGACAACCACGGCGCGCGGTACTGTTATCTGAAACGCATCTCCTGCATGGCAGACGGAAGCTTCCAGCTGGTGTTCCGCTGTCTCGACGTGCCAGAGCTCACGGAGTACGCGGACGCGTCTGCGGACGTGCGCGCGGTCTATGACCACGCGGGCGCGGAGGAGCTTCAGCCGCAGGAATTCCGTCGGGCCGTGTACCGCGCGTTCGCCGACGGCGTCATTCCCACCGGAAACAGCATGACGGAGCTGACCGTGACCGTCCGCCTGACCGGCGAAGCGCGGTATCCGTTCCAGTTCCTGTCGGCCAGGGATGGATAACCAGAGCGGGATTTTCGGCGGCTTCCTTGATGGTCAGCTGCAAAGCTGCTTGATCTGCTGTAGGGGCCGACGACTCTGTCGGCCCGATAAATGTTGCGAATTTGCCGTGAATTTTCGTTAAAGCGCTGCGTTCTGCGGGCGGACAGAGTCGTCCGCCCCTACGCCCAAATTGGTAAGCACTTTCAAAAAATAGGTTGACAAATGTAGCCTTGCGTGCTATGATGGGTCTACAAAAGTAAACCAAGGAGGGATATCCTGTGCAATTATGCCAAAGCGAATGGACCGTGCTGCAAAGCCTGTGGGAGCGGCAGCCGCAGACGCTCATGCAGCTGGTGGAGGATTTGAAGCTCCGCGCCGGATGGTCGGCCAGCACGAGTAAGACCATGGCCGCCCGCATGACGGAAAAGGGCCTTCTGCGCTACGAGGGCAAGCCCCGGCGCTATTACCCGAACATCACCCGCGAGGAAGCCGGGCTGGAGGAAACCGAGCAGCTGCTTTCCCGCGCGTTCGGCGGGAAGCTCGGCCTGCTGGTCAGCAATTTCGCTGACCACGGAAAAATCGGAAAGGACGAGCTGGACGAGCTTTACGCCATTCTGGACAGGGCTGCGGGCCGCGAGGAATAGGGGAGGGGAACCATGCTGGAAATTCTCATTTCATCGACTGTTCTGATCCTTGCGCTGACCGCGCTTCGATTTTTCCTGCGCGGGAAACTCAATCCGCGCCTGCAATACACGCTCTGGCTGCTCGCCGCGCTGCGGCTCCTGCTGCCGGTCTCGCTGGTCAGAAGCCCGGTCAGCGTGATGAACGCCGTCCCGGACGTGCCCGCCGCCGTGCAGCGGCTGACTGCTCCGGAAGACCGCCGCGCCCCGCAGACGGACAATACGCAATCCCCGGTGCAGACTGCCTCTGAGACGGAGACTGCGCCCAAAGAAGCGCAGATGCAGCTGACGGGCAGCACGATTTTGAAACTCGTCTGGCTGACTGGCGCGGCAGCGATGGCGCTGGCCGTTCTGGCGCAGAATCTGCTGTTTCTCCGGAGACTGAAAAGAATCCGGCGGCCGTTTGCCTGCCCGGAAAGCCCGGTTCCGGTCTGGGTGGCGTCCGGGCTGCCGTCGCCGTGCCTCGCGGGGCTGTTCAGGCCTGAAATTTATCTCACGTCCGAAGCGGCGCAGGACCCGGAGACACGCCAATTCGTCCTTCGTCACGAGCTGGCGCATTATCACGCGCGGGATCAGCTCTGGAGCCTCCTGCGCCTCATCTGCCAGTGCCTGTACTGGTTCGACCCCTTCGTGTGGCTTGCCGCGGCGCTTTCCCAGCGCGACTGCGAGCTGGCCTGCGACGAGCGGGTGCTGAAAGACCTCGACCCCGGCAGCCGGGTAAGCTATGGCCGCGCGCTGCTCAGCCTTGTCGCGCCGAAGCGGGCGCGGGGCCAGCTGCTGTCCTGCGCGACGACGATGCAGCTGGGCCGAAAGAGCCTCAGAGAGCGCATCACGCTTATCGCGAAAAAGCCGAAAATGGCGGCGTATACCCTCGTTTTTGTGCTGGTCTTAAGTCTTGTTCTGACGGCCTGCACGTTTACCGGCGCGCCCGTGCAGCCGGAGCCGGAACCTGTACCGGAACCCGTACAGACAGAACCGGAGCCGATACAGCCGGAGGAACCGCCGGCTGATGCAGAAGCGCCCCAGCCCGTCGAGGATGACCCGGAGGCAGACTTCCAGATGGCGTTTCCGATGCTGAATTACGCGTCGTTCCAGCGCTATCTGGACGAGCACCCCGAGACGCTGGACAGCGGCTGGGAGCATATCCGCATCAACGAAGCGGGCTTCGACGACGCGGGCACGAGCATCGAGACGCAGCAGGGCGATCAGGTGCTGGCCGTCGATGCGGAATACGGCATTGTGCTCGTGCGCATCACCGGCGACGGCTATCGCGGCGTGCTGGCCATCTGCCGGTACCCGGAGCTTCTGCGGCTGGAAATGGCTTCGACCTATGGCACGGAAGGGGAATTGGCGGGCAAGATCGCGTCCGACCACGGCGGCATCCTCGCCATGAACGCTAACGGCTTCCAGGACCCCAACGGCAAGGGCAACGGCGGCCAGCTTGCAGGCTGGTGCATGGCGCAGGGTGAAGAACACGGCTATCACTTCGGCGGCGACGTCTATCAGCGCGTCGAGCTGAGCGAAAATGGCCTCGACTGCCGCATCGTGCCCGCGTCCGACCCGGTCGGGGAGGGAACGTACAACGCCGCCGAATTCACGCCCGCGCTGATCAAAGACGGCGAAAAGCTTGAGGATTCCTTCTGGACGGGCGAGCAGCCGCGCGCGTGCTTCGGCACGGGCACGCAGGGCATCTATATGCTCGTCATCGAGGGCCGCTACCCCGACGAGGGCATCCGCGGCACGAGCGTCAACACGTGCTCCGATATCCTGCTTTCCTACGGCTGCTGGAACGCACTCAACATGGACGGCGGCTCAAGCGCAATTTTGTGGTACGACGGCGAATATATCACGCAGTCGTCGTCCTCGTTCCTGCGCTACACCGGCGGCCGCCCGCTGCCGAACGCATGGGTCTACGGGTGAATTTTCATGTTGACAATCGCAGGAAATGTGGTAAAATATCTGCGATATAGGAAAACCGCGTTGAAAAACCGAGCGTTCCGGTGCAGCTTTCAGAGAGAAGGGGACGGTGAAAGCCCTTCAGCAAGCCTGTTCGCAGCCAGTTTGGAGCGGCCGCGCGAAAGCGCGGCGGGTGCTTCCCGATACAGAAGCGCCGAGATGTGCGCAAGCACAATCAGGGTGGTACCGCGACTGACCTCGCCCCTGTCATGGGGCGAGGTTTTATATTTGTAGGGGCCGATGCCCACATCGGCCCGGCAGAACGCACTGTTTTTTCAGTAATCTTCGGCGAATTCGTAACTTCCCAGTGGGCCGATGTGGGCATCGGCCCCTACAGAGCCTCGGCGAATTCGTACTGCTTTGCAAATTTCGGACGCAAGGCGTTTTTACCGCAGATGTTGAATCGCAACTACTTCCAAATTCGGTGTACCGTAACAGGCGGCGCGTACCATAGCGTTTGTAGAGTGAGTATGTGTGTTCGCAACACCCGAAAATCAGGATTTGCCTGAACCGTATCAGCAGAACGCACCAAACCGTAACCAAGCGCCCCTTTTCTCCCCATTCTTTTCCGGCAAGGCGGAAAAGAATGGGCTGTCGGAGACAAAGAGCAGCGATAATTTGTTTAAAATTTAATGTATATAGAAGGAGTATTCATCATGGCACACAAGGCATACGGACTCAATGAGCTGCGCGAGATGTACCTGAAGTTCTTTGAAACGAAGGGCCATCTGCGTCTGCCGAGCTTTTCTCTCGTTCCGCAGAACGACAAATCCATCCTGCTGATCAACGCGGGCATGACTCCCATGAAGCCGTGGTTCACCGGCGAGGAAGAGCCCCCGCGCCACCGCGTCACCACCTGTCAGAAGTGCATCCGCACCGGCGACATTGAAAACGTCGGCCATACGGCCCGCCACGGCACGTATTTTGAGATGCTGGGCAACTTCTCCTTCGGCGATTACTTCAAGAAGGAGGCCATTCCCTGGGCATGGGAATTCCTGACCAGCCCCGAGTGGGTCGGCCTTGAGCCGGATCGCCTCTATCCGTCCGTCTTCGCGGGCAACGAGACGACCCCCGCAGATGACGAGGCCTTCGCCATCTGGCGCGATGTGATCGGCATCCCCGAAAACCGCATCTTCCGCTTCGGCAAGGAGGATAACTTCTGGGAGCATGGCTCCGGCCCGTGCGGCCCGTGCTCGGAAATTTACTATGACCGCGGCGAGCAGTACGGCTGCGGCAAGCCCGGCTGCACCGTCGGCTGTGAGTGCGACCGCTATATGGAGGTCTGGAACGTCGTCTTCTCCCAGTTCGACAACGACGGCCACGACCACTACACCGAGCTCAAGCAGAAGAACATCGACACCGGCATGGGCCTCGAACGCCTTGCCTGCGTGTGTCAGAACGTCGCGTCCCTGTTCGACGTCGACACTGTCATGAACATCACGAATAAAGTCTCCGAGATCACCGGCGCACACTATGAGGAGTCCGACAAGACCGACGTGTCGCTCCGCGTCATCACCGACCATATCCGTTCGTCGACCTTCATGATCTGCGACGGCATTCTCCCCTCCAACGAGGGCCGGGGCTACGTCCTGCGCCGCCTGCTGCGCCGCGCCGCGCGTCACGGCAAGCTGCTGGGCGTGAACGAACCGTTCCTCTATCAGGTCGTGGACACCGTCGTCCATGAAAACGAGTGCCAGTACCCCGAGCTGCGTGAAAAGCAGTCCTATATCACCCGCGTCATCCGCACCGAGGAAGAAAACTTCGCCAAGACCATCGATGGCGGCATGAAGATCTTCTCCGAAATGCTCGAGAGCCACAAGGTAAACGGCGAGACGACCTTCTCCGGCGCGGACGCGTTCAAGCTCTATGACACCTACGGCTTCCCCATCGACCTGACCAACGAAATGGTCGCCGAAGAGGGGATGCAGGTCGATGAAGCGGCCTTCAAGCAGCTCATGCAGGAGCAGAAGGTCCGCGCACGCGAGGCGCGCAAGGCGCTCGGCGACCTCGGCTGGGCCGGCGTTGAATTCGGCAAGGAGATCCCCGCCACGACCTTCATCGGCTATACCAACATGGAAGCCGAGGGCAAGATCGTCGCCATCGTCGCCGACGAAGAGCTTCAGGGTGCGATCACGTCCGGCACGGATGCAATTCTTGTCCTCGACCAGACTCCGTTCTACGCCGAAATGGGCGGCCAGGTCGCCGACCATGGCACCATTCACACCGAAACCGCCGAATTCACCGTCACCGACGTGCAGAAGAACAAGGGCGGCAAGTTCATGCACTACGGCAAGCTCGTCTCCGGCTCTCTGGCCGTCGGCGATACCGTGACCGCCTCCATCGACGAAATGCGCCGCAAGGCCATCATGCGCGCCCACTCCGCAACGCATCTGCTGGACTACGCTCTGCGCACCGTCCTCGGCGATCATGCGCATCAGGCAGGCTCCCTTGTCGAGCCGGACCGCCTGCGCTACGACTTCACACACTTCTCCGCCGTCACCGCAGACGAGCTGGTCAAGATCAGCCGCCTTGTCAGTGAGCTTGTGCTGGACGGCATGTCCGTCGAGACGAAGGAAATGCCCATCGCGGAGGCGAAGAAGCTCGGCGCGATCGCCCTGTTCGGCGAAAAGTACGGCGATGTCGTGCGCGTCGTGAACATGGGCGGCAAGTCCATTGAGCTCTGCGGCGGCACCCATGTCGATAACACCGCCAAGGTCGGCCCGTTCCGCATCACGAGCGAGTCCTCTGTTGCCTCCGGCGTGCGCCGCATCGAGGCCGTCACGGGCGAAGCGTTCCTGAATCTCGTCGATGAGATGAATATGCGCCTGGTCAAGGCTGCCGAGCTGCTGAAGACCACGCCGATGGAGCTGATCAACAAGGCCCAGAGCAGCATGAACGAGATCCGTGAGCTGCACCAGACCATCGAGCGCATGAAGGACAAGCTCTTCGCGGGCGATGTGGACAGCCTCCTGTTCTCCGCCAAGGACGTAAACGGCCTCAAGGTCGTCACGGCCAGCCGCGAGAACACCGACGCGAACGACCTGCGCAAGCTGGGCGATTTCCTGCGCGACAAGAACCCGAACACCGTCGCGGCTCTCGGCGCTGTCAACGGCGAAAAGGTCACGCTGCTGGCCGTCTGCGGCAAAAACGCCGTCGCACGCGGCATCAAGGCGGGCGATATCATCAAGAATATTGCGCCCATCGTCGGCGGCAAGGGCGGCGGCAAGCCGGATTCCGCCATGGGCGGCGGCACGAACGCCCTCAAGCTCGACGACGCGCTGGCGGCTGTCGACGATTACGTCGCGGCCAATGTCAAGGACTAAGGAGGAAGCACCATGTCTGATTGCCTGTTCTGCAAAATCATCGCGGGTGAGATCCCGTCCGCAAAGGTCTACGAGGACGACCTCTGCTATGCCTTCAAGGACATCAGCCCCCTTGCCCCCACACATTTCCTCGTCGTCCCGAAGCAGCATTTTGCCTCCGCTGCTGAGGTCACGCCGGAAAATGAAGCCGTGGTTGGCCACATCTATACTGTCATTGCCAAGCTTGCCCGGGAAATGGGCTTTGCCGACGGCTACCGTGTGGTAACGAACGTCGGCGAGCTGGCCGGGCAGACCGTCCATCACATCCACTTCCACGTGCTCTCCGGCAAGCAGCTGGGCAGCTTTAACTGAGGTTCCAATATTTTTACAATTTTCCCTGCCATGCCGCCCGCATGGCGGGGAATCTGTTATTTTCCCATCAAAAACGCACGGAAGGACTTGAAAAAGGCTGTAGTGTATGCTATCATTGGTATATATGCCAGCGGAGTCATCCCTCATTCCCTCCGGCTATGGCATTGGAAACGTTTTAACCCTCTCTCCTTCAAGCAAGCAAATCCGGGCTTCCCTGCTTCGGCTGGGAAGCCCAACCCCCCTCTGTGACAATTGCATCGTATTCGGCCCACACCTCCTGCCCCTTACCAGCTGTAGTTTTATATCTTCTAAATCGAACAAATTTTCTAATAATGCTTGCATTGGATCCGCCTTCGGTGGTATGATAGGGACAGAACCTGAAGGGAGGCGGAACGGGTGTATCTGGCGATCGATCTGAAATCCTTTTATGCGTCGGTGGAATGTGCGGCGCGGGGACTTGACCCGTTGAAAACAAATCTCGTTGTGGCGGACGCGGCGCGGACGGAGAAAACGATCTGCCTGGCCGTCTCGCCGTCCTTAAAGGCGTATGGCATCGCGGGCCGGGCGCGGCTGTTCGAGGTGGTGCAGCGCGTCGAACAGGTAAACGCCATGCGGCGGCAGCACGCGCCGGGCCGACAGCTGCGCGGCCAGAGCGAAAACGCGGACACGCTTGCCGCGCACCCGGAGCTTGCGCTCTCCTTCATCACCGCGCCGCCGCAGATGGCGAACTATATACGTGTCTCCACGCAGATCTATCAGATCTACCTCAAATATTTCGCGCCGGAGGACATTCACGTCTATTCCATCGACGAGGTCTTCATCGACGCATCGCCGTATCTGCGCACCTACGGCCAGACGCCGCAGGAGCTGGCGCGGACGGTCATTCTGGACGTGCTGCGCACGACCGGCATCACCGCGACCGCCGGGATCGGCACGAATCTGTATCTGGCGAAGGTCGCCATGGATATCGGGGCCAAGCACGTGGCGCCGGATGAAAGCGGCGTGCGCATTGCCTGCCTCACCGAGCGCAGCTACCGCGAAACGCTCTGGACGCACCGGCCGCTGACGGATTTCTGGCGCGTCGGACGCGGGATCGCGAAAAAGCTTGAGGAAAAGGGCCTGTTCACGATGGGCGATATCGCCCGCTGTTCGCTCGGCAGGCCGGATGAATTTTACAACGAGGAGCTGCTGTACCGGATGTTCGGTGTGAACGCGGAGCTGCTGATCGACCACGCATGGGGCTGCGAGCCGTGCACGCTTGCGGACATCAAGGCCTACCGGCCCCAGACGCACAGCGTCAGCTCCGGTCAGGTGCTGCAATGCCCGTATCCGTTTGAAAAGGCGCGGCTCGTCGCGCGGGAGATGGCGGACGCGCTGGCGCTGGAGCTGGCCCGGAAGGGGCTTGTGACCGATCAGATGGTCCTGACCGTCGGCTATGACCGTGAAAGCCTGACAGACCCGTCCTGTCCGCCGTATCACGGCCCGGTCACAGTCGACCATTACGGGCGGCGCGTCCCGAAAGCCGCGCACGGGTCAGAAACGCTCCGGGCGCCGACCGCCTCCTCCAGAGAGCTCCTGCAGGCGCTGACAGTGCTGTTTGACCGGATCGTGGACCGCGGGCTGCTCGTGCGCCGGATGTATGTCGTCGCGAACCATGTGCAGCGGGAGCGGGACGTGCAGGCCGAGCCGGAATACGTTCAGCTCGATCTGTTTGCCGACGAAGCGGCGCTCACGGCTCGGCGCGAGGAACAGTCCGCGCGTGCGCGCGAACGGCGGATGCAGGACGCCGTGCTGGCCATCCGCGAAAAATACGGCAAAAACGCCATCCTGAAGGCCATGAGTCTCCGCGACGGCGCAACTGCCCGCCAGAGAAATGAGCAGATCGGCGGACATAAGGCGTGAAAAGCGTCTGCAGGCGAAATGCAGCGCAGACAGAAAATCCCCGTGCCGCAGTGCTGCGGCACGGGGCATTTTCATAGGGGCTGGGATTTACTTCTTGACGAAGGACAGGCAGTCCGTGCACTGATCAACGGTCGGGTCGCATTCATGCGTGCCGATGCAGACCTTATCGAGGGTACAGTAATCCTCGCAGCCGCAGTGGTTGTTGCACTGGCTCACGTGGCACTCGATTGCGTGGTTGGCCTTTTCGTTTGCAAAGCTCATACAAAACTTCCTCCTTTTTTAAGGTACGGACTTAGTATGCACGCAAGCGACCGTTTCATGCTGGAAAAATTTTTATCTGCGGCCTCCGCCGAAACCGCCTCGTCCTCCGCCAAAGCCTCCGCGGCTGCCGCCGCCGGGTCTGGGGCCTCCGCCAAATCCGCCGGGGCGCGGGCCGGGTCTGGGACCTGGCCCCGGACCAGGGCCGTGGTGATGATGGTTCGAGAACAGCGAGCCCAAAAACAGGCCCGACCAGAAGCCTCCGCCTCCGCCGCCTCTGCGGCCGGAGCCGAAAATGGCCTTGATGATCCAGAAAATGACCAGAATCGTAATAATTGTACCGATTACGCTTTTCCTCCTGACACGTCCGGTCTCCTGCACGGGCGTGTAATCCTCATTCGCAGTCCCGTTCAGGCTGGTTTTGCACCAGCTGTACAGATCCTTGTACAGATCACTCGCCGCGTCGTCTGCATCGCCGTCCAGAATGGCGGCAAAGCCGTCCTGAAAGATCGACTCCAGCTTGCTGTCGGTATAATCCGCGACATACGAGCCAGTCGTCACGTACCACTGCTCTGTGCTGGTATCAATGGCAAAGAGCATATCATACTCGCTCAGTCCCATTGAATCAAACGCGCTGTTCGTGCAGCTTTCCAGCGTTTTTCCGCCGGTGCCGTCCGTCGTCAGAATGGCGATATGGCTGCCGGTTTTGCGGTAGATCTTGTCGTTATAGTCCCGAATGGATTTTTCGCCGCTGCGGGTAAACAGCCCTGCGTCGTCGCGGATATACTTGTCGGAGATCGTCTCGTCTCCCGCTGTGTTGGATGTCTGCTCTGCGGCCGGTGTCTGAGATGCAGTCTGTTCCTGCGCAGTTGTCTGGGCCATAGGTTCGGGCACCGGTTCGCTTTTCAGTGCCGGGGACAGCCCGATGAAGAGCGCTGCGGCGATCATCAATACCGTAAAGATGACCGCAACGCTCGTTTTTTGAAAGAATTTCATGCTTGCTCCTTCTAAAGTGTCAGCTGCGCGGCTGCAGAAGCTTCTGCTTCAGCTCGCCCTCCAGCCTGCGAAGCTCAGCTTCGGCCTCCTGCCGCTTCTTTGCGCCGTCGGTCTGAATCTGCAGAACCTCGTCGAGCGTGGAGATCAGCTGCTCGTTAGTGTGCTTGAGCGTTTCCATGTCGACGATGCCGCGCTCGGATTCCTTCGCCGTCTCGACGGAGGCCATATGCAGCATATCGGCGTTCTTCTGCAGCAGCGCGTTCGTCATGTCCGTGACCTGCCGCTGGGCCTCCATGGCGCGGCGGGAATTTTCGATGCCGAGCGTCAGTACCATCTGATTTTTCCACAGCGGGATGGTGTTGAGCACGGAGGTCTGGATCTTTTCGACAAGCGCGGTGTCGTTGTTCTGGATCATGCGGATCTGCGGCGCGGTCTGCAGCGAGATCATGCGCGTCAGCTCCAGATCGTGAAGCTTCTTTTCGAACCGGACGCATTTGTTTTCAAAATCATTGGCCGCCTGCGCATCCTCCGGCAGATTCGAAGCCTCGGCCTTTGCGCGCAGCTCATGCAGCGTGGTGCTGCGGGCCTCGGCCAGCTTCTGCTTGCCGGCCAGAATATACATGGTCAGCTCCTTGAAGTACTGCAGGTTCCGCTCGTACATCTGATCCATCACGGCTACGTCCTTCAGCAGCGTGATCTTGTGCTTTTCCAGCTCGCCGGAGATGCGGTCGACATTGACCTCCGCCGTCGCGAAGCGGCTCTTCATCTCCTCGGCGTTGATCTTTGCCTTGCGGAACAGGCCCGCGATGCCCTTCTTTTCCGGCTCCTCGAGCGTTTTGAGCTCCACGAGCAGGCCGGAGAGCATCGTGCCGATCTCGCCGAGATCGCCGGTCTTGACCTTGGCCAGGGCGGTGTCGGAGAAGTCCGCGATGTTCTTCTGCGCGGACGCGCCGTACTCGAGCACCTGCTGCGCGTTTTCCAGATCGATCTGCTTCGCGAAGCTCAGCACGGCCTGCTGCTCGGCGGGGGAGAGGGCGGAAAGGTCCGGCCCGGCCTCAGGCGCGGCCTGCGCCTTGGTGATGAGATCCTCTTCCTTTTTGACTTCCGGCTGCGCCTGCGCGGAAAGATCCGGGGTCAGCGTCAGCTGGGGGATATATTCGTCCATGTTGTGTTCCTCCTATATAATAGCTTGTGGCGTTTTACGCAAAATCTTTCTTTTCGGTCAGACCCTCGCTGGCCATCATCTGCTCCATGACGCGGATGTCGGCGGTGATGTCGACAACGTCGGACTCAAACAGCGCGTCGAGCTGGCGCTGGAAGGCCACGATGACCTTGTCGAGCAGGTCCTCGATCTTCTGCATGCCCTCGGTGATGTTTTCGGTCTTGACGCTCTGGTTCTGCAGCGTCACGTACTGCTCCATGAGCTTGATCGTGGTCGGCAGGTAGTAGTTGAGGAACTGCCGGATCTGCTTGAGCTTTTCCGGATGCTCCTTCACGCAGTCGAAGATCTGCGTGGTCAGCCGCTCGATGAGGTCGATCTGGGCGCTCATGCGCTCGTCAGGGATCTCGTCGTTGAGCTGGCGGATCTTGGCGATGGAGGTCTTGCCCTGGTAGATGACCGACTGCAGCTCAGGCGGGAGCTTGTCCGCCTCAGGCTGCGGCTGCGGCTCGGGTTTGGCGGGCTGGGGCTCCGGCGCGGCGGCGGGCGCTTCTTCCGGCGTGTCGGTCTTTTTGCCGCGCAGCACGATGCGCAGGATGCCATATACGATCGCCGACACGACGGCGCACGACACGATGCCCCGGAAGGTATCAAGCTTCCCGGCGTATAGCAGCCACACCGCGCCGATCGCGTAGATCGGGATGACCGAGCGCTTTTTCTGACTCTTCTTTTTCTGTTCGTCCATAGTTTTCCTTT